>Ga0163144_10003611_pt1 | contig 35190 bp, 27 predicted proteins | sample OliLak19BULKMAT1_FD_123175 | JGI IMG/M metagenome (GOLD analysis project Ga0163144, IMG submission 123175) | Freshwater microbial mat bacterial communities from Lake Vanda, McMurdo Dry Valleys, Antarctica - Oligotrophic Lake LV.19.BULKMAT1 | ecosystem: Environmental > Aquatic > Freshwater >...
AAAGTTAGCGCAGCGAGGGCGCGCGAGCGAGGGCTCGTGGTGATGTTCAACAGAAAGGGCTCCTCGAAGCACCTAGATCGCGTCGGTCACGTCTGCTGCAACACACGGATGCGAGCCAGACCGGTGGTCGCCGGATCAGTCAGATCCGCGGCAGCCAATACTTCGGGCGGCACCGCGGTCGCGTCGACCTTCAAGCCCACCCCGAGCGCTTGCGTGGGAGACAACGTCTGCGCCAGCTCGTTCAGCCGAAGGGCGTCGGTCCAAAATTGCTCGTCACCAAAGGTATCGTGGCGAAACACACATTGGCCGTCGCCAGCAGCGCAAATGCCGACTGGCGCGCCACCCGTTCCGCCGTCACCACTGGCACCTCCCATCGGTTGACTGCCCCCGAGGGGCGGCTGCCCAGCGGAGGGTTCTGCCCCGCCTTCCGCGGCTTGGCCACCGAGGCCTTGCGTGTCGTCGCCACACGCGAGCATCAATGTGCTCGCAAGCAATAGAAAACCGGTCCTGTTCGAGATCATGGCTGCACTCCGTGTTGGTCGCGAGCTTGGTTATCGCTTTGAAGCCAACGGAGTCGCGGTTACGTGGACGGTTCCCAATAAACCCGAACTGGACCAAAACGCAGCAACATCACGCACGCGTGTGCTGTTCTGCCTCAAGTTGGCAGAAACCAGGACTGCAGCCCGCAGCCCCACCGGAGCTCCTCCAAAACGGTCGCATCGTTCCGCTGCGCGGGCGCCGCAATCGGTTTTTGGCAGCGCCTCAGCGGGGAACCGGCGAGATCGCTTGGTTGAGAACCTGCAAGCCCTCGCCGGCCGGGTACGCGTAGCTCACGTAGCAGCTGTAGCCGGGCTGACCGGGCTCGCAGCCTCCCGGCGTCTGGGGTTGCGACTCGGGTGAGCCCCAGCCCCATACCCAGAGCCCGAAGGGCGCATCGGAGACCATTTCGCGTCGGCCGTTGTCGCAGTCGCCCTGAGGCTCGAAGTCGTGTCGGACCAGGTCCGTCCGCGTGAACTCGTAATCACCGCTGGAGCCGATCGATTGCCAGCCGGTCAGTGACCCGGCGCAGTCGAGCGAGACTTCGGCAAAGCCAGCGTCACCACGCTTTCTGATCACCACCAGATTCGTCTCGGGATAGGTCGGATCGGTGAAGAAGACATAGCGCTTGAGGTATTGGGCAGGGGGCACCACCCGCGAGACATCTGGGTCCCCGTAGCCACCGAGGCCCGTGCCGTCCTCCAGCGTCGTCGCGCCTGCCATGTACGACAGGAGCACGAACGGATGGTCTTGGTCTTGGCTTTTGACGGAGAAAGCTTGATCCGTTTCGAATTCGAGGATGTCACCGAAACCGAGCGTGGCTTGACCGTTCACGTTCGGCTCGAAAGAAAGGTTCGTTCCCGCCGCGGCGGCGACGATCCGATACAGCATGACTTCCTTCTTTGCCGTGCGCTGACGAAAGGGCGCCGCCACGTACTCGTGGCCCAGCGCGCTGATGGGCGGGATTTGCTGCTCGGCGTGGTCGCAATATTGGGCACCTGTGGGCGTGTCCGTACATTGATGCCCAGCGAAAAGACCAATCGGCTTATTTGCCTGGATCGGGCTGCCAGTCAGCTCGGCTGTCTGCGTGAGCTGCAGCACCTGCCCTTTGCGAAGATTGAAGACGGCTTTCTCGCCTGCAGGGACTGGCGTTACCCCCGGCCCGGCTCCGAGGATGCTCTTCGGAACGATGGAGATCTTGGTGTCGTCTTCGCTGGCAACGAGGGTCATCGAGGGACCAGCTCCGAACTCCGACACTGCGTCGCCACCATACGCGTTCATGCCCACGTAGTCGGTGTCCCACGCTGTGGTCGGGATGAGCAGCGTCGCGCCAGTGACCGCAGCGGCCCCACCACCGTAGGGCAACATCTGGTAGGCCACGACTGGCGTGCTGGTCGTGATGTGGAAGGCTTCTCCGAAGCCGGTACCGTGGAACTGTGCTCCGACAGGAATGGCCGCTGGCACGGGGCAAGGCACCGGCTCGTTGGTCGAGTTTGCCCCTTCGTCCAGCGGCTCGTAGCCCCCAGCGAGGAACAAGATGGCGACCTCCCCTGGTGCAAGGCCACTGTTCGGCTCGTAGTCGGTGTAGGAAATGGCCTTGCCACTGCCTTCAGGAATCTTTGCGTATTGCCCCAGATCGATCGACGCGCCGCCGAAGGTCACGTTGATGCGCGCAGGCTCATTCGAGGTGTTCGCAACGAACGCGACAAAACAGCCGTTGTCGGCTGCCCACTTCGCATCGAGGGCGACAGCGTAGTAGTCGCACGCAACGCTCGTCTTGAGCTTGGCGGCTTCTTCGCATGCCGGGCTCTTGCCGTCGGGTTCGACGAATTCGCCCTCGTGCTTCCCGCCGCCGGCCTCTCCCGTCTCCGTGGGGTCGGCTCCCGCTGAACACGCCGCTAGGCAAAGCATCGCAAGCGCGCTGGCGCTTGTCCGAGCCCGTTCCATCGCCGATGTCATTGGCAAGCTCCCAGTTGTTCGGTGACTTGGAGAACGCAGCTCTGCGAGCCACAATCGGCTCCGCTGGAGCACAAGCTTCCGGGCAATCCGTCGCTGCAACGCCCAACCAGATCGGAGGTGCTCAAGCGGACGCAGCTCATCGACGATGGACAGTTCTCCGCGCCAACGCAGGTGTTGGGAATACAGAACGTGTCCTTGTTGCCGATCAACCCGAAGCTGCAGACCGCGCCGTCCGTTCCAACCGGGCACGAGTTGTCAGGGCCGCAGGCGGGGAGCGTGTAGCACTGTTTGGTTTCGACGAGCACGCCGTTGACCTCGAGCTGGCCCATGCAGAGCTCGTCTTCCGGGCAGCCGTCTGCTCCCGGGTTGAAGGCCGATGGCCCACAGGCAGTCCCTGTTTGCGTCGCACACAAGCCCTGCACACACGCCTGCGTGGCGGCGCAGGGGACGTCGGGGCAGATCGAGAGCTCGCGCGGCTGGCAGAACTGGCTCGAGCCTTTCGCGCAGTACTCCGAGGCGTCGCAGTCCGCGTCGCTGTTGCACCCCTCTGCGCATGCCCCATTGTGGCAAGCGCTTCCAGGCGCACACGGCACGCTCGCCGAACAGCCCGCTGCGCTGGCGCCGCCGCCCGAGCCTCCTCCCCCGAAGGTCAGCTCACCGTCGCCGGCCGAAGGCGTAGCGCCGTGGGCGCAGCCCGCCGCAGCCGCGATGACCGACGCCTGCCACACTCGCCGTTTGGCCCCGATAAAGCTCATTTCAAGTCAATACCGCGCCCCCGCGTCGATCGCGCCTTACTCGGCCTTACTTGCCGGTCACCGCGAGCCTCCAGTGTCCCAACGCATGATGAGCTGGCAGACGGTGGGGCTCGGTCGCGACACTTCGCAGGCTGCGCTCTTGGCGCCGCACATCACGAGCACAGCTTCGATACGACCGGCGATCGAACTCCATTGCCCTCCTTGAAGCCTTTCACATCGACCACCTCACAAGCAGCGATCCGAGGCTCGCGTCGTGGCCAGCGCACCTCGCCCTGGAGTTGTATTGGCGCCACGCCCCGCCGAGTCGATCGAGCGTGGCTTCGTAGTCGAGGAGCCTGAGAAATGCGCGGTAGATGCTGCGATTCATTTCCCAACTTCCCTTGCCCAGCTGCTGACGGATGCCGAGGTGAAGCTCAGCCGACAACGCCACCGGGTAGAAGGTCGACACGAGCACCGGCCTCGAGGATCTTTCTCGAGCTGGGAGACACGCTGGACACCACCGCCGCCACCGCCGTGGGCCCCTCGAGGCGCTCTACCGCCACGAGCCTGCTGCTTGGCGTCCCGAGCTGCCGATCTTCTTCCGCCTGCTCGACGCGCTCTGACTTCCGGGAGATCGAAGGAGCCACGACCAGCCAAATTCGAACAGAGGGGCCCACCCCGCGGACTGGTCCACCCACACCGCGCTGCCGTTTCGCTGCCGCACAAGCAATGCCGCTGACCTAGACCCATCGCTTCTTCAGGGTCTAGGTCAGCGGTGCCGGGGTGCCAGCGCCTTCGCGGCGGTCGCCAAAGGCAGGAACAACGTCTGCGGCCGGCTCTCGAAGCGCTCGAAGCCGTGGTGCTCGTAAAACGCGACGGCTGCGTCGCTCTTTGCGTCCACGAGCAACGCGAATGCAGCCGCCGGCTCGGCCATCGCTTTCGTCGCTGCGTCCGCAATCATGGCCCCGCCGAGCCCTCGTCCGCGATGCCCCCGATCCACCGCCAACCGCCCTATCCGGACCGCCGGCAAGGTGGGGTAACGGGGGAGTCGCCTCGTGAGGAGCGATGGCAGGTCGGGGGTCGGAATCCCCGCGGCGGCGATTGTGTAGAAGCCCGCGATCACGCCCGTAGAAACCTCGACCAGCACGAAACAGTTGGCCAGCCTGCGTCGAACGTCCTGCGTCACTCGCTCGCGAAAGTAGGCGTCCAGGGCCGGCTCTCCACATTCGAACGCGGCTCGCGCGTGGTCGCCCAAAGGCTCGACGCGATAGCGAGCCGTCACTTCCCGATGCCGAGCAGCTTGCGACGGCGTGTGGCGGCTCGGCGGAGCGCGGGAGACGGCGGCTTCGGGGCGAGGACAGCACGCGCCAGACGCTCCTGATCGGCCATGGAAAGGTGTACGACTTCCGCCTCGGCGATCGCCCGGCACGCCGCGTCGTGCGCGGCAGCGACGACGAAGTCGGTCAGGGTGCGTCCCTGTATCTCGGCCGCGCGTTTGAGCACCGCATGAACGTTGGCGGGTACGCGGGCCTCGAGTCGAGCGGTCGCGGTCGAGTGGGCCATGTCGAGTATCGTACGGCAATTTGCCGGAGCGGCAAGGGCGAGCGAGCCCGCGAGATCAGGCAAGGATGACCGCCATTGGCGCGCCATAAGCGGGGGCCCTTTGCCAAAGGCCCCCGACCTGTGTGATGGCCGAGGTTTGGCCGTGCGCGCAGCCGATTGTCACCCTGAGCGCGAAGCCCTCACGCTTCTGGCGCGACCCCGACACGCCGCCCCGTGCGGCTCTGACCAGGCGACTTGCCGCGCTGCGATTGTTCTTTGAGCGTGCCCAGCACAGCGCGAAGCACAGCATCCATGCGTCCGGCGGTGGGCTCGGCGATCCACGCCATGGTGGCGCTCAGCGTGAGCTCCTTCAAGTACGCAAACGAGAAGCTCGCAGTCGAGCTGACCGCCAGCTCGAGGCCGCTGTCGGTTGGGCGCATCTCCGGCTCGACGCTGCGGACCCAACGTTCGAGATAGATGCGGCGTTCGTCCGACGAAGGCAAATCGAAGAGGTACTTGCGATCGAAGCGGCTCGGGCGATCGATGATTGCCGGGTCGATCTGCTCTGGGTAGTTGCTCGTCGCGAGCACCACGACGCCCGTATTCTCGGCGAAGCCATCCAGCTCGTTCAAGAAGAACGATCGGTTGTCGTCGGTGACGATGCTCTCGAGATCCTCGAATACCAGCAAGCAGGGCGCGACAGCCCGCGCGCGGGAGAAGATGCGCCGAATGCTGTCATGTTGGCCGTCGTAGCGGGCCTTCAGGCTCTTGACATACAGGCAAGGCACCTCGAACGAGGCGATCAGACCCTTCAAGAAGTGGGTCTTGCCGTTGCCCGGCGGGCCGTACAGCAAAACCCCTCGCTTGTAGGGGACCCGATAGCGATCGTAGGTGCGGCGCGAGTCGAAGAAGGTCTTGATGTCGCGCACGATGTCATCGCGCAAAGAGCCGCGTAGCACGAGGCCAGCCATCGACACGTTGCGGATCGCGGCGAACAGCTGCTCGTCCTTCTCCCAGCCTCCGCCGTCGAAGACCAGCACCTGACCCGAGACTTCGGAGCAGTGGCGGCACACGCGCGCGATCAATGCCTCTGCGGAGGCGCGATTGGGCGAGACGACGAACGCGCGCCGCTCGAAGCTTTCGCCTGCCTGATAGGTGACGACCACGATCTCGTGCTCGTCTCCATCGTGGAGCACCTCGAATACGGCGTTCTCCACGTTGTGCTCGACCTTCGAGGTCGCTTCGAGCCAGCGCGTCGCGACCTGCGCGTGAATTCGCGCGACGCGGGCGCCCGAGAGCACGCCATCCGAGAGCGCCTCTGCGATATCGAAGCTGGTCGAGTCGGTCTCGAGCACGGCGCGGCCGGGACGCAGCGCGGCGAGCTTGCGACCGAGCTCATAGGGGAGCACCTCGTGACGCAGCTCGAGCGCGGCTGAAAGAAAGCTGGAAGACAGGGGAAGCATGCGCGCCACGGACGCGCAGCGTCGTCGCCGACTGACTAGAGCGACTTCACCGAGGCATTGAGCGAGACCAGCACCAGCTTCAAGAGGGCGGCGCTATCGAAACCAGGCGGGCCCTCACACACCACCAGGGCGGCGCCGTCTCTCGCGACAGCATGTGGCTTCTTCGCGCGCGTGAGCGAAGCAAGATAGGCGTCGGCGCTGCCCGGCGCCGACACTGGCGGCGCTGGGAAGAGCTTGATGTCGACCTTCTGCTTTTGACCCCTGACATCAGCGAAGCTGAAGTTGAACCAAACGGGGCTCCCCGAGCTCATCGCCGCCAACTCCAAGGCGCCCGCTTTGATGAGGCGATTTCGAAGCTCGTCTGGCGTGAGCTCGGCGATCCCTTTGGCCAGGGGCGCCTCGAAACGAGCGGGTGCTGCATGCGTCGCCGGGTCCGGACCGGTGATGGTGTTGCCGCGCAAGGTCAGCTCGAAGCCAGTGACGAGGCCGTCAAACCACGTGATAACGCGTGGGTCTGCCTGCCACGCGACCAACAGCACGGTGCGATCCGAGTAGCCGTACGCGATTCCGGGTTGTACCGAGTCACGGTAGTTGCGCACGATGCTGCCGAGATAGGGCAAGAGCTCGGCGTCCAGCGCGGCACCCACCAGCTTGTCGCTGGGCGACCCAAACTCGATTAGGTGAATCGTTCCCCAAACGTTATCGACCTGAAAGCTCAGCAGAAACTGTTTGGGATTTCCGAGCGCGGTGCGATTCGCAATCGTCAGACCCAGCTTCGTCGCGCGCGCGTCCAGCTCTTCGATCGTCAAGGACGCGAGCGTCGTGTTGCTGGTCGCGACGCGCGCCGAATTCGCTGCGCTCTCGGCGTCGTCCCGGGGGGCCTCGGATTTGCGGCGCTGCTCGCCAAAAGTAAGCGCCACCGCCGCCCAAACCCCGGCGCCCAGAACGGCGCTGGAGCCGAGTGCCCCAGCCGCAATCAAGAGCGCACGTCGCGAAGCCGGCTTCGGCTGCTCGGTGAGCGCAAACGGCGCCGCGCGATCGACCAGCGGAGGTGTTCGTTCGACTCTGATCGTATTGCTGACCGGCGCGCCCGTGGCATTGCCGTAGGCCTCGCCAGAGCGCTCGAGCTGACCGCGTGGCACGAAGACCATCGCAGACACGACCTCGGTGAAGCCCATCGCTGCCGCCGCGGCATCGAGCGCTGCCAGAAATTGTCCCGCATCGCGATAGCGTTCGGCTGGCCGCAGCGCCAGCGCTGCCGCAAGCACAGGCTCGAACGCGCCGACGTCGACACCAAAGCGTTTCGGTGTCGGTCGCGTTGGGTCGATGGCGACGAGGCCCTGCGAGCCGTCGTCTCCGTACGGTGGGCGCCCGGTGACCATCTCGACGAACACGAGCGCCAGCGCGTGCACGTCCGTCCACGGCCCGGTACGAGCGGACGCGATCTGCTCCGGTGCGGCATACGCGGGCGTAAAAGGGCTCGGCGCCGAACGCGTGCGCGTGGAACCGGAGCCGGCGAGATCCGTCTCCTCGAACAGCTTGGCGATGCCGAAGTCGATGACGCGCGGTGTGACACGGCCATCTGCGGCGTTCGCCAGCATCACATTGGAAGGCTTCAGATCGCGATGTGCGATGCCGAGCGCGTGGGCGTGCGCCACACCCTCAACCATGCCGTGAATGAGCGGCCACGCGACAGGGAGCGGCAGCGCCCGCTGCAAGGAGGACAGCAAATCGCGCAGCGTCTCATCGCCGCCCCACTCCATGATCAAATAAGGAGTCGCCCCGGAAGGCCCATCCATCAGGATGCCCTGATCGATCGTGCGCACGACACACTCGTGCCGCAAGCGACCGAGGATGCGCGCTTCTTCGACGAAATGGCTGAGCATGTACGCGCGCTTCGACGCGGACACCTCGTCTCCGATGCGCAACACTTTGATCGCGATCGGGAGATCGATCGCCAACTGGCAGCCCGCGTGCACAGTACCAAAGCCACCCGAGCCGACGACCCGGTCGACGCGGTAGCGGCCTTCGATCACTGTGCCGTTCGGGATCACGTCGGGCGCCTCATGGATGCCTCATGGTAGCGGTTTAACCTCGTCTACGCTGAGGCGCGGTGAAGAAGCGCCCCAGCGATTCGGATCGGGCGACGATACGACGAGTGCCCGGCGGACGGGTCGAGCCAATGCTTCAGAAGTGGCAATTTGCGAGAGCTCACCCCCGCAGGCCGAGGCCAGAGTAGTACGGTGCCGGTTGCATGAGCAAAGAGCCGAGCGACGACGCCGAGACGGGTGACGCAGAAGAACGAGATCTCAAGGTGTGGAGCGCGGACGGTTGGACCGCGCGCGTCATCAAGAACGAGGACGACGACGGCTGGGCGGTTTCAATGACAGCCGACGGTGCTTCCGAGCCTTCGCTGGTCGGGCCGTGGACGATGGGGCGTGACAAGAAGAACCCGAAGCCGCTCGATGTGAGCTCTTTCGCGGTCTTGCTCAGAGGGGCGAACGAGATCCTCGCGCGGCACGAGCAGCAGCGGCGCGCGCAGCTGCATCGCAGCGTAACGGCTGAAAGCAGTGAAGGTCGGCGGCGACTCGATCTCGATATCGTGGCGGACGAGGAGGATCCGCACGCCATCCTCACTGTGTTCGACCGAAGCGATGCAGTCGTTTCACGCACACGCGTCGCGGCGAGCTTCAAGCTCACCTCCGAGAGCGCACGCAAATGGCTGGCAGAGGGTGGCTCCGAGTCGTAGCGCGCCCAATGTGAGTGACCTGCCTCCGTCTTCGTAGCGCGAAGAAGACGAAGCCATTTTGCTTCTGCCGCATTCGACTACTGTGCGGCGCACATGCCATCCACGCGCGGCAAGAACGCGCTGCGCCTGTTCTACTTCGTTCACTACGCGTCGTTCGGCATCTTTTTGCCGTTTTTTCCGCGCTGGCTCGAGGGTCGTGGCCTGCACGGCTTGGCCATGGGCGCAGTGCTCGCGGTGGTGCCTGCAGTAGGCGTGCTCGCGCCGATCGCCGTCGGCGCGCTGGCTGACTCGTTGGGCCTGCGCGCACAGTTGCTGCGCGTCGCTGCGATCGGCGCGGCCGTGATGCTCGGGCTGCTCGCGTTGCTGGCAGCCCAGCAATCGAGCACTGCGAGCGCGCTCGAGATGGTGGGTTATGTGTTACTCGTAGGCCTGTTCGCGCTCGCGCGCACGCCGCTGTTCGGCATCGCAGACGTGGTCGCGCTCGAGTCACTCGGCGACGACAGCGCGGCTTTCGGGCGCCTGCGGCTGTTCGGATCACTCGGCTTCGTGGCCACTGCCATCAGCATCGGCTTCTTGATCGATGTGGATGGCGCTGTCGCTTTCCCCGCCGCCATCGGTGGCCTCTACCTTGCGACGTTCGTCGCCGCCAGCTGGTTGCCGGCTCGCACAACCGCCCTGCCCAGCACGTCTTGGGCGGCGCTCGGCGAGATGAAGCGCCACGGCGCGTTCTTCACGATGGTCGCGCTGTGGCAGCTGGCGAACTCGGCGTACGACTCGAGCTATTCGTTCAAGGTCCGCGACGCTGGGCTCACGGATCGCGACGCCGGTTGGTTCTGGGGGGTCGGCGTTCTAGCGGAGGTTCTGCTGATGGCGGTGGCGCCGCTGCTGCTTCGCCGTGCGACGCCCACGACGCTGTTGGTGTTGGGTGTGGGCACGTCCGCGATCAGGTGGGGTCTGATTGCTTTCGCCTCGAGCTTTGCTTCCCTCTTCGCGTTGCAGCTGCTTCACGCGATCACGTTCGCGCTCACCTGGATGGTGTGCAATGCCCACCTCCGCCGACTCTCCGCGTTCGGGCGAATTGCCACCGCGCAAGGCGCGCTCACCACCAGCGTCGGAGTCGGCAGCGTGATCGGTATGTTGGCGTGGCCAGCTGTGTACGCTCGCTTCGGTTCCGAGGTGACCTTCGTGGCGGCTGGGCTCGTCGCCGCTGTGGCGCTTTGCCCCGCGCTGTATGCCATTCGCGGTGGATCTTCGCCCAGCCCGACGGGCGCTGGCCTACTATCGCCGCAGATATCGGATCAACATGCCCCCCAGTGAAAAGACCGCTCCGTCTCCGAGCTCGCTGCTCGACCCGAAGGTCGTGCGAACGCTCGACAGACTCCACAAGAGCGCGCGCACCGACATGCTGCGCATCGCGCTCGTCGCGCCTTTTGTGGTGCCAGACTTCTTCGGCCTGCGAAAGGTCGACGACGACCGCCTGAGCCGTCGCATGCGCGACACCTACCTCCCCGTGTCGCGCTCGCAGGGGCAACTGCTCTACTTGATCTCGCGCAGCATCGACGCGCGTCGAATCGTGGAGTTCGGTACCTCTTTTGGGGTCTCGACCCTCTATTTGGCGGCTGCCGTGAAAGACAACGGCGGAGGCCTCGTGATCGGGAGCGAGCTCGAGCCGTCGAAACACGCAAAGGCCAACGAGCACCTGGCAGAAGCGGGCCTCGACAAGTTCGCCGACGTTCGGCTCGGCGACGCGCTGAAGACACTCGCAGACGTCGAAGCGCCCATCGACTTGGTGCTGCTCGACGGATGGAAGGACGGCTACGTGCCCGTCCTGAACTTGCTCAAACCGAAACTGCGGCCGAGGGCCGTCGTACTGGCCGACAACATCTACACGTTCAAGAAAACGCTGCGAGCCTATGTCGAGTACGTGCAAAGCGGAGACAACGGCTTCGTCTCCTCGACGCTCGACATCGCAGACGGCTTCGAGCTCTCGGTGTTCACGGGATAGTCGACGGGCACCGTCTCCTCGTGAGCCACTTTCGACGTGAGCCAGTCTCGTCATGAACCGCCACCACCTCCGCTTCGTCCTGCGCCAATACATCGAGCACAAGAACCCGTCGAACCGGCGGCTTCATGTGTGGACGCATGGCATCGGCTGGCTGGGGCTCACCACCGCGCTGTCGCAGGTGCCGCTTCCTTTTGGCGTGCCGATCCTCGGCGCCAATCTGGGAGCCGCATTCGTGGTGCTCTCGCTCGTGTATTGGCTGCCGGCAGACGTGCTCGTCACTCTGGCCGTCGCAGCGTTCACGGTGGCATGGACGCTGTTGCCGTTCTCCCCATGGGGCCCGGGCCAAAGCTCGGTATTGGGCTTCGTCGTGCCGCTGTCGGTGTTTGCCGCGATGGAGCTCACGGGGCGCTATGCGCACGTCTACCACCATGAGCACGGCAAATTCATGAAGGGTGACCCGCCGTGGCGTGCTGCCGTCGACGAGGCCCACGCCATGATCTGGGGCCCGTTTCATTCCTGGCTCTCGGCGCTGCTTCACGCAGGCTTTCGCCCCAAGCTCAAAGCCGAGCTCGACCAAGCGGAGCGACAGGCGCTGCGCGGTCGCAAGCAAGTGCCATGGGGCAACTGGGCTGGGCTCGCCTCCTGCAACGCTCAGTTCGTGTGTATGCCGCAGACCATCGAGGAGCTGACCGAAGCGGTCGTGGAGGCGCACGCGCGAGGACAGCAAGTCCGCGTCGTGGCGTCGGGCTTCTCGTGGTCGTCGCTGGTGCCGTCGGACAACACCCTCATCTTCTGTGAGCGACTCGATCGCATCGCCGTCGACGTGTCCGATCCAGAGCGGCCGACAGTGTGGGCGGAGGCGGGCGTGACCAATCGGCAGCTCAACCGAGAGCTCGCGCGCTTCGGCCTGTGCATGCCGTGGAACGTCGTGCTCGAGAACGTGCGCGTGGCTGGCATCGCATCGACTGGCACACACGGCACCGGGCGCACCACCGCCACTGTGGGGGATTTGGTGGAGGCGTTCGAGGTGCTCGACTCCGAGGGACGATTTCGAGTGCTCTCGGAAGAGACAGTGGGCGCCGAGGTGATGAGCGCCGCGCGTCTGGGTCTTGGCCTGTTCGGGGTGATCGCGCGGGTCAAGCTGCGGGTGGTGCCCAACTATCGAGTGCGCCAGACGGATCTGAAGCTGCCCGTGCGCGACATGCTCGATCAGCTGCCCGAGCTGATCCGCGCGCACGACTCGGTAGAGCTCTACTGGTTCCCGTTCAACCGCGACATGTGGATGCGCACTGTCGACCGCACCGACGCGCCGCGCACCTTTCACGGTCACGGCTTCTGGTTCAAGACGCAGAACTTCCTTCAGAACGCCTGGCTGGTCGTGTTCTCGAAGCTGATCATGCGCTTCGCCCCCGCGCTCACCCCGGCACTGTTGCGCCTGGGCATCCGCATGCTCCCGTTTCGCACGCGCATCCTCGATCTGTCGGAGTCTCACCACTACCATCACTGGATCGAGATGATGCCCGCCGGCTGTCTAGAGGTTGGCTTCAAGGCCGACCCCGATATCGCCAACGTACGGCGTGCCTGGGAGGTGACCGAGCGTCTGGTCGAAGAGTACGCGAGCCGCGGGCTCTACCCGCTGAACCTCACGCTCAATGTGCGCTTCATCGGCTCCAGCGAGGCGCTGCTGACGCCTGCGTACGGCGAAGGCATCACCTGCTACGTAGAGATCATGTGGATGGGGCGCCCAGCGGGGTGGAGCGAATTTTCGTCTGACCTTTGCCGTGAATGGCTGAAGGTCCCCGGCGCCCTGCCCCACTGGTCCAAAGAGTTCGAGCACGTGGTCGACGTGGTACCGCTGATGCGCGCGAACCTCGGCGATCGCCGCGCTCGCTTCCTCGCCGCCCTCGAACAGTCAGGCATCGATCCCGAACGCGGTTTCTTCAACGCCCTGACCCGTCGCGTGCTCATCGACGAGCCGCCGGTCAGATAGCCCATGCGCATCGGGATCATCGGTGCCGGCGTCTCCGGCATGACCGCCGCCTGGCTGTTGCAGCACGATCATCGGGTCACCTTGATCGACAAGGCGGACCGGCTCGGTGGTCACGTCGAGACGATCCCGATCGAAATCGAAGGCAAGACAGTCCACGCCGAGCTCGGCCCTCGCTTCTTCTTCGACACTGCTTACCCCTATTTTCTGGCGCTTCTGCGCGTGCTGAAGGTCCCGATCCGATGGAGCGATGCGCTTGTCTCCTTCAGCGACGTCGCGCTCGGACACAGTGTGGTGCTGCCGCCGCGCTCACTGCGTCATGTGGCATCGCTCTTGCGCTCGCCACGGCTCGTGCGGCATGTGCTCTCGCTGCGCCGCCTGATCGACGAGCAGGCAGCCATCTCGGCGCGTCGCGACTATTCGATCACGTTTCGTCGCCACCTCGAGCTGAGCGGCTACCCCGCGTCGTTCGGCCCCGAGTTCGCCTACCCCTTTCTGGCCGCGTGCTGGGGTGCGCCGCTCGATCTGTTGCCCGATTTTCCGGTGTATTCGCTGCTCAAAGGGATGCCATCGGGAAAGAAGCCTGGCTCTTACGAGATCGAGGGCGGCATGTCGCGCTACGTTCGCGCGCTCGGCGATGAGCTCGACAGCGTCGACATTCGCCTGGGGGCCGGTGTGCGGCGCCTCGAGCGCCAAGGCGGCTTCCTCGTCGAGGACGAGCGGGGCGAGCATCACCATTTCGATCGCTTGATCGTCGCCACCTCCTCGCGCGACGCAGCCGATCTGCTCCGCGGCGTATCGGGGCTCTCCGAGATGTATGAGACCATCGCTACGTTTCGCCATTTCGAGATCGAGATCGCGGTGCACGGCGATCACTCCTTCATGCCTCGGGACCGCAAAGATTGGGCGAACAACAACCTGTTCTTCGATGGCGACACTGCGTGGATGAGCGACTGGCAGGGGCTCCGCGGCGGTCATTCGGTCATCCGCACCTGGCTGCCGAAGGGGCGCGCCGCCCCAGAGCCGCTCTACGGGCGCCGGAGCTTCCACCACGTGCTGATGACCCCGGAGAACGCCATTCTGCAACGGCGCATCGCCGCGCTTCAAGGCGCCGCCGGCCTGTGGGTGACAGGCATGTACGCGGTCGACGTCGACAATCACGAGAGCGCGTTGCTCTCCGCGCTGGTGCCAGTCAACGCGTTGGCGCCCAAGGCGCAGAACCTCGCACGCTTGCTCGGGGCGGTGGCGCACGACGCAGCGCACCGCCTCGACGTCCTGCCGGTGCCGTTTTCAGCGCCCGACGTGGGAGGCCATCGACGGCCCGAACCGCGCGTATAAAAGTTCGGTCGCTGAATGTTCGCGGCGCTCTCCGTAAAGTCGGTGCCGAAAAAAGAAACCGCCTAGCTGTCCCCGGCTGCGACCTCGCCGCGACTCAAGCCCTGTCCCCGCCATCGCGGCGGCCCTCCAGGAAAGCCATGAGCCCCGAGCCCGACGACAGCCACAGCCTGCACTATCGAGAAGCGTCGCTTGTCCTTCGCAATCGGCCGGTCTGTCTGCTCGGCGCCAGCTGGGCTTGGTTGGGCCGCCCTGGCGGCGGCGCTGCTCGCCAATTGGGGACTCGCTCACGTCACCAACTCCTGGTGGTTCGTCGAATTCACCGGCGTGCTTCCCGGCACTGACTCAAAAGCCGGTTGGTGGCCGCTCGCTGCTAGCGGCACGCGCTGGTGCTTGGGCCTCGCGGTGTGGTTCGGCGTCGGCGTCGCCCTCTCACGTGTGACGCGCACCTGGAGCCCGATCAAGAGCGACCGCATCCTCGTGTGCCTGCTTCCGCAAATCAGCGCCGCCGCTGAAGCTCGCGATCGCCCTCTCTTGCGTGCTGGTCGGCTGCGTGGCGTACGCCTTCAACGACCGCGGCGAACACCCCATCGTCGACGCCGCGTCCGACTACTGGGTGCTGGCCTTGCTGCTCACGAGCGCGCTCATCGCTGGCGTGCTGGCGCTGATCTACTTGCTCGACATGGTTCGCCTGGAGATCACCCGCGGTGCAGTCACGCTTCGCACGTGGACGGGCGCGCTCGCCGTCGGCTCATGCTACGCCCTCGACAATCGCCGACTCGTGGTGAGCACAGCGGGCCGAAGTGAGATGCTGTTTCTGGCTGGCCTTGGCAAAGGCGCTGCGGGTTCGACGGGTGCCTATGCAGTCGCTGCCGCTTGCGCGGACAACTTGTCTGAGCCGCCAACGCTCGAGCCCCCCCTCGTAGACCGTGAGTCAGCGTCGGCCGAGAGCCACGGTGAGCTCGCCCTCGCCGGCGCCCCTGGGTCGGGTCTGTCAGCGCCGCGGTCGGTGTCCCTGGAGGCCTCTATTTCGGGCGATACCTGTTCGGCGGCCTGTGGCAGAGCGCCGGCATCTCGTTGATCATCACATCCTCGCTGGTGGCGGCGTGGCTGCTCAGCTTGCTGGTCGCCGCCCTGTTACCCGGCTTGCGCACGAGGCCGCTGCAGGGCGGGGCTGCCATTCGCTTCCGACTGCTGGTCACCAACGCCAGAGCCGAGCAGCTCGACCCGACGATCGGCTGGGCGCGCACCATGGCGTGGTTCTGTGGCGCAATGCTCGGCAGCGCCGCGATTGCGAGTCAGATCGGCTACTTCGGGTTGCTGTTTTTGCCGGTGCTGGCCGCGGGCTGGGTGATGCTGAGCGCACCATTGGCGTGGCTGATGTTGGTAAGCCCCATGCGTATCCTGCGCGATAGTCGGCTGTTGTCGGTCGACGAGACAGGTGTTTGGCTCGGTCGCGGGCGCGCCCGTCGAGCCGTCAGCGCCTGCCAATACGTTGGAGGCGCGGTCGTGCTTCACTGCGGCGCAGAACCGACCTGGCTTCGGCTGATCTCGACCAGCCGTGACCCATCTGCAGTGTTCGCGCAAGCAAAGAACATTGCTTCGTATGTCGAGGCGCACATCGTGAGGCACGCGCCCGAGCAAGAGGTCGCTGCGCTGCCGCACCACGCGTCGATCTCGAAGCCGTTGAGCGAGAGACAGTACAACGGCTTCCGGTGGCCGCGCGCGAAAGAGTACGCTCGCTCGCATGTTCGCGGCGCTCGCAGGCTTCATCTATCGACATCGTTGGGGGGTGCTCGCCTTGTCGACGCTATTCCTCGCGCTGTCCATCGCAATGGTCATTCGCGGCGGCAGACTGACTGGCGGGAGCTTCGGCGACCGGGAGGCAGAGCAGACGCAGCGGCTCGTCGAAGAAGTGCTGGGCCACTCGACCGACACCACCTTCGTCGTCGTCTTCCGCAGCGACACGCTAAGTCCACGAGACGAGCCATTCCGTAGCGCGATGAAGGCTGCGCTCGAGCCGCTCGCGAGCGATCCCGATGTGCTGTCCGTGGTGACGTCCGACGAAGCACCAGCCCCGCTCGTGCCCGAGATGGTGAACGCGTCAGCCAACAGCGCCGTCGCGTTGGTCAGCCTGAAGGGCGACTTCAAAGAGGCGCTCACTCGCTACCCGGCCGTGCGCGCCCGCCTTCGTTCGTCCGAGCTCGAAATCGTCTGCACTGGCAAGGTGCCCTTCATGGACGATTTCGACCGCGTGCTGCAGCATGACGTGATCCGCGCGGAGCTCATCTCGTTGCCGCTCGCGCTGTTGGTGCTGATCATCGTGTTTCGCACGGCTGTCGCGGCGGCGCTGCCTGTCGGCGTGGGCGCGCTGGCCGTCGTCGGTGGGGTCGCCGTGGTGCTCGGCCTCTCGCAGGTGATGGACATGGCCGAGTACACCATCAACGTGTGCACGCTGATCGGGCTCGGCGTCGCCATCGACTATTCGCTGTTCATCGTGACCCGGTACCGCGAAGAGCTCGCCGCCGGCCACGACTACCCGGAGGCGCTCGCTCGAGCGCTCGAGCGCGCTGGGCGCGTGGTCTGCTTTTCGGGCCTCGTCTTGGAGGTGGGTCTCTGCGGGCTGCTCTTCTTCAAGGGCTCGTTTCTGTTCGCGATGGGCGTCGGAGGCACTGCAGTCGTGGCGCTCTCGATCGTGTTCGCGCTGACGTTTCTTCCGGCGTTGCTCGCCGTGCTCGGGCCGAGGATTCACGCCGGTGCGCTGCCGATCTCACGTTTTGGGCCTAGCGAAGGGTTCTGGCAGCGAGCGGCGCTGTGGGTGATGGCGCGACCCATTTCGGTTCTCGTCCCCACGCTGGCATTGCTCGCGCTGATGGGCTCGCCCTTCCTGAGACTCGAAATGACGGAAGCGGACGTACGCGTGCTCAACGTCGATGTCGAGGCGCGCAAGGGCTACGAGATCTTGAAGCGAGACTTCCCCGAGTTCGGCGACAACCGCGTGGTGATGGCGGTCACCTTCCCGAGCTCGCCCGCACTCACGCCCGAGCGCATCGGCGCGCTCTACGATCTGTCCGAACGCATTGCCGCGACGCCCCACGTCAGAAAGGTCGAGAGCATCGTGAGCGGCGGAGGGATGGACAGGGCGACCCAGCAGACCATTTTGATGGACCCGCCGCCCCCTCTCAAAGCCCAGATCGAGTCGGCCAAGCAAACCAGCGTCGGCGAGCGAGTCGTCATTCTGTACGCGCTGCTCGACAGCGCACCCGAGACGCATGCTTCGCAAGACGTCGTGCGAGCGCTGCGAAAGAGCCCCGCGATCTTCGACGGGAAGCTGTCGGTCGGCGGCCAAACTGCCTCCGATATGGATGCGACCGAGTTCGTGCGTGAGAAGACGCCACACGCGATCGGCTTCGTGATGGGCGTCACCTTCTTGATCCTCTTCTTCCTGCTCGGCTCGGTGCTCTTGCCCATCAAGGCGATCCTGATGAACCTGCTCTCCGTCACGGGCTCGTTCGGGGCGCTGGTGTGGATCTTCCAGGAGGGGAACCTCGGCATCGCAGAGCCGCGACCCGTCGAGCACGCGCTGCCGCTGCTGCTGTTCTGCGTCTTGTTCGGGCTATCGATGGACTACGAGGTCCTGATGCTCTCGCGCATCAAGGAGACCTGGGAGCGCACACACGACAACACGCTCTCGGTAGCCGAGGGTCTGGAGAAGACCGCCGGTCTGGTCACCAGCGCGGCGGCCATCATGATCGTCGTGTTCGCCGCCTTCGGGCTCGCGCAGATCGTGATGATCCGCGCGGTGGGCCTCGGCATGGCGCTGGCCGTGTTGATCGACGCGACCCTCGTGCGGCTCTTGCTGGTGCCAGCGACGATGCGCCTCTTCGGCAAGTGGAATTGGTGGGCACCGGCACCGCTGGTCAAGCTACGCGCGGCGCTGGGCCTCCATTGAGGCCAGAGCGTCGTGTCAGCCCGCGAGTGCCGAGAGCTGCCTCCCCTGCCCTCTCCGCTCAGCAGGCCACACATCTCCGAAATCGGACCGCCATTTGTGCGACTGCACGTGATGCGTTCACTCGCGCGGTCGCGGCAAGCAGCCCGGCGGCACGGAGTACCCTCGCTAAAGGTTTCAGAAAACGTAAAGCCAACTTTACGTTTTAGAGAGTGGGCAGAACATAAAGTGCACTTTACGTTTTGACGGGTCGCCAACCGCATACCCCCACCCACCGAGCTTTCCGCCCTTGTGGCCCGCAGCGCGCTGCCCCGGCCTGCTGTTCAGGCGATGAGCCGCGGCTTCGGCCTACCCACGGGGCCCCATGCCTTTCTGACGCCAGGAAGATCCGCGGCAACGTGGTGCCAACGGCCTTGCGGATCGTTGGCACCGCCTGATGGTTGCGCAGCCTCGAGTGCCACTTTAGTATCACACCATGCGTACCGAGATCGTCACGACCCTGAAACGTAGGGCGACCGAGCTCTTGTCGGAGCTCGAGCGGGACAAGCGGCCCATCCTGATCACACAGCACGGCTTACCGAGCGCTTACCTCGTCGACGTGGCGAGCTACGAGCTTCTCAAGCAACGCATGGCGGTTCTCGAGGGAATCGCCCGAGGCGAAATGGCCGTCGCAGAGGGCAGAGTGGTCTCCCACGCCCAAGCCAAGACTCGCATGGCTCGATGGCTGAAGTAGTCTGGACCGAGCCAGCGCTCAGCGATCTGGACGCCATCGCCGACTACATCGCCCTCGAAGACCCCGCAGCAGCATCGAGCCTGGTCCGGCGGCTGCTCGAACATGTCGGGCAGCTGGCGGCCCATCCCGACAGCGGCAGCCGGCCGCCCGAGCTCAAGCGATCCCGTTATCGTCAGATCATCGAGCCGCCCTGCAGGGTGCTCTACCGCCACGATGGTCGGACGGTCTTCGTGCTCTGCGTCATGAGGTCGGAGCGGCCGTTGCGCAAAGTACGCGTCGCTTCCCGGGACCGGGCCAGGAGATAGCAGGGCGATCAGGTCAATGGGGCCATCGGTTCTCTTCCACCAGCCAGCCGTCGAGCTCGCGGTCGCCGGTCGGCTTGTGCTCGTCCGTGACCGCGCTCGCTGCACACACACACCCAGTCCGATCGACAGCAGCAGCGCCCCAGCGTCTATGTTGCGACGCAACATGATTGAGGTTGACCAGCTCATCAAGTAGCGTGTAACTCGCTGACATTGTTTGTTGCACTGCACCAATTCGAGCCCCCGCTAGCTACATGCTGAATGACCCCCGCGCCATCGATCTCGAGCTGCCCACAGGGCGTCTCCGCGTGCACCGCTTCGGCCCGGACGACGGCAAGCTCACCGTCTGTGTCCACGGCCTGTCCGCCAACTCTCGCAGCTACGACTTTCTCGGGCGCGAGCTCGCCGCGCACGGCCGCTCTGTCGTGGCCATCGATCTACGGGGGCGCGGGTGGAGCGAGATCACCGGTCTCGGAACGTATGGCTGGCGTCAACATGCGCGCGACGTGCTCGAGGCTGCCACGCTGTTGGGCGCCGAAAGCTTCGAGTACGTGGGCCACTCGATGGGCGCGTTCATCGGCCTGGAGGTCGCCCGTCAAGCGCCTGCCCGGGCTGAGCGAGTGGTGCTCATCGACGCCGCCGGAATACCGGAGGCCGCGTCGCTGGTGCCGATCGCTGCGGCGATCCAGCGGCTCGGTGCCGTTCACGCGGACGCGGACGCATACGTCAGCGCCGTACAACGCCTGGGCATCGTGACGCCTTGGAGCCCCGTATGGGACACCCATTACCGGTACGACTTGGTTCCGGTCGAAGGCGGCGTTCAGCCGCGCACCGACCGAGCAGCGGTGATCGAAGACATGGTCTACGCCTCCACGCAGTTGCCGCAGAGCCTCTGGCCCAGCTTGACGATGCCGACGTTGCTCGTGCGCGCCGGAGTGTCGCTCGGAGGCGGGTTCATCGTCAGCCGCGACGACCGCGACGACTTTCTCCGACGTGTCGAGCAGTCAAAAGCCGTCGATATCGACGCCAACCACTACGGCATCATGACCCACCCGCGGACTGCCGACGCGATTCGGAGCTTTTTGCCATGACGGAGAAATTTCTTTCCGGTCGAACTGCGCTCGTGACGGGCGCCGCTTCGGGTATCGGTCTCGCTGTCGCGCGGGAGCTCGGCGCTGCAGGCGCGCAGGTAATACTCAGTGACGTATCTCCAGGCGCGCTCGCGGATGTGGCGGCGACGATCCCAGGCTCGCGTGTCGTTTCAGCCGACCTCTCGAAGCGCGAGGACGTGCGACGCCTCGCGCGAGAGGCGGGCGCGGTCGACCTGTTGGTGAACAACGCTGGGCTCCAGTCGGTGAGCCCGGTCGAAGCTTTCGACGAGGGCAAGTGGGATCTCTTGCTGGGCATCATGCTGACCGCGCCATTTTTGCTGATCAAGGCGCTGATCCCGGGAATGTACGCGCGACAATGGGGGCGTGTGCTCAACGTAGGGTCCGTGCACAGCCTGATCGCCTCGCCTTTCAAGTCGGCGTACGTGTCGGCCAAACACGGGCTCTTTGGTCTGACCAAGACAGTTGCGCTCGAGGCGGCCACTCACTCGCACAACGTGACAGTGAACGCGCTTTGCCCGTCATACGTGCGAACACCATTGGTGGAAAAGCAGATCGCTGACCAAGCACGTGTGCACGCCATACCGGAAGAAGAGGTGGTGAGCCGCATCTTGCTCACACAGAACGCGCAGAAGCGACTGATCGAGCCGGTCGAGGTCGCCAAATACGCCCTGTTTCTCTGCCGGGACGAGGCTTGGTCGATCACCGGCACGGCGGTGACGATGGACGCAGGCTGGCTGGCTCATTGAGCGCACGTGGCGCAAAGGAAACGCGGGGCGCCGATCTGCCCGTCCTGAGTTGGCGCCTAACGAGGCATGCGAAAGGTCGAGTCCAGCTGGGCGTCGGCCGCCGCTTTTGCAGGGTTCGGACCGCCGAAATTGTCACCCACGACGTCGAATTGAACACCGCGGGTGATCAGGTTGAACGCGCGCCGGACGGGCTCGCCGCGACCGTAACCGATCACGAGCACCGCGCGATTGCCCGCGATCCCGTAGGCGGCGGCGCTGCCGCCGTCGCCGACGACTTGCTGGCCCACCTGAACCAGAATGGATGTCGGGGTCGAAGACGTCACGATTTGAACCGTCGCTGCCATGCCGGTCCCGTCGGTGATCGCCAGATACGACGTGCGGGGATCGCGCGACATGCTGACGTGATAGCCCTGCGCCTCGGCGCGCACGCGTAACCAATCGAGGTTGGCGGCTTCGTCGAAGGAGACTTCGACCCCGCGCAGCGTGCGCTGGTTGCCGACGAAAATCGCAGCGCGCGTGAAACGATACGCGAGCAAACCGAACACCAGCACGGCAGCCAGCGCCGCGGGCACCAGCCAGAACAGCCAGCGTGGTCTTCTAGCTGGCGCCGGAGCGACCCGCACTGCAGCTCCAAGCGGAACGGTCAGCTCGGCCGGCTGCCGCGCGAGAACCGTCTCTGCCATTGCGAGCTCGCTCGAAACGGGGCCAAGCGGTGGCGCCGGTGAGCGTGGTGGCGTTCGGGGCCCTTGCGACTCGCGCACTGTCTCGAGACGCAGCTCGCGCGCGACAGAGAGGCAAGCATCCAAGAGCTCGCCCGCGTCGCGGTAGCGATCCATCGGGCGAAGGGCCAGCGCCTTCAACAAGATCGGCTCGAACGCTCCGACATCGACGCCGATGCGCTTGGGCGTCGGACGCTCGGGGGCGATGGCGGCCATCACCGTGTCACGCAGGTCGCCGTGGGGATACGCGCTGTTACCGGTCAACATCTCGACGAAGATGAGTCCAACTGCGTGCACGTCGGTCCACGGGCCGGTGCGCGCACCCACACACTGTTCGGGCGCGGCGTAGTTCGGCGTGCACACGCTGGGCACCTGCGATGCCGTCGCACCGGAGCCGGGTCGATCGTCGGCGTCGAACAATTTGGCGATACCGAAGTCGATCAGACGCGGCGTGAAGCGCCCATTAGTGTCGCGCGCGAGCATGAGGTTCTGTGGCTTCAGGTCTCGATGCGCAACGCCTTGGGCGTGGGCGTATGCCAAACCCTCCAGGATGGCTTTCATCAGGGGCCAGGCGATCGAGATGGCGAACCCCTTACCGCGTGCTGGCTTCAGCAGCGTCTCGAGCGTGCCGTCGGAGCAGAGCTCGGTCACGAGATATGGGCGCGCGTCCTCTGGCGCGTCTGCCTCGGTGAGGCCTTGATCGAGGGTACGGACGATGTGCTCGTGACGGAGGCGCGTCAGCACGCGGCACTCTTCGTCGAAGCGACGCGCCACCAGTGCTCGCGCTTCTGCTGGGGAATCGTCAGCGAACCGAAGCACCTTGATCGCCACGGGTGAGTCGAGACGCAGATGATGCCCGCGATAGACCGTGGCAAAGCCGCCGCGCCCGATCGCCGCGTCGACACGGTAACGACCCGCGAGCACGGCGCCGAGGAGCCGATCGTCCGAAGTCAGCTTCAGCCCCTCGGCTGGTCAGCCATCGGTCTGGGCGCCCGCGCATTCGATGAGATTCACGAGCTCACCCCCGCAACCCTCGTAAGTCGGTAGGTCGTTCACGCATTCGAAGCTCTCGCCGTAGCAAGAGAGCAGGTCGTCGTATTCACTGAGGCAGTCTGCCTGCTCGGCGTCGAGCTCGCCGTCTTCGAACGCGTCGAGACACGCGTCTGCCTGGGAATCGGAGCAGCCGGTGCACTCGCACGCGTCATCACAGAGGCTCTGCGCCGAAGCACCGCAACCGGATACGACCGTGAAGAGACCGAGCAATAGAAACGATCGCACCGTCTTCTTCATCATGGCTCAGCTTGCTCCCAGGCGCGCTCGCGCGTCGACGTATCCATCGCTGACCGAAAAGATGATGAGGTCGCGCGCCTCTGCGTTGCGGCCGATCCACGTGAGCCGATCTTTTCCGCTGTCGGGCGGGCCGTTGCCGTTGCCGCCCGCCCACGCGATGCTGTTCAGCGCCACGTTGGGGTCACCAACCGCGAGCAGGCCGGCACGCGACCCCCAGCCGTTGATGGCAGAATTCAGCGTCGACGCGCGGTTGCCGATGGTGCCAATCACATCGGTGGCGAGCACGCCGATGTCAGGACCAAGCCCAGGTGGCAGCGAGCGGCTGAGGCGACCGTAGGCCTCGGAGAAGCGCGCGGCGTCGACCCCCTGAGGAGAGAACTGCGGCTGGAACACGCGCAAGTAGGCGGCCAACAGCGGCCACAGGTCGATCGGAGCCGTGCGCGCGAACACTGCAGCGTTCGACTGCAGCACCTTCATCGCGCGATGCAGCAAGAAGGTGCGCTCCGCGCTCGGCGGTTGCGACGCCAGCGTGTGGCCCATCACGATCGTCGGCGGGTGGGCGCACGCTGGGATGCAGATGGGGCCCAGCACGTTGGAGACCAGTACCGAGATCTGCGCGAGACCGTAGGCGCCCGCGAGGGCGCGCACTTCTTCGTTGATATGCGCCAGCGGCGCCGGAGGGGGCGTCGCCCGCACGCCGTCGAGGTCGTAGGGGAACGCTCCATCGAGCATGCCACCAGTGCGAATCAAGAGGTCTCGGAACGCTGGTGTCATGACCTCCGGCGCGAGCAGCTCGTCGAGCGATGCATCTCCCGCGCGGACGCCGACACCGGAAATGTCGACCTCGTTGCCATCGATCGCCAACACCGCTGCGCGCGCGCTATTGGCAGCGTCGATTCGACCTCGAAGCTCGGCGGCAGTCGCCAGCGTCTCGAACAAGAATGTTTCGAAGCGGCCGGTACCGAGCGCGCGGCGCGCGTCTGCAACGGCGCGGTCGAGCAGAATGGCGCCAGCCGGCGACTGGCCGGTGCGCTGATAGAAGCGCACCAAGGCTCGTAGTGCGCTGTCGCTCTTGGGGAACGACTTGCGCGCCACGACCAGAGTGCTCTCCGCTTTCTTGAGCTCGCCGATCTCTTCCAGAATCTCTGCCAGCTCGATTGTCCGCTGGCATTTTTCTTCCGGGGTCTCGGCCGCGTTGACCAGGACGTTCTGCTCTTCGACGGCGCGCGGCATCTGTCCCATGCGCCGGTAGAGGGCGATCAATTTTTCGCGCGCGGGTGCATCGGTCGGCCGACGCTTCAAGATCTCCTGGTAGGCAAGCTCAGCGCGCTCCTCGTTCGGCAGGAGCTCGTCGTACAAGTGGCCGAGCCTGAAATAGATGTCGATCTGCTTCTCGGGCTCGCTTGTCAGGCGCGCCAGTCGAATCAACGCTTGCTCGGCACCGTCGTAGTCGGCATCCGTAAAGCAGAGCTCGGCGAACGAACCGAGCGCCTCGACGTGATCCGGATTGGCGTCGAGCGCAGCCGCCAGCGCCCGCTTGGCGGCCTCGCTATCGCCGACCTCGGCCAGCGCGCGACCGCGCATCACTTCCATCTCGACGCGTTCACCCGGGTCGTCGATGGCCTCCAAACGGCGTGAGAGCAGATCTGCGAGCTCGCTGCGATCACCGTTCTGCACGTAGATTTGGCGCAGACGCTCGAACACTTCGACATTGTTTGGATCCACCGCTGCGACGCGCTCGAGCGCCGCGCGCGCCTTCGCCGTGTCGCCGACCTTGTCTTGCCAGAGCAGCGCCGCCTGCAGATCGAGGTCTTGCTTCCAGGCTGGCGAGCCGACGCCCTCCGCCGCGATCTCGAGCTCCGCTGCGGCTGCCGCAGCATCACCCGCAAAAGCCAGCACGCTGGCAAGCTCGATCCTCGCGACCACATGCTCCGGCACGAGCGTGACGGCTTCTTCCAGCAGTTGACGCGCAGTTTCGAGATCCCCGCTGACGCGGACTGCTTGCGCCGCCCGCAGCGCCAGCGTCGCCCGTTCGCTCGGCCGCCCTGTGAGATCCATCAGCTCGCGATCACATTGCGCCGCGACGGCGATGTCACCGCGCTGGCGAGCGTGCGCTGCCATCTGCCGGATCGCCCAAAGCGGCCGTGGTTCTTGCGAATAGGCGATGGCGACCGGCTCCGCCGTGTCTTCCCAGCGGACACGCTGGCGCAGGCGGGCGGCTAGCGCCGCGTACGCTGCGGCCTCGCCACCTTCCAGGTTGCGTGCGAGCTCCATCACGACGGGCTCGAGCTCGTCGTCGCGGGAGCCGGACATCAGCACGCTGGCAACGCGGCGGAGCGTGCGCATGTGCGACGGGTTTTCTTCCAGGATCGTGCGGCGGAACAGGAGGCCGCTGCCGGTGTCGCCTCGACCGCGCTCATCCAGCTCGGCCAAACGTTCGTAGATCTCGAGCCGCAGCGCAGCGTCTTCCGTGTTCCGCGCAGTCGGCAACAGCGAATCGACGAGCTCTGCCGCGCCGAAGCCGGCGATCGCAAATCGGTTGGCTGCGATCGGCGCGAGGCTGTCGTCTCCGGCGAGCTCCGCGAGCTTCGCGCAGCGGGCCGCCGACTCGATGTCGCCAACTCGCTCATACTCGAGCGCCGCTTCGATCGAGAGGCGAGCCGACTCGGGACCTTTCGCTTCTGCGGCGCGAGCCTCGCGCCAGCTGGCGCGGTCCGAGGTGGCCTCGGGCGAAAGGCGTTCGAACAGGTCGCGCAGACCAAAATCGGTGGGGCGCGCGCGCAGCGCTTCTTCGAGGAGCGAGGACGCGCTGTTGCTCTCGCCGTCGGAAATGAGCAGCGCCTCGCGGGTCAGATCGTGCGCTCGCTCGACCGCATCGTCGCTCGACTCGCGCCGGAAGCGCAGCCACTCGACCAGCGACTCTTGATCGGCACGTGCGCGCGCACCGAGCTCGCCCAGGTGAACTGCGATTGGCAGCCCAGGCGCCGTCTCGGCCGCGGACTTGGCGCAAAGATCGGCTTCTTCGGAGAGCGCGGATGCCTCCGCTGACTCGCCCAAGGCGCCGGACAGCGACGAAAAGCGAATGGCGCACTCGGTGAGCAGAACCGCCTTGGGAAGCCCTGGCGACAGCAGATCTGCGTGCTCTTTCAGGGCGCGGGCGAGCGCCTCTGCGTCACCACAGCCATCGGCCGCGCGGGCCACGGCTTCACAGGTCGGGTCTTCTTTGTGGACCTCGGCGTAGGTAACGCGCGCCCGTTCGACGTCGCCAGACACCTCGGCGAGCAAAGCGGCTGCCAGCATGCCTGCGGCATCGGCGCTGCGTTCACCGTCGCTGCCCCAGGTGGCGATCGTTTCGGCGACGCGCTCGGCTGCGCCGGCGTCGATGTCGAGCTCGAGACCGAGCGCGCGCACGATGGCAGTCCAAGCGGGCCGAGGCGGGTCGCCATGTTGAACCAGCTCCGTGATGGCTGCGTCAATCGCCTCGCGATGATGAGGCGATGGTGCGTCGACCTCTCCGAGCACGCGCGCGAGAAGCGCTGCGGCGCGAGAGCCTGGGCTGCCCCCTTGCACGTAACGCAAACGGGAGAGCCGCTGCTCGCCACCGGGCGTGAGCGCCGCCACGACCGCGCCAGTGAGGCGACCGACGTCTTCCGCGTCGTCCCCACCTGCTGATGCCGCACCTGCATCGTCGATGATCGACGTCAACATCTCGCGGGCGGCGCGACCCCCAGGGTCGTTGCGAGCGGCGTCGAGCGCGGCCAGGGCGATGCGATCCATCGGAGAGAATGCTTGTGGGTCGCGCGGATCGACCGACTCGCCGAGCTCGACCGCTAGGGACGCCAACGCGCGACGCGCCAGCGCCGCGGCTGTGCCTTCGGCAGCGTCGGCGAGCGCCGCGAGAGCCTCGTTGCGTGTTTCGGCGCGAGCCGCGGTGATGGACGCGGCCAGCCAACCGGCGGAGGCGGCGAACGTTCCGCCGCGGAGGTGCGCTGCCTGCGTCGCGATCGCGGCCGGCTCGCCTGACTCCAGCGCCGCTCGCAGATTGAGCACCGCCTCCACCACGTGGCGAGGCGCCGCGGCTTGCTTGTTGGGCCCGGCGTCGACATGACCACGGAGCGCGGCGACCAACGAGAATGCGCTGGCGAGCGGGGCCAGGGTCTCCGGATCGGAAGGACGCATCTTGGAGAGCGCCAGAGGCTCCGACAGCGAGGCCGCCGCCTCGACGAACTTCTGAATGCTGGCCCGCGGATCCGACGGCGCTGCGCGCATCGCCAAGTCGACCCGGCGTTTCGCTTGCGCGTCGTCGCCCAACGCGACGCGAGCAACCTCAGCGGCAAACCAGGCGCCGTGTGCACGTGCCTCGGGCGAGGGCATGTGCCGAATTTCCGCTTCCATCAGGTCGGCGGCTTGAGCGAGATCACCGGTCTTGGACGTGAGCAGACGATGCTGACGGCTGACGAGCGGCATGTTCGGTGCGAGCGCAAACGCGTCGCGCGCAGCTTCTGCGGAGGCAGCGTCTTCCCCCGCCTGCGCCGAGAGCTCCGAAACGACGAGCAACAGGCGGGCGCGCACACCTTTGTCGGTGTTGAGTAGAGCCTCTTCGCGGAGCCAGTCCGCGCGCGTGAGAAAGGAATCGCGCAACCCCGGCGTGGCAGACAGCGCGACGCTGGCGTCTTCTTCGTCATCGAGACCATCGACGGGAACACGCCGCGGTGCGACAGAGATGCCCAAGCCGACGTGTGCTGGCCCGGCTGACGGCGCCGGCCCGACATCGATCTCCGCGTCGGACTCCCGCGCCAATTGGTGTGACAGATCGTCGTCGTCGGGCTCCGAAATGATCTCTTCGACGCTGGATTCCCGGGGGACGAACAGGTCAGGCGAGGCAGCCACCTCTGCGGGGTCGAAAAGCTCGACGTCGTCCATCGCGATGGGGTCGGCTTCCGCCGCTCCGTCCTCTGCGTGCGCGACCTCCTCACCAAGCTCGCTCAACGCCACGGCCATCACACCGGGCGCCACGACGGTTCGGTCGTTGAGGTCGTCGTCGTCGTCTTGCGCGCGCAGTTCGTCTTCAGGCTGGCTCGGCGAAAAGGGCGCGATGCCGGGCGCCGAGTCGAGATCTTCGTAATCCGGCGGCGGCGCGGCAAATGCGCGGGTGGCGACGTCTTCCATGTCGGGCTCCGGCATGGTCGGCGCGCTGACACGAGGTGACGGAGTGGTGGCCCAACCGGGCGGCGCAACCACTTCGCCGCGACGCGAAGGACGCTCGGGGACGGGGCGGCGCGGCGTCTCCGGCGCATCCATCGGAGGCGGCGGCTTGGTCGGAGGCAGCGGCGGCGGGATCGGCGTGGGCGCGTTCGAGCGCGCGCTGGCGCCTCCGTCGTCGCGAGGTGCGTCGTCGAACAGCATGTCGAGCAGCGCGTCGCCCTCGTCCGCTGTCGGAATTGCGTCGCGAACGGCTCCTGTTCCGGAGTTGAAGGCGCCGGGAATCTTTTTCGGATCGCTCATCGAACCCCCATGCCGAGCTTACGGCGAAGCTCGAGATAGCCGGGCGACAGGACGAAGCGTATCAACGTCAAGGCTCGCTCATTTTCACGGACCGCACTCGCTATTTGCGTGCGGGGCTGACCCAAAATATCCGACAGCACCAACGACACATCGCCAGCGGCGAGGGCAGCCATGCGATCCAGACTTTGTCGCGCAAAGACAGCCCAGGCTTTCGGGTCTTGGCCACTGCGCGCGACCTCGGCCCCGAGGTCATGGGCTGCTTTTTTCACTTTGCGCGAGGCATGCTTCTTCACTGCTCGCGCAATCTCGCCGTACACGGCGTACCCAGGGTTCTGCATCGGCGCGTCCATCTCGTTGCACAACGCAATCACGACCGACGCCAGCGCGTCGTCGTCGCGGCGGCGCAGCGCAAAGATGCCTCGACGCAGCGCGAATACCTCGCGAGCCAACGCAGACCTCGCAGCCGCATCGAGTGGCGTCGCCACCTCGGGGCCGATCACCAAGGCTGGCACTTCGCCGACCACCACACCCTGCACGCCCTTGGGATCGGGACCGCCGACGTACACGTCGAACTCGGTGTCGAAGCCGAGCGCGCCCATCCACTCGGCGACCGCCAAACGGAGCGGCGGCCCCCCCTTGGGTTCGATTTTTTGTTTTTTTCCGACTCCGAGCGATTCGAGCGACGGGCCGAGCGCTGCGCTCACAGTCTCGGCAATCACGGCAAGCAAACGCGGGACAGGCCCCGTGTCGTTGGCATCGGCGATCTCCGCGAGCGCGTGCGTGTCGATCGCCGTGTGCGGGCGGCCGGGGATCTTCGCGTCCAACACGGCGAGCTCTTCGCTGATACCGCGGTCCGGTTTGCCGAGCGCGACCAGCACGCCGAGCGCGGCTTGCCGCAGCGCGAGATCACCTTGGGCCGCCGCAATGCGGGCGAGCAGCGAGACGCGGTCCGAATCGCATGGGTCTTTCTGCAACGACTCGATCAAGCGCTGCTTGCCGCGCGCCAACATCTGCGTGCGAAAGCCTTCGTCGAAGCTCGTTTGCAGCACCAGCTCGAGCGCCTCCGGGTCGTCCGGCGATTCTTCCAAGAGCTTGTGAGCCGCGGCTTTTGCGCTGGCAGGGTCTTGCACCTTGTCACGCCAGATGGCCATGCTGAGCCGCGCAGCTTCGATGCGACCGCCCGCAGTGTCGCGCTCGACCATCAACGTCTCGAGCATGCCGGTCGCTTCGCGCCACGCGCCGGTGCGCGCCGCTGCACGTGCCAGCCGCTCGCGTACGGCGGTCGTGCTGAGGTCGTCCTTGTGGAGCGCGATCAGCAGCTCGAGCGCGCGCTCCGGCTGATTCAGCTTGGTCTCGTAAATGTCGCAAGCCGTGATGCCCGAGACCAGCCGCTCTTGCCGGGGCGCCTCCTTGTTTTGCGACAGGCGCGCCATCAGGGGAGCCGCGCCGGCGAAGTCGCCCTTCTGGATGCAGATGGTGCCGGACAATGCGAGCGCGCCGACGTGATCCGGCTCGAGCATGGTCACGTTCTCGAGCGCCGCCAGCGCGCCGTCGTTGTCGCCGCGCTTTTGGAGCACGCGCGCTCGCTCCCAGAACAGCTTGGCGATCTCCCGCTCGTCTTCTGCGACGTCGAGCCGGCGCTCGATCAGCGAAAGCAAGCGATCATTGTCTTTGCGGTCGCGCACGCGGCGAAACAGCTTGTCGAAAGCGCGAGATGCACGCGGGTCGCGCGAGAACGCGCGATCGAGCGCGATCTCGGCGTCGTCATGCGCGGTGGTGCGCTCGAGCAACAACAGCCCGGCGTGCTCCCAGAACTGCGCGCCGCGCGAGTCGTCTTTGCAGAGCGCGCCGAGCTGCGCGCAGGCCAACGCGACGTCGACGGGTTGATCGAGCATTTCGGCGGCGGCGCGCACGCCCTCCCACCCGGCGAGATCGTCCGGGCGTGCGTCGACCACCGCCTTGAACGTTTCGATCGCCACCTGCGCGCTGCCAGCCGCGAGATCGCTGTAGCCAGCAAGCAGCAGCGCATCGACTTGTGCGTCGCTGCCCAATGACTCGCCGAGACCGTGCAGCGCAGCGGCGCGCCGTCGGAGGTCGCAACCTGGAGGTGCAAGCTCCAGATTCAGCAGCTTGCCCGCGGCGTGCTCGGCAGGCATCAGCGGGAACAGCAGGCCGGGCTGATCGAGCACGTTGACGATCAGCGCCGACGCCGACATCGCCTCTGCCGCCGGCCCTTCGAGGGTAGCGGCGATCAAGCGTCGCGCCTCGGCTTCAGAAGTGCGGTCTTCGGCTGCCATCGCGGCCGACAGCCACTCGAGCCCCACGTGAAGCTCCGGCTCCACTTCCGCCCATTGTTGCGCGCACAAGGCGGAGGAAGCGGCGTCGCCGTCGACATCGCGTGCGATACGCAGCCGCTCGGCGCGCGCCAATGTGGTGGCGTCGCCACCGCGCGGCTCGAGACGATCGAGCGCGGCGAGCGCGGCGTCGCGATCCGCGAACGCTTGGCCCCACACGATGCGACCGAGCGCCGCCGCCGTTGCCACATCATCGAGCACGTTGTCGGTCGGGGCTTGTTCAGCGAGCTCGAGCGCCGCGAGCGCCTCGCCCGTGTCGCCTCCATCGCTGAAGGCTTCGAGACCAAAACGTTCGAGCGCGAGCACATGAGGCTCGCCGAGTGCGGCGGCGGCAGCCAGCGCAGCGCGACGACCTTCGAGCGTATTCGGATCGAGGCCGCGCCTCGCCCAGGAGGCGAGGGCCCCTGCCGGTCCAGGCAAGCTCGCGCGGGCCGCGTCGAACTGGCTGACCGCCAGGGAGCGGTCCCCCGCCGACCAAGAGAGCAGCGCCGCCTCGAGGTGGAGCGCGCCGCTGAGGTCTGCGTCGTCTTCGATCGCGTCCGCCGTCGCAACCAACACCGCCGACGCAGCGTTGGGGTCGGCGCGCAGCAGCTCCGACAGATAGATGGCGACGATCTCGTCGGCCGGGATGGCTTCATGCAAGCCGCGCAGGCGGGTGATGGCACCTTCTGCGTCGCCGGCCTGAGCGGCGCGAACAGCCGCCACGACCAGCAGCGCGCGCGCCAACAGCGGGTCGGTCTCCGAGGAGGCCAGCGCGTCCATAGGCAGCGGCGAGCGCGCCTGTTTCACGTCGGCGCCGGCCTGTGCCACGCCGACGGCGCAAGCCGACAACATGCGACCGAGCCACTGCGAGCGGGCGAGCGGTCCTACCCCTTCGATCTGGGAGAGCTGAATAAACGCGTCTTCAGCGCCTTTGGTATCGCCAGCGAGCAGGCGCGCACGACCGAGCTCGAACAGCAGGCTGGCTGCCTCTTGCGGTTCGGGGTTCGCCGACAAGAGCTGCTCGCTGGCTGCCTCGAGCAAGCTGTGGTCTTGAATGACGAACGCAAACGCGCGGGAGAACCGCAGCGTGACTTGAGGCTCGATGCCCAACGCTGCAGCCCGCGAAAGCGCCGCTTGGGAGGCTTGTGCGTCGCGCGCCAGGCAAGCCCACACATACGCGGCCAGCAAAAATGCGCGCGCCTTGGCTTGGTCGGTCGTGAAGGTGGAGGCGCAGCCCTCGATCGCGCCAGCGAGCGCGGCCGGATCTTGACCGTCGATGAGCAGATCGATCTCGATCGCCCGCGCGGGAATCGCGCCAGGATCTTGCGTCAGCGCGTTGCGGAGCGCGTCGAGCGCCGCAGTGCGATCGTTCGAGAGCGCGGCTGCCTCTGCGACGCGCAGCCAAAGCGCCGCCGCCGACGCGCCGACCACCGCGGCCCCCGGGTCGTCTGCGCCGCGTGAAAGCTCGACGCGCGCGATCGCGGCGGCGGCTTCCAAGTCGCCGCTCACTTCCAGCGTGCTCAAGCGGGCTCGCGCAACGACGCTCGAATTGGGGAGACGCCGCGCGGCTTGTGACAAAAGCGTGTTGGCAGCCTCGAGCTCGCCGAGTCGCCGGCGGATCTCCGCAGCGCGCAGCCAACAATCGGCGGCGAACGCGGGCGTGCGCATGAACCCAGGCACGCCGATCTCTTCGCCGCGATCCGGGTCGTCGAGCACCTCCACGACAAGCTCGGCTTGGCCTTCGAGAGCCCGCGCCATCGCGTCGATATCGGCAGCGGCCTGCGCGATGCGTTCGAGCACCAGGCGCGTCTGAAAACGCGCGCGGCCCTCCAGCGCTGCAGCGGCGTCGAGGTGTTCGTACGCCCGGCTGGTCTGCCCGAGCTTGGCGGCGAGCTCTGCCAGCTGAATGTAGAGCAGCGCCTTGTAGGTGGTGTCACCGATCAAGGGCAGGCGCGCTTCGATCGCACGCATGACGGCGGCGTCATCGCCTGCCTCGCTGGCGAGCATCTCCAGCTCGAGCCAAGCAGCCATCTCATCGGGGTTTTCGGTGACCGCCTCTTCTAGGCGAGCCCGCGCTTCGTCTTTGTCCTTGTCGTGCTCGAGCGCCACGACGGCAACCTCGCGCAGCGCGCGCGCTCGCTCCTCCGCGGTAGGCGCGTTCTTCGCCATCGCATCGAGCAATTTGCCGAGGTTCTTGAACGACCGCCGCCGCGACAAGATGCGGACGAGCGCTTCCAGCGGCTCGCGAAATTCTGCGTCGGCGTTGTACGCCGCGAGATAGTCGCGCGCAGCCAACGGCTCTTCTCCTGCATTTTCATGCAGAACGCCGACCTCGTGGAGAAGGATGCCCTGCAAGCTGCGGCTCGGCGCCGCAGCGATCTCTCCCCTCAACCTGTCGATGAGCCCGTCACTCGTGCTCGGCTGCTCGGCCTGGGTCTCGGTCATTCGGTCGGGTCGTCTCCAAGGTGGCTCAACAATCGCTTGCTGGGCAATCAGACTGCCCGGCAGCCTCGCTGGGCGAACGGGGCGGGTTTCGCGACTCGCAGATTAGCCAGGCACCGAAGCTGCCGTAAAGGCCCCTTCCCTCCTGGGCGCAGCAACTCCTTGCGAAGCCGATCGAGGTGGCCGAGTCCGGTTCAGGCGACAGCCTTATCGAGCTTCTCTGTCACTTTGCCCTCGACTGTCCCCTTCATTGCGCGCAGCAAGAAGGGCAAATCGATCTCGACCCGAATCGAGGCCGCTGCGACGGTCACCTGTCCGGTAGTCCCTTTGGCCATGCCACTCGCCGCATCGAACTTGATCTGGTCGCCATCCCAGCGCCAACTGATGCCGAGTTTCTCCTTCATGCCGTCGGCGAGCTCTGCAGCTCGCGTCTTCGCCATCTCGAGTCCGAGGCTGTGGTTTCGCTTGATGTCGATCGTGGCCATGGTGCTCTCCTATTCGATCCGTTTGAAGATGTAGAAGCCTTTGGGTGAATCCACCGGACCGCCAGTGGCGCCTACCTCGAGGCTGAACAGCACGTATTCGGGGCCTCGTTCCAGCACGCCGCGCAGCATCTCGCCGGCGCGAGCTTCTCCTACGTCGCCTCGCTTGGCAGCAAGCGCGAAATCCTTTTTCGCCTCCGTCGCGATCGACGTCGCGAGAAGAAGCGCATCCTCACGTGAACGCGCGGTTTGGGGCGCGTTTTGCGCACCTTGATACCACACCAGGATGACGCCGAAGAGAACCCGTTTCGGCGCCGACGCAGCCAAGAGGGGTGCGGGGGACCCGTCTGCCAGCGTTGCGCCGGCGTCCGCGTTTTCGCCCGGCTCTTCGCGAAAAGCCGGCAGACCGCCGCCATCGACGTCGAACGAGGGTGGGGTCAGCCGCGTCGCGCTGCTCGACTCCGCTACCGACGCGTCCAGCAAGATCAGCGGTGGCGCAGGCGGTGGGGGCGATAGCGGCTGCCCATCTGCGCGCGGGTTTTGACGAGCCGACGCGACCAAGAGCCCAACGGCCAGCGCCAGGAATACGGCAAAAAGAAGCGCGGTCCAGCGCTGCATGCAAAGCCGCGGTTAGCACACTTTCAAGGGAGCCGAAGCGTGGTACATCTGGGTTCCCAAACTGGAAAACACGGGACGATGGTCAAGGTCGAGTGCCACGGCTGCAACGCGCCCTATCAGATCGACGAACGCCGCATTCCGCCGGCCGGACTCAAAATGCGATGCCCGAAGTGCGGCACGAGCTTGCTCGTGGCGCGTCCGGGCCAAGAAGGCGCGGTAGCTGCGGCTGCAGCTCCACCTCTGGCGCAGCCAGGGCCGCAGCATGCGCCGCCGCCGATGGCCCCGCCGCCACGACCCAACCCGACGGGTGAATGGTCCGGCGTCGACTTGCCCGCGGCTCGACCGTCGCGTCATGAGGGGGCTGGCCCGCTGCCACGCCCGCAACCGGGCCACGCTGCAGCGTTCGGGGAGATCGATCTCAACGTCGAGGCACAACCTGGCAGCGGTGGGTTTGGCGGGGGCGAGGTCGATCTTCCGGTCGTTCCAGCTCGACCCCAGCCAGGCGGCTTCGGGTCTCTCGACTTCGGCGGCCCTGAGAGCGGCGGCGTCGATCTCCCAACCGTAGCGCCCCGCGCTGGTGGTGGCTTCGGTGGCGGGGGCGGCGGGGGCGGCTTCGGTTCGCTCGACTTCGGCGGGGGAGGCGAC
>Ga0163144_10003613_pt1 | contig 35186 bp, 28 predicted proteins | sample OliLak19BULKMAT1_FD_123175 | JGI IMG/M metagenome (GOLD analysis project Ga0163144, IMG submission 123175) | Freshwater microbial mat bacterial communities from Lake Vanda, McMurdo Dry Valleys, Antarctica - Oligotrophic Lake LV.19.BULKMAT1 | ecosystem: Environmental > Aquatic > Freshwater >...
ACCATCACCGCGTCCAGCGCCTCGGAGGAGAGCGCCTTGGGCTCGGCAGCATGGTCCGAGGCGAGACGCTGCATGAAGGACTCGACCAGCAGCAGGATGTCCTCGCGCCGTTCGCGCAGCGGGGGCAGGTGAATGGTGATCACGTTCAGACGGTAGTACAGGTCGGAGCGGAACCGGCCGCGGCGGGCCTCTTCTTCCAGGTCCCGGTTGGTCGCCGCGAGAATGCGGACGTCGACCGGGATCGCTTCGGTGGCGCCGACCGGAATGGCCTCACGCTCCTGCAGCACGCGGAGCAGCTTCACCTGCAGCGGCGCGGGCATCTCGCCGACTTCGTCGAGAAAGAAGCTGCCGCCTCGCGCGGCGGCGAACAGTCCCTGCTTGTCCCGAACCGCCCCGGTAAACGAACCCTTCACGTGACCGAACAGCTCGCTTTCCAGCAGGTTCTCCGGCAGCGCGCCGCAGTTGATCGAGAGGAACGGCCCTTCGGTCCGGGTCGAGAGATTGTGCAGGTACCGGGCGATCACCTCCTTGCCCGTCCCGCTCTCGCCCTGAATGAGGACGGTGGATTCGGTCGGCGCCACCTGTTCGGCCAGCCGGAGGATGTCGAGGAAGCGGCGTGCCTTGCCGATCGGCCGGCTGATCCCGCCGCGATCCCGCGGCTTGATCTCGGTGCGGAGCTGCTTGTTCTCTACCCGCACCGCCCGATACTCGCAGGCCCGCCGCAGGATGGCGACCAGCTCGTCGTTGGCGAACGGTTTCTGGATGTAGTAGAAGGCGCCGGCGTTGACCGCCCCGATGGCGGTCTGGAGCGAGGCCTGCGCGGTCATGAGGATGACCGGCGTCATCGGGTCCTGCTCCCGTGCCGCCTGCAGAATGTCGAGGCCGGTGACCTGCGGCATGCGCACGTCGGTCAGGACGATATCGTGGACGCCGGCCTTGATCGCCTCGAGGCCGGCTTTCCCGCCTTGAGCGACGGTGACCTCGAACCCTTCCTTCTTCAGGAGGATTCTCAGGGTATCGAGAATGCCGGATTCGTCGTCGATGATGAGGACTGTCGGTTTCTGGCTCATGCGGCTTCCTCCGCCCCGCGGCGGGCGGGAAAGAAGATGGTGAAGGTCGTGCCCCGATCGGGGGCCGAGTCGACCAGGGCGACGCCCCGGTGTGCTTCCACGGCTCGCTGGACAATCGCGAGGCCGAGTCCGGTCCCGCCCACCCGGCCGGTCACGAACGGTTCAAAGAGGCGGTCGCGCAAGTCCGCCGGAATGCCGGGACCGTTATCCCGGATCTCGAGGCAGACCGGCTGATCGATGGCACATCCGCCCGGCAACTCGGCGACCTTGCCGGGCCGGGTGGTGACGGTGATCAGCATCGGGCCGCGCGCGGCCTGCACGGCGTTAAGCAGCAGGTTGGCGACCACCCGATGGAGCAGGTCTTCATCGCCGTCGAGCGAGGTGCGGCTGCCCTGCACCCGGATCTCGATATCCGGCCGGCAGTCGGGATGCTCGCGCACCAGTCGTGCGGCGGCGGTGACCACCGTCTGCAGGTCCACCGGCACGAATTCGGTCGCCCGCACCCGGGCAAAATCCAGAAACTCCGACAGCAGGCGCGAGAGCCGATCGCTTTCCCGCACGATCAGCTGGGCCAGATACCGGTCATCCTCATCGCCGTGAGTCGAACGGGCCAGCTGCTCGACACTGCTGCGAATGGACGCCAGCGGATTGCGGATCTCGTGGGCCAGCGAGGCGGAGAGTGCCGCGACCGCCTCCAGCCGCTCCGCGCGGAGGTTCAGCTCATTCAGCCGCTTGAGGTCCGAGATGTCGGTGAAGATCGCCGTGACCGACAGGCGCCCGTCCGAATCCCGCTCAAAAGTGGTGGTGGAGAGTCCAATCGGAAAGATGCGGCCATCCTCATGCAGCACGGTGCCCTCGCCGCGGCTCACCTTCCTACCGTGGCGAATGGCGGCCACCATCGCGGCCCACAGTTCAGGCGAGCGCAGCTTGAGCTTGTCGAGCACCGGCAGGCTGGTGCCACTTTCACCGTCGATCTGCAGCAGTCGCTCGGCCATCGGATTGATGAAGGCCAGCCGGCCGGCGTCGTCCACCGTCATGACGCCGGAGCGGATGTTGCGCAGGATCTCGTCGGCCTCGAGCCGGACGCGGCGCAACTCGCTTTGCAGGGATTCGCGCTCCGCTCCTGCGGCGCGCAGCCGCTGGGCCAGCACACCGACCAGCAGGTAGGCGGCCAGGAACACGCCGATCTGACCCCAGAAGGCGAGGCCCGGCCGATTGGCCTGGAAGAACATGCTGTCGACGAAGTACGCCAGGGTGATCAGCAGGGCGACGGCAAGCCCGCCGCCGAACGAGAGCAGAAGCGCGTACGCGGCGATGACCAGGATGTAGAGCGAGGGGGCGGCGTTGTCCGGGCCACCGGTGCGGTGCACCAGCAGGGTGACAAGCGCGACATCGCCCAGCGCCTGGATGAGGAGGAAGAGCTGTCCCGGCCGACGATCCCGCCGCCACACATACCAGTAGCCGTAGGCCGTGAGCGCCGCCGCGAGGAGTACGCCGAACACCACCACCGAGCCCTCGCCGGAGGCAGCCAGCCACGCGAGCGAGGGGAGCGCGAGGGTCGTGATCGCCACCAGCACCCGCGCACCGAAGACCCAGCCGAGCAGGGTCTTCTGGGCCGGCAATGCGCGATCGGTGACGGGAGGAACCGAAGTGGTCATGAGAGAGCCGAAAGGTAGTGGCGGGGAGTAGGGAGTAGGGAGTGGCGGTTGGGCGAATCTTGTACGCTTCAAGCCAACGGCCAATGGCCATTGGCTGACGGCTGACGGCTGACCCCCGACGGCTCTACTTTATCTCCCCATGTCCTGGCACATCTACATCGCCCGCTGCGCGGATGGGTCCTTCTACACCGGCATCGCGCGGGATCCAGCCAAGCGGCTAGCAGTGCACAACGCCGGCCTTGGCGCCCGCTATACCCGGGCGCATCGGCCCGTCGCGCTGGTCTGGACCGAACCCGCTGCCGACCAGGCGACGGCGCTCAAGCGGGAGTATGCCATCAAGCAGTGGAGTCGTGAGCGAAAGGAGCGGCTGGTGATGGGGGCAGCAACAGCGGCAGGGCGCGGACCTCGGCCGACCGGCGCGAGGAAGAGTGCCGCGGGGCGCGGGACCGTTGTTCCGGACGGATTCGGCGGTTTTCGGCCGGGACTGTTCCGCTTCTTTTCCCAGCTCAGGAAGCGGAACACCAGGGCGTGGTTCGACCAGCAGCGTCCGGTCTATGAGCTGGAGGTACGCACGCCGCTGAAGGCGCTGATCGAGGAGATGGACGTCCGGCTGGCGGCGTTCGCCCCCGAGATCGTGGGCGATCCACGCCGCTCCGCCTTCCGGATCCACCGCGACGTACGCTTTTCCAGAGACAAGGCGCCGTACAAGACCCACGCCGCCTGCTGGTTCTACCACGCCGACGCCGGTCGTGGTATCGGTGGTGATGCCGAGGGCGGCGCAGGATTCTACCTTCACCTCGAACCGGGGCAGTGCCTGATCGGTGCCGGCATCTGGATGCCGCCGCGTGCCTCACTGACCCGGATCCGTGAGGCGCTGGTTGCCGAACTGCCGGCCTTTGCGCAGATCGTGGAAGCGCGCGCCTTCCGGCGACGATTCGGGTCGCTGGAGCCGGAAGCGATGCTGACCCGGATGCCAAGAGGTTATGCGGCCGACCACCCCGCGGCACGGTGGCTCCGGTACCAGTCGTTCACCGTCGGCCGACCGCTGACCCAGGCCGAGGCGCTCTCCCCCCGGCTGCCGGCGACGCTGGCGCGGGACTTTACCGCACTGACACCGTTCGTCCGCTGGCTGAACACTGTGCTGGGATTCAGGACACTTGATCGCCGGTTATAGGCGACAATCCAGGGCCGGGCGGGGACGCCCGCCCCTACCCCCTAGATTATCACCATGCCCGACCCCTCGCCCACCGTCCCGCTGCTGCTCGGTTGTGCCCTGCGACTTCGCTGTCCCCAGTGCGGTGGCGGCTCGCTCTTCCGGTCATGGCTCTCGATCCGCGAGCGCTGTCTCTCCTGTGGGCTCCGCATGGAGCGTGGCGAGGATGGGTATGTGGTCGGCGCCTACATGTTCAATTGCCACCCATTTTCCAAGACTGTGTTCCTCGCCTTTGACCTGGCCTTCCGCCCGGCCGACGAGACCGAGAGCACGTCGTGAGCGGCCCTCTCCCTCCGGCGAAGGTCCGGCTCGACAAGTGGCTGTGGGCCGCGCGGTTCTTCAAGACGCGTTCGCTAGCCGTCGAGGCAATCGACGGCGGGAAGGTGCGAGTGGCGGGGGAGCGGGTGAAGCGCGCCAAGCTGGTCCAGGCCGGTGATGAGGTCAGCATCCGGCTGGGGCCGTACGAGCAGGTGGTGCAGGTGCGTGGGCTGGCGGAACGGCGGGGACCGGCGCCGGAGGCGGCGAAGCTCTATGAGGAGACTGCGACAAGCCTGAAGGAGCGGGAGCGGGTCGCGTTTCAGCTCAAGGCGGCGCACGTCCTGTTCGTGCCGGAGACCAACGAGCGCCCCACCAAGCGGGACCGCCGGCGGCTCGAGGACTTCAGAAAGCGGGAGGGCTGGGAGTAGCGCCCGGGTTCGGCCTCAAGTAATCCGGGACCCGACCGATACTCACCAGAAGCGGCCATGGGCTCGAGGATGGCCCCCAGTACGCCGCTGCCGGTACTCCCGGAGTCCCCCTGATGTCAGTCTCTCCCAGTGCAGTGTCGTCCGCGCTCAGCGCGCTCAAGATGTACAGCCGCCAGGTGGATCGGGCGGCGGAATCCATTGCCCGCATCGGTCTGATCGACCCCTCCGCGGACCCCGCCTCCGGGGACGGGTCGCCGTTGCCTTCGCCCGGCGTGGCCACCGACGCCGCCGCCGACCTCGCCGGCGCCATGACCGACATGATGATCGCCCAGCGGGCCTTTTCGGCGCAGCTGCGCGTGCTGCGGACGGCCGACGAGATGCTGCAGGAGTCGGTGGACTTCGTCGGCCGGACGTAGGTCGTCAGGGATCGACCACGATCTGGGCGATCATCGACGGGTGGGGCTCGCAGTGGTAGGCGAACGTCCCCGGTGTGGCGAACACGAACGTATGGGTGAATCCGGGGTCGATCAGTGCGGAGCCCCAGGCACCGCCATCCGCCGTGCTGGTATGGGACGGCGTCCCCGCCGGCTCGCAGTTGATCCAGGTCACCTTGTTGCCGGCTTTTACATGCACCGGCGTCGGCTGAAACGAGAAACTCTGGATCGCGATGATCGTGGACCCGAACTGGGAGGGGTCGAGATTCGCGGTGCAGGCTCCAGCGGACGGACCGGTGGCGCCACTCCGGTCGCTGACACAGGCGGCCGCCAGCGCCAGCAGGGCCAGCAGCACCATTCCTCCCAAAAACCGTCGCATCATCAGTCGTTCCTCACTTCACCACGACCGTCCCCTTCATGAAGGGGTGCGGCGTGCAGTGGAAGGCATAGGTGCCGGGACGGGTGAAGGTGTAGCGCCAGACCTGACCGTTCTCGATCATCCCCGAATCAAAGCTGGTGTCGTCGGCCGTCACGGTGTGGGGCACCGGATCCTCGTTCTTCCATTCGATCGTGGTGCCGACGGCAATCGTGAGTGTCGCCGCGGTGAACTGCAGCCCCTGCATCCCGCTCTTCATCACGGCGCCGGACACCGGTCCGGTCGGCACAAGTCCGGGCGCGACCGGCGCCGGGGCCCCGGGCGTTGCCGGCGCGGCGGGCACCGGCGCGGGCTTGCGGCCAAAATAGCGCGCCAGAGTGATGGGAATGGTGAACTCGAATCCGTAGCGCCGCTGCGCCCCGCCGCGTGAGGCGCCCTGCAGCGTACCGGTGTTGGTGTTGGTGACGTGGAAGGAGAGGGTGTGTGGCGTGTTGGGAATCGCGACGGCAAAACCGGCACTCCAGGCCGCCGTCTCGCCGGCCGCGGTGTTGAGATCGGTGAGTCGCAGGTAGTCGCCCTGCAGGCCGAAATGCCGGGTCAGCTTGAGCGCCGCCGCGCCGCCAACGGCGAACTGCGGACTCCCGTTCTTCTTCAGCGGATCGGAGAGGGCGCGGGTGACGGCGACCAGACGCAGCGGCCCTGCCTGCCTGGCGAGGGACAGCTCGCCGTCGACCCCCTTGGCGGCGAGGTTGTAGCCCACCTGCCCGCCGACATCCACCGGAAATCCGCGGGCCTGGGTCAGGGGCTGGGCCCGGGCAAAGAACTCCCATTCGTTGGGGTAGGCGGGAGCGAGGGTCGAGTTGGTCGAATAATTGAACCCGATCGTCGTCCCCTTCACCAGCGAGGTGGCCAGCAGAAAGGTGGGGAAGTTGCTCACCTTCCGGACCGGTTTGGGGCTGCTGACGAACCGGTGCAGGAAGTTGAACTGCACCGTCCCGGGTCGGACGACCCAGTCGCCCGACACGTTGGGCGACCGATCGAGGCCGCCCTGGGCGGCGAGGCCGGTCGCCAGGAGGCTCGAGAGCACAGCGGTCAGGGCGCTCAGTCGCATCGCGACTCCTTCAGGGTGACGAATCCGGCCGGGGCGGGGGGGGAAAGCTCACTCGACCCGGACCTTCCCGTCAAATCCGTGAATCGAGCAGAAATACCTGTACTCGCCCAGCTGGGTGAAGGTCCGGGAGACGCTGTTGCCCGGCGCCGTCGTGCCGATGTTGCCGCCCGGCGGCGCGATCGTCTGAAAGGTAATGTTGTGAGCCGCACCGGAGATCTGCCAGGTCACGGTCGTGCCCGGTGGTATCCGGACATCGTCGGGGTTGAAGAACAGCCCCGGCGTTGTGACGATCGTGCCCGGCCCGCTCCCGACCGCGATGATGGATGCCGCCGTGTGGGTCGCTCCGTTGGCAGTCAGGCTGGCGGTGATCGTCGCCGTCCCCTGTGCCACACCGGTCACCAGACCGCTGGTATTCACGATCGCCACCGTCGCGTCGCTGCTGGCGAAGGTGGCCGCCGGCAGGCCGGGCATCGCAGTGCCATTCTGGTCGAGCGGCGTCGCGACGAGCTGAACGGTGGATCCGACCGCCAGCGAAGGAGAGAGTGGCTGTAGGTCGAGCGAGGTATAGACCGGAGCACCGCCACCGCTCACCGTGACTATGCCTGTCATCCCGTTATGCCGGGTGCACTGATAGGTGTAGTTGCCGGCGGTGGGAAAGGTCCGCGACTGGGTACCGGCGGACTGGTCGGGAATACTTCCGCCCGGCGGCTGCAGGCTCCCGGCGTTCCAGGTCACGTTGTGCGTCCCATTGCCGAACTGCCAGGTCACGGTGCCCCCGGCGGCGATCGCCACGGCGCCGGGGGAGAAGGTGTTGTTATTGGTCGTGGTCACGGTCACGCCGCCCGGGGCCGGAGCGGTGACAAGTACCGTCGCCGTGGCGTTGTGCGTGGTGGCACCGCTGGTGATGGTCGCGGTGAGATCGGCGGTGCCGGCGCCAATCGCGGTCACCACGCCGGCGGGGCTGACCGTGGCAATCGCCGCGCTGCTCGTGGCGAAGGTGGCTGGGGGGAGCCCCGCCATCGGGACCCCCGACTGGTCGAGCGGCGTGGCGGTGAGCGGCACCGTGCCCCCGACGAGCAGGCTGGTGGTGGCCGGCGACACGCTGACGGCGGTGAAGACCTGCGTCTGGCCTGACTGCACGATCACCGTGCCCACCATGTTCGCGTGGCGGGTGCACTCGTAGGTGTAGACGCCCGCCGTCGGGAAGGTCCGCGGAATCACACTGCCCACCGGCTGATCGGGAATGTTGAAGCCGGGCGGCATGGTGGTGAAGAAGGTGACGTTATGCACCGCGCCGGAGAAGTCCCAGGTGACCGTCTGGCCCGCCTGAATGGTCACCGTCGACGGGAAGAAGGTCAGGTTCGGAGTGGTGACCGTGGCTCCGGGAGCGGGTGTATTGACGGTGATCGCCGCGGTCGCCGTCCTGGTCGTCGCACCGCTGGTGATGCTCGCGGTAATGGTGGCGCTGCCGGTCCCGGCCGCTGTCACCAGCCCGGAAGCGCTCACGCTTGCGACCGCCGGCGCCGACGAGGTGTAGGCGGCGGGCGCCAGACCCACGATCGGGACGCCGTTCTGGTCCAGCGGGTCCGCGGTGAGCTGGATCGTCCCTCCGACGAGGAGCGAGGCGGCACCGGGAGTCAGCGACACCGACGTGAACAGCTGCGGTTGCCCCGACTGCACGAGGAGCTGCCCGGTCATGTTCGCGTGCCGGGTGCACTCGTACTGATAGGTGCCGGCGGCGGTGAAGGTCCGGGAGACGACCTGGCCCGAGGCCTGATCCGGGATATCCCCACCGGGAGGTAGCGGGCCACCGGGGACGAAGGTCACGTTGTGGACTGCGCCGAGAAAGAGCCAGGTGACGCTGTCGCCCACCGCGATGCTCACGGTGCCGGGAGCGAAACTGGTGCCCGGCGTGTTGACCGGGTGCGCCGGAGTTCCGGTGGGGGCCGCCGTCACGATAACGCGGGCAGTGTCTCCCCGGGTGACCCCGGCTTCAGTCAAGCTGGCAAAGACCCGGGTGCTGCCGATCGCCTTTCCCGTGATCGCGTTTCCGGTCGCGGCGACGATCGCCGTGTCCTCCACGGTCCAGGTGGGTGCCCCGAGTCCGCTGATCGCGGTACCGTTCTGATCCCGGGGTGTGGCCGTGAGGAGAATGACCCCGCCGACCGGGACCGACACGCTGTCCGGCGTGATGGCGATCGAGGTGAACTCCGGCGGCGGCGGTTCAATCAGGGCAGCACCACCACCGCCACAGCTGAGGAGCCAGAGGCATGCGGCGATGACGACGACAGCGTTCAGGCGCGCGAGACGCATCGATTCTCCACGGGTGGTGGCAAACTGATCGGGCAACTTCATGAATCGCGGTAATGATCTCGGTGAGTTTTGACTGAAGGCTGCTTCAGATATCCGTCTCCAACGCAACCGGCATTCCCTGCTCCCAGCATCTCAGAGCTGCCTCCACCCGCACTCTCCCCCGCCTCCCAAGCTGCACGCCTGTCGCGGCTTACCGCCTGAAAACGAAATGCCTGCACATCGCGAGTGCGATCTCCAGGCAAGGGTAGCGCTGCACCACATCGATCCAACCATAGCAATTCGGTACAGGGCCAGGACGGAGACTGGCCACCGCATCGCCCTCAATCCCGTCCGGCGACGCTCCGGAGCGCTGTGGCGTCGACGGTGTGGCCGCCGGCGAACCGCACCACCGACGCCGGCGTTCCCGCCTGGACCAGAACCGCGGCCTGCTCCTCCAGCGCGCCGGCGGGGACGTGCGGATCGGCGTTTCCAGCGACGAACGTGACCGGCCGAATGGCTCGGCGAGCCGCCAGCGCGTCGAGCGCGACATCGGCGGCGACGGGCGAACCCCAGAGGATGAGCTGATCCGCTGCCACCGGAGTGGCGAGCGCCCATCGGGCGGCGACGGTGCTTCCCTGGGAGAATCCGAGGACGACGAGCCGTTCCGGGTGATGCGCCTCGTGCAGCACCCCGACGAGCTGATCGAGATAGCGCTGTGCGTCGGCGATTTCCGCCGCACGATCCTCGCGAGTGAGCCAGGTGGCACCGATCGCCGGCCCATGGCCACCATCGAGTCGGGTCTCCAGGTAGAAGCGCGAGAGGCCCTCGGGGGCGACGATCACGGTCGCGCCATCGTCCAGCGGCGCGAACCAGCGAAGGAAGCGGGCGGCGAGCTGGGCATAGCCATGCAGGACGATCCACAGTTCGCGGACCGGCGCGCCATCGGGGCCGAGGGTGAAGTAGCGCGCCGTCCGGCTGACGGTGAGATGGCGGGGTCGCATCACGCCGCCACGACGCGGCTAGGAGCAGGTTGCTGCATCCAGCGATCAGTCGACCGAATCACCATGCGGAGCCCGGGAAGAAGTTGAGGTGCGACGGGGGAATCCTATCGCATCCGGGCGCCGCCTCAATGGTCCCGGTGGTCCCTCAGCTCGAACGACCCTACCTTAGAGCATGGCTTGGCTCAACTACCATCATCTCTACTACTTCTGGACCGTGGCCCGGGAAGGCAGCATTGCCCGGGCGACCCAGAAGCTCCATCTCACCCAGCCCACGATCAGCGCCCAGCTGCGCGCGCTCGAGGACAATCTCGGCGAGAAGCTCTTCCATCGCACCGGCCGGCGCCTGGTCCTCACCGAAATGGGCCAGGTGGTCTACCGCTACGCCGAAGAAATTTTCACCCTCGGCCGGGAGCTGCAGGACGTCATCGCGGGGCGACCGAGTGGGCGACCCATCCGATTCTCGGTGGGTATCGCCGATCAGGTGCCCAAGCTGCTCAGCCACCGCCTCCTGGCGCCGGCGCTCGGACTGGCCGAGCCGGTGCAACTGCTCTGCCGGGAGGGAAAACCTGACCGCCTGTTCGCCGACCTGACGACCCACAGTCTCGACCTGGTGCTGACGGACGCGCCCCTCACCGCCGACACCAAGGTCCGGGCGTTCAACCATCTGCTGGGCGAGACGGATGTCGCGGTGTACGGCGTGGCGTCGCTGGCGGAAAAACATCGCCGCGGGTTCCCCCGGTCGCTCGACGGCGCGCCGTTCCTGCTGCCGACGGAGGGAACCGCCCTCCGGCGATCGCTGGAGGAGTTCTTCGACCGGGAGCGCATCCGGCCCGTGATCGTGGCGGAATTCAGCGACAGCGCGCTCCTGAAGGTGTTCGGAATGGGAGGATTGGGACTCTTCGCCGTACCCACGGCTATCCATGACGATGTCCGGCGGCAGTATTCGGTCAAGGCCCTCGGCACGCTGGATGGGGTACGCGAGTCGTACTATGCCGTCACGATCGAGCGCCGCCTCCGGCATCCGGCCGTACTGGCCATCTCGGAGGCGGCGCGCAACCGGCTGTTCGCCTGAGCCGGATCAGCGGTCCAGCAGTTGTTGTTCGAAACCCTGGTACTCCTCCTCGCTGAGCAGGCCGCGTTGGTGCAGCGAGGCCAGATCCGCGAGCTGACTTTCGACCGCAGTGGATCGGGGCGGACGGGCACGCTGGTCAGCGTGAAGCGCGGCATAGCTCCTCCGCGGGGGTAGTCGCTGCCGCACCCACTGCACGAAGCCCTCCGCCCGAGCGACATCGGCTTCTTCCAGTTCGTGTTTCCATCCCCGGGCGTAAAGCCGTACCCGCGCCCCGTGCTGGTCACGGGAGAAGCACACCTCCTCCAGCTCGGCATAGCCCACCTCGTCCATGCTGCGCTGGCGGAACTCCTGCTCCAGCATCACCACCCGCCTCTCGGTGGCGACCCAGAGCTGATACTCGTCTTCGCCGCCGCCGCGCACCCACCGGCTCGGCGATTCGCCAGGCGCGTACTCGCCCACCAGAATGGCGGCTGCTTCGACCTCGTCAAGCCGACCGCTCCGCGTCAGGTGAGCCTTCGCAAGGGCGGGAACGATGTCCATCATTTCGCCTCCATCGGCCCTGTCGGCGCCGTCAGGACCACGCCGCCAGGACCAGTCAGGGTGAGGAACTCAGCGGGCGCGGTCGGTGGCCTTGTGGCCGGAGCTCAGGCCGAGCTTCTTGCCGATCGCCATCTGGTGGTCGTGCGCCAGCATGAGCGCTCGATAGAGATCCGAGGTGATCAGCCGGACGTCGACGCGGTCCGGAGCGGCACTCCCCGCCGTGGTGCTCAGCTTTGTGGCGTTCACCTGCATCTTGGCGAAGAGGTCGCGCATGGCGGTCACCTCCGGGTTTACCTTGCCCGCCTGTGCTGCGGGCATCGCGGTAATCATCCGGGACCATTCGGCTTCCGTGGAACGGATGCTCCGGGAGAGGTCCAGCGCCTTCTGCTGGGAGATGTAGCGATCCAGCGTCACACTGGAACTGGCCCAGTTGTACAGCCCGCTCACCTGGTCCAGTGACGTGTTCAGGGCGGCAAGCAAGGTGCGCTGCGCCTCATCCGCCTGCGTGGCGGAGAAGCGATTGTCACGGTCGGTTACGGGGGCGGCCAGGAGCAGCGCGGCGGTGAGTGCGGTCAACATGGCAACTCCTCCTTGAGGAGCGATCGGTCATGGAACGATCCGGACCGGCGGTCCGGGTTCGGGAGGAGGGGACACCGCGATTGGGGAGTCATCCGCCCACCCGACGCACCCAAGGTACAGACCACACTTCACATCGTCCAACTGATGTTTTCACGCCATTACATCGTTAATTACTATGCATTAGCGACGAGCGACGCCTTCTCCTGAACGGGAATACTCTATGACCGTGAACGCATAAACCTATTTGCCGACCCACGGCGCTCTCGTTATCATTGCTTCCATGACACTGCTAGAGACCCTGACGGCGGTGCCGGCCCTGCTCGATCAGATCCCGCCGATCGCGCTGGCCTATATCGGCTTCTTCGCCCTCGTCGCCCTGTTCCTGGCGCTGGACCTCGGTGTCTTCCATCGCGCGGCCCACGTCGTCGGCATGCGCGAGGCCATCGGCTGGACCGCCGTCTGGGTCGCCACCGCCCTCGTCTTCAATGTGGCGATCTACTTCTTCTATGCGCAGCACTGGCTCGGGCTCGGGATCAACGTGCCCCAGCTCGATGGCAGCACCCGGCCGCTGGTCGGCGGCCTGGAGGCCGCCAAGCTCTTCCTCGCCGGGTATGTGGTGGAGAAGTCGCTGAGCATGGACAATGTGTTCGTCATCGCCATGATCTTCGGGTACTTCGGCACGCCGGCCAAGTATCAGCATCGGGTGCTGTTCTGGGGCATCCTGGGTGCGCTGATCATGCGTGGCGGGATGATCGCGGTGGGCAGCCAGCTGATCCAGAACTTCGGCTGGGTGATCTACCTCTTCGGCGGCTTCCTGATCCTGACCGCGATCAAGATGGCGCTGGTGTCGACGACCACGATCGACCCCGAACGCAACGTGCTGATCCGCCTGGTCCGCCGCCTGATGCCGGTGTCCACCCAGTACGACGGGCAGCGGTTCTTCACCAGGCTCGACGGGCGCCGGGCCGCGACACCGCTGTTCCTGGCCCTGGTGATGGTGGAGTTCACCGACCTCGTGTTCGCGGTGGACTCGATCCCCGCCATCTTCGCGATCACGGCGGACCCGTTCCTGGTCCTGACGTCGAATGTCTTCGCGATCCTGGGGCTCCGGTCGCTGTACTTCTGCCTGGCGTCCATGATCGACCAGTTCCGGTACCTCAAGCCGGCCCTCATCGGAGTACTGGCGTTTGTCGGGGTGAAGATGCTGCTGGTGCATTCACCCTGGAAGATCGATACCACGGTGTCGCTCGTCGTTGTGCTCATGATACTCATCACGGGTGTCGTGGCCTCCGTCATCGCAGCACGGCGGAGTGGCGAGCGCCTGGGTGGCGTGGCCTGACCGGACCCGTCATCGACCCCGGCACCGCGCCGGGCTCCTCTCCGGTTCCTCGTACAACGAACCTTCCCGGCCCGTCCCGCAAGGGGCGGGTCGATTCGTGAGCGGACCACCACGGTATTGTCGGGAGGTACTATTTCCACGCTGACTGCTGGCTCCATCGTTCGCCGCCGCCGCCATTCGAGGCGCGGCATTCTCCTGGTGGTGCCGCGATGACCACCACGGAGCTGCTTCGGGCGAATCTCCTCTCCCCCATCGTGCTCTCATTTGCCCTGGGGATCATGGCCCGGGTCGTGCGCAGCGAATTCGCGCTCCCCAAGGACATCTACCTCGGCATCTCGATCTTCCTGCTGTGGGCTCTCGGGCTCCAGGGCGGCATCGAACTGCGCCACTCGTCCCTTCAAGCGATCGCCGGGCCGGCCGTCGTCACGATCCTGCTGGGCTGCCTGACACCGGTGTCAGCCTACCTGGTGCTGAAGCGCATCGGCCGCTTCTCCGCCGCGGACAGCGCGGCGATGGCCGCGCACTACGGCTCGGTCTCCGCGGTCACCTTCATCGCCGCCACCACCTTCGTGAAAAGCCAGGGGATGGAAGCCGAGGGGTTCATGCCCACGCTGCTCACGCTGCTGGAGAGCCCGGGGATCGCCGTCGCGCTCGCGATCGGGGCAGTCCAGACCAACACCGGCGGCCGACCGGTCCGCGAAGTGCTGCACGAGGTGCTGACCGGGCGGACGATGGTGCTGCTCCTCGGCGGGCTGATGGTGGGATTCCTGATCGGTGACCAGAACTGGCAGGTGATTCAGCCCTTCTACGACACCAAGGGGGCGGTCTTCCGCGGCCTGCTCTGCCTCTTCATGCTGGAGATGGGGGTGACGGCGGGGGCCCGCCTGGGCGACTTGAAAAAGGTCGGCGGCTTCCTGCTCGGCTTCGGCATGATCATGCCCCTCCTGCACGGAGCGCTCGGCGTCTGGCTGGGCCACATCGCCGGACTCTCCATCGGCGGCGCCACGGTGCTCGGCACCATGGCGGCGAGCGCTTCATACATCGCCGCGCCTCCCGCGGTCCGGCTGACGCTGCCGCAGGCCAATCCGACCTACTACCTGACCTCGGCGCTGGTCATCACCTTCCCGTTCAACCTGCTTGTCGGGATTCCGGTCTACTTCCAACTCGCCCGCTGGCTCGGGGGCACGCCATGAACCCGGTATCCATGCAGCTGGTGACGATCATCGCGGAGCATGTCCTGCGCGAGCCGATCGCCGCAGACCTCCGGCGACTCGGCGCCCGCGGCTACAGCGTCGGCGAAGTGGAGGGAGAGGGCACGCGGGGGGTCCATGCCCAGGACTGGCAGGGGAGAAACCTGCGGTTCGAGACGGTAGTCACCCGTGAGGTGGCCGGGCGGATCATGGATCACCTGGCCGGAACCTATTTCCACGACTACGCGGTGATCGCGTACGCCACCACCGTCGAGGTGGTGCGGAGCGAGAAATTCACCTGACCCGGCTCCGACGGATCACATGTAGCCGTCCCGCCGCAGCTTTTCCAGGCCGCCGTCTTCCTGGTCCTGGGCCCGGCCGGAACGCTCCGCGATGTCCCTGAGCTGACCGGAGCGGAGCTCCACCAGCACCTCCGGTACCGAGCGGGCCGAGGAAGAAATCGGACTGGTGCAGGGCCAGCAGCCGAGCGAGCGATGCCGCTGGCCGTCGCCCCGATTGAAGTAGAGAGGAACCAGCGGGATCTGTTCCCGCTCGATGTATTCCCAGATGTTGACCTCGGTCCAGTCCAGCAGCGGATGTATCCGCACGTGGGTGCCCGGCGCAAAGTCGGTCTTGTACTGGTTCCAGAATTCCGGCGGCTGGTCGGCCACATCCCACTCGTTGCCTCGCCCTCGCGGCGAGAAGTACCGTTCCTTCGAGCGACTCCCCTCCTCATCGGCCCGCACACCGACGATCGCCCCGGTCCATGGCTCCCGATCCCGGGAAAGCAGGTACTTCCCGGTGCCATGATCCAGGCGATAGCGCGGACCCTCACCGGAGAGCGTCTGGGCCAGCCCGCCGGTCCGGAGGGCGGCGCAGCACTCGAGGCGGGTACGCTTGCCGGCGGGAAAGGTCTCTCCCGCCTCCAGCGCCGCATCGTTGCGGCCAACGATGACCTGCAGCTTCCACTCCCGGCCGATGCGGTCGCGATAGTCCAGGAGTTCCGGCAGCTCGAAACCGGTGTCGATGTGGACCAGCGGAAAGGGGACGTGTCCGAAGAAGGCCTTGCGCGCCAGCCAGAGCAGGACAGTCGAATCCTTGCCGATCGACCAGAGCATGCAGAGGCTCCGGAAATTGGCGTAGGCCTCGCGCATGATATGGACACTGCGGTGTTCGAGGGCATCGAGATGACTTGATTCCATCGGCACCAGCTCGGTTGAGAAAGGAACCGAGTATAGCCTCGGCACGGCCGAGCAACCAATGGCATTTGCCGAATGACATCGGCGATTCAGTCTATGGATAGCGACGTCACGTTTTGCTGGAGTGACCTCGATCACCCCCGCAATCAGCGGGCCCGCTTCCCGATCCCGCCACGGGCGCCGACTGCTACGGCGTTTCGACCGGCGCATCCGCGGCCAGGCTCATCCCGCTCTTGTCGGCCCTGAGGCGAAAAACCTCTTTGCCGTTCTTGTCGCGGATCTGGATGAACGCCTGGTTTGAATCGGCGGTTATCCGGACCAGATCGCCGCCATGGCCGTCGCTCACCCGCATCACGGCACCGGTGGAATCCGCCCGGACCCGCACGCTGCCCTTGTCCCGACCCCGGGCATCAAGCTGCACGCCGTGGGTCAGGTCGATGTCCGCCTTGAAGGGGTCTCCCTGACTGAGCTTGTCGAGCTGTGCCCGTCGCACTTTGACGGGGCGGGTGAAACCCGCCGGTTCAAATCGGACCTCACCGATCTGCGCCAGCCCCGTTACCCCAGTGCCTCCGCACCGGAATCCCCGGTCGAAATCGAGGTCGGATTCATTCAGGGGAAGGAGATCGCACGCCGCTACATCGGCGGCGTCCGCCCCGGCGTCCAGCTGAACGACCAGCTTCACCGACATGAGCCGGTTGTGATCGGCGCGCTCGATCTGCATGCGGGTCACCGTGCCGAGGCGATCGCCATCGAGACGGAAGGGGAGGTCGGGGTGGCCATTGGTGGCGTAACTGGCGGCGGAGAGGAGCGCGGGCGCCAGGGAGGCCGAGACCGCCTGGACCACCGCCTCTTTGCTCCGCCGGAAGCCGGTGATGAGGAACATTCCCAGCAGAAAGACACCCACGGCACCGAAGCCGATTTTCGTCCACATGGATCGCATGGGGACCTCCGCAGTCAGCGAGACAAATCGTAGGAAGGCGAGAACAGGGTGAACGGCGGACCTACGGCGGAGGGGTCGGGCAGGTTTCGTATTGAGACGATGTAGCCAGCCAGTCGGGCGGAGGTAGCAGGCTGGCCGACGCGAAGGAAGGCTAGAGCTGGCCGTCCAGCCCAAGCTGGTGGTAGCAATGCACCACCTTGTCCTGATTGGCCAGCAGCCAGTCGATCGAGGGCTCCCGGCGCATCGCCTTGCCCAGCGCCTTGGCGGTGGCGGCGCGATGGGTCTGGAAGAGAATCGCGTGATCAAAGTCCTCGGCGTCGAGCACGGCGGGATCGAGCCAGACGGAGACGATGATGCCGAGGTCGTCGACCCGGTCCTTCGGGATGTCGCCGGCGCGCACGGCATCGAGGACGCCGTTGGCAATCGCCGCCTGCACCGTGCCCATCAGGATCCTGGTATAGCGGGAGTCGTCGACGGTCACCTTGCTCACCATGAGGGTGGCCGGCTTGACCTGGACATCGCAGTTCAGGATGGCGAAGACCCGGCTGTGTCCCTTGACCTGGTCGCCCAGCAGGGTGGCGAGGGCGGTGCCGACGGGGCCGTCGAGTTCGCCGATGATGACCTCGGGTTCGGCGGCGGACCAGGCCGGCTCGGCCTCGACGAGGGCTTCACCGGTGCGGAGGACGATACGGTCGGTCATGGGTCAGGTCCGGGTGAAAGGAGGAGTGGGCGAGTGGAACATAGACCAGCGGCGGCCGGTGAGGGCCGCCGCGGATCGTACGGAACGGCGGGGCGCCGGCGCTATTGCACCGCGTTCATCATGTCGAAGATCGGCAGGTACATGGCGATCACCATGCCGCCGACGATGACGCCGAGCACCACGATCATGACCGGCTCCATGAGGGAGAGCAGCGCGCTCACGGCGACGTCGACTTCCTCGTCATAGAAGTCGGCGATCTTCGAGAGCATCTCATCCAGGCCGCCGGTCTGCTCACCGACGGCGATCATCGAAATGACCATCGGCGGGAAGACCTTCGACTTCTCCAGCGGGCCGGCGATCGTCTCACCCCCGGCGATCGAATTGCGGGATTCCATGACCGCATCGTGAATGACCCGGTTGCCGGCGGTCTTGGCGGTGATCTCGAGGCCGTCCAGAATGCTCACGCCGGAACTGATCAGCGTGCCGAGCGTCCGGGTGAAGCGCGACACCGCCGACTTCCGCAGCAGGTCGCCGAGGATGGGGGAGTTGAGCAGAATCTGGTCGATCTTCTTGTGACCATCCTGGGTGGCGTAGTAGCGCTTCAGGGCGAAGACGATGCCGACGATGACGCCAATCAGCACCCACCAGTAGTTGATCAGCATGTCCGACATGCCGATGACGATGCGGGTCGGCAGCGGCAGCTCCATGCCGACACTGGCGAACATCTTCTGGAAGGTCGGAATGACGAAGATCAGCAGCACGGCCACCGCGATCCCGGCGACGCTGAAGATGACGCCCGGGTAGATCATGGCGCCCTTCACCTTGCGGATGAGGGCGTCGCTCTTTTCGAGGAAGGTGGCGAGACGGAGCAGAATGGTGTCGAGAATACCGCCGGCCTCGCCGGCGGCGACCATGTTCACGTACAGCTCGGTGAACGCCTTGGGGTGCTTGCTGAAGGCGTCGGCGAGGGTATGTCCGCTTTCCACGTCGAAGACGACCTGCTTGGTCACCTCGGCGAGCGACGGATTCTCGGTCTGCTTGGCCAGGATGTCGAGCGACTGGACCAGCGGCAGGCCCGAGTTGATCATCGTGGCGAACTGCCGGGTGAAGATGACGATATCGCGGGTCTTGATGCTCTTCTTGCCGAACGAGAACGAGATGTCCTTGGGCTTCTCGCGCACGTTCACGACGATCATCTTCTGCTGCTTGATGTGCTTCAGCACCTCTTCCCGCGACGGGACGTCCAGCGTGCCCTTGAGAATCTGGCCGGTGCTGGCGTTGCGCGCGGTATACTCGAAAACTGGCATCGTGCGTCTCCTGGGTGCTTATCGACGGGCGGCGGGGCGGCCGGTGGGCTTTTCCACCGCCCCCATCTCCTGCTCCTCGATCGGCGTCTCGCCGCACATCCGGAGCAGCTCATTGGGGTCCCCGGAGGCGCGCAGGCACTCCTCCAGGGCCACTTCCCGGCTCATGTAGAGCTGGAACAGCGAATCGTTCATCGTCTGCATCCCGTGCTTCTTGCCGGATTGCAGCGCGGAATAGATCTGGTGCACCTTGTCATCCCGGATCAGGGCGCGGATGGCCGGCGTGCAGACCATGATCTCGCACGCCATGGCCCGGCCGCGCCCCTTGGCCTTGGGCAGCAGCGTCTGGGTCAGCACGCCCTCCAGCACGAAGGAGAGCTGGGCCCGGACCTGGGTCTGCTGGTTGGACGGAAAGACGTCGATGATGCGGTTGATCGATTCGGCCGCGGAGTTGGTGTGGAGCGTGGCCAGGGCCAGGTGGCCGGTCTCCGCGATCGTGAGACAGGCGGCGATCGTCTCCAGGTCGCGCAACTCGCCCACCAGGATCACGTCGGGGTCCTCGCGCAATGCGTACTTCAGCGCGTTGGCAAAGCTCTTCGTGTCGGTCCCGACTTCCCGCTGATTGACGATGCAGCCCTGATGGCGGTGAATGAACTCGATCGGGTCTTCCACCGTGATGATGTGACCCTTCCGGTCCTTGTTGATCTTGTCGAGCATCGCCGCCAGCGTGGTCGACTTGCCCGACCCGGTGGGCCCGGTGACCAGGACCAGGCCGCGGGGTCGTTCCGACAGCTTGGACAGCACCGGGGGCAGGCCGAGGTCCTGGAAGGTCCGCACATTGAAGGGAATCATGCGGATGACCATGGCCACGCAGCCGCGCTGCTTGAAGACATTGCCGCGGAAGCGGGCCAGGTTCTGGATGCCGAAGGAGAAGTCGAGTTCGTCTTCGGTCTCGAATCGCTTCTTCTGATTCTCGGTGAGGACGGAATAGGCCAGCGACAGCGTTTCCTTGGCGGTCAGCACATCGGGTGCCGACGCGCTGGTGAGGTCGCCGTCGACGCGCAGCTTGGGACGCTCGCCGGCGGTGATATGCAGGTCGGATGCGTCCTTTTCGATCATTTCCTCGAGCAGGGCCCGCAGGTTGACTGTCATGCCGCCGTCTCCTTGATCACTTCTTCCAGCGTCGTGACCCCGCGCGAAATCTTCTTGAGGCCGTCCATCCGGAGCGTCAGCATTCCGTCTTCCACCGCCTGATCCCGGATTTCGGCCACGGAGCCGCCCCGAAGGATGAGGCGCCGCAAGGCGGGGGTGAGGGCCATCACTTCATACAGGCCGGCGCGGCCCTTGTACCCGGTCCCGTTGCAAGTGGCGCACCCGCGCCCCCGCATGAAGGCCATCTGCTTGAGTTCTTCGACGTTTTCGCCCAGAACCTTGAGCTCCAGGTCGGTGTACTCGTGGGGTTCCTTGCAGTCCTTGCAGATGCGCCGGACCAGCCGCTGCGCCACCACCAGATTGACGGCGCTGGCGACGTTGAACGCCTCGATCCCCATGTCGATCAGGCGGGTGATGGTCGAGGGGGCGTCGTTGGTGTGCAGGGTCGAGAGCACCAGGTGGCCGGTGAGTGCGGCCTTGATGGCGATGCCGCCCGTCTCCAGGTCCCGGATCTCCCCGATCATGATGATGTTGGGGTCCTGCCGCAGGAAGGCCTTGAGCGCCGCGGCGAAGGTCAGCCCGATTTCATTGCGGATCAGGACCTGATTGATGCCCATCAGGTTGTATTCGACCGGGTCTTCGGCCGTCATGATGTTGGTTTCGATCGTATTGACCCGGGAGAGCGCGGAGTAGAGCGTCGTCGTCTTCCCCGATCCGGTCGGACCGGTGACGAGCAACATGCCGTAGGGATTCAGGATGTTCGACATCAGGTCGTCTTCGGCCTTCTTCTCGAAGCCGAACTTGGACAGGTCGAGCGTCAGGTTGCCCTTGTCCAGGATCCGCAGCACGATCTTCTCGCCGTAGATCACCGGCAGCACCGAGACGCGGAAGTCGATGACCCTGGAGCCCATCTTCAGCTTGAGCCGGCCATCCTGCGGTACCCGCCGCTCGGCGATGTTGAGCTGGGAGAGGATCTTGATGCGGCTGGTGAGGGCGGCCTTCATCTTGATCGGCGGCCGCATCACTTCCAGCAGGGAACCGTCGATGCGGTAGCGTACCCGGATCTCGTGTTCGAACGGCTCGATATGAATGTCGGAGGCGCCGCGCTTCACCGCGTCGGTGAGGAAGCCGTTAATCAGCTTGACGACCGGGGCATCGTTGATCTGGGCCTGGGTTGCGGTCTCCTCCGCCTGCTCCTCGACGATTTCGACCCCGCCGCCCTCCTCGTCGATCGCCTCCATCTCCTTGAGCAGCGTCTGCATCTGCTCATCGGAGGATTCGTAATGCTTCTCGATCAGGTTGCGGAGGGTGTACTCACCGGCAATGACAGGGAAGAGGTCGTACCGGGTGATGAACTTGAGGTCGTCGAGCACGCCGGAGGCGGTGGGATCGGCCATCGCGACTGTGAGGGTGCGGCCTTCGCGCTTGAGCGGCAGCACCACATGCTTGAGGGCGAAATCGGCAGGGACCAGTTTGACGATCTTCGGGTCCACCTCAAAGCGCGTGAGGTCCACGGCCGGCATGCGGTATTGCCGCGCCAGCACCTTGGTGACCTCAAGCTCTTGAATCAGTCCCAGCTTGACCAGGACGTATCCCAAGCGGTGGCCGGAGGACTTCTGTTCCGCGAGGGCCGCCGTGAGCTGGTCACGGGTAATCAGGCCCTCCTTCATCAGAATATCGCCCAGCCGGTCGGTTCCCCCGGCAGCAGCGGTCGCCATCGCCTCGTTCAGTGCTGGATTGTAAAGAGTGACAAGGGGTTAGGCCTACTCATCTAAGCTAGGTTGTCGAAGGAAGGTGTCAATGGGGGAGGGGGATAGGGGTGGGGGTCGGCGATTGGGCGGTTGGGCGATTGGGCGATTAGGCGGTTGGGCGGTTGGGCGATTGGGCGGTTGGGCGACTAGGCGATTGGGCGGTTGGGCGACTAGGCGATTGGGCGATTGGGTGGTTGGGCGGGAGGCTGACGGCTGATGGCTATTCGACGACCACCCGCTCCCGCACCTTTGCCACCGTCGAGGGACCGATGCCCGGCACCACCACCAGGCTCTCGACCGCGGCGAACGGCCCATGGCGCTCGCGGAAGGCCACAATCTGCTGGGCCATGTACGGCCCGATGTACGGCAGTCCCTCCAGCTCCACGGCGGTCGCGGTGTTCAGGTTGACCGCCCTCCCCGCCCCGTTCCCTTTCCCTGACGGGATCTGCCCAGCGCCACCCTGCGTAGCGGCCCCACCAGCCTCCGATCCGCCCAGCGCTACCTCACCCTGAGACGGCGCCAGCGAGAACCGGGTGTGCGGCGCAATGGTCCGGAGCAGGCCCGGGCCGATGCCGGACACACGATCGAGTCCGCTGAGGCTCCCGAAGGGACCGCGGGCCACCCGGTCGGCCACGATGGTGCGGGCGAGGGTCAGCCCGATCCTCGGAAGCCGGGCAATCTCGTCTGCGGTGGCCTGGTCGAGGTCGATCTGCTCCCCGGTGGCGAGCGGGCGCGCAGCGGCGATGCTCGAATCCCGGTGGGCGAGCGGCTGGCCGCCCACGCCGGGAAGCGCGAGGAGCTCGCCCGGCGCCGCCGCTGGCCGGCTGGCCCAGGTGCGGACGCCCTGCCCTGCGACCGCAAGGCCAAGCAGGAGGAGGACGGCACGACGTTCGGGGGGCATGGGGAAGGATGGGGGCGGGTGGAGCAAGGAGGTAGGCGTAAGAGTGCGGGGGGTAGGCAGGAGAACGCGGGGAGCCGTTGGCCGTCAGCCGTCAGCTACCCACGCCGGTCCGGTTCAGTGCCGCCGGATCAGGGCCATCATGACGTCGCCCACCACCTGCAGGCTCTGGGCGCTCACTTTGTCGATGGTATCGTCCGGGGTGTGCCAGAAGCTGTTGCCAGCGCCGTACTCGAAGTCCACGACGTCGATCGCCCTGATCCCGACCTTCTGCAACTCGACATGATCATCGATCAGGGTGGGTCCGGCGCCGATGTCATTCACGAAGACATCGCCATGGCCAATCTCCTTCGCCACCGTCCAGACGAGGTCCACCACCTCCGGTGCCGCCAGGACCGACTGGTTCTCCGGCAGCAGCCGCAGCTCCTTGTCGCCCACCATGTCGAGCAGCACGGCGTAGAGCGGCTTCGGGCCGGGGAGCTGATGGGCCGCGTAGTAGCGCGCCCCGATCAGGACGTCGGCCGGCTCCGACTGGAAGTTGCCGTAATCCTCGCCATCGGTGAACAGCAGGTCCACCCCCACTTTCGCCGGCTGCTTTCGCAACGCATCGGCCAGGGCGATGAGAATCGCCGTACCCGACGCGCCGTCGTTGGCACCCGGCACCGGCTGGGTCCGGTCGCCCTTGAACGTCGGGTTGTCCGACACCGGCCGGGTATCCCAATGGGCAAAGAAGAGGACCCGTTCGGTGGCGGCGGGATTGAAACGGGCGATCACGTTGCGGAGCGGCAAGGTGTCGCCCCGCGCGGTGACATGATTCCACGCCTGCACGACCACGGTGTCCGACCGGCGCCGCATCGTCGAGTCGAGCCACGCCGCCATGCGGGCGTGCGCCGCCGTGCCGGGAATCCGGGGGCCGAACGCCACCTGCTGCTGCAGGTAGCCGAAGGCCGTCTGGCCGTCGAATTCCCGCGCTGGCGGCGCCGAGCTGCAGGCGGTGGTCAGGGCGAATCCTGCGAGGAGCGGTACAAGGCGCATGGGACGTAGGGAGTGAGGAGTGAGGAGTGAGGAGTGAGGAGTGAGGAGTGAGGGGTGGTGCCTCGACACAGGGTGGATCGGGGAGTGCGACGCCTGACCGCCCACCGCCTGCTCCCGCTACCGATAGTCCCCGGCGAACAAGGATAGCTGGAAGCTGGCGGAGATAGCGATCTGGGAAATCTTCTTGTCGAGGTGCCGCGCCTCGTTGAGCGAGTAGGTAAACTGCAGCCCTCCGGTCAGGATCCGGGCGAGGTCGGTATCGAGACTGGCGCGGAGTTCCTGTCGTCGGGTGTCCGACACGCCGGTACACGAGGTGAGGCCGACCCGCTCGAAGCAGGTCACGCTCTTCGACAGTGCGCCGGAGAGCTGCGAGCGCACCAGCTTGCGGGTCCGGCTGATCGAGGCGGGGAGCTGGAAGGCGTGGTTGAAGCCCGCGGTCAGGTCATGTTGATCCAGCCGGGTCAGGTTGCCGTTGGCCTGATTCTCCTGCCCGACGATCGCATAGGAGAAGGTGAAGCTCATCCCGTTGCGCAGCGTGAGCTGGGCATCGGGGGTGAAATTGCTCGCGTGGGTGGCGCCCTGCACCGCCCGGCCAGCGAGACTGGGGACCAGGGTCGAGCCGCGCACGTTGCGGAACGTGGCGCCAACGCCGATCAGCGTGATCGGAAAATTGCGCAGCGTGCGGGTCATGCGGACCGAGCCCTTGGGCCATTCCCGCTGCAGCGTCTGGGTGCTGAGGAAACTGCCGGTGACCCGCTGGAACCGGGTGGTGCGCACCCGGCCGTAGCTGAGCTGGAAGCTCAAGCCGAGCGGCAGGTCGGCCCCGCCGGAGAGCGCCGTGTTCTTGATCTCCGCCGCGCCGATGGCGGCGTCCCCCTGCTGGGCAAGGAAGTGGTCGAGCCCGCCCAGCGCGAACTGATAGCCCAGACTGGGCGAGAAGGCGGCGAGGTCGAAGGTGCTGGTCCGGGTCAGCCGGTCGCTCAGGTCGAGGGGCCGCAGCCGCCGGGCCAGCCGGAGCGCGCGGGCGGAATCGCCTAACACTCGCGCCAGGAGCCGGCTCAGGTCCACCGAGAGGCCATACTCCCGGAGCCGGCTGTTGTTGAGCGTCTGTGGCAGCACGAAGGCGCCGGCGGTATCGCCATCTTCGCGAATGGGATCGCGGCTGGTGAGGCTCCGGGAGAGGACGAAATTGCTGCTGGTGACGAAGCGCGGACGCAGCCAGGACACGATCCGCGGCGTCAGGCTGAGGTTGGTGGACAGCTGGCGGTCGCGCTCGACCCCGACATCGGTCCCCAGGAACGACCGGCGCGCGCTGGTCGCGACGCGTCCCAGCGCGGTGGAGTCGGCATAGCGTCGCAGGTCCCGGGTGCTGGCCAGATCGCCCCCGAGGTTCAGCATGCCGAGCGGCTGCCAGCTCAGGCCGACGCCGTTGCGCCAGAGATCGCTCAGCGCCGTGACGGAACGGAGCAGCGAATCAGTGGGGCGCGCCACCGGGACCTGGTAGGCGATCAGGTCGCTCTGGAACCGGTTGAGCCCCGAGGAGAGCCGGAAGCTGGATGGCACCAGGTTGAGGAATGGCTTCTGCAGCCCGGCCGCGGCGTCGGTCCGCCGCAGAAAGCCGGGCACCAGCCCGCCCAGCTTGAGCGTGGCGCCGCGCCGGCCCGACTGCAGCGTGTACGTGGCGTTGAGCGACCGGCCGCTGGAGGTGGCACGCGAGAGTTCCGTCAGGCTGCGCCCGGTATTGAAGCTGCCGGAGAAGCTGAGCGGATCGAGGAATCCGCGCACTGCCCAGTGCCGGCCCTTCTGCCCCCGGCGCAGGGCAAAATTGTAGCTGAGGGTGTAACTGCTCGGCCGACGCAACCGGGGCAGTGAGCCGGCCCGGATGTCGGTCCCGGTCAGGAGCTGGGTCGTGACGTCGCTGCGCGCGTAACTCACCTGCATCGGCAGGAGGATGCCGAGCTTGGTCGGCAGGAAGCGGTCCAGCCGCACTCCGCTGGCGAGCTGGAGCGCACCGGTTGTCCGATAGCTCGGGTCGGCCCCGATCTGCTGGAAGTAGCCATCCTGGCGCACATACCCCACCGAGAGGTCCGCCACATCCGAGGCAACCAGTCGCGCATCGAGCGCGAGGGCGCTGCCGGTGCGCGAGATGGGCTGCACCAGCCGGATGTCGTCGATCCAGACCTCCGCGCTGTCGGTCAGGTCGGTGGTGCCCCGGCGATAGATGCCGGCGGCGATCTCCTGCACCTCGGCCAGATTGGGAGGATTGACGGCCGGATCCTCGATATGGGCGAGGTAGGGGCCGTCACACACCACGTAGGCGACCGACACGGTATCGCCACCGCAGGCGACGCGCGCGATGCTGTCGGCCGGCAAGCCCTGCAATCGGCGGGTCTCGATCTGGGCGCGCAAGGTGCGCCACCGCTCGAGATCCACGGTCAATTCCGGCAGCCAGGTCGTGGTGGAGGCATTGGCGCTGAACTGATAGAAGTTCCGGCTGTCGCTCCCCACCCGCACATACGCCTCGAAATCGCGCACGTCCCAGCCCGGCCCGCGCCCGCGGGCCCAGAGCTTGAGCTCGCGATACCGCAGCAGGTTCTGCGCACCGCTGGGGAAACGAAAATACGCCTCGGCGCGCTCACCCTGATCAATCTGGTGGGTGATCAGCCGGAGCGAGCGTTCGTTCACCTGCGAGCCGAACTCTCCGCCACCGCCCTTGGTGGAGGTGCCGCCCCGCACCCCGGGCGGTGAGACATAGCCGAGCTCGACGTTCTCGGTCGAGATGGTCGACGCGATCACGTCACCACCGACGGAGCCGGTGGCCCCGGCGATGCTGGCGACCGGTGTCTCGGAGCGGCGCACCCAGGGCGAGCCCAGGAACCGCATGCGCGCGAGCGCGAACTGGGCCAGGAGATCGGGCCCGTTGTTGTCCGGTTCGCCCACGGCGGTGATCCGCAGGTGCCGGATCAGGCGGATGTTGGGCGTACCCAGAACGAATTCCGCGCTGCGCAGCGGAATCCGATACAGTGCCCACCCGCTGGAATCCGGCGCCTGGACCCCGTTCCTGACGAAATACGGGCTCGGTCCACGCAGATCCACGATCCAGCGGAAGACGTTCTCATTGGCTCCGGTCGCATCGAGCTGGTTGTCGGCATCGAGGTCCTCGCCATCGAGCACGCCGTTGCCATTGGTGCAGCGGGACCCGAGGTCTCCCCAGGGAAAGACGGGCACCACGGCACCCAGCTGGCGAACGCAGAGCGCCGGTCGTTGGGCCGGCTCATCGTCCACGGTCACCAGGTCGGGCCGGTCGCCGAGCACGCCGATGTCGTCCTGTTCGGCGTTGAAGATGCCGGTCGCCTCCCGCTCGGTGTCCAACCGTCCGAGCCCCACGAACTGCTTCCCGGTCCAGGTCGTGTCCCTGCCGGCCGTGGTGGCGCTGTCGGGGGCCAATGCCAGTGCATCTTCGCTTACGCCGCCCAGGTCGATGACCAGCTGGACGCCCGCCTGCTCGGCGCCCCGGGTCGGATCGTGCAGCACCCAGAACTCGAGGAACTCGTTCTTCGAGAGATCGATGCCGGTACTGCTGAGCGGGGTAACGATCGAGCGCCAGCGTGGCGAATTGAGGCGGGTGGGCAGGGTCCAGTGGAGGGCGTTCTGGTTGTCGACCTGGCCGCCGGCGGTGTCCGGGTGCAGCGCGAGAAAGAGTACCGTCTCGAGCTGGTCCAGCTGCCCTGCCACCTGGATCCGGTTGTCGATGTCGCGCGCCCGATACTGGATCGCCGCCCCCGTGTTCCGGGCGAGAATCAGGTTCTGCCAAGTGAACTGGACCACGTCGCTGGTGTCGAACGCCGCCCCGACGATGGTCTGCACCCCATCGGCGTACTGCGGCCGACTGCCGAATTCCCAGATCGATTCGCGGAGCGAAAGTGGCAGGCCCGGGTCGCCCTCGAACTCCTCCAGGTAGGCCTGCCCCGACCGGCTGGGATCGGGCTTGGTCAGCGCGAGTTCGGCATTGAGGTCGAGCTGGGAGGCTGCGGTGGCCGGGGCGGAGGTGAACCGGTTGATGAAGCTGGTGAGGCCCTGCGGCCGGAAGCGAAGATCGGTGCTGATGCCACCGACGAGGTGGGCCGAGGCCTCGAATCCCAGCTGGGGCCGGTTGAATGCGCTCGACTCGACCTGGTAGACGCCGAGCAGGTTGATGCCGCCGCGCTCGCCGAGGCTGTACCGGGTGGAGAGGCCGAAGATCGAGGTCGGTGCCACGGCGAACACCCCCCGTTCCTCGAAGCGGGCCGTGATGGTGGCGCTGCCGGTGCCGAGCAGCCCCTCGGGATTCAGGAAGGTGACCTGCCCGATGTCGTAGTTGATGGTGTACTCGGTGCCCCGATCGAGCCGTCGACCATTGAGGTAGAGCGCCTCGCTCCCCTCGCGGATCTGCAGCGCGGCGAGATCCAGCGAGCCGCGATCGCCGCTGGAGCTGGCGTTATAGCGCAGCCGGAAGACGAACCGGGCGGAGGGGCCTTCGCTGTAGAGCAGATAGTCCGGCGTGCGATAGAGCGAATCGTTGCGTTCCGTCGCCAGCAGCCGCGCCGGATCGGCGAAGGGCTGCAGGTTGGGGAAGATGATGTACGACTCCTTGATCGTCAGCGCGGCGTTGGGATCCCGCACCCGCGGGAAGAGCCGGTCCTGCCGGTTGAAGGAGCTCGGGTCGGCGGGAACGGCGAGCCCGAGCTCGGAGAGGTACGTCGGCAGCGCCCCGGGACGCAGCGGCCGCTCGGAACGACTGAGCGTGAGACCTACCTTCAGCGAGTTGAGATCGAGGTCGGCCCCCGCGACCCGGTAGACGTTGCGCATCTCGTGGCGGAACGTACCGCGCGACGCATCCACCCGCGGCTGCACGATGAGCAGCAGCGAGTCGCGCGGAACATTGCCGGGCCCCAGCGGCTGATCCTGCGCCGGAAAGGTGCCGACCTGCCCCGCCGTGCTGCGATAGCTCACCGCGAGGAAATCGTTCTGGTCCAGCCGGGCCGCGAGCGCGACCCAGACGCCGGTCGGGTCGACGTAGTAGTCGATGTCGCGCCGGAGCAGTTCCCACAGCGCGGTCACGCGCTGGGTCGTGTCGGTCCCGATGGCGACGGCATTGATGCCGCCGAGATTGGGATTGATGCCGCTGCGGGAGGGGGGCCGGTAGCGATAGACCCGCACATCGCCCTGGTTGATGACCGCGGTGGGCGGCAGCGTGCTGGTGGTGAGCTGCAGAATGTCGATGGCGGGAAATTCCGGCAGCGTCGCCGGATCGACCACCCAGAAGAAGCGGCCCGGCTCGAAGTCGAGGTCGCGCGCCTCGCGGTCCTGCGGCTGGACCGTGGTGCCGCCGACAGTGTACGTTCGCTCGGCGACGACGCTACCCTTCTGGGTGGCGGCAATGGTCTGGAGCTGGAGCGGGCCGACCTCGAAGGTGGCGTTGACGCCGAAGTTGTTCGCCGGAATGGCTGCGGTGAGGAAGCGCGAGGTCGGTGGGCGGAACACCACGGTGCCCACCTCGACCCGCCGGATGATCTCGTCCTCGAGCCCTTCGTAGTAGAGCTGGATGTTGTTGCGGGCGGTAAAATCCCGTTCGGTGTCGAAATCCACGTCGACATGGAATCGCTGGCCGAGGAGTCCCCCGGCGCGCAGCGAGAGAAAGGTGTCGAGGCGGGGCGCCTTGAAGCCACCGCGGCACCCGGAGCTGAGGTCGAGGAACTGGGCCGAGGTACAGCGCAGGTTCTTCAGCCGCTCGCTGCGGACCTCGACCCGGGCCTGTCCGTCGATATTGAGGTCGGCGTACCGGCGCGAGACGCCGAGCAGGCTGCGACGCTCGGCGGGGGTGGAATCATCACTGGCGTAGCGCCGCCCGTAAATGCGCCGAAGCCGCCATGCCGTCGCGCGGACCCGGGCAAGCGAATCCCGGCGAACCGCCACGGCGCTATCCCAGGCGCGGCCGACGAATGCCGCCGGCGGGCGCGGTCCGGCGGCCCACGGGCTCCCCAGAATGGCGGGGATACGCAGGCTCAGGCCCGGCTCGGTGAGAAAACGGAGCCGTGGCGCGAAGGTGGTGTCGCCCTGCGCGGCGGCCATTCCCGGGAGAATGAGCAGCAGCGCCAGCGTCGCCAGGAATCGCACTAGCAGGACGAGGACACGGGCTGAGGCAGGGGCGTCAGGCTTGAAGGCGCGGGACACCAGGAATATACTGGCCAGGTAGAGGGCTCACAACTCACTCGGGCACGGAGACTTCCACCACATCGTGCGGCTGCTCGACCGGTACCTGCTCCGGCAGTTCATCCCCCCCCTGGTTTTCGCCTTCTCGGCGATGACCAGCATCATGCTGCTCAATCAGGTCGCCCGCCGCTTCGGGGCGCTGGTCGGCAAGGGGCTCCCCTGGTCGGTCATCGGAGAGGTCTTCCTCCTCTGCCTGCCCTTCATCATCGCGATGACGCTGCCGATGGCGGTCCTGATCGCGATGCTGTACACCTTCAGCCACCTCGCCGCCGACAGCGAGATCACCGCCATGCGGGCGAGCGGGCTCAGCGTGCTCCAGCTGCTGCGGCCGATGATCCTCGCCGGGGTGACGCTCACGGCGGTGAACTTCTGGTTTACCGACCAGGTCCTGCCCGACAGCAACGCCGAACTGCGCAACCTCCTGATCAACATTCAGCGCAAGAAGCCGACGCTCGAGCTGCGCGAGCAGGTGATCAACGAAATCCCGCCGAGCGGCATGTTCCTGCGGGCCGGACGGATCAACGCCAACGGCGGCCGGCTCAAGGACGTGACGATCTACGACATGGCGGGCACTGACAGCCGCCGGGTGATCTATGCCGACAGCGGCGAAATGGGCTTCGCCGGACAGGGTACCGACCTGCAGCTCCGCCTCTTCAGCGGTGCGATTCACGCCTTCAAGCAGAGCGACCCGACGCTGCTGCAGATAACCGACTTCACCACCAACACCATTCTCGTGAAGGATGTCTCCAACCGGCTCGATCTCGAAGCCAATGATGGCGTGCGGGGCGACCGCGAGATGAGCACCTGCGAGATGATGGGCACGGTGCGGGATGCGGAGTACGAGGTGGATGTCGCCGCCAGCCGGCGGAAATCCCTGGCGCAGCGCGACCTGCGGAATCTCCTGGTCCTGCCCGCCCTGGCCCCGACCCCGCGGGTCCGGCGTGGAGCGCTGCCGGCCTACTGCACGCTCCTGACGACGATTCGACAGCGGCTGGGGACGGCCAAGCCGGACTCGGCGACACAGCTCGACCGGCCCGGCTACGAGCCCGACGGCCTGTGGGGTGACCGCCCGGAGACGATCCCCCTGACGGTGCCGCAGGTTGCAGCGGCCGGGGTGCGCAGACCGCAGGTGCTCACCTCGTGGCCCGAGGTGTCCGCTGCGCGGGATGAAATCAAGTCGGCGACGTCGCGGGGTAACCAGTACCTCGTCGAAGTGCACAAGAAATGGGCGATCAGCGTCGCCTGCCTCGTTTTCGCCCTGGTCGGGATCCCGATGGCGCTGCGCTTTCCCCGGGGCGGGATGGGACTGGTGATCGGCGGCGGGCTCGCCGTGTTCGCCATCTATTATGTGGGCCTGATCGCGGGGGAGGGGCTGGGCAACAACGGCATCATGGCGCCGTGGATCGCGATGTGGGCGCCGAACCTGATCTTCGCGGCGCTCGGCATGCTCTGGCTGGCCAGGGTGAGCCGTGAATCGGGCTCCACCCGCGGCGGCGACCTGGGCGAGCTGTGGGATACCCTGACAAGCCGGTTCCGCCGGCGGAAGGCCGTGGCCTAGGTGAGCCTGCTCGATCGCTACGTCCTCCGGTCCTGGGTGGTGATCTTCGTGCTGACCGCCATCGGCTTCCCGGTGGTGTCCATCATGATCAACATGACCGACAACCTCGAACGGCTGCTGGCCCGCGGGCTGAAGCTGCCGGAGATCTTCACCAGCTACGTCTACGCGCTGCCGGAGAACATCTTCCTGGTCATGCCCGCCGCGGTGCTCTTCGCGACGGTGTTCACCATCGGCAACCTCGGGCGCTACTCCGAGTTGACGGCGGCCAAGGCCGGCGGCCGGAGCTTTCACCGGCTGGCACTCCCCATCTATGTCGCTGCCTGCTTCGCGGCGGGGCTCGCGTTCGTGGTGGGGGAACTCGCCCCCGAATCCACCAGCAGGCAGCTCGAGCTGCAGAAGACCAAGATCGCCAAGCCGCGTACCGCCCGGTACAACTTCGTCTTCCGGGCCGACCAGGGCTGGGTCTATACCATTCGCTCGCTCGACGTGCAGAACCGCTCACTGCGCCAGCTCGTCTTCGAGCGGCAGGGCCAGGGGCCGGAGTATCCCGATCTCGCCCTCACCGCCGACAGCGCCACCTACGACGACAGCCTGCATGGCTGGCGGCTCTGGTCCGGCAACAGCCGGCGGCTCTATGGCACCGGTGGTCACCAGGTCAGCCTGCACTTCCAGTCGGCACGGCTCAAGGCCCTGTCTCAGGAGCCGGTGGACCTGCTGGCGGAACCCAAGGCACCGGAGGAAATGCGCTACGCGGAACTCACCCGGTACATCGAGGCGCTGCAGCGCTCGGGCAACGACACCAGCAAGATCGAAGTGGACCGGGCCCTCAAGATCGCGCTGCCGGCGACCTGCCTGGTGATCGCCCTCTTCGGCGCCCCGCTGGCGGTCACCTCGCCGCGGCAGGGAGCGGCGATCGGGATCGCGATCAGCCTGGGCACCACGGTGGTGTTTCTGTCGTTGATTCAGCTGTCGAAAGCCGTCGGCGTGACCGGCATCGTGAATCCGGTCGCGGCGGCGTGGGCACCGAATGTCGTGTTCCTGGCCGCGGCGCTCTGGTTGATCCGGCGGGTGCGGACGTAGTAGGGGCCGCATGCATGCGGCCCCTACCGTCCGCCCCCGCCCCAACGCCGCCCCGTCCCCCCATATATTCCCCCCATGGCCTCACCCCGCCCCATCATCGTCGGCACCGGCATCGCAGGCCTGTGGACTGCGTGGCGTCTCGCCGCCGAGGGCCAGCCCGCCGTCCTGCTCACCAAGGGCCTGCTCGCCGACAGCGCCAGCGCCTGGGCCCAGGGCGGGATCGCGGTAGCGCTCGGACCGGGTGACAGCCCGAGCCAGCATGCCGCCGATACCCTCGCCGCGGGGGACGGCCTCTCCGATCCCGAAGCGGTCCGGGTGCTTACCAATGAAGGGCCTGACCGAATCCGGGAACTGCTGGCGATGGGTGCGGTGTTCGATGTCGGACCCGACGGCGCGCTGCGACTCGGCCTCGAGGCGGCCCACACCCAGCCGCGGATCATCCACGCCGGCGGCGACCGCACCGGGGCGGCGATCGTCGCCTTCCTGACGGATATCGTCCGCAAGCATCCGCTGATCGAGATCCTGCGCTACACCGAAGTGGCGGCGCTCTCCCACGACGGCTGGCGGGTGACGGGGCTGATTGCCCTGCGCCATGGGAAGGCGGTTGAACTCGAGGCCCAGGATGTGGTGCTTGCCACCGGCGGCGTCGGCCAGCTGTTCGAGGTCACCACCAATCCGCTGGTCGCCACCGGCGACGGCTGGGCGCTGGCGTGGCGGGCCGGCGCCGAGCTGCGCGACCTCGAGTTTCTCCAGTTTCACCCCACCGCGCTCAAGCTGCCGGGGGTGAACCCCGCGCCGCTGATCACGGAGGCGGTGCGCGGGGCCGGCGGCATCCTGGTCGATCGCGATGGACGGCGCTTCGCCTTCGACGCGGATCCGCGGGGCGAGCTCGCGCCGCGCGATGTCGTCGCCCGCGCGGTGGCGGCGGCGGATCTCACCGGCGGTGCCTGGCTCGATGCCCGCGAGATCGGGAATTTCGGGGAGCGCTTTCCCGGGGTCACCACGATTCTCGCAACGCATGACCTCGATCCGATGCGGGACCTCATCCCCGTTGCCCCGGCGCTGCACTACGCGATGGGCGGCGTACGCACCGACCTCGACGGCCGCACCACCCGTGAAGGCCTCTGGGCGGTGGGCGAAGTCGCCTGCACCGGCGTGCACGGCGCCAACCGGCTCGCGTCGAACTCGCTGCTGGAAGGGCTGGTCTTTGCCGATCGTGTCGCCCGCGCGCTGCTGGCGAGCCATCAGACGTCCGAAGCCACCGGATACGCGCGTGAATGGATGGAAGGAGTGCGGCAGCGCCCGGTGCCGGGCCGCCATGCGGAGGCGTTCATCGCGCAGTGGAGTCATCGCGAGCAGCTGCGGCAACCGGCACCGGCGTTTCCCCCGGCCCCGGCAGCGGAGATCCCCGCCGACCATGCGGCGGACAACGCGGCCGCGGCCATCCGCAGCTCCATGCGCGCGATCATGGCCCTCGAAGTCGGGCTGGTACGGACCGAGGCCAGTCTGCGCCAGGCTCGTGCCGCCCTCGCCGCCCTCGCGAAGCGCACCCCGGCGGCGGCGTGGCGCACCGCCAATCAGCTGCTCACCGCGCGCCTCATCACCCATGCGGCGCTGCGACGGCGGGAGAGCCGGGGAGGCCATCGCCGGCTGGACTATCCCCCGCTTCCGAAGCGCCCGCTCGTCGAGAGCACCACGCCAGGCCGGAGTCCCGCATGACCCTGGCGCTGCCTGTCATCACGCCGACCACGCTCTCCCCGGCGGCCATCGCCGTGCTGCAGCAGGAGATCCGGACGCTGGCCAGGCGGCGCAACGCGGTCATCCTGGCGCATAACTATGAGCGCCCCGAAGTGCAGGACGTCGCGGATTTCGTCGGCGACTCGCTGGGCCTCTCCCGCAAAGCCGCCGCCACAGAGGCGGAGGTGATCGTCTTCTGCGGAGTCCATTTCATGGCGGAAACCGCGACGATCCTGGCACCGGCCAAGCGGGTGCTCCTGCCCGACCTGCGCGCCGGCTGCTCGCTCGCGGCAACCATCACCGCCAACGACGTGCGCCAGTGGAAACGGAAGTTCCCGGGGTACATCGCGGTGGGCTACGTGAACACGACGGCCGAGGTGAAGGCGGAGCTCGACTATTGCTGCACCAGCGGCAACGTGCTGGATGTGATCGATGCCATTCCGGAGGATCACGGGATCCTGTTCTGCCCCGACTTCTTCCTCGGCGCCCATGTCCGCCGCATGCGCCCGACCCGGAAGGTGGAGGTGTGGCTGGGTGAGTGCCATGTGCACAAGGACATCAGCCCGCATACCCTTGCACGCGCGCGCGAGGCGCACCCCGATGCGGAGGTGCTGGTGCATCCCGAGTGTGGCTGCGCCGGCCAGCTGATCTACGCCATGGGTCAGGGCGACATTCCCGCTAACGGCGTGCACATCGCCTCCACCGAGCGGATGGTGCAGCTGGTGAAGGAACGGCCCGCCCGTGAATTCATCGTGGCGACGGAGACCGGCATCATGCACCGGATGCAGCGCGAGGCGCCAGAGAAGGCATTCTTCGCCGCCGACCGCGCCGCCGTGTGCGCCTTCATGAAGACGATCACGCTGGAAGGCACCCGTGACGCGCTGAAACTGGACCAGTTCCACATCACCGTCTCACCCGAGATCGCCTCGCGTGCCCGCCAAGCGCTTGATCGCATGGTGGCATTGGGGCCGGGAGTGGCGCAGAAGCCGGGGGACTGAGAAGGTGACAGGTAACAGGGG
>Ga0163144_10003614_pt1 | contig 35182 bp, 34 predicted proteins | sample OliLak19BULKMAT1_FD_123175 | JGI IMG/M metagenome (GOLD analysis project Ga0163144, IMG submission 123175) | Freshwater microbial mat bacterial communities from Lake Vanda, McMurdo Dry Valleys, Antarctica - Oligotrophic Lake LV.19.BULKMAT1 | ecosystem: Environmental > Aquatic > Freshwater >...
CCCATCTCGCGTATCTCCACTCCCACCGGGAAACCCGATGACTGGAGAGCCGTATGCGGGAAATCCGCCCGTACGGTTCGGAGGGAGGGGCGGCCCGAAAGGGCCGTCCCTACCCCTATCCAGAGGCCGGTCAGGCGGTGAGTTTGGCCAGATCGGCCGGGGTCACCTGGCGCCACTGCTTGTCGAGTTGCGCGCAGACCCAACTCTTCACCGCCAGGGAGACGGCGGTCGGCCCCTTGGCCTTGAGGGCGGCGAGCATGCGCGCATCGCGGCGGGCGCGCTCAGAAGTCTTGCGCGGCTCGTTGGCGACACGCGTTTCGGCGTTCATCCGGGCGGTGGAGTCGAGACGGATGCGACGATGACGATGGGCTGGACGGGCCATGACCTGCTCCGAGGGCTTTTAGCGGGCGCGGACTATGGGCGATCGCAGGGGGGATGCAACCGCGGGGCGCGTGCGGGTGTCTGGTCGTTCGGACCGAACGCCCGAACCTCCGAACATCCGCACCCTCCCGTTACGCGATCGACCGATCGACGATGATGCTGAAATGATGGACGTCCTTGGCGATCAGGCGCATGCGCTCCCATTCCGCCTTGGTGTAGGGGGCGTAGTCCTGGGCCTCTTCGAAGCTCAGGTACTTCATCGTGCGTACCACGCTGACGTCGCCGTCGGGCAGGTAGGACACGATCGCGACCTGGAAGAGGAAGCGCTCGCCGTTGATCAGTGCCGGTGAGGCCGAGAGGAGGAGCCAGACGATGAGCGTGTTCATGGGGACCTCGACCAGATAAGGATCGACCGGGATCGGCAGAAATTCAAAGGTGACTTCGTCATCCTTCTCGCGCGCCGGATGCCAAATCCGCGCGCGAGGCGGCTCCATCCCGGTTGGAGGCGCTTCGCGGGCGCCGCCGATCACGTAGCGTGCCCGGCCAGGAGCCGCCATGGCACGCGTCGTCATGATCACCGGGGCGTCTTCAGGCATCGGCGAGGCCACCGCGCTGGCCCTGGCCGGGGGTTGGCGCTTAGCCCTGATCGCCCGGCGGGCCGAACGGCTGCACCATTTGGCACAACGGATCGCGCAACAGGGGGGCGAGGCCGAGGTGATCGACCTCGACCTGGTGGCCGATGGCGCTCCGGCGCAAGCGGTGCAGCGCTGCGTGGCGCGATTCGGCCGGGTCGACGCCCTGATCAACAATGCCGGCGCCTTCGCCACGGCACCGGCGGCGCAGATCACCGCGGCGCACAGCGAGCGCCTGTGGCGGCTGAACGTGCAGGCGCCGATGCTGCTCACTGCCGCCGCCCTGCCCCACCTGGTCGGCCGCCCGGATGGCAACCGCATCGTGGTCAACGTCTCCAGCATCGCCGCCGAATCGACCTTTCCCGGCTGCGGGGTCTACTCCGCCACCAAGGCGGCCATCGACTGCTGGAGCCGCATCCTGCGCGAGGAGCTGCGCGGCCAGGGCGTGCGCGTCGCGGTGGTTGCGCCGGGAGCCACCCACACCGAGGCCTTCCCCGGCGATCTGCCCTATGACACCAAACGCATGTGCCGTGCTGACGATATCGCCCAGGTCATCCGCACCGTTCTCGAAGCGCCGGCGACGGCGAGCATCGACCGCGTCGTGGTGATGCCACCGGGCGGGGCACATTGAGACCAGGGTCACGTCACGGCGACCTGGCGTGGAGGTCACACGCGACCGGGCCGCGGCCCGCCACCGCACATGCGGCGCGGTCACGCATCACGTAAGGGAAAGCGCAAGCGGCGCGCGACCGGCGCGCCGGGAAAGCCCCCATGCCCAACGCAACGCTGCTTCTGCCGATCGCCTGTGTCCTGTTCATCGGCGCTGCCGCGCATGCCGGCGAGACCGGCATCGGTGCCGCCGCGATCGTCGGGGCGGAGGTGATCTTCGACGGCTCGCGCCAGATGCTCGATGACAAGTGGACGTACTGGCAGGGACCGGGCTTTGCCTCGGCGCTGCCGATCAAATGGAAGATCGTCGACGATCCGGTGGACCAGGGCACCGTGCTGATGACCGACGATCCGGTCGCCGCCGGTGGCAAGTACGGCACCGCCGATGTGGTGACCAAGAAGGCCTACCGCGACTTCCGCCTGCACATCGAGTTCGTGTGCATGAAGCCGGGCGGCAACAGCGGCGTCTATCTGCAGAACCGCTACGAGATCCAGGTGCTCGATGGCGACAAGACCAAGCACGGCATGGCGGCGGTGATCAACGAGACCGAATCGCCGTACCACGCCTACCTCGGTGCCGGCAAGTGGAACGCTTACGACATCCAGTTCCGCGCCGCGCGCTTCGCGGGCGGCGTGCTCAGCGAGAAGCCGCTGGTGTCGATGTACTTCAACGGCACCAAAGTGCACACCAACCAGATCATCAACCAGGTCTGGGGCGGTGCGAAATCCGGCATCGATGGCGGCAACGCCGGCGGCAAGGGCATCACCGACGTGCCCGGCGGCTTGAAGCTCCAGTGCGAAGGCCACGACGTGCGCTACCGCAACATCTGGATCAAGGACATGGACTTGGTGGAGAAGACCACCGACTTCTGACCGGCTGTTCTTCCACTCTTCAGCCAGCCCGGCAGTCTGCCGACGTTGGGCGCGCCGCCGACACCGTGACGACGATGCCAGGTCCGAGCGTTTGCCGGCGCCGGGTCGCGCCGGCTGCGCCAACGCGACCCTACCCTGCGCGGTCTTCATCCGGGTGCCGAGATGGCCGACGGTTCGACTTCTCCCGGCTGCGCCGGCGTTCGCCAGGGCACCTGGGTGAACACCACCTGGGGAAGGATCTGGTCGACGAAGATCGTCCGGAAGCGGTCGTAGGCCGCGAGCATGCGCGCCTGGTCGCGGCGCAGCGCGAGCGGTAGCGGTCGCTGCAGTTCGTCGGCGAGCAGGGTGCCGAGCAGCAACGATTTCGCCTGCTGCGCGGCGGCACTGCCGTCGACGTTGATCAACTCGAGCGGATCGGCACCCGCCGCACCGGATTCGAAGTACTCGCAGATCGCGGTCGCGAAGTCGGCCTCGAGCGCGCCGTTCCACGTCGTGTAGACGCCCAGCGTTCCGGACGCGGTGCGCATGGCGATGAGGTGCGCCTGGTCGAGGTCTGTGCCGATCGGTTCGTCATAGGTATGCAGGATGAACTGCCGACCTGGCGCGTCGGGTTTCTTGAGCATGGCGTACATGTTATGTCGGGTGCGGTAGAGATCGGCATACATGGCATCGAGCGCGGTCCATCCGCCATTGCCGCGATTGCCGATGGTCATGAGCAGCGGCAGCACGTCGACATGAGAGGTCAGACCGGTGCGCGCAGTCCCACTCTCAGCGGTGTATTCACCCAGTGGGTCGTACACCACCAGTGGCACCTGTGAGCTCTCGCGGTAGGCGCTGGAGCCTTTGCCGATCAGGCCGTGCGAGCCGGCATACTCGCCATGGTCGGCGGTGAAGATGATGACCGCGTCTTCGCCGGCGAGGGTATCCAGGATGCGGCCGATCTGGACATCGACCTGGCTCTGGACGTGGGCATAGAAGTCGAGGCAGCGCTGCCAGTAGGCGTCTGGCGCCACGGTCTCGACCGTCGGCGCGTTGGGCGTCGGCTCGCCATCGCTCATGGTGATCGGTGGAACGATGGGTCGCTGTGTGAACGCAGCGGCGTCGTCGGCGATCACACCGTTGATGATATCCTGCGCGCGCTTGAGCACGTAGTGCGCCGGCGGATGGGTCGGTCGCTGCGGCGACAGCGCTTCCCAGTTCGCGGCCCGGGCCGCGTGGCGGTACGGCACCTCGCTGCGGGCGTAGGCGGGTACCCACTGCTCGGGTGCGCCGGCGTTCTGGTCGAAGGGACGTTCGATCTGCCCGTCCCAGAAGAACTGCGCATCGTGCGGATTCAGCAGCGCGACGGTCACGCACCATGGTTGCGATGAGGGCGCGGCCTTCTGGCGCGCATACCAGGCTTGGAATCCGTCGACGATCTGCGAGTCATAGGCCATCCCGTCGACCGGCGTCTGGCCGAGCGGGTCGGGATAGGTGCCACCGGAAAATCCGTAGGGGTCGAGGTAGTCGGCGCCGGCGAAGTGCGTCAAGGTGGTGCCGTCCACAGGCGCGTCTGGATGGCTGCCAGGCCCGGACAGGTGCCATTTGCCGTAATACCACGTCTGATAGCCCAGCTGGCGCAAACCCTTGCCGTACGTCGGGTAGGAGGTCGGCAACTCGGGACCGATCGCGGCACCAGGCTGGGTGGGTAGTGCGCCGATGGTCGTCAGCTGACCGTGCTGCTGCGCGTAGAGGCCGGTCACGATGGAGGCGCGTGACGGCGAGCAGGCGGTCGCGGCGGTGTGGTGGTTGGTGAACTCGACGCCTTTGCGCCACAGCCGGTGCCACAGGTTGGGCATGACCGTGGCGAGATAGTCGCCGTGGCTCGCGACCCCGGTCGGAAAGTGCATGGGGAAACGCATCTCATCAACCGTGATGATGACGATGTTCGGTTTGCGCAGCGGCAGAGCGCGATTGCCCCCGATCAGGGGGGAGATGCCGAGGGCGATCGAGCCGAGGCCCACGCTGCCCGCGCTTTTGAGCACGGAGCGCCTGGATATTTTTTGCATGGAGAACTCCTGCATGTTTGGTTGTGCATGCTGGTCGATGATGATGAACAGCGGTGCCGCTCGGCGAGCGGCATGCGCGTGCGGGTCGGTACGCGTGAGCGTGTCCAGACGCCGTGCGGGACCTGGTTACCGGACGATGTCCGCTGGGTTACCGCCGACGGACGACGCCAGCGATGTCAGCCATCACGGCTGGAAAGCAGCCAGCGCGCGCACCCGGAGAGATGCCTGGAGCCGATGATCAGTCGGCGACCACGCTGTCGCGCACGCCAGACCACACAGGACCACCACCGAGGAGCTGCAAAAAATGAAGCAGGACATCGCGGCGCTGACCGCAGCCACGGCGCACCGTGGTGTCGAAGAGCTATTTCGCGATCGCCGTCACGAACACCTTCTTCATCACCCGGCCGAAGAGCAGCGCATCGTACCACATGTAGTCGAAGCGCTCGGCGTTGAAGACGGTGAGGCCGTCGACGCGGTCGTCGTGGGTGTCGCAGGGATCGGCGAAGATGATGGCGTCGTCGGCGATGTCGTCGGTCCCGCGGGTATCGTAGCCGACCACCAGGGCCCAGTGCCCACCCCAGTCGCTCCATTCCACCAGCGTCGGCACACCCTTGGCCAGGTTGTCGCGCAGCAGGTCGAGACTGCCATTCTCGCCCCAGACCACGGTGAAGCCGTTGGCGGTCAGCCAGCCCGCCAGGTTCTCGGGGGTGGTGCCGATCTCGGCGTTGGTCTTCATCGCCGTGGCCAGCGCCAGTTCGTCGCCCGTGCGCTGGTAGTGACGCAGCAGCGTCAGCACGGCGGCCGGGCCGCAGGTGTAGTCGGTGGTCTGCTGGTGGCCGGTGATGGGCAGCAGCACCAGGCCGGAGCGGACGGTGCCGGGCGCTGGTGGCTGAGCGTAGTAGCCGCGGTCAGCGCAGCCGGCGACGAGAGCGACTGCGAGCAGCGGTACGGTCAGGCGCATCGTCGTGACTCCGACAGATGGGACGGCGCGGCGCGAACGGCGGGCATCAGAAGCGGTGCACCCACAGCAGTCCGGCCAGCGGTCCGTAGGTCGACACTTCGAGATAGGGTTGATCGTCGTCGGTATAGCTCGACGTGCCGTAGGTGCCGCCATAGCCGCCGTAGAGCCCCCAGCGGAGGCGGTCGCTGTTGCCGAAGGTGAAGGCGCCGATCAGCGAATAGCGGATATCGCTGATGTCCTCGCGGTCGTCGCCGAGCACGGCCGCGAGATCGGCGGGCAGGCGGACGGTGGCGCTGCCGCCACCCAGGCGCGCGATGAATGCAGCGCGGCACCAGCGACCGAGATTCAGTTCGCCGCCGAAGATCCCGGTGAAGCCGAAGCGTCGGTAGGTCAGGTCCTCTTCGCTCGACTGTTCAGCGTCGAAGCCGATGCCGCTGAACAGCGACCCATGGCTGAAGCGCCATTCGTCGAGCAGGAACAACGGGCTGAAGCCAAGGTGCTCGTCCCATTCGCCGGTCGCGCGCGCACGCACCGCCGACTGTTCGATGGTGAGGTGGTAGCGCTTGGGCAGGACGTCGACGAGGTAGCGCGCGCTGACCTCGTTCGGCTGATCGACCGGTCGTGGCGGCAGGGTGGGCGGCTCGGCGGCGGCTGCTGCGGCTGCGGTTGCGGCGACGATGACGAGGTGGTGCAATCGCATGGGGCGCTCCGGGGGGTCGACGGCGCGGCGCGATCCTGTCGCTGCCAGGCTGATCGCCAGTGCGAGACGTTGGCCACCGGGCTTCAGGGTCAGACGGCGGGGCTCAGGATTCCTCCGTGTCGGTGGGATCGCCCGCACCGGGAGCGACCGCGGACTGCCGTTCGAAGCGTCGCCGGCCGAGTCGGGCCAGTTCGAGCCACCGGAGAATCGCCGCGGCGTCGCCGGCCTGGAGCGCTGCGACCAGCCCGGCGAGGCGGTCCTGGGTGGCGGCCAGACCGCGCAGGACCTCAATGCGATTGTGCAACAGGATGCCGGTCCACAGCTCGGGTGGACTGGCGGCGACGCGGGTGGTGTCGCGGAAACCGGAGGCGGCCAGGGGCGCGCTGGCATCGTCGAGCGCGGCGGCGGCGGCGCAGGCGAGCACGTGCGGCAGATGCGAGGCGGCGACCACCGCGGCATCGTGCGCGGCTGGCGGCATGGTCATCAGGATGCAACCGGCGGCGCGCCAGAGTTCCGCCACCCGGCGCAGCGCGTCATCGGGCGTTCCGGGCACCGGCGTGAGCACGACCAGACGGCCGCGATAGAGCGTGGCATCGGCGTGTTCCAGCCCCTGGTGATGGCTGCCAGCCATGGGATGGCTGCCGACGAAGCGTCCGGCGGCGCCCAGATCGTTGAGTTCTCGGCAGAGTCCGGCCTTGGTGCTGGCAACATCGGTGATCACCGCGCCGCCGCCGCCCGCCGCCAGGGCGCGCGCGCTGGCCGCCACCGCCATCGCCGGGGTGCCGATCACCGCAACGTCGACGTCGCCCATCGCCGACACCGGATCGAGTACGGCGGTTCCGTAGCCGAGCGCCTGCGCGCGTTCGGCGACCTCGGGACGGCGATGATGCAGACGCACCGTCCAGCCGGCCTGGGTGAGCGCCGCAGCCAGGCTGCCGCCCATCAGTCCGAGTCCGGTGATCAGCGCCACGGGCATCGCGGGCACGATGGTTCGATGAGGGCAGGGCGCAAGTCGGGTACTGATGCAGGAAACGCAGGGAGCCAAGGCCGGTCTGATGACAGACGCAGGCGACGGTGCGTGGGCGGTCTCGCGCCCCGCCGCGGTGATGAGGTCATCCCTTCCTTCTCGTCGCCTCCGTCCCTTCGTTCCCTGCCGTTCCCTGCCGTTCCCTGCCGTTCCCTTCAATCCCTTCGCTCCCTGGCCCCGTCGTCCCTGCGACATTGACCCCGCCGGTGTCTCTTCTAGCCTGCGAACCTCGTTTCCGACCCCATCCGAATCCCAACGAACACCGAGTTATGGCCCGCAAGCCCCTGATTGCCGGAAACTGGAAGCTGAATCTCACCGTTGAGGAGGGGGTTGCCCTGGCAACCGCTCTCGCGCAGGCCTTGCAGCAGGACGCAATCCGGGCTTCCGGGGTGGAAGTCGTGATCTGCCCGACCTTCGTCGCCGTTCATGCCGTGGCCAAGGCGGTGGTGGGTTCGCCGGTCGCCGTCGGCGGCCAGCACTGCCATTGGGACGAGAAGGGGGCCTTCACCGGCGAGATTTCGTGCAGCCAGCTCAAAGCCGCCGGAGCGCGCGCCGTGATCATCGGGCACAGTGAACGCCGGCAGTTTTTCGGCGAGACCGATGCGACCGTGAACCGCCGTCTCAAGGCCGCTCTCGTTCAGGGCATGCAGCCGATCGTCTGTGTCGGCGAGACCCTGGCTGAGCGCGACGCCGGCAAGCTGCTGTCGGTGCTCTCGACCCAGGTGACCGGCGCCCTGGCCGGAATCCCGGTGAAGGATCTCGAAACGCTGGTCATCGCCTACGAGCCGGTGTGGGCGATCGGCACCGGTCGCACCGCCACCACCGCCCAGGCCCAGGAGGCGCACGCCGCCATCCGTGGCTTGCTGCTCCAGTCCATCGGTTCGCTCGCTGACCGTCTGCGCATCCTCTACGGCGGTTCGGTGAAAGCCGACAATGCCAAGGAGCTGCTCGGCCAAGCCGACGTTGATGGCGCCCTGGTCGGCGGCGCCAGCCTCAAGCTTGCTGACTTCCACGCCATCGTGACTGCCGCCTTTACCTGATTACTCTGCTGCGCTGAAGGAATCCTGTGGCCACCTTTCTATTCATTCTCGGCATCCTGCTCTGGCCGCTCGGCCTGATGCTCATCGGCCTGATCCTGCTCCAAGGCGGAGCCGGCGACCTCGCCAGCTCGTTCGGCGGCGGCGGTCAGCTCGACAGCACCTTGGGTGTCGGTGCCGGCCGCAAGATGAGCAAGCTGACCGCCTGGCTGGCGGCCGCGTTCGTGATCATCGTGACCGTGCTCGCCATTCCCAAGGAGACCCTCAAAGGTGCCGCGGGCGGGGTGGCGCCGACCACCGGCGCGAACGTGCGTCTGACGCCGGAGAGTTCGGCGCCGACCGGACAGGCTCCGGCTGCGGTGGACGCCAAGCCGACGGGCGAGGCACCCGTGCCGGCGACGCCGCCTCCCGCTGCGACGACCCCACCTTCGACCGTGACACCGCCACTTCCGACGACGCCGGCCCCGGCTCCTGCGCCTGCTGCCGCCACTGTGCCAGCCGCACCGGTCACCGCGCCTGCGCCAGCGACGCCGGCTCCTGCTGCACCTCCTGCTGCTGCACCTCCTGCTGCTGCACCTCCTGCTGCTGCACCTCCTGCTGCTGCACCTCCTGCTGCTGCACCTCCTGCTGCTGCACCTCCTGCTGCTGCACCTCCTGCTGCGCCGGTCACCGCGCCGGCGGCAACGCCACCGGCTCCTGCAGCGCCAGCCCCCGTCGCGCCTGCGGCTCCAGTCGTCACGCCTCCAGCCGCAGACGCGCCGCCTCCGGCCGCTGACGCGCCAGCACGCAAGCCCTCGGCACCCCAGCTCGAGAAGTGATCGCGGCCATGCCCAGCGTCCTGCCCGCCATCGATCACGCCGCCATCCGTGCCGAGATGGGCAAGGAACGGGTGCTGCGCCTGTACCGGCGGATGCTGGTCATCCGCCGCTTCGAGGAGCGCGCCGAGAAGGAGGCGGGGGCGAAGAACATCGCCGGCTTCCTGCATCTCTACATCGGGCAGGAAGCGGTGCAGACCGGCTTCTACGATCACCTCGATACGTCGCGCGACAGCACCGTCACCAGCTACCGCTGCCACGCCCTGGCCCTGCTCAGCGGTCTGCCGGCCAAGGAACTGATGGCCGAACTGTTCGGCAAGGTCACTGGCAACGTGCGCGGCAAGGGCGGCTCGATGCACTTCTTCTCCAAGGAGAGGAACATGCTGGGCGGTCACGGCATCGTCGGCGGCCAGATCCCGGTCGGCACCGGCGCGGCGTTCAGCGCCAAGTACCGCAAGACCGGCGGCGTCTCGGTCACCTTCCTGGGCGATGGCGCGGTGCCGCAGGGCACCTTCCACGAGTCGCTGAATCTGGCCGGGCTGTGGAAACTGCCGGCGATCTACGTCATCGAGAACAACCAGTACGGCATGGGCACGGCCTGTACGCGCGCCGTCGCGGTCGAGGACATGGCCACGCTCAAGGCGCCGGGCTACAACCTGACGCCGCTGACCTTCGATGGGTTGAACCTCTACGCGAGCTGGGCGACGGCCAAGCAGGCGGTGGCCCTGGCGCGCGCCGGCAAGCCGGTGTTGGTCGAGGCCAAGACCTACCGCTATAAAGGCCACTCCGCTTCCGACGCCGGGCTCTACCGCAGCAAAGACGAACTGGAGCGCTATCGCAAGCTCGACCCCATCGAGCAGGTGAAGGCCGATCTCGCGAGCTGTGGCTGGCTGGGCGAGGCGCAGGCCGATCAGCTCGACGAACAAGTGCGCGCCGAGATCGACGAGGCGGTGCAGTTCTCCAAGGACAGCCCCGAACCGCCGCTGTCCGAGCTCGGCCGCCACGTCTACGCCGATCACGGAACCGCCGGCACCGTCGGCACCGCCGGAGGTGGACGGTGACCGCCCTCGCCACGCCGCCGGCGATCAAGGCTTCGCGTCCGCTCAACGCCAAGGCCGGCGAGCCGATCAACGGGTTCAAAGGCGTGCTGCTCGCCAACGGCATGCAGTTGGTGAGCATGCGCATCGCCATCTGCCAGGCGCTGTACGAAGAGATGCGCCGCGACGCGTCGATCGTGGTCATGGGCGAAGAGGTCGCCCAGTACAACGGCGCCTACAAGGTGACCAAGGGTCTGCTCGACGAGTTCGGCGCCGATCGCGTGCTCGATACCCCGATCACCGAGTCCGGTTTCACCGGCCTGGCGGTGGGCGCGGCGATGACCGGGCTGCGTCCGGTGATCGAATACATGAGCTGGAATTTCAGCTTCCCCGCCTTCGACCAGATCATCTCCAACGCTTCCAAGATGTCCTACATGACCGGCGGCATGTTCAGCGTGCCCCTGGTCATGCGTGGCCCCAACGGTGCCGGGCCGCGCGTCTCGTCGCAGCACTCGCACGCCGTCGAGGCGATCTTCAGCCAGTTCCCAGGCCTGATCGTGGTCAGCCCGTCGACGCCGTACGACGCCAAGGGCCTGATGAAGACGGCGCTGCGCCAATCCAACCCGGTGTGCTTCCTCGAAAACGAAATGCTCTACAACTACGAGCAGGACATCCCGGCTGACGAGTACCTCATCCCTTTCGGCGTCGGCGACATCAAGCGCGCCGGCCGCGATTGCACCATCGTCGCGTTCAGCCGCGGTCTGCACTGGGCGCTGGAGGCCGCCGAACAGCTCGCCGCCGAAGGCATCGACTGCGAGGTCATCGATCCGCGCTCGATCAAGCCCCTGGACATCGACCTGATCGTGCGTTCGGTGCAGAAGACCAGCCGCTGCGTGGTGGTCGAGGAATGCTACCGCACCGGCGGCATCGGCGCCGAGATCGCGGCGCAGCTCATGGAACGCTGCTTCGACGACCTCGACGCGCCGGTGGGCCGGGTGACCACCACCGAGAACCCGATGCCCTACGCCGCCAACCTCGAACACGAGACCCTGCCCAAGCCGCACCGCATCGTGGCGGCGGTGAAGCAGGCGTGTTACCGCTGAGGTGCCTATGGCCGCCATGGCAGCCACCACCCGACAGCGCCACAGTGGTCATCGTCGCAGCAGCCCGTTTCCGGCGTGATCCGCGAGCCATCCGTCGAAGCATCCGCAGCGCCTGGCGAGACCACGGCGAGGACAGCAAGGCCTAGCCCATGATCATCGAACAACTCATGCCCGCCAAATCGCCGACCATGACGGAAGGCACCATCGCCGCCTGGCGGGTCAAACCCGGCGATCAGGTGAAGTCCGGCCAGGTCATGGCCGAGATCCAGACCGACAAGGCGGTGATCGAGTGGGAATGCTCCGATCCCGGCTTTGTGGCCGAGATCCTCATCCCCGCGGGTGAGGTCGCGCAGGTCAACATGGTGGCCGCGATCTTCACCACCAAGGCCGGCGAAGACGCCAAGGCCGCCATCGCCAAGGCCAAGGCGACCAACGCGGCGATGGCATCGGCGGGCGGTGGTGCGGCTCCGGCGGCGAGCCAACCGGTGGCCGTCAGCGTGCCGCCGGTGATCGCCGCCGTCACGGCGACGGCCAAGGTCAGCCCGCAACCGTCGCCGCCGGCGGCGCTCCCCAAGGGCGTCCGCGTCAGCCCGGTGGCGGCCAAGGTCGCCGCCACCGCCGGCATCGATCTGCGCGCGCTCAAGGGTTCCGGGCCGGATGGCCGCATCGTCCGCCGCGACGTCGAGGCGGCGGCGACAAACGGTGTCGCGCGCATCGGCTCGGCGCCGGCCAAACCTGAGAAGCCCAAGCTGCGCGTCACCCGCCCCGACGGCGCCGCCGCCGTCGACCAGCCGATGACGCCGATGCGCACCGCCATCGGCAAACGCCTGCTCGCGGCCAAGACCGGCATTCCGCATTTCCAGATCACCGAGCGCATCGACGTCGGCGCCCTGGTCGCCCTGCGCGAGCAGCTCAATGCCATCGAGGGCTTCAAGGTCTCGTTCAACGATCTGGTGGTGCGCGCCACCGCGCTGGCGCTGCGCCAGCATCCGCGGCTGAACGCGACCATGAACGGCAACGTCATCCGCAACCACGACAGCGCCGACATCTCGATCGCGGTGGCCATCCCCGACGGCCTGATCACGCCGATCGTGTTCAAGGCGCACACGCTGTCGCTGCGGCAGATCGGCGAACAGGTCAAGGCGCTCGCGAAGAAGGCGGCCGATGGGAAGCTGCAGCCCGCCGAGTTCGAGGGCGGGACGTTCACCATCTCCAACCTCGGCATGTACGGCATCGAGCAGTTCAACGCGATCATCAATCCGCCCCAGGCCGCCATTCTCGCCGTCGGCGGCATCAAGGACGAGCCGGTGGTGCGCGGAGGCGAAGTGGTGGCGGGCAAGACCATGCGCCTGACCCTGTCCGCCGACCACCGCGTGGTCGACGGCGCCGCTGGCGCAGAGTTCATGCAGACGCTGCGCGGACTGCTCGAGACGCCGGTGGCGTTGCTGGTGTGAGGATTCCCTTTCACCATCGAGCCACACACTCCGCAGCGGAGCCACCGCCATGAGCGCCATCAAAGATGCCGTCCATCGCATGCTCGATCGGCTGCCCGAAGACGTGACTTGGGAGGATCTCCAATACCACCTCTACGTCTGCGAAAAGATCGACCGTGGGCTGGCGGATGTCGCGGCTGGCCGCGTCTTCACGATCGAAGAGGCACGCGCGCAATTGCGGGAGCGCCTCGGGGCTCGGCTCGGTGCCTAAACCGGTTCGGATCACCGCCATGGCCATCGATGACATCGAAGCCATCGCCGCATTCATCGCTCGCGATTCGCCAGCCCATGCCATCCGTTTCAGCGATCTGCTGCTCGACCGGGCCGATAGCGCGGGGACCTTCCCGGAACTGGGCCGGATGGTGCCCGAGTTCAGCTTTGCGGTCATCCATGAGATATTCGAACGCAGGTACCGCATTCTCTATCGGATCGATTCCGACCTCATCCATGTGATCGCCGTCATCCACGGAGCTCGCGACCTCAAGAAGGTGTGGGAATCCGAAAGCCGAGGCGATCCGCGAACCATCACCTGAACAGCGAGATCCCATGTCTGACTACGACGTCCTCGTCATCGGTGCCGGTCCCGGCGGCTACGTCGCCGCGATCAAGGCGGCCCAGCACGGCAAGAAGGTGGCCATCGTCGAGCGCGAAGCGCTCGGCGGCATCTGCCTGAACTGGGGCTGCATCCCGACCAAGGCGCTGCTCAAGAGCGCCGAGCTGCTGACCACCATGCAGCACGCCGGCGAGTTCGGCATCAGTGCCAAGGACGTGAAGGCCGACTTCGCGGCGGTGATGAAGCGCTCGCGCGATGTCGCCAATGGCATGTCGAGCGGCATCGCCTTCCTGCTCAAGAAGAACAAGGTCACCGTGCTCACCGGCAGCGCGCGCTTCACCGGGCCGAAGCAGGTCGAGGTCACCGGCAAGGATGGCGCCAAAGCGGTCTCGGCCGACGCCATCATCATCGCCACCGGCCACCGGCCCCGCGCCTTCCCGCACCTGCCGGTCGACGGCAAGCGGGTGATCAACTACCGCCACGCCCTCGCCGCCACGGCCCAGCCCAAGTCCCTGCTGTGCATCGGCGCCGGTGCCATCGGCATGGAGTTCGGCTACTTCTTCAACGCCCTCGGCACCCAGGTCACCGTGGTCGAGGTGCTCGACCAGGTCCTGCCGATCGAGGACGCCGAGGTCGGTGCCCTGGTCGCCAAGCAGTTCCAGCGCGCCGGCGTGCAACTGCGCCTGGGCACCAAGGTGACCAAGCTGGAGGTCGCCGCCGACCAGGTGACCGTGCATCTGGAGAAGGACGGCAAGGCCGAGGCGATCAGCGTCGAACAGGTGCTGGTGGCGGTCGGCTTCCTCGCCAACACCGAAGGCCTCGGTCTGGAGGCCGCTGGCGTCAAACTGGAGGAACGCGGCTTCATCAGTGTCGACGCCGACCAGCAGACCAACGTGCCCGGCGTCTACGCCATCGGCGACGTCGCCGGCCGGCAGTTGCTGGCGCACAAGGCTTCGTTCGAGGGCGAGGCCGCTGTCGGCCACATCACCGGGCATCCCGCCCCGGTCGACTACACCCAGATCCCCGGCTGCACCTACTGCCAGCCGCAGGTGGCCTCGGTCGGACTGACCGAGAAGAAGGCGCGCGAGACCGGACGGCAGATCAAGATCGGCAAGTTCTCGTTCGTCGCCTCTGGCAAGGCCAAGGCCATCGGCCACCCCGAAGGCTTCGTCAAGCTGGTCTTCGACGCCGAGTTCGACCAGCTCATCGGCGCCCACCTCGTCGGCGTCGATGCCACCGAACTGCTCGCCGAACTGGGACTGGCGCTGAAGCTCGAATGCACGGCGCGCGAGATCATGCACACCATGCACGCGCATCCCACCCTGTCCGAGGCGGTGATGGAGGCGGCAGCGGATGCGCTTGGGCAGTGCGTCCACCAGTAGGCTGCTGAAACCTCGGCATGCATCCGGACCCGCAGTCGGCCCTTGAAGAATCGCGCCGCCGCGCCGCGTTGGTGGGCGGAGGCCACGGACGGCAACGCCAGACCCAACGCGGCTGGCTGGTGTTCCTGGCGACCGTCCTGGTGGCTGCCGTCGCCGCGGCCGCTCTCGATTGGTTCGGCATCGTCGACCTCCACCTGTTCCAGCGATCGGCAACGATCGCGGCGCCGCAACACCCGTCGAAGGCATCGGCCAAGGCGGTGGCCGTCGCCGCCCGTGCGGTCGACAGCATCGCAGCCGACCTGCGCCGCCGGCAGACGGCGATCGCCGAGGCCGAGTGGCGGCTGAAGAGCGAGTTGGCACCGCAGCAGATCGCCACCGCCGCCGCCTATCGCGACGCGCGCCCGGTCAGCGCCCAGGCGGATTCGCTGGCGGTGCGTCTGCGCAACCTGACGGCGGAGATCGACAGCGTTCAGCGCACCATCTCCCATGACCGCGGCATCGAACGCGCCTTGTTCGAACGCCTGCTCAAGGCTCAGGCGGAGCTTGCCGCGCTGACTCCGGCAGCAGCGGCGCCGGTTCCCGTTCCCGTTCCCGTGGTCGAACCGTCGACGCCCTGATCAGTCCGCCGGGGCTTCCACCAGCACGCTGCACGTCGCCATCAGGAACGGTTCGGCGCTGGTGAACTCCAGGCGGTTGCTGCCTGCGTTCAGCGCGCCCACGGGCAGCACCACGTCGGTCACCGGCAGGTCACGGCGGATCGCGACGGCGACGCCGTTGAACTTCAGCCCGAGTACCCCGGTCGGACAGTCCTCGATGACTACGCGCAGCACGCTGGCGGCGGCGCCGCGCAGAGCCGCCTCGGGCAGGGTGATGGTTGCGGTCAGGGTCTCGCCGACAGCGACTCGGCGTAGTGCGCCCTCCGCCGGGAAGAACTGGCGACGCGTCCATACCCTGGTCGCCGCGCCGGCGGGTCCGGTGAACTGCACCACCACGGCGTCACGCGAGGCGAGTTCGATCCGACCGCGACCCTCGGCCAGGGCCAGCGGCTGTGCGTCGATGCGCAGCGACGTGGTGGTCGCGTCGACCACCAGGCGGCGCACGTTGGCGGCGGTGGCGCGGCCGCCCGGCAGCACGGCGTCGAGGTCGATGGCCATCGTCCCTGCCCGCTGGTTGTAGATCGCCAGCACCGTGCCGGTCGCGGTTTCCGCGGCCGCCGCCCAGCAGCCCTGGTCGTCGGTGGACACATGCAGCAGGCGACCTCGCAGCGGCTTGAGCAAGCGCAGCGTCCACGCTCCGCCGCAGTCGGGGAAGGCGGTGCCGGCGAAGTTGTGGATGGTGCGCGATGCCGCCTTGTCCGGCATGCGCGCGATCAGCCCGATGATGTCGGCGCTGTTGTAGCTGGCTTCCCAGCGTTTCTGGTCGATGCCGCCGTCGGTGCCCGGCGAGTTGGTCGAGGCTCCGTGCACGGCCGGATCGAGGCGACCTTGGCATTCGGTGTTCCAGGTGCGCAGCCGCCGTCCGCTGATCGCCCAGGCGTCGGCGCTGCCCACCTCGTACCACGCCTGCACCCGTTGCGGCGGGATGCCGTAATGGTGTTCGGTCAGGCCGTCGATTAGCGGACCGAATTGCTGGAGCAACGGCCGGTAGAGTTCCGTCCACACCGACCAGCCGCCGGCCTCGTAGTTGAAATCCCAGCCCGCCAGGATGGTGACGTCGGGATTGGCTGCGCGCAGACCCTTCGCCCAAGGCGCGAACATCCAGCCGTAGAAATCCAGATTCTGCCGGCCCGACCAGTAGCCGGTGGCGGTGGGATCGACTGGATACCAGACCTGTTCGACCGTCCATTCCTTCACCACCCCAGGCTGACGCCAGTAGCGCGTCTCGGCGGCCTTGAAGGTGTCGCCGGGCTTGGCGCCTGCGGGCAGGGGGACGCTCCACCCCACCGATTTCCTCATCACCGGGTTGCCCTTCTTGTCCTTCTCCTCGACCACGCGCACCGGCCACAGCCCGCGCCAACGGAAATGCGTCAGCGGCTTGTCCCAGCCTGTGATGGTGACCGGCCCACCCTCGACCGCCTTGGTCAGGTCGTAGGTGTCGTTGCGGATGGTGCTGCCGTTCTCACCCGCCGAGCGCTCGGCCCAGTTGAGGTAGGCTTCGTTCCAGAACTGGACGATGCCCCGGCGGCCGCTCTTGGCGGTCTGTCCCTTCCACAACTGGCCATAGGCGGCGCCCATGGCGGCGAAGCGGTTGGCGAAGTCGGCTTCCTTGAGCAGCGGTGGCAGGCAGAAGCGATCGCCCTGGCAGTCGATCAGCACCGGGATCGGCCGGTACAGTTCCGGCAGTTCTCCGGCCTTGTCGAGATAGCGCGAGCCGCCGCTGGGCAGGAAGTTGATGTTGCGCGAGCATTCGATGCCGAGGTCGGCCACCAGTTCAGGAGTCATGGCGACGGCATGCACGCCGAACAGTCCACGAGGCACTTCGACCTGGCCGTCGACATCGAGCGCGCGGCCGTCGAGGGCGACGGTGACGGTGAGGGGGGCGGCCGCTTCGCCGGCGGCGAGCGCGACCACGGCCAGGATCAGGGCACAGCAGCGCATGGGCATGCCGATGCATACCGCCGCGGGCTGCGCGCGCTGCTGTTCTCGTGCGCCGCGTCCCGTCCGCGCTCCGCACATCCGCCGACGCATTCAGCTTTCGAGCAGGACGACCACCTGGGCGGCGATCGCGTGTCGCTGACCGATGGCATCGCAGCCCTCGTTGCTGCGCGCCTTGAGCGAGGCGCGCGCCGGGGGCAAGGCGAACAGCGTGGCCAGGCTGTGGCGCAGCGCCGCCTTGTGCGCCTCCAGGCGGGGCGCCTCGGCGATGACATTGACGTCGAGATTGACCAGCCGCCACGGCGCCAACTCGGGCAGGGCGAGCACGTCGCGGACGAACAGCCGCGAATCGCGGCCGGCATTGGCCGGATCGCGGTCGCTGAAGCGTTCGCCGATGTCGCCCGCGCCGACCGCGCCGAGCAGCGCGTCGCAGAGCGCATGCAGCACCACATCGCCGTCGCTGTGCGCCACCAGCCGATAGGCGCAGGGCACGCGCACGCCGGCCAGGACGATGCCCGCACCTGGGGCGGGATCGCTCTCCAGGCGGTGGATGTCGTAGCCGAGGCCGACGCGGATCATGCAGCGTGCGGAGTGCGGAGAGCGGAGTACGCAACTCGCAACGTTGCGGCCGCGCGGTGGTGGCGTGCCGACACGCCGGGCAGCGCGCTCGACAGGATCATGTCTTCAGCTTCGCCTGGTACTCCGCCGACGTGAGCAGGCCGCTCAGCGCCTGCGGACGGGCGGCGCGCACCTTGGCGAACCAGCCCTTGCCCAGCGGATCGCCGTTCACCAGTTCCGGCGCGCTGATCAAGGCGGCATTGGTCTCGACCACCTCGCCATCGAGCGGGCTGTAGTAGTCGTTGACCGATTTGACCGATTCGATCTCCGCGCAGGGCTTGCCGCGCTCCAGGCGCTGGCCGGTCTTGGGCAGGGCGACGTGGATCACCTCGCCTACTTCACCAGCGGCGAACGGCGAAAGGCCGATGACGACCAGGTCGCCTTCCGGTCGCGCCCATTCGTGGGTGGGCAGGTAGACTTCGCTCATGGAATCCCTTGGGACGGCGGGGCGGCCAGAATGCGATCCACCCATGACCTGGCAAGTCCACGGGCGGCGGGACCGTCCGGGCAGGCCGCGAATCCGCTGCGCCATGGAGTCGAAGTCGCCGGGCGTGTGTGCGTGGGATGCTGCCGAGGCTGCCGCACCGGGTTGAGGATCCGCGATCTGCGGCGTACCCTGATCCGGCCCCGATCATCCTGCCCGGACGAGGTTTGCGCCTCAGCTGAGCAACGCGGGGTTGTGCCCGAGTGAACCCATCCCAGGCTGTCGCGATCGTGAGTGGAAACAGCGCTAGCAGTAGTTCGGTGGACGAGGACTTCCGTTATGGCCAGTTGGCCATCGAAGGCCGCCTCATCACCCCCGACCAGTTCGATGCCGCCATGGATCGGGTGAAGACCTCGACCCGTCTCCTGGCCGACGTGCTGGTCGATGAGGGCTGGGTCGACCGCCAGACCGCCGACCGCCTGACCAAGGCGCTGCGCCGGATCCTGCGCGACGAACGCGCGAAGTCGGAAGGCGGTCTGCTGATCAACAAGCAGATCGGGGGCTACAAGCTGCTGCGACGCATCGGCGAAGGCGGCATGGGCGAGGTCTACCTCGCCGAGCAGCTGACCATGCACCGCACGGTGGCGCTCAAGATCCTTCACAACAAATGGGCCGACGATGAGGAGTTCCGCAAGCGCTTCCTGCTTGAGGCGCGCGCCGCCGGCAAGCTGTCGCACGTCAACCTGATCCAAGTCTACGACGTCAACAAGTACCAGGGGAAGTACTACTTCTCGATGGAGTACATCGACGGCGTCACCGTCGAGGATCTCATCCGCCACGAGGGCGCACTGCCGGTTGAAAAAGCGGTCGACATCTGCTTGCAGACCTGCCAGGCGCTGAAGTACCTGACCACCCACAACATCGTCCACCGCGACATCAAACCCGCGAACATGATGATGACCAAGGACGGCGTGGTGAAGCTCGGCGACTTCGGCTTCATCCAGTCGCACTTCGACGCCGAACTGATGCAGGAAGGCACCACCATCGGCACGCCCGACTACATCAGCCCGGAGCAGGCGCGTGGCGAGCGCAACCTCGACGTGCGCAGCGACATCTATTCGCTGGGCGCCAGCCTGTTCCACATGCTGAGCGGAAACACGTTGTTCACCGGTTCGTGCAGCAAGGTGATGCGCGACCACATCGACACCCCGCCGCCCCGCATCGAGGATCTGCGCAAAGACCTGCCGCGCGATCTGGTGCGCGTGCTCGGCAAGATGATGGCTAAGCAGCAGATCGACCGTTACCAGACCCCGGATGACCTGATCAAGGATCTCGAACTCATCCGCATCGATGTCGCCTCCGACACCGGTGCGCTGCCCTCGTCGCGCAGCCAGATCATGAACGTGATTTCGGCCGAGAAGGACCGCATCATCGCCCTGGAAGACCAGCTGCGCTCGCAGGGACGCGCCACCGGCCTGCTGATCGGCCTGGCCATCGCGGGCTGGGTGGCGGCGACGGCGCTGTTCGTGCTCTGGCTGACCGCGCGCATGGGCGGCGGCGTACCGTGAGCGGGTGGACATGAATCGTTCGGCGCGGGCGGAAGGGTTTCGACCCAGCCACCCGGCGTCGCTGACGGTCAGCGCGCACTGGGTTGCCGCGCCGCCGTCTCCGGGCTAGGCTTCCTCCATGTTCAAGGTGGTGTTCCTCACTGGACTGCGTGCGGGCCAGGTCGTGCCGATCACCAAGTCGCTGCTCGCCGGGCGCAGCCCGGAATGCACGCTTGAGGTCCCCGATCCCAACGTCAGCCGGCAGCACACCCGGCTGCTGTTCGACGGCTCCACCGTCACTGCGGTCGACAACGGTTCATCCAACGGCACCTACGTCAACGACACCCGCATCACCGGTCCGCTGCGGTTGAACCACGATGACATCGTGCGCCTGGGCGAGACCCGCCTGCGCATCCTGATGAAGAGCCGGCGCGGCGAGGAGTCCAACACCGCCAGTTCGATCTTCGGGTTCAAGGAGGAGCAGGAGGATCTCAGCCAGAGCATCCTGCTCTCGATCACCGACCTGCCCAAGAAGGCGCAGAACGCCGAGGTGCTGGCCGCCCGCCTGCAGGCGATCATGAAGGTGTCGAAGACACTGGTGCACATCAACCGCATCGACGACGTCCTGCAGGGCATCCTCGAAGCGCTGTTCGAGGTGTTCCCACAGGGCGACCGCGGCTTCCTCATGCTCGGCAACGATTCCGACAAGCTCGACGCCAAGGCCATGCGCCAGCGCGGCAAGGGCGTCACCGAGAATCTCAGCGTCTCGAAGTCGATCTGCCGCACCGCCCTCGAAAAGCGCCAGGCCATCCTCTTCGACGACTCCAAGTCCAGCGACTTCGACCAGGGCAAGTCGATCGTCTCGCTACGCATCCGCAGCGCGATGGTGGTGCCGCTGATGGTCAACGACGAGATCCTCGGGCTGCTCCAGGTCGACACCCCCGATCGCAGCCGCGCCTTCACCCCCGACGACCTCGAACTGGCGGTGGCGGTCAGCCAGCAGGCGGCCATCGCCCTGCACGGCGCCCTGCTCATGGTGCGCATGGAGGAGGAAGCCGCCTTCCGTCGCGACCTCACCCGTTTCGTGCCCCAGCAGATGGTCGATCAGGTGCTGCGCGGACAGCTCGATCTCGCCCTCGGCGGCCGCACCTGCCATGGCACCATCCTGTTCTCGGACGTGCGCGGTTTCACCCGCATGTCGGAACGCCTTGAGCCGGAGCGCGTGGTCGCCCTGATGAACGGCTATTTCAGCCGCATGGTGCCCTGCATCGAGCAGCTCGGTGGCGGCGTCGACAAGTTCATCGGCGACGGCGTCATGGCGGTGTGGGGCGTGCCCATCGATCAGGGCGATTCGCCGACGCGCTCGGCCCAGGCCGCGCTCGATATGCACAACGCCCTGATCGGCTTCAACAGTTCGCAGCAGCAGCAAGGCGAGCCGCGGCTGGAGATGGGCATCGGCGTCAACACCGGCACGGTGGTGGCCGGAAACATCGGTTCGGACAACCGCGCCTCGTACACCGTGGTCGGCGACGCGGTGAACACCGCCCAGCGGCTCGAAGCCTCGGCCGGGCCGGGCATGTCGCTGCTCAGCCGCGCGACCTGGAACGAACTGCGCGGCGCCGGGATCGGGCTGCTCATGCCGCCGCTCAAGGTGAAGAACAAGTCCGAGCCGATCGCCTGCTACAGCCTGCGTGGCATGCGCATCGTCTCGAACGAGATCGTCCTGCATTTGCCGCTGAAAAGCGGGACCTCCACCGTGTGGCTGACGCGACGGCTGGCCGACAAGAGCTTCCTGCTCGAACATGGCCACGACTGCGACGTGTGCACCGCCCCGCTGATCACCGCCATGGCCGAGTGGCCCGACGTCAACCTCGGCGTGCCGGTGATGGAATCGGTGCTGCCCGGCCAGCAATCCGATGGCCAGCTGGTGCGCAGCCAGGTGCGCCTGCCCGATCCCAGCCTCGGCGGCCTCCTCGACCAGCAGCCGCTCACCTGCGTCCTGGGTTGGGACGTGGTGTTCCGGGGGTAAGGCGCCGCCCGTCGCTCGGCGGGGTTGCGAGGCTGAGCGGTTCAGCGGTTCAGCGGTTCAGCGGTTGAGCAGCAGGAGTGGCGACGCGAGATCAGCCCGCGCCCCATCTCCACTCCGACGCACCCTTCCCATCGCCCGAGTCAGCTTCGCCCTCACCGGCCCGAACCTTCCCGCCCGGCTGCGTTCACCTCGCGCGAGGAGCACGCCATGCCGCAGGATCCCACTCCCCAGCTTTCCGCCCCGAACACGCCGACGCCGGTCGCGGGCGATCACGTCCTGCCGGCCTGGGCACTGAGCGCGATCGCGCATGCCACCGTCCTGTTCGTCTTCAGTCTGATCCTCTTCGTCTCGGCCCTGCCGGACGAGGAACCGTTACCGCTGCGACCAGCCATCATCGACACCACGCCGCCACGTCCGCCGACCGCTCCGGCCACCCCAATCGAGAAGCCGCAGGTGCTGGTGCCGCAGCCACCAATCGATGACCCGGTGACCGCGCCGCATCACCAGATCGACGTGTCCGAGGTATCGCCCTCGACCACCGAGGACTTCGGCGATGACGCGGTGGCGAACGGCCGCCCCACCGCCATCAGCTCCAGCGACATGGGCAACGACGGCGCGTTCATGGCCATTGGCGCCGGCGGTGGGGCGACCGGTCCCCACGGTCAGCCGTTCAGCCACACCCGTATCAAACGCATCCACTCGCGAATCTCGGGTTCGACGGCCGGCAGCGAGAACGCCGTCGATTCCGCGCTGCGCTGGTTCAAGAAGCATCAGAGCCCGAACGGCCAGTGGGACGTCGACGGCTATGTCACCAACTGCGCGGAGGCAGCGAAGTGTGAGCCCGGCGACGAGCACACCGATGCTGCCGGCGACGTCGCCTGCACCGCCTACGCCCTGCTCTGCTACCTTGGTCGCGGCTACGACCATCGCATGCCCAGCCGCTATCGCCTCACCGTCAAGAAGGGACTCGACTGGCTGCTCAGCATGCAGGAGGCCGACGGCAGCCTGGGCGCGCGCAATTACGAGCACGCCATCGCCGCCATGGCGCTCGCCGAGGCCTACGGCATGGCCAACGATCTCGCTCTGCGGGCGCCGGCGCAGCGGGCGGTTGACCGCATCCTCGCCCGTCAGGCCAGCGACAGCGCCGGCGGCTACGGTCTGGCGTGGGACTACGCGGCGCCCAACCGCGCGCGCCAGGACTCGTCGGTGACCGGCTGGAACGTCATGGCGCTGAAGAGCGCGGCCGGTTGCGGGCTGAGCGTGGGCAATGGCCTGGAAGGTGCCAAGCGCTGGCTGGATGGCGCGTGGAAGGCGGCGAATCCCGACCACGCCAAGCTCGATCCCTACGCCACCTCGTCCTTCCCCTACACCTGGAACGCCGACAGCGGTCAGGTCGACACCGGCGCGCCTGGCAGCGGGCACAAGGAGATGGCATGCGTCGGTGCCGTCTGCGCGGTCTTCCTCGGCCACCGCGCCGGCGACGTCACCCTGGAGACGCTGACCAACTACGTGGTCCAGCACCAGTCGCCGCGCGCCTATCCCTGCAACACCTACTACCTCTACTACAACACCATCGCCGTCTTCCAGGTCGGTGGTCCGCGCTGGACCGCCTGGCGCGACGCCATGCTCGGCGTCCTGCTGCCCGCCCAGCGCGCCGGCGACGACTGCTTCACCGGCAGTTGGGACAGCGCGGGCACCGTCTTCCCCGGACATCGCACCGGCCGCCTGCTGAGCACCGCCTACAACTGCCTCTGCCTGGAAGTCTTCTACCGCAACGAGCGCATCGGCGGCGGCCGGAACTGACCGCGCCAAGGTGCGGCTCGGAGGCCACCACAGCCCACGGAGTGGGCGACCGAACGCAGCCCATGGCGTAAGCCCTGGGTCAGCGAATCCGGGATGGCTTCGGCCAGTTCGTCAGGGAATGACATCACCCAGCAATGCGCGTGCGTGCCGCGGACGGGGATGCCGAAGCACGAACGTTTGGAGATTCGGAGGTTCAGAGGTTCGAAAACCGAACGTCCGAACGTCAGAACGCTCCCGCATGATCTCAGCGATCCAGCGTCGCCCGCAGCCCTACCGCGGCCCCAATCGCCAGTGCTGTTCCGGTCACTCGCAGCGCGCTTGCCGCGGCCGCGCTCACGGCCAGACCTCGGCCCGCCAGCCACAGGTTCGCCGGCCCGTCGATCAGGTGCGCGGCGCGCTCCGGCACGCCGTGGCGGTCGGCTGGTGGCCAGGTCCAGGTGATGCCGTCGCTCCCGTGCTCCTCGCGCGGCCACGCCGCCCAGCACAGGCCGCGATCGTGGCTGGCGAACAGCTCGTCGAGTCCGAGCTGCGCCGCCGGCCGGCCGTCATCGCGGTGCGCCACCGCGATCGCACCGGCCACCAGGGTGCCGCCGAGGGCGTCGGCGATGCGCTCACCGGCAGCCGCCGCCAGCGCCGCCGGGGTGCCGGGTGGCACATCCAGCGACAGTTGCCAGTCGCCAGCGGCCAACGGAGTCAGCGCCAGCGCGGCAGCCGTTCCCAGCGCGTGCTGGGCCGTCGCCAAGGCGCGCACGCGCTCGGCCTTGCCGCTACCCAGCGTCGGCAGGTGCAGCACGCCACGCCACGCCGGCCATTGGCTGGGCGGTACCGTGGCGGCGCCGATCAGCGCCGCGACCGCGCCGGCGCCGCTGGCGTCGATCACCACCTGGGCTGCGATGGTTTCATCGCCGATGCGCAGCGCGGCGATGCTGCCGGCGACCACATGCACGCCGGTGACCGCGGTGTGCAAGCGCAGGTGGACGCCGGCGGCATCGAGTCGCGCGCGCAAGCCGGCCTGGAGGCGCTCGGCCGCGGTCGGCCACAGCCACACCCGTCCCTGTGCGTACGGCGCGCCGGTGGCGATGTACGGCAACCAGGCGCCGGTCAGTTCGGCTTCGAGCAGTTCCGGCGTGGTCGCGTCGATGGCGGCCAGGCCACACAGCGTGCGATGTTCACCACGGGCGGCGACGCCGCCGAGATGGCCGGTGCTTTCGCAGAGCACCACCGTGGCGCCGGTCGCAGCGGCGGCCACTGCGGCAGCGCAGCCGGCGACGCCTCCGCCGATCACCACCAGGGTCGTCGGCGTGCGTGCGTCGGTGTCGCAGGTGACCGTGCCCCGCGATCCGCCCACGGTCACGCCGGTGCACCCGGGAAGGGGCGATCGAGCAGTTGTTCGCGCACCAGCGCGGCGAAATGCGCGGGGTCGAGGCGGCGCAGCACCCGGCCGACCACGATGACGTCGAAGCCCAGGCCGCGGCTGTCGCGGTGGAAGAGCACGGCCACACCGGGCTGGCCGGGCACGGTGGTGGCGTGATCCACCCCGGCGATGGTGGCGCCGAACCAGCGCTCCGGCACCAGCGTGCGGCCGGTGTTGGCGACCAGGCAGCTCGCCGCCAGACCGGCACGCATGAAGCCGAGCTGCGCCTGCCCGAAGCGCTCGCCGAACAGTCCGAACCAGCTCAGCGCCGCCGTCATCTTGCCGGCGCCGTCAGCGGCCAGCCAACGGCGCTGCCCGTCCTTGAGCTGACGCGCGGCGGCGCCGAGATCGAGCGTGGCCAGGCCCGAAGTCAGACCGAGGAATAGGAAGGAGTGGCAGTTGGCCAGCATGCGCGCCTCCCCGGGTGGGCGCTGGTCGACGGCCAACGGGATGAGCACGCCGTCGGAGCGCTGGTCTCCGGCGACCCGCTCGATGGCGGCGGCGACGGCGGCGACCAGAAAGGGCGTCTCGCTCAGCCGCCCGGTGGCGGCGCGCTGCCGGGCGTCGCAGCGCGCGGTGTCAGCAGCGCCGAGAGCGAGGTGGTGCACCGCGATCGGCGCCGCCGGCGCCAGACCGGGGCCACCCAGCCGCAGGGGATCAGGCTGCCGGTGGTCGTGCAGCAGGTCGATGCAGCCGCGCGCCAGCCGTCCGCGATCGGCCGCGCCGCTGGGCAGTTCGACCGCCTGGCGATAGTCGACCGCCCGCCAGTCCTCGCCGGCGAGCGCCGCGGGATCGGCGAGGGCGGCGACCAGTCCCATGGCGCCGCGCGCATCGCACAGGCGGTGGCTCCAGGTCAGCACCGCCCCGGGCTGATCGCCGGTGGCCACCGCCAGCCGCATCAAGGCGCCATCGAGGCCGCTGCGCAGGTGCGCGCTGGCGAGCGCGTCGAGGCCGCCGGCGGCGGTCTCCAGCGCCAAGCGCACCGGGCCACGGGCCACCCAGCGCGCTCCGAACAAGGCGCGGCTGACGGTCGCGCCCAGTGGCCACAGGCGCTGACCGGCGGCACGCCAGGCGGCGTCCAATGCAGCGGTGTCGATCGCCGTGCCGGGCGTGCAGCGCAGCCGCAACTGACCGACGTTGCCCGGCCCGCCGCCACGACGGATCATCGCGTCGACCAGGTCATGGAAGGTGTCGCTCGGCGACAGGGGGGCCCGCCAGGTGCGCTGCCGGCCAGGGTGGGCGGCGGGACGCGGTGCCGTCGCCGCGGCGGTCATCGACCGACCTGCGCTCCGGCGGCATGGATCACGCCGGCGACCAGGGTGGACGGACTCTCCAGAGCGGCATCGTCGAGCTCGATGGCGCGCTCCAGACCGCACTCGCGCTCGATGTCGAGCAGCACGCGCAGCAGACCATGGCTGTCCAGGCCAAGGCCGTCGAGCTGGTCATGCTGACGGGCGGCGACGTGTTCCGCGGACAGGCCGAGCTGACGGCCGAGGGCGGTGAATACCGAGCGGGCAACGCGATCGTTCATGGCGAGCGGGATGGTAGTGTCCGGCGCCGCCTGCCAAGGCGTCCGCCGTCCAGCGTGCTGGTCCGGCGCCGCGATCCCGCGGTCGACGCTGCGGGCGGGATCATCCGCCGCTCGCTGCGGGCAGCCGCGACAGCGGCAGCCACAGCCCGATCGCGATCAGCCCGGCCACGAACAGCGCGAGCATGGCGAGGGCGAGCAGGATGGTGGAGACCAGGGCGCGGCGGGCGTAGATGAGGATGGCCAATGGCAGCAGCGCGAGTGGGATGGCGATCAGCCAGCGCGCCTCGACGGCCTGCTGCATGCGCAGCACCACCTGGGTCAGATCGGGCAGCGCGAGGCCGGCGGCCGCGAAACGCCGCGCGCAGTCCGGTGCCCACCAGCGCAGTTCCCAGGTCAGCGCCGCGATCGCGACCAGCCACAGCACGCCGGCTGCGAGGCTGCCGCCGAGCGAGCGGCCATGATCGGGATCGGACATGCGGGCAGGGTGGCGGCGCGCCAGAAGGCGGCAACGACGGTCCGCGGGCTGATGGCGGGTGTGGTCACGGACCCTGTACCTGGCGCTGCAACTCGAAAATCGGGTAGTAGATCGCGATGACGCAAAGCACGGCGAGAAGCATGAGGGCAACTGCCATGACGAGGAGGGCCACCGCCGGACCGATCCTTCGCAGGGTGGCCAAGGCGAGCGGGGCGAGCGCGAGCGGAATGATAAACACTAGCGAGGAGCGCGCCGCGTGCGACAGGGCGAGAGCGAACTGGGTGACCAGGGGCAGGTCGCCGCCAAGCCTGGCGAACATGCTCTCGAAGTGCGGCAGGACGCCGATCAGCATCCAGCCCAGCACGGCGAGCGCGATCAGCCACGCCAGCAGCGCAATGCAGGCGACGGCGGGATAGGCGCGATGGATCGGCGGGGGCTGCGTGATGTCGGTGCACGCTGCGGTCTGACCGGGCCATGGCAACGGGATGCTCAGCGGCGCGTCTGCCAACCGCTCGGTCAGCTTTCAGCAGGCCAGCAGGCCAGCAGGCCAGCAGGCCAGCAGGCTGCGATTGCCTGCGCGAGCCAGCGCATCCAATCCGGCCATGCGTGGTCGTGCCGTCCTGATCGCGTCGCTCTCCGTGACCGTGGTGCTGTTCCTGAGCGCCTGCGTCCCCCGGGACGTACCGCCGGTGCCGGCCGCATCGCGGGACCAGCAGGCGTCCGGCGGAGGTCCGCGCGTGGCCTGGCGGGGCGAGGGTCGGCTGGAGATCGCCAGACCCGGACTGCGCCAGAGCGTGGCGGTCTGGCTGCGCGTCACCCCCGGCGCGCAGGGAGGTGAGGTGCGCGCAGCGCTGGTCGGCGACGGCGGCGTGCAATTGGCGGATCTCGCCCTCGCCGACGGCAGCGTGGTCGTGCACCAGGTGGTGGGGGATCTGCGCGAGCGCGCGGCGCTGCTGGCCACGGTCATCGGACAGGCCTACGGCGCCTTCCCGGGCGAGGCGCGCACCTGGCAGGACGACCGCCTGCGCGGCGGCAGTGCGGGCGTCACGCGCTGGTACGGTGGCGATCCGCTGCTGCTGCGCCGCGTCGAAGGCATCGACTGGCCACTGGTGCTGGCTGACTACCGACTGGTCGGTGGTCGGCTGATCGCCCACGAGGTGCGTGCCGAGGGCCCGTTCGGATCCGAAATCCGACTGCGGCTGACCACCGCTTCCCTCCGCGAGTAGGCGCCGATCAGCGCGGAGCCGGAGCGCCGGGCCGCGGGCCTTCCGGTTGGGGGACCCCTGGTTGGGGTACGCCAGGCTGCGGAACGCCGGGGGGAGGGCTGCCCGCACCAGGCTGCGGCAGCGCGGGAATGGGAACCACCGGCGGGCCCGGCTGTGGCGTCGGCGGGAGGCCGGCAGTCGGGAGTGGCGGCACGCCCGGCACGGGCGGCTGGGCGATTCCGGGAACGACCGGCCCGATGGTCTGCGGCGGCAGCGGCCCACCGGGCAGGTCGAGCTTGGGCGCGCTCACCTTCTCGCGCGGCTTGAGCGATTCGGCGGTCACGTCCTCGGCCTTGGCCAGCTTGCGCTTGTACTTGTGGTACAGCAGCCGGGCGTAGTCGTGAGCGTCGCCGAGATCTTCGCGCTTGCGGGCGATCACCGGTTCGAGCTTCTCGATGGCCGCTTCGAGATCGCCGGGTCCGCCGCGGGCGTTGAGGACGCGGGCGCCGCCAATCTCGGCATTGAGCCGGTAGGCGGCGACCTCCGGAGCCTTGGCGGCGCCTGCGACCTTGGTGTAGAGAGCCAGGGCGCCGTCATAGTCCTTGCCCTCCTCGGCCACCGCTGCCTGCGACAGCGCTACCTGCAAGTCGAGCTCGCGGTCGCCGACCAGCTTGGCCAGTTCGGCAGCCTTGTTCAGGTGTCCGGCGCTGGCCGTCTTCTCGCCCTTGAGCAGCGCCGACTGGGCCAGCTCGCACAAGGCACGCACCTGGTAATAGGGCGTGATGTCGGTGCGCCTGCTCAGGGCTTCGAGGGCGCTGTCGCGTTCGATGGCGGTGCTCTCCTCCATCGCCTTGGCGTAGGCCTGCGCGCTCGACGCGTTGGGGTCGTGCTGCATCACCTCACGGGCGATCGCGAAGGCGCCCACCGCCACCAGCAGGACGACCACCATCAGCTTCCAGTGCCGCTTGAGGCGATCGGCGAGCGAGTCGAGACGATCGTAGATCGGATCGGAATAGCTGGTTGACGGTCCGGTGTCGATGGGCTGGGCCATGAGGTCCTCGAAGACCGCGGAGTCCGGAACCCTACGGGCACCGACAGAGCGGGGAGGTCGGGATGGTAGGGTGGGCCGTGGTCCGTCCAGGACCGAAGTGGCCTGGGAGGTGCAGGGGTGCCCCCAATGCTGTGAAGCTAAGGCTCGGTGGCCCGTCCGGCGCTCGCTGTGGACACGCTCGGCTGCCTTCCCGCGCTGGAAGGCGCGGGAAGGCAGAGGAAAGGCGACGATGCGCGCGGGCCGCGCGCGGTCCCAGGCTGACGTTCGCACGCGTCTGCGCTTTAGCTTCACAGCATTGGGGGTGCCCCCGTGCGACCGACTGCGCGGCACGCTGAAAGCGTCAGCAGCTCTGCGTCAGGATGCCAGCACGCCGGCTATCGTGCGGTACCCGACGCCAGCGGCTGGATCTGCACGTGCACCGTCGCTTTGCCGCCCGTGCTGCCGGTGTTGATCACCAACTGCTCGCCGACCCGGGTGGCATTGCGGCGGAGCCAGCGCTGGCTGTCGCTGTCGCCGGCCACCAGTTCCCAGCCCAGTCCGGGCAGGGTCTCGCGCCAGCGCGTCAGGGCACGGCCGACATCCGCATCGGGATTCTTGGCGATCAGCGCGACATCGAAACGGCGGATCTGGCCGCCGGCGATGACCATCGCCAACTGGTCATGGCTGCCATCCGGGGCGAAGCCGGCAGGCAGCGGGATATCGGGGAAGCGTTCGGGATGGAAACCGTCGGGCCGCGCCAGCGGCGCCGCGCGCTCGGCCTCGCTGCAACCGCCGAGCAGGGCGACGGCGAGGATCAGCGACCAGGCGGCGCCGCGACCGGTGGCCGCGAGGCGGTTGGTCAGCGGCCGGCTGATCATGCCGACTGGTAGGAGAACGACCGCCCGGCGATGACGATGATGTCGCCCGCCTTGAGCGCCGCGTCGGTGATCTTGTGGCCGTTGACGCGCACGCTGCGCCAGCCACCGCAGCCGATCAGGCGATGACCGGACGTGGTCTTGAGGATCTTGGCCTGCACCGGCTTGACCAGGAAGCCCTTCACCGGCAGGTCGACAGCGTCGCCGCTGCCCAGCGAGGTCTCCTCCTTGCCCAGTGGCAAAACCATCCGGCGTCCGCCCTGGTCGAGGGCGATGGCCATGCGCTTGGCGGTCGGCTCGTTCTTGATCATCTTCGCCAGCGCTGCCTGGTCGACGAACATGGTCATCTCGCCGCCCATGCCGGCAGCCTTTTTCTTGTCCTCAGCGCTGCCGGCGGCGACGGCGTTGGCGTCAAACACCAGGCTGTGCTTGCCGAGCACGACGCGGTCGAGATGGCGCAGGACGTGACGGTCGACCTTGCTGCCATTGACGTAGGTGCCGTTGTTCGAGCCCTTGTCGACCAGCACCCAGTCGGCGCCCTGTTGGACGATCGAGCAATGATGTCGGCTGACGCCGAGGTTGTCGACCACGATCTCGCAGTCCATCGCCCGGCCGATGCGCAGCTCGGCGAGATCGAGCGTGCGCTCGCTCTGCGGTTCAGTGCCGAACATCACCGTTACCTTGGCCATGTGCAGACCTCTGCCGGCGCAGGATAGGGGCCCGGCCCGGCGTGGTCAACGCCAGGGGAACGGCATCCACCGGCGATCGGGCAGCGGACCTGTGCAGCGTTGCCGCCTCTGCATCCACCATTCCACCCAGGTCGTGGGGTATGTTCGCCGCTCGCTCCGCGGCGACTTGTCCACCTGCTGCTGCCGCCACACTGCGCGCGATGATCCCTGACCAGCAGACCGCGGTGCAGCTTACCGGTCCCGACCAACTCGTGCTCAATCGGTCCAAGCCGGTGTCGCGGCCGGGGCCACGGCAGATCCTCGGCCGCATCGAGTGCGTCGGGCTGTGCGCCTCGGACATGAAGCTGCTCCATCAGTTCGATCGTCACGCCCGCAAGACGCCGGTGCTCGCCCATCTCGCCCGCCAGGTACTCGCCGCCATCCCCAGCTACGTTCCCGATGGTGCGCCGACGGTGCCCGGCCACGAGGCGGTGCTGCGCGTGGTCGCGGTCGGCGATGGTGTGACCAGCGTGCGCGTTGGCGGCCGCTACCTGGTGCAGGCCGACTTCCGCGACCTGCGCACGGCCAATTCCAACGGCGCCTTCGGCTACAATTTCGAGGGCGGCCTGCAGCAGTACGTGCTGCTCGACGAACGCGTCACCATCGCCGCCGACGGCACCAGCTACCTCCTGGCGGTGCCCGAGGAGCGTGCCGCCTCGCAGCTCGCCCTGGTCGAACCCTGGGCCTGCGTCGAGGACGCCTTCGCCACCCGTGAGCGCCGCACGCTCAAGACCGGCGGCCGCCTGCTGGTCGTCAACCACGGCACCTCCGCGCCCGACCTCTCCGGCCTGGATACCTCCGTCTGCGCCACCCGTCTGGCGGTTGGGCCGGCGGCGGCGGGCTTCACCGCGGTGCGCCTCGATCTGCCGATGGCGCCGAGCTTCGACGATCTTGTCTACATCGGCACCGACGCCGATGAACTGGAACGCCTGCTGCCTACCGTCGCCAAGGATGGCCTGGTGCTGATCGCCACCGCCGGTGGCCGCTTCGGCCGCATGGTCGACGTGCGTGCCGGTCGCGTCCACTACGGCAACGTCCGCCTGGCCGCCACCGCCTCGGCACGGCCGGCCGATTGCCTCGCCGGCATCCCCGACAGCGGTGAACTGCGTCCAGGCGATCACGTCAACGTGGTCGGCGCCGGCGGCCCGATGGGCGTGATGGCGATGGTGCGTGCGCTGGCCTCGTCGCGGGCAGGCGCCCTGGTCGAGGGCGGCGTGCGCAATCCCGGGCGCGCCGAAGCCCTGCGCAGCCGGGTCGAGCCCCTGGCCGCTGCGCGTGGCGTGCGCACCCGGTTGTTTGATCCCGGGCGCGAGCAGCCGGACGGGCCGGTCGATTATTGCTTCCTGATGGCGCCGGCGCCCGAACTGGTGCAGCAGGCGGTGGTCGAGGCGGCGCCCGGCGGCATCGTCAACATCTTCGCCGGCATTCCCGCCGACACCCCGACCGCGATCGACCTCGATGCCTTCGTGGCCAAGCGATTGTATTTCATCGGTACCTCGGGCAGCACCATGCAGGACATGCGGGTGGTGCTCGGCAAGGTGGTCGACGGCGGTCTCGACACCAATCTCTCGGTCGGCGCGGTCAGCGGCATGGCCGGCGCGATTGCCGGGTTGACGGCGGTGCGCGAACGCAGCATCGCCGGCAAGATCGTGGTCTATCCCGCCCTGACCGATCTGCCGCTGCTCGAACTCGTGGCCCTGGTGCAGCGCTATCCATCGATCGGACCGCTGCTCGACCACGGCGGGTGGACCGGGGCTGCGGAGGCGGAATTGCTGCGCGTGGCAGGCGGCAGCGCCTGATCGCCGCCGACGGTCCGCGGCATCCGCCAGCGTGGAAATGCCCTGGCAGCGATTGAATCCCGCCTGCCGTTCCCGAGCCTGCGGACCATGTCCAAACTCGTTGCGGTCATCGACATCGGCAAGACCAACAAGAAGGTCGGCCTCTACGACGAGGCGTTGCGTGAAGTGGCGGTGCGCAGCGCCAGCTTCCCGGCGGTTCCCAGCGTCGACGGGGTGCTCTGCGAACCAATCGGCGCCATCTGGTCGTGGCTGAAGGCGCAACTCTCCGAGCTGCACCGCGAACAGCCCTTCCATGCCATCGCGGTGAGCACGCACGGCGGCTGCTGGGCCGCGCTCGACGCCGCCGGAGCGCTGGCAGTGCCGGTGATCGCCTACGACCATCCGCTGACCGAGAGCGAGCAGGGCGAATTGGACGCCACTTTTTACCAGCGCTGCGGCTCGTTGCCGGTGCTCCAGGATGAGACCGGAAGCTGCGACCTGCCGCTGCTGATCAATCCGGCCAAGGCCATCCTCTTCGCCCAGCAACGCTGGCCGCAGCGCTGGGCCAAGACCACCGCCATCCTCAACTATCCGCAGTTCTGGGGCTGGAAGCTCACCGGCGTCCGCGCCAGCGAGCCGACCTACAGCGCCAACCACAGCTTCCTGCTCGCCTTCCGGACCGGCGCGCCGTCGAGCGCGGCCAAGGCGCTGGGCGTCGACGGCCTGCTCGACTTCGCCTTCAAGAAGCCCTGGGACCGCCTCGGCGAGTTGACGGGCGAGCTCCAGAAGGAGCTGCACCTGCCGGCCATGCCCGTGGCGGTCGGCATCCACGATTCCAACGCTGCGCTGCTGCCCTACCTGGTGGCCAAGGGCAACCGCGACTTCGTGCTCGACTCGACCGGCACCTGGTGCGTGGCCATGCATCGCACCGACAAGTTGAAGTTCCGCATCGAGGAACTCGGCCAGAAGGTGCTCTTCAACATCGACGCCTTCGGGAAGACCCACAAGACCAGTTTCCTCATGGGAGGGCAGGACTACGCGCTCTACCACGGCCTGATCGGAGGCGCCGATCCCGGCTTCGACGCCCGCCGGCTGGACCGTACCCTGGCCGATCCCGCTCGCGGCATCCTGCCCGGCGCCTTTCCCAGCCAGTTTCCGCGCTGTCGCGGCGGCGTGATGGATCGCGGACGTCCGATCACCCTCGACGCCCTGCGCGCCGGCCAGGGCCCGGCCTGGTTCAGCGACCCGGTCATCGCCCACGATCTGCTCAACGTCAACCTGGCCCTGCAGAGCGAGGTGGCCATCCGCCGCACCGACATCGGCAAGCGCACGGTGATCTTCGTCGAAGGCGGCTTCCGGCAGAATCCGACCTTCCTCGCGGTGCTGGCCGCCGTCTTCGACGGTCTGACCGTGTCCTGCACCGACCTCAGCAACGCCACCGCCTGCGGCACCGCCCTGCTCGGTCACGCGCTGCTGGCGGGATGCGAGCCGCAGGCCTTGGCCGACCGCATCGCCATCGGCGAGACGCCGGTCACGCCGCCGCGTCTGGACTGCCTCTCCGCCTATCGCGGAGCCTGGCTGCAAGCGGTCGAAGGCGGCAGCGCCCTGGTGCCGAATGTGCCGCGGCCGGTCTCAACCGGCGCCGTGGCCACGGCACCACCGTCCACCGTCCGCCCGGGCACGTTGCCGGCCGCAGGCAAGGCCCAGCCGGTGCCGGTGCCGGTGCCAGTGCGGGTAGCGGTCATGACGACACCGCCGACCGTCGCTCCCGGCCTGGCGGCTGCGCCAGCCAAGGCAGGCCAGGCGAAGGTCGCACCGGCGAAGGCTGCGACGCCGGCGAAGGCTGCGACGCCGGCGAAGGCTGCCATGCCGGCGAAGGCTGCCATGCCGGCGAAGCCCGCGCCGGCCATGGCCGTGGTGCCGGCGAAGACCGGGGTTGCCGCCAAGGCGGTTGCTGAGGGGAAGACTACGGCGGCGAAAGGGGCGCTGCCGGCGAAGGCCGCGGCACGTCAGCCATCAGCGAAACCGTCGACGAAGGCCAAACCGAAGTCGGCGGCCACGGTCAAGGCCGACCCGCCGGCCAAGCGAACTGCCACCGCACGAGCACCGGCCAAGGCTGCCGCGTCGCGTCGCGGCCGCTGACGCGGGCGGCATCTTGCGCCGCGTCGGCTGCGGCCGACCATGCCCCGCTCGCTGACGCGTGCTCCCATCGTCTAGAGGCCTAGGACACCGCCCTTTCACGGCGGCGACACGAGTTCGAATCTCGTTGGGAGTAAGCTTTTGTTTGGGGGCTTCGCCCCCACGGCCCTGCGGGCCTGCCCCCCGGGCTTTGTCGGGGCTCGGTTCTGTCGCAGCGCTCCAGAACCGTGGGCGGATGTGCTTCGCACATTTTATCCGCCCACCGCCCCTCGGCGCCCGAG
>Ga0163144_10003615_pt1 | contig 35179 bp, 39 predicted proteins | sample OliLak19BULKMAT1_FD_123175 | JGI IMG/M metagenome (GOLD analysis project Ga0163144, IMG submission 123175) | Freshwater microbial mat bacterial communities from Lake Vanda, McMurdo Dry Valleys, Antarctica - Oligotrophic Lake LV.19.BULKMAT1 | ecosystem: Environmental > Aquatic > Freshwater >...
AAAAAAAAAAAAAAAAAAAAAAAAAATTGTATATAAAGAGTAGGGGGCACCATTCTACTCGCTAAATCCAGTTTTGATTTTGATTCTAGCTAAGCGAGTAGAATAGTGTTAGTCGATCATATTTTGGCCTTACTATATTGTAGCAAAATAGCGTCGAAAACCGTAGTTTGAGTTTGATTCTGAAATCTAACTTTTTTGGAGCCTCTATGCCAACAAAAACGGAAGCAATTGGACGATTCTTAAAGCACATAACTGTGCCGGACTTGGCTGCACTATATTCACCAGATATGGAAGTGCAAGTCAACGTCGGGCAAGACGGCGGTGAACGCATTACTGGCGAGTTTCATGGTCGCAAGTGGTCAGGGTGGACAGATGGGATAACAACGTGGAAAGCATTTCGCATACCGTGGAAAGCTAACAGCGAACCGGAGTACGTTGATTCTGACCTCAAGTGGGACATGACAGTCCATGCCGAAGGTATTGGCATGACTGGTTGGGATTGGAAAAACAAAGTATCCAAGTGGGTAGCCTTTGACTTCGACTCTATCGTAGGCCACTCAAAGGGACTAGACACCGGCGAACTGGATGAAGTACGCAAACTGGCCTGTGCAGTCCCGTGGGTAACTGTAAGACGTAGTACGTCAGGCACAGGACTCCACCTGTATGTTATGTTAGACAACGTGCCCACAGACAACCACAACGAACATGCGGCCCTCGCACGTTCTATCCTAGGCAAGATGGCATCTGTTACTGGTGCAGACCTAGCTGCGAAGGTTGACGTTTGCGGTGGTAACATGTGGGTGTGGCATCGCAAAAAGGAAGGCACCGATGGGCTGACTTTAATCAAGCAAGGTTTGATTCTAGACTCTATCCCACTCAACTGGCGGGATCATCTCACGGTGGTCAAAGGTGGCAAGCATAGAGCTAAGCCTAGTCTAGTAGGGCTGCAAGAAGAACGTGAGGTCGATGAGTTTGAAGAATTGTGCGGCCAGCATTTACAAGTTCAAATTGACGTAGAACACAAAGGTCTTATGAGTTGGTTTGATGACCACGAGTGTCTGTGGTGGTGGGATGCTGACCGGCATATGATGGTATGTCATACTGCTGACCTGAAACGGGCTATGCCTGATCTTGAGATTAGGGGCTGCTTTGAAACTCGTGCAGTTGGTAAAGAACATGGACAAGACCAAAACTGTTTTGCCTATCCCCTCAAGCAAGGTGCTTGGGCAGTACGGCGTCACACTAAAGGAGTTCAAGAGCATTCAAGTTGGGATCAAGATGCAGCAGGGTGGACAAGATGCTACTACAATAGAAACCCTGACCTCGCAACAGCATGTCGCAGCTTTAACGGCGTGGAAGATACTGACGGAAGTTATGTTTTCCCGACTGCTGAGGAAGCCTTCAATGCGGCAAAATCACTTGGAGTTAGCGTGGTTGTACCCGCAAGGTATGCAAGCGGGCGTAAGACCAAACTCAAAGCCCACAAAGATCGCAGATTGATTGTTGAGTTTCAACATCAAGACGGCGATGACAGTAAGGGACTTGAAGGTTGGTTAGTAACCAAGAAGAAGAACTGGCAGCGCATCTACCGCACGCAAGTAGAGTCGCTGGAAGAACCAGATATTGCAAGTTACGATGATACTGTTCGCCACATCGTGACAGGCAATAGTGAAGATGCCGGTTGGTTGTTGTATGATTCAGGCACGTGGTTCAATGAGCCTATTGCTCACATTAAGTTAGTCCTAAAAGCTCACGGTGTAATTAACAAAGACATTGATTTGATTCTAGGATCACAAGTGGCTAAAAGGTGGACTCTTGTTAATCGTCCGTTTGAACAAGAGTATCCGGGCAACAGGCTATGGAATCGTGAAGCTGCCCAATTCAGGTTTCCACCTACGCAAGACAAAGAGATTCTTGTCTATCCCTCATGGATGAAAGTTCTCAAGCATGTGGGTTCAGGCTTAGATGATGCAGTATTACAAAATGGTTGGTGCAAAGCCAACGGTATTGGAACAGGTGCCGATTACTTAAAGTGCTGGATAGCAGCAGCTTTCCAACGGCCATCAGAACCAGTACCTTACCTGTTTTTCTATGGCCCACAGAATAGCGGCAAGTCAATCTTCCACGAAGCCCTTTCGTTACTGGTGACCAAAGGCTACCAGCGAGCCGACTTAGCCTTAACGAGCCAAGGTAACTTTAACGGTGAACTTGAGAACGCTGTATTTTGTGTTGTCGAAGAAACTGATTTGCAGAAAAACGCACAGGCTGTCAACAAGATTAAAGATTGGGTTACATCACGCCAATTAAATATCCGGCACCTGTATAGAACGCCTTACCACGTGAACAATACAACTCACTGGATTCAATGTTCAAACGACCATAATGCGTGTCCCGTGTTACCGGGTGATACCCGCATAACTATGGCATACGTAAAATCAATCGAGCTTACGGACATGATCCCTAAGCGAAAACTGATACCTGCACTAGAGAAAGAAGCACCGGACTTTTTGGCTGAACTGTTACGCCTTGAAATACCAGATTCACCTGATCGCTTGTTTGTTCCAGTCATCGTGACATCTGAGAAGGCAGCAACCGAGGCAATGAATATGACCACGGTTGCTAGATTCGTAGCAGAGAATACCTTTAAGGTTCCCGGCGAAACTATACCGTTTGGCGACCTGTATAACAGGTTCCTTGAATGGCTTGAACCATCTGAAGTGGCACACTTTACTAAGATGCGTTTCAGGCGTGAATTGTCACCGTCAACACCTTCCGGCTATTACGGCGGCAATAATATAACGTGTATTGGCAATCTTTCATGGACAGACATGAAGCAAACCAAAACTGTATTGGCAATGGCCGGAACGAGGATTACACATGCTTAAAGACACCTTAGCCAAACTTGAGCCGGCACAACGGCAACAGTTGATGTATTGCTTTGAAGAAGGCATTACTCAGGTTGTCTTTTATGCCGACGGGAAATTCATTGGTGTTAACGTAAGACCTAGCGCTGATTTCAAGCTGATCGAAGTAGCTGGAGATTGGTGTTTGGGTGAGTTGATTTCAGACTCAAAGGAAACAAAACATGATGACTCACGTTAGTTGTCCAACACGAGGTAATAACAGGACTCTAGCCATCTTGCACTTCCGGATCGGATGGTTGAAATACTGGTTGTTGCTGCTAATACCCAAGAGGGTTTGGTGCGAATCAATCTCTATCCCGGATACAGTAGCGGCTCGCGTTAGTCGTGTATCGGGTCACTACCATCTGTACACCCACGAAGAAAGCAAACTGATCCGCAAACTCTTAGAGGAAACAAAATGAAAACAATCGCTGTTGATTTCGACGGTGTGCTTCACGGGTATTCACTTGGCTGGCAAGATGGAACCATCTATGACGAGCCAAAGCCACTTGCCAGTGAATCTATGGCTCTGCTGTGTGAAAAGTTTGAAGTTGTTATCTTTAGCACACGGTGCTTTCCGCGGACGGTGAGGGGTAAGTTTGAGCCTAGTCAAGACATTGAAGTTGCGGCATGGCTTAAGAAACATAATATCCCTTACACTCGTATCCATACTGAACCGTGCAAACCGCTTTGTGTAGCCTTCATTGACGACAATGCAATACGCCACATCAATTGGGTTAGCACCATGAACGTACTAATGCGTGAGGGCCTATTATGAAGATAATCGCATTTGGCCACAAAAGCCGAGTAGGTAAGGACACCTGTGCAAAGTTTGCACAATCCCAACTACGTAGTAAAAACATTGATAGCGTCCGAGACTCGTTCGCTTATCACCTAAAGAAAGCCTGCCACTACATTTACGAGTGGGCGGGCGTCCGGCGACCTGAACACTATGAAGAACACCATGAGGCACGGAATGTTATAATTCCTGCTCTCGGTATAACTGTCGTAGATTTGTGGGTTATTTTCGGCACTAAGTGCTGCCGAGACAAGATATGTGATCTAACGTGGGTCAATAAAACCCTGATGCGTGAAGATAAGCCAAAGGTCTTGATTATTAGCGACCTACGTTTCCCCAACGAAGGTTCTAGAATCAAAGAGCTAGGCGGCGTATGCGTAGAAGTGATTCGTCCCGACCAACCCTACCGTGAAGGTATTACCGTCGATGATCGTCTTGACGGGTGGGACGGTTGGGATTACAAGATCACCAACAGTGGCTCATTGAAAGACCTGTATACAAGTGTTGAAACTATTGTAAAGGAAGTGATCTGATGAAAGAAGCAATGCGACATCTTAACGGCCACATTCTGTGTGCTGTAGACTGTGAAACCACTGGCTTGAAGGCAGGGTACCATGACCTTATTCAGATTTGTGTCATGCCTTTGGATGCGGAACTTTTACCGCTGAAAACTTTTCCGCCCTTCTACATGACGATCAAGCCACAACGACCGGAGACAATTGACCCGGCGGCCTTTAAGGTTCACGGTATTCGCTACGGTGAACTAATGAAAAGTGCAGAAGATCCGTTCCATGCGAGCGAATTGTTTGAAGAGTGGTTCAATCGTATGAGCCTAGCCTTTAATAAAAAGATTGCACCACTCGGCCACAACTATTCTTTTGATGCCGGGTTCATCAAAGATTGGCTTGGCGAAGATTCGTATGAAACTTACTTCGACTACCACGTGCGTGATACGTCGGCGGCATGTTTGTTTCTCAATGACAGAGCAAGTTTTGGGGCAGAGGATTTTCCCTACCCCAAAATGAAGTTGGGTAATATCGCTGCAAGGCTGGGTGTCGATAACCAGTTTGCACATGATGCGTTGCAGGATTGCCTCATGACGGCTGAGGTATATCGGCGTATGATTCACTCTACGCTGGGAGTGTCGTGGACTCCATTATCTCCCAACGCAGATGCCCAATCTTCTTGATGCGTGGGTTTTCTTTCAGCTTGCGTTCAGTTGGAATGAACCGTTTTGGCATCCATAAGACGTTGGTATCTTTGAATCGTCGCACGCCGTGTGGAATTACCACATCGGTTACTAGATTCTCTGCGGGTTCAAAGCGTTCCATCATTTACCTTGCAGTTTGAGGTTATGTTGCTGACTGAACCACTCGCTCCCTAGCGACAAGGCAACAGCAACGGTTTCGGGAGTTATTCCAGAACTGTGTATAACCTCAAAAAGTTTGTCTCTGAGGTCAGAATCAGATTCGTAGAACATGAATCCCAAGAGGAAGCCGGCGCACAGAACTGCTGTGCGCCGGCTGACGGTACCGAGGAAGTTAATCATTTACGCGCTTCTTCAACAATAGCCCGTAGTAATGCAGTCGAGCGTAGGGCAATTCGTTTCTCGACTGGACTGGTGCGATTGTCACCTTCAACGTAAGCGTCGTGCCGCTTGGCAATATCTTCGACCAGCTTACCGATCACATCAACATGTACGCAGTTAATGCCTTTGATGGCCACCCGAATCTTTTCAGATTGTCCGAGGGCAATAGCTTTCATAACATTGTTGAGGCTAGAATCAAGTGACACGTAAGCATCATGGCGATCAAGCACAGGTGCCATAATGTCTTTGACGTTTTCGACAATTATCTGGTGTTTTGCAACCGTGCAGCAACCAGACAATGACAGGATCATTGCAAAGAGGATAGTTTTCATAGGGCTGCTCGCGCTCCGGTGATAAGGGCTTGGAATACGATGTTAGCCATGCGAGCGACTTTGTCCCACGCTTGATTAACGGCTTTCAATCGGTAGCCCTCAGCAATAGCCTTGAGTTGGCCGACCAGTTCAGCTCTCGCTGCATTTCTCGTTTGTTCGTTTTCAATTTCCATGACGCTGATAAAGTCTTGCGTGATATCTTGAACAAATTGTTCAACGCTATCAATGCCGCCCTCAATCAGTTCTTTCAAGGCGTCTTTCAGCAGAGTTGCTGCCTCGTCGCCAAGTTTCTTAAAATCAATATCCATTATTGTCTCCAGCCCGCGGTTTTTCTAAGACCACGGTAGGGGTGCTTGCATCCATGCTTGGGTAAATCTTCCTTATAAAGAGCAAGGTTAAAAACTTTAAGTTTTTCTACCGCACAACCACACAGGCCGCACGACCTTATACCCTTAGCGTCAAGTTTGCTAAAACCACAGGCTTCACATTTGGCTACACGCTCTTCGTAAATCTCGAAGGGCACCTTGTCACCTTTTAGGACGGTTAGTAGGGCATGAAATCTTTCTGATAGATTCATATGCCACCTAGAAAATATTCACATCTTTTGGCGATTTGCTCAAGCTCGTAAGGTGTGAATCCCGGCTTACTACCTTTACCGTCCCACGCTTTTGCGATCTTCATTTCAAGTAAAACGCCAGTGAGCGTTATATTGTTTTTAACAAAGTCACCTAGCACTCTGCCACCGTACTTGTCCCATACTGTGGACATATACTTCCATGTGTGTGGATGCTCGGTTAGCTTACGCACTACATCGGTTACAGCGTTACCGGCAACCTTTTCAACGCCTGTTACTTCGGGAGTGTTAATCCCTACCAGGCGAACAATACGTTTGCGTGTGGTGTTTTCGCCAAGGTCGGCGGTGACTTCAACGGTATCACCGTCGATGATTCTGAGATCAAGTATGGGGTGTATGAACATTGTAGTTTCCTTATGTAGTTACGTCAAGCGACGCGGGCGGTGAACCAACCAAGGTTGAATGCAGAATAAAAGTACCCATCGGACACGGCGTTGAAGGCCCATGATACACACCCTTCCAAGCAGCAGACTTGGGTTCCACCGTCATTTCCCAATGACAATCTGCCGCATTCCATGTCAATGCGCCAGATGTGCCAACAATATACGGCGGGTCAGAACCAGTCTCAGCGGTCAAGCTAAAATAGCCAGTGGTGCAAGGGTTGATGAACAGGCTATCATATCTTCCCGTGCCATCAGCACTAACAACAGTAATAATCCAAGTTGTGCAACTACACTCGCACATTGGCGGTTCACAACAATTACAAAGCGACGGATCGTCTGTAAAGACAATAACATCAGTGTCAAAAACAATTTTACCGTCTATGAATAGGATATTAGCCATTGTGACCCCACTGGTTAGCCATTGCTTGGGCTATGCCATAGTACGTTTTGCTTCTAGAATCAGATCGTGACTCACTTTCCGGCAAGTTGTTTTGACCTGAGTCCGTCTGGTTACCCCACCGCGGCAAGCCACCAATCATTACGGGCGGTATGTGCATTGTAGGTTTTAGTCTCGCTAGATTACGCAGCCATAAGCATGTGGCCTTTGAAGCATCATGACCAAACATGTACGGCTGTATAATCTGGTCAGGCTTACGGTACCTTGTCGACAATATACCTACTGGATTTTCTACTGCTACCCGGTTGATTCTGCAATCAAATATCCTTGCAGCAAATCTTACAGCTTCCTCGGTCTTGAGTTGACGCTTCGGGTTGCAAGCGTTACGGTGTATACCTGCTGCACACAGGTAGGTACATGGCGGGTGTGCAATGAGCAAATCCCACCCGCGATCTAAAATGGTCAGCACATCGGCTACTATGTGCTGACCAGTGGAAGGCTCTAAGTCGCAAGACCAAGCATCATGGCCGCGAGCTTTGAATGCCTCACGCACGAGTCCAAACTTTTCACAGGCTATTAAAACTCGCATGGACATTTAACACCTGCCTTAACCTTTAGCTTCCAACTGGACATTCAACGCCAGTATGGACGTCAAGCCAAGCAGATTCTGGCCCAGATGCAAACACTGTTATCGACCGAGTTTTCTTTTGCAGCTTGAGTGTTGCCCCATCGACTTGAAAATCTGTAATAACAACTACGTTTTCAAGTGCAGCAGAAACCCAGTTGGTACCATCAAACACAAGAACGTCACCAGTAGCAGGAGCCAATGACCCTGACACATCTTTCAAATGCTTAAGCATCTGTGGCACATAGACATTGTAAAACGCCTCGTCAGACACCGAGCCTTGCAGCCCGTGACCACGTTGGTCGTGTTCATAGTCGCCAGATGTTATCTGAACATGCGTGCCTTTGTCAGTTTCTTCTGCGGTTACTGGTGTAACAGTCAAAGCTGAGAGTACCGGCCAGTCAAATGCCGGGTCTGCAACATCTGGCCCTATGTGATTAAAGGCCGCAATCATGTCGCCCGCAGGGATTGTTGCATCAGCAATTTCAATCCAAGTGCCATCACCAACAATCTTCGGCGTGCCTGTACTAGCTCCGTTGCTATTACGGTGTCCCTTTTCGTCGAAGGAATAGTTGCCTTCGTCAAAGGAGATTTCGTTGACACCTAGGGAGACCGTTACCAAGCAATAGACTTTGTTAATACCGTCTATGGCTTGAGCATCTGTATGCTCTAACTCGAAGAATGCTGGCACTCCCATAACAACATCAAAGAACGTCATACTGATCCAAGGATCAATAGTTTTGAGCACTTCATCTAAGTAGCCGGGAATACCGCCAAAGGTCGCAGCTACCAACTTGTCAGCCGCACCTGCAAGATTAACCTCTAAAGGTTCACCGCACTGCTCACCTGGCAGAACATTCAACATGCCAGTTTCGTCAAAGTTAAGATGACCTGCATCATCAAAGCTAGTACACGTTGGCCAGAAGCGTAGTATTGTACCGTCAAGCTCTACGTTCAAGGGTAGCGTTACACGGTTGTCTCCGCAGCCTGCATATACAACAGCCTGCGTAGGATCATCTTCATTAGCCACCTTGACGCGGTGCATTAACAGTGGCGGTTCTTCGTAGTTGATTTCAGACTCATCGTCCTCAGGATCAAAACGCTGAAACTTAAGATCGAGCCAACCACATGTTAGGAAAGCAAAGTTGGTTAGATTGGGATCACGGAAGAAAAACCAGAAATCCTGTGAGGAGTCTGTGACTGTACCGTGCTGCAATAAGATTCTAGAACCAACCGGCAGGTGTCCTCTTGTGGTCGAAGGGAAAGCATGTTCTGCAAAGTTTGCTGCACGTACAAAAACTTCCTTGGTTACATCTTCGCCGGTGCCATCATCTTTCAGCGGGCGATACGGTTCAGCCGGAAACGTGTGCGTATCAGTCAGTAACGGGCTTCCGCCCTGTAGGTCGATAACCTTAACATGGTACCAGTAACCGTCAATGTTGCGTCCAGTTTCCGGGTCACGAGTAGACACGCCATTAACAATATCAACCACTTCGCCAAAGACAGCATTCTCAGGCATACGGTCAATATAGTTAACACCGTCTTGGCCTGTTTCAATAAGTACAAAATCACCCGGCCGAATATCTTCCCACGGATTGACAGCCCATGCTACCATTTCGCCCGTAGGTTTTTCGTGTGGGCCGTCGCCATAGACTTTAACAAGCAACTTGTCAGCGTCAGTTTTCGACGAACCTGTGACTTTGCCTAGCAGCTTTGTACGTTGCTCCAGCTTACGCAGCTCACGCATAACTTCATCAAGGTCTTTTGCCTTGTTATTATAATAGTGTACGCTTACGTGACTCAGTTCTTCCTGTTCTGCAAAGTTGGGCGGTGCCTCATCGCCAGCATCCGACAACCAAGCATACTCGTACACAGCTGTTGTACCGGCTAGCACAGGAGTCCACAGGTCTAGCACAATAGATGGTCTGTGGACATCATGTGCGTAGCCGATAACAACAGCGTCATGGCCTGTTGGGTTGACAACGCCGCTGGCATAGTTAACCCTAACAGTGTCAAAGATTTCAAGCTCCATAGCATCGACGAAAGTTGTAGCCTTGAGTTGGCGATAAGAGTTTGCGTATCTGTGTCCCCAAAAGAACAAGGATTTCCAAACCATCGCACGGTGCTTGTAAATAAAGAACGATTCTACTCGTTCCCGGTGGCCGTATTTGGAAACATTATGGTTGAACCTTACCTTATGCTCTTTGTTGTACTGATAGTCTTCGACCCAATCGGGAAAGTCGCCATTTTCCCTGTAAGTGCCGACCAACTCGGTAAGGATATCGTCAATAGGACTTTGTGATAACTCGATGGTGCGAAACTCTGTCTTGCTCTCATTCAAGGTGTAATCGTTGTTAGGCACTTTGGACAGGTACCTAATCTTGACCTGCTCACCATCAACAACTAAGCCGCAACGTGCTTGCCAGCAAATCTTTTTAGCAAAAGCCAAGGCATCGTCACGGACAGCAACAGAAAAGTGTGATGGGTATTCTGTAAGATACCCTCTAACTGCTGTGAACGAACTTGATTCTGGAATCAAATTAGTATACGTGTCGAACAGGTGCTTTACAATGTCTGCTGTGTTACCGTCAGGAGCTATCGTCGAACGCACAGTTACATAGATTTCCTCTCTCTTCCAGCCTTGCAGTTTGAATGATTCCAATGGACGTTTGAATTCGATAGTAGTAACCGGGTCTGTTGGGCCATTACTTTGTCTAGCGAGATTAACCTCAAACATGTGCGCAGGTATTTGGGTAACTTCATCTTCCCCGTCAAGGACGCGGATACCAGTAACTCCATTCACTTCCTGCGAAGCGTACAGGTTCACAATGTAAATGTCACCGTTGACAGGATTCCATTGAGTTACACGTGAGCCTTCCGGTGCTGACCAGAAGGCGTTTTTGATATATTGTATTAACTCTAATTCCTCTTGTAGCACGCCGTAAGGGTTCTTTGTATCCTTCATGGTTTTCCGGCGTTGCTTTAGCTTGTCTTTAACGCCTGCTACAAACTCTTCAATCTCAATAATCAAGCCATTGCGTGCGATAGCCCGGACTTGGGCAATGATGCTATCTTCGGTTAAGCAACCGGCAGCGGTGGGATCACTCTCATAAAGGTCTGGTTCGCCTGAGGCTAGAATCGTACCTGCCCATTCCGCATACTTGAAGGGGTACTTGAACCAGCACTTGCGTCCCTCTTGGCGGACGCAAATGTTTTCAACCGTATTAGTTATCGGAGCCGGCTTTTTGCGAAAAATCTTAATGCTATCATAGCTACCCCAAACAAAGTGGTTGGCCATATCAATAACATCGTCGGCCAGCCACAAGACTTTAGGGTTAAGGTAATCTGGATCGTCTTTTAGTCGTTCACCGCAAACCACATCTTTCCACTTGGGGGCATTGGCTTTTGTTACCCTGAACGAAGGGAGTCTACCGTCTGGGAGTAACTCCTTTGCTTTCCCTTTGAAAATCACACCGTCAATCTCGACCTCAATCTCCTTAGTATCCTCAGTATCCTCCTCAGTATCCTCAGGCAGCGTACTGCTATGAGGCTTAAAGATCATAAGTCCAGCACCAACGAATTTGATGCTAGAATCTTCATCCAATTCTCCGAGGTCAAGAGACTTCATCACTAATTCGATGTTAGTCTGAATATCGTCAATTTCTGAATCCTCTAACTCTTCTAGCCTCCAGATGTTGACAGGCGTGCTTAAGCCATTAGCATCGACGGCTGCAGAAGCATAAGCTAGCGAAATAGGGTCTCTTAAGGTTGCATGTGGTGTTTCCTGCACCAGTAATGCTTTAACGCTCATGGCCCACCCGAATACCATCGGCCACGGCTCATCAACAGCTACATCGTTCAAGGCGGTAAATTGGCCTTCCGTCGTCGCATAGCCAATAGCATCACTTTCAATTTCAGAAACAACGTCAAACTTGAGAGTACGATTACCCTCAGACCAGTCGATAGGGCCAGAGATACGGCCATATAGAATATCGGATGCACTACCTGCAGCGCCAGCAAAAACATGTTGCAGGGTTACAGGGGTGCCTTCAATATCAACATTGTCCACGATCCACTTAAGGTGTCCATCATGGTCGCTCAATGTAATAGAAACACTAGCCACAGTCCCAACGTCGTCGTTTTGCTTCTGATAATTCAGGCCACCGAACTCAAGGATGCGACCGTCCCACCCGCCAACAGTTTTGCTGGCGTACGTCCTTGAGCCGGAGCCTGAGCGCCAACGAACCTTCAAACCAATGACTGGTTCCAAGGCTTCGTCAGCGGCGATCGTGATTTGATTGATGTTTCTCATACTTCGTACTCAAACAACAGGGTGGTGGTCTTACTGTATCTTGTCTCATCGCCAATGTTCAAAGGGTTGGTTAGGATATAACCATTCTTTGATTCTAGAACCAATGGGTCGGTGTCTGTTGACAACTCAAGGTATGTCAGCTTTACAATCTTTCCGCTAGAGACACGCATGAAGGCAATTAACTCGTCAACCTTCTCGGTTGAAAGCATAATAATTTGCAGGCTAATCTGCATCTTGCAAGGCGATTGCTTGTACGTTCTCAAAGTCCCGGCCATTGTCCGCAACAAACGAACCTTTGGCCTCATCACCCTTTCGGGTAATGCGGGATTCTTTAACTCAATTTTGTTTCCTGCGTATTCTAAAACTATCATGACTGACTCCCTTCAAACTCGAAACTGATACTGAACAAAGCAGCATTGTCGCAGTCGTCATAGCGAACGCTTCGGTGCGTTTGCTCGATAGTTATTTCTTCCGATACAATGATGCCTGTCCAAGCGTTGGCATTCTCATCGTTGATTGTTACCGTGCGAGCAGCGTTAGTGCAGATGAAAGCTACTAACGCATCCTTTTCTACGATGCTAAGTGCTTGGAATATCCACTTGAACCGCTCAAACGATGACCAACTACTTGGGCGTACCGCGTGCAGTTGCCCGCCCGCAGTATCTCGGTAGATTACATTGGTGTCCAACGAGTAGGTTGAACCTTGTTGTGGTTTGCGTAAAGTAATCATTAGATGCTCAGGTCAAAGGAAGATGTTGGCACTACTGTACCCACTTCTACATATGGCAATTTCCAGTGCGTCAAAGTCTCAGAGAGTGTCAGCGTCTCAGCAAGTGTTCGGTTATACGTTGAGCCGCCGCTGGAAAGTTCTTCACTTACAACTATACTCTCAGGGATGTTACGGTACGAAATTGCTAGTAGCACATCGCTGGCATTTATTGCGTCGGTCGCAATCGCCACAATGATTTTTAGCAGTTCATCGTCGATGAGTATAGAATCAACGCCCGACAAATCAAACCGTCTGCCACGCTTGTCCGTAGCTACTACTACGTCAGTTGCTGCCAACGTAATAGTCATCGGTTGCCGAGAGAGTGTCTCGGCAACCGATGTGCTATCGGTTAAATGGTATCTGAAAATAGCCATTAGGTTAGAGTCGGAGTATAGGTGAGTCGAAGAACGTCAGCCACAATGACCGTTTGTGCAGATGCCAATTCAGTAGCACACCACAGGGTTTCTGCACTTGTGTCACCTTTGACATTCTCGTTGCTTAGGAACAAGCCACGGACAGAACCAATCGCATTGATGGTAAATACCATTAGAGTGGTATTGGTCATCGAGCCTGCTGCGGCCGCATCCTCAGCCCATTCGACACGGTTAGCTTCATCATAGGCCACAAACTCTACCCAGCCAGCATGGGAGGCGTGAGTGTCTGTGACTGCAACAGTTGTGAACCCTGCGTTGCTGATAAGTCCAGCATACCATGTCAGGATTTGAGTGCCGCCGCCGAACATAATGTTCAGCATGGCATTTTTGCCCTGGGTGGTGACTAGGTTGTCGATAAGGTTTTTGCTTAACAGTTTGTTTCCGCGCCAGTGTTCTAAGTAGAACCGACCTGACGGCTTGATTGTCTCAATCATACCATATTCCTTGGTGTAAGGGAGATTGTACCACGCCTGAGTTGTCGGCGAAGTTCACTAGCGATAGCATCTACAGTCTGCGGAGAAGTATCCCCGCCGTTCACGGTGACGTTAATATCACCAACAGTCGTACCAGTAGTACCCCTGGCTGTTCCCACTTCAAAGGATGGCCGTAGGCTGCCTTTAAGATGTTCACCGTTATTGATTGCTTCAAGCAATCCAAGATTACGAGAAACGCTTTCGCGGTTGACTACAAATTCGCCAGAGGTCAGTCTAGCTGCAATCCTATCACCGCGATCCGAGCCATTAACAAAACCACCAGAAGCAAAACCCGGGCCGTGAGGAATAGCACCCTTATTAAGCATGGCATCAACACGCTTGACCAAATCTTCAATAGCGGTAATCATTCTTTCACGTTGCAGGTTTCCCTTGGCGATCAAAGTGATTTCAGAATCAAACTTCTCTACGATGCCACGTGATTCCTTTTCTAGTTCTTGTAACCTCAAGATAGAGCGGGCCTGTTGTTGCTTTGCAAACTCAATAGCTGTCTTAGCATCAATGGCTGCTTGAACTTGTAGCTTAATGGCTTCGATCAAGTCTTTAACCGATGCACCCTCTTCACCAAACTGAGGCTTGTCGATCGGAACAATATCGTTGCCATCTTGCTTAAAGCCCTCGGGCACTTTGAGGCCGTCAAAGGCACCTGGGACATTTCGGTTAGTCAAACCATTCTGCTCGCTTATGGCAGAATTGAGTGTTGCCTGTGCAAGTGTTAACTCGCCCATGAGTCTAGTTAATTCTTCGGGCGTTGATTTACCCTTGTTGAAGTTCTCAAGCAACTCATTGATGCGTACTGCTATCTGGCCAAATGTACCGTTCTCGCCTGCTTTAGCCGTAAAGGGGACGCCCTCGGCAGTCGTCGCAGGAAACTCGGTGTTTGTTAAAACTCTATCTCCGCGGGTAAGCTGCGTGCCTTGCAACACTGAAAACAGGGTTGTAAGCTTCTTTTCCAGTTCCGCCTTTTTCCCGACTGTAACATCCTTGAAGGCTTGCGTGTTCTCATCGAAGTCAAAGAGTGCGGCCTTCTCAGCTCTACGTGCTTCATCAATCTTCTTTTGCACAGTCTCAAGGGCCTCTAAGCCCTTACGCTGTTCCTCAGCCTGCTTGATGAGCTTCTGTTTGAGAGCTAGCTCAGCTTCCAAAGCCAGCCTGTAATCTAGTGAAACACCAGCAAGTGCGAGCAAGTCTTGCTGCTGACCGTTCACAGTAGGTGTGAACTTGGCGATTGCATCAAACAAAAGTTTCAGAGCGTCAGTATCTTTGACTACATCAATCTTGTTGATTTCGGCAAGGATAACCGCAACTGAGCGTTCAGCACCGCCCTGTACCGCTTCTTTATTTTTCTGAGTTTCTTGAATCTTCTTAAGTCGTATAAGCTCACGCTCACGTAACTCTGCTTCCACGCTGCCTAAGTCTTGAACAGAATCAAGCAATGTCTTAAGGCGGTCACCTGCTGTTTTACGAATTGCATCCGTCTGTTCTTCGTCGTTACGGATAGCATCCATGAGCTTAATCTGTTGCTTCAACAGATCAAGACGTTCTTTGAGTATAGAATCAGACTGTTCCGCCAGCGTGGTAAGTCGGCGTTGTACTGTTTCAGCTTCCGCAGGGTCAAACGGGATACCCGCTTCAACCAAACGATCCTGCTCAGACAGAACCTTTGTAGTTTCTTCCTTGAGCTTATCAAGACGCTTCTGTACAAAATCAAAGCTATTCTGTGGGTCTTGCAACAGGTCAAGTCTGATTTCAAAATCAATGCGTTCAAACTCGCGTGGAAGATCAGCGAGACGATCCGTTACCTTATCAATGGAGCGTTCAGCTTCGCGTAGAATCTCACGGATACTATTCAGGTTGTCGCGGACGCCATCGGAAATATCCGAAGCTAACTTCCTGAATGTGGCCTCAGAATTATCTGCCATTTTTTCCAGTTCTTCTGACAACTTAGAGAACTGGAGTCGTGCTGCTGCCAAAACTTGGTTGACCTCTTGGAATGCTTTAGCCAATCCGCCTTCAACCTGACCACGTAGCGACTTAACAGCTGCTTCCTTTTCTTCCAATTGTTGTTTTGCGTGGTTAATCTCTTCGCTGATTTCAGTCCAAGCTGAACGTAAAGCTTGTGCCTCTAAGCGGGCAGTTATCATACGTTCGATAACAAAACCAAGTGCTAGCAAAGCAAAAGAGCCAGCACTAGCCTTCAATATCGCAAAAGTCTTAGCGCCTACGAAGCCTAAGTAGGTGAGTTCTACGCCTGTCTTTCTCACTTCGACAGCCATCCGTTTGAATGCCAGCCCGCCAAACGCGGCTAGTACCCTTGTCTTAACGCCGACCAGCGTCAGCCCGATAGCCAAGCCGACCAACCCTTTTGACACTAGGCTGACAAGGTTCACTAGACCCTTGTTTTTATCACCGAATAGTTGGAAGAAGCTAAGGGCAGCTTCTCCGAGCGGGGTCGAGAAGTTCTCCCGTATGCTTTCACGCAGCGTAGCAAACTGAATCTCAAGCTTTTTACCGGTGGATTCAAAAGCAATCTCAAATGCTTTCGCAGAACTCTCACCGGCAGTTTGAATCTCGTCAATAGTTTCTTGTAACTTGCCTGTTCGGATACCTTCGATGAGAATAGAACCACCGCGAACGGCACGGGCACGTTGGAATAGTTCGCCAATTTCTTCGAGCTTACCGCCGTCAGTGATATCAAGCAACTGTTGCAAGACACCTTGCAGGCCGAAAGTTTCAATGGCTGCACGCCCCGACGCCACACCCATCCCATCGAATACCTTTTGCATTTCCTCGGAAGGTCGGATCAGTTTGAGGACGACGTTATTGATCAACGTCATAGCTTCATTAGCCTTGATACCCTGAATAGTAATCAAGCTCATACTGCCTAACAATTCAGCCATCGAAATACCAACTTGATTGGATGAGGCAGCAACGCGGCCAAACGTGTTATCCAATTCACTAGCAACAAAACGTCCAAGATCCATAGACTTGAAGAATTGTGCGCTCAATTCTTCGGTTGCACCAACACTCAAACCGTAACTGTTAATAGCCGATGCTAGCAAGTTAACGGACTGTTCTGTCGTTGCAACAGTGATGGCACCAAACCGCATTGCCTCTTCAAGAAAAGTAAAGACCTGTGTGCCTTTTGCTACTTGATTAGACAACGCATTATATGCGGCTGTTGCTACGTCAATACCTGTAGACCCGAAGCGTGAAGCCAAATCACCGACAGACGTAGCCCACTGTTTGAAGGTTAGCTGGTTGTCCTGTGCAATTGTACGAATCTGACTAATCTTAATTTCAAATTCGGCAAAGGCTGCATTTGATTCTGAAATCAGCCCGGTTATACGACCGAGCGTGCCATGAATAATCTGAACAAGTAATAGCCGCCCCAAAGACTGCCAGCTAATAAGAACTTGCTGGACGTTGCCCTTTTGGCGAAGCAGCTCTTTGCTAGTGCGCTCAGCCGCTTTGCGAGCCTGTTCCTGTGCGTTCGTAGCTTCGGCACCCATCTTGCCATAAGCTGTAATCAAGCCACGTAGGGCTGCTCTAGCAGTACCGGATAGTCCAGCAAAAGCCTGATCCGAACCTGTTTTCAGGCGGCGGATAGCTTGGAGCAAGTCGCTAAAGGTAAGCTTACCTGCTGACAATAACTCAGCCAGTCGAGCCTTTGCGTTTTGTACGTTGAGAAGTTCAGGTTGTGACGCTGCCGCACCACCCTTGGGGGCGAGAAAGCCAGTAGCTTTATCAAGCTGTGAAAGCTGACGCCTCAAATTAACTTGGTTCTGCATCTGTGCAGTAGCTTGCTGCGTCAACCTATTTTGGTCTGCCGCTTGCTGGCGACGGGCCTCAGCGTTTGCACGTTCAACGGCACCAACCTGCTGAGTCTTATTCAGCAAGTTTTGGATTTGTAATTGGACAGCAGGGGTACCACCGCCAGCACCGCCAGCAAAGAGTACAAACTCTTGGCGTAACCCGGCGATGCTGAGTTTGGCTTTTGCCGCTGCTTTTGCAAGACGTTCTTGGGCTGCTACGAGATTTGTTACCTCGCCGACAGTGCCGCCTGCGCTCTTTGCAGCACTAGGTGCAAAACTTTGTTGCCTAGCTACTGTTGTGAAGGTTCTGATTCTAGACTCAGCCTGAGTTTGTTCAAACCTTTTTTGAGCCGCTAGAGTTGCTAGCCTTAAAGTCTTTTCATATGCTTTCTGTTTTGCTTCCTCGGCGCGCACGACAGCTACGCGGCTTTGTTGTACAACGCCTACGACACTTCTCAGCGACTGAATTAGCGGGCCTTCATTCTGCTTGGCACTAATGTTAGCGCCGTCTATCATTGCTTGATACAATGCTATTACGCGTGCCTTTGTCGTACCTGACTGCTCCTGTACCAAACGTAGCGAGGCCAATGCAGCTTGTGCTGATGTAGTTTGAGTCTCGCTAAAGTTAGCAGCGTCACCGGTAGGAGTTTTTCCTAGCCCAATAGTCTTGCGTAAAGCTGATTGCGTTTCTTTTGCTCGTAGCCGATCAATGGCTCGAATCTGAGTCTCGATGCCTAACAGCGCGGCTGCGGTAGCTTTAGCCTTGTCACGGATTGCCGCGATAGTCTCTCGCGTAGTCCGAGCGGCCGCACCTTCGGAAGCTGCCAATGATCGCGTCTCACGGGCAAGAGCTAGCTTAGCTCCGGTTGAGTCTAGAATCTGTTGTGCATTGCGGCGGAGACGAATGTTAGCAGCGTCGAGTGCTTTGTTTCCGGTTGACGTTGCGGTTACTTCTTCCAAGATAGCGGCAGCAAAAGCCTTGGAGTCTTTGGTAGACTTTAACTTGGCTCCTGCTAGATCAGCTATAGCACGTAGCGACTTAACAGCCTTATCATTCTGCTTGTCCATAGCTACCGTTAGCTGTGAGACTTCAGAAATACTAAGACCGAGAACACGCCGCCAACGATTCTGTTCTTGAATCGCTTGAGCCGCTTGAGCTTTAATTGAAATTAGTACATCTGTCATGTGTGACCTTAGAAGGGGACATCCGACGGCTCGGCTAACTCACGCCCGATTGACACAAGCTTTGAAACTGCATCTGAATCTGACGAATATCGGTATGCCCTAACAGCAAACTTTCTTAGTCGCGGGCTGGTATAAATACCTTTTAGCAAGCGGCGTAAAAGTATGGATGTTTTTGTTTTTTCACGCCCGGCAAACATATTCCACGGCGGTTCGTTTTGCCACCTGCGATTAGGGAACACGTTTGTAACTTCGTTAACAAACATGTAGTCTACGTCAGTGCTGACCGTCCACTTTGTAGCTTTAGCTGTTGCTGCCTTGACGATGGTAGCTAACGGCATAGTGTTCATTTTTGACTTTAAGTAATTCTTGTTGATTCTACCATCAGGCCCATAACGCTCGATCATGTAGGCGGCGACACTATAGTCAATGTCAATACCTAGCTGCGAGGCTATACCCGAAAAGCTTGACTTCAAAGCGCCTGATGTTACTGGTATACCGCCTTCGTCAAAGGGGCCTAAGATTTTTTCAAACAAGGGCCGTATTGCTTGCTCAAATGCGTCGTCAACATCTGCTGCAATAACTTTGGAAATACGTTTCCTGTCAGGGTCTTGGATAACCACGCCGATAGAGTAGATCATTCCCATAGTAATAACCAGTAGTAATAACCAGTAGTAATAACCAGAAGCCAAAAGTCTGAATGACTTTTCAGCCATTCAGACTCATTTACGTGCTTTAAGCATAAGTTCTGTTTCTTGAAACTCTTCGTGTGAACGAACGTCGTCGTAAGCCAGAATCTTAGCCTTTACAAGTATGTCACAATCATCCCAAGCCTCTTTCAGTCCGGGCGGTCTTACTCCGAGGCGTTCGCAGGCTCGCCAGATTCCGTAGGCAGCAGTTCTGCCTTTTGGATAGACTGGTCGGTGTCCACCACTGCCTGCGCTGAAGCTAAAAAACCACGCCGAGCCTCTTCGACTTTGGAATCATCGAGTCCGTTGGCTTGGATTACGCCATTGATAACACGTGCAATTTCGCCTTCGGCGATACCGTTTCCACGCATTTCAGATTCGTAATTAGCCCAAGTTTCGGGATCATCCAGTTTTACAGTGTCCCAATCCAGTCCTGGCGTGGACTGCAATGATTTCAGAATCATGTAATGGGTGCGATGGGTCGCAAACATTTCAAGTTTCTTTTTGTAATTGGGATCAGCTACGTTTTCCTGCATCACGCCGCCGGGCAACATACGCTTTGGCGGCTTAGGTTCAGGACAAAGTTTGAGAAAGTCATCGTAGTTCAACACGGGGCTAGCCGTGAAGTACAGATTACCACTATCCCGGATAATTGGTACAATGACTTCTGCCGTTGGGATTTTTTTACCTTGCAATTTCATCTGAATGCTCCACTATGGTTTTAACTTAAGACCCAGCAGCCGTACGAGCGATGGAAGCCCGCGTGACGTTACAGTTACCGGAAGCAGCGACCGCGCCGCCTCGCATATCATGCTCAAGCGATTCCCAGCGGAAATCTGCGAGAGTAGTCGTTTCAATAGGTTCAACAATTGTACCCGCGCACGTTGGGTCGTAGATAACTTCAACGTCCACAGCAAACGGTTCGCAAACGTCAGCAGCACTGGAAGTCCAAGCCGAAGCAAGACCTTCCCGTTTGAGGACTTCCTCGATAGTCGGCACGGTGTCACCGGTGGCCGACGTCAGGTATTCCCACGTAAAGTCGAAGCGAACTTCGACAGGTTCTTCGTCACCTTCGCGAACGGTGTCAAGTACACCTTTGTCGCGAATGTAATCCATGTTGCGCTTCTCAGTATAAGAGAGATTGCCTTCGCCAATCTTCACTTCTACTGTCTGTGAGCCGCCGCCGCCGTTAAGGTTAATGGTCGTTTGTTTCAGGTCGATAACCGGCATGGTTAATCCCCTTGTAAGTTTGAGATTCTATACGTACCTTGTAGCATGGTTTGTGTCAAGTCAGCAGCAGTCTGCAAGCGACCAAGGTCTCGAAACTGAACACCCATACTTTCGCTTAAATCGTTTCTCAATGGCAAGCATGTGAACTTGCTTTTATCATCTTCAACGCTGTTACCGAGTCTGTAGATGTCAATTTCGGGCGTCATGGCATTCATAAAAATACCACTAAGCTCGTGTCGACGCCATGTATTCTTTATGCTTCGCTTGACGGTGATTAACACATTGATTAAAACATCAATGCGGTACACGTTTTTGCTTACTTGAAGAATGTCCGGCCCATTTGTTCTGATTTCTACATACTCTAACTTGTCATCGGTTTGCCTATCTTCGCCTTCAACATAAGCGGTAATCGGCAACGTCGCTGCAACAGCTATAAGGTGTTTCTGGATAGATGCTTGGAACCACTTTGGCCAACTGATAATCATGGTTCTACCTCATCTTCTGGTGTTACAAAATCAAAGACATTTAAGTCTAGAATCTGATTGAAGGGTTCACCCTCAGTGTGTTTTCCTTTGACTATAATGGCTTTACGATCATCATAACGGTTCGTTTCTAATACGGTATACTTTTGACCATTGTACACGACGTAACTTAAATCGCCCGTATCGACGATTTCAAAGTTAAGAAGATCTTTCTGGTCAAAAATAAATAACCGTTCGCTGCTATCAAAGTGACCGCCCATTGAAAATGAACGACCAGCCATGATCCATGATAAGTCGTACTCAAATTGAGTCCACTGTTTTGAGTCTAGAACCAAAACCCGTTGTACCCGCCTTTTCGCAAGAGTGCGTGTACGTAAGCCAGTGTCGCGGTCAACAGCCGACGTAGTGATGTTATACACATCTACCAGCAGACCGTACCGTTGTTTCAAGCGGTACAACGACTTTTTTATGAAGGAGAGTGAGTTCATAGTTCAATGGTAGGGTGGGGCCGAAACCCCACCCACACCACCCATAGTGAAGCCTTCTTTAAGCCAGCAGGACGGCACCGTACTCGGTATCGAGAGTGGCGACACCCATCAGAAGATCAGCAGTCACCAAGTGACCCTGACCACGACCTTCATATGTGACCACGACACGAATGCCGAGACCATTGTAACTGGCGACATAGGAGTCAGCCAGATTGCTGCGAGGAGCGACAAGCGGACGAGTCACCATCGCACACGCGTTGCGGTGGAAGGCGAAGTTCAAGCTGCCAGTCGGGCCACGGTTGCAGGCTGCGCCGTCGGCGATAGCGACTTCAACTGGACGATCAAGAGTGATCGAGCCGGTCGCAGTGCTGCGAGCCACGACGGAGTAGATTGCCGAAGTGCCGCTAGTGCCGAAGCTAACAAGCGCTCCAACCTCAGGCAGCACGACGCCAACATCGAGAACGATGGCCTTATGCCAGCCGCTGCGATAACCAGCCGTGGTACCGTCACCACCGAGGGCGGTCGTGGTGCTGGCCTGATTCACGGTGTCAGCATCGTAGGACTTGACGGCTGCGCCGTTGGCGATAGCCTTGTCCACTGTTGGCGAAACAGTCAGCACGGCCGTGGCGACGTTGGTAACGCGGTAAGGCGTACCAGCCACGGAGATAAAGGCACCTGCAATGATACCGGTACCCGAGGCAACGGTAATCGTCGAAGCACCGATAATGACAGCACCGGAGACCGTAGTCGTAGTGATGTCAGAATCATCCAGGGTGCTGCTCATGTTCTGAGCCATGTAAATGTCGAAGCCACGCTTCTGCCCAAGGAACGCCTGCCGCAGAGCTTCGGGTGAACCGGAGCGATCAACATCACTGTATTTGTCCAGTGCGAGCAGATCGGTTTCGGAATCCGAGGTCAAAACAAGGTTGCGGCCTTGCATGGGGCACTTGTTGTTGTTCAGGATTTTGCGAACGCCAAGAACATTAGCATCCGTTGCACCACCCGCAAGGGAACCGAAACGGTTGACCATTGCAAACTGAGCAACGCGGCCAGAAACCACACGGTCAACAGCTTGGGCAATCGCCAAAGCCTGTGGCCGCAGGTACTGAGCGACCAGCGACTGGAACGACTTGGATTCCTCGCCATCCTTGATGGTAAAGGACACGTACCAGTGCTGGTTCAGGGGCACGGGGATGTTCGTGGAGATTGCATCCTGCACAACGACATCTTCGTTGTCAGTTTTGCGTGAAGCCTCAAAAGCATTGGGCTTGCGAGTATTCACGACATCGCCGTAAGCGGCAATCTTGTTCTCGAAGTCACGGTGGACGAGGTTGCCCACGACCATGTTTTCTTCAAGAATCATGAGGCTTTCTTGTGCCCAGATTTCGGGAACAAGAGCGTCATTGTCGTTTTCAAACATTGGGGGAAGATAGAGAAAGTCCATGCTGGACTCCTTTTGATTTCAGACTCAAGTCGGGAAGATTTAACACGTTAAGAGCCGACCTTGCCCTCTTTACGTGCTTTACGGTATGCCTCAGGATCTTTACCGAGCGTCCTAAGGTCTTGTTCTTTCCCTGACATTTCGCCGCCAGTAGCGCCGGTGCCACCTTTGGCATCGGATTGGAACAGGTTCCCGTACATTACGGGTGCTTCTTTCATCCGCTTGACCATTTCGATAGGCGGCAGAAACAATTCCTGCAACTTACCAGTTTTGTCGGGCAGACTGAGTTTCACCATCGGAACAAGTTGACCTGTTTTCTTGCCATCCTTGTCAGTTTCTTCGTGAAGGATGGTCTTTGACTGCAAAATGTCCTCAACCTGCTGAGGACGAACCGCTTTGGCCTCTGATGCTGCATCCAACAGAGAGCGTGAGATCGTGCTTCGAGTATACCGCTTTTGCCAGTCGTCACGTTCACTGGTGAGTGTCGTGACCGTTAGTTTGTGACCATCAATCAATTTGGTCTTATCATGCTCTGTCTGTTCTTCCTTCGTGCGAAGCGAAGCGCGAACAACTTCAAGCTCTTGGGCCAGTTCATCCCGCTGCTGGGCGGTTAGCTGCCCGTCGGCAAGCTTTTGAGTCAGCTTGTCCATGTTTGCTTGAAAAGTGCGTTTTTGTTGGGCCAGGAGCGTATTGATATGCGCTTGCTGTCCATCATCAAACACAACTTTTGCGGAACCACCGGAGCCTTTGCCGCCTTTTGCCTTGCCGTCATCAACGGCACCGTCTCCGGCGGCTCCGTCATCATCGTCGCCCTCGAAAAGAGCAGGGATCACAAGACCGTAGATTTCAGAATCAAACATTGTACTTTCCTTTCAAGACACCCTACTAATTCTGATGTTCCGGTATTCTCGTAGCCACGGCTTGATGAATGTCCATGCTCTCGCAGAGGCAATCATAGCCGGGATATGTTCCGGTACACTGTTTGGGTCGTAGGTTGTACCCACTCCAGAGAACCTGTCGCTCTTGACTCGTATGTTGCTTAATTCCACTTCGGGGTCAACCCCATCGAGTAGAGCTAGTGCAATTTCACAACATGCTATCTTAATGTCGTCAGGTGCTTCACTTTGTCCCACGCGGGGAAACTCATTTTCTTGGTCTGCGTCTACCTTGGCACTAACGTAATCCAGTCTGTTGATGTCGCGTGTAGCCATCGCCAGTGCTTTATTACGATCAGAGATTGTAGCGGAATCCCACGGCTCAGTGTGGAGTCGCTCTCCGAAATAGATGTTTGCAAATGCTAAGTCTGCGTATGCCATGTTAACGCACTCCAAATCGTTTTACTTACTGGTAATATAGTTCAACCTTAAGGGTTGCAGTCGTTGCAGTTGACACGTTGATTGCTTCCAATGCGTTCAGGGCGGGGATAGTTTTTTCGACCCCGCTAGCCAGTGTTTTCGTTGCGGCGGTTTCTTCATCCGTGATCGTTATATCGGCATTGGCCGCTAGTATGACCTGGATGATGTTTCCTTTTGTTTTTTCAATACGCTCTGCATTGTTTTCAAAGACAGATACGATTGCAGCATTTACAAGTTTCAACAATGATGTTGGCGTACTTGTGACTGCTACACTTACCAGCATCCACTGCCTAGCAGATGTTACCATTTGCGATTCCATTTTGTGTTCCTTGTTTGAGTATAGAATCAAAGTCCGATGCGCAAACCGAGTCCAATTCTGACGGCTGCGTCTGGTGTTGCAGGCAAAACAATAATGTATGCCGCCTTTGTTTCGCCGTCAGAACCGCCTGCGTTTGTGGCTGTCAATGTAACAGTGTAAGTTCCTTCTGCTAGGTATGTATGACTAGGGTTTTGTACGGTGTCGCTACTCGCATCACCAAAATCCCATAGCCAGCTTGTCGGCGTGTTGCTTGAACTGTCAGTGAACACTACTGTTAACGGAACTACATCGCTTAGAGGAGTGCCGCTAAAATTAGCGACGGGCGGGTTGATAACAATACCTTCCCACGCACCGATATTGAACGGGGCAACACGCGTGTTACCGTAAGCATCATTGGTGAATGTACCAGATAGATCGAAACCCGTTTCAAGCAAGGAGCTTCCAGCTTTGAGTGACCAGTTGCTGGCAGAGGCCATAAAATGATTCGCAGCCACTAAGCTAGTGACATGCCCACTGCCACCGCCCCAAGATGATGCTGTACCATCTGAGGATGCATTATTACTACTGGTAATCGTTAGTGAACCGGGGCCTGCGCCTCCGTTGAGGGTGGTAACAAAACAAGTGTTGGCAACATGAACATTGTTGCGAACGGTCACGGGCATATTCAGGGTTTTTCCACTCAAAGCGTACCGGGATACCGACAATCCTTGGACAGTCGCACTAGTCCCTGTAGTCACAAGTGTGTTATTGTGAATGTTTGCTGTGTGAGTTGCTGTGCCTGACCCGCTGCCAAAAAACGATTCTAAGGCTACCCCAACATGTGCCAAAGCTGTATCCAAAGCCATCTTGAAAATACAGTTTCGCACGGAAATCGTTATACTCTGCGTGGTTGTCGGCTCGAACGACGAGTATATGCCAAATCTCGCTCCTGTCTTACCGGTTGTTGCATTGCAGACAATCAAGCAACCATCGACAACGAGGATACGTGCTGTTGCACTGGCTGTATACTGGTCAATTCCAACGGACGATCCGTTGTTATCGTGACCAAGAATACGCAATCCTTGGATTTCAAAATTGACTCCAGTGCATGTAATGGCTGTTCCTGTACCTTGGATATACGCACCCACTGTTGCATCGCCACCGTGGCCTTGAGCCGCGGGCGTAGTAATCTTGCCGATGCTTGTATTTGTCCAAGTGTCAAAAACAACCTGACCTAGATCGCCGCCAGAATAGCACTCGGCAATATATGTATCCGCAGCCATACCGTCAACAGCGGTTTCCCACGCCTGTAGAGTCGTGTAGTCACCGCCGCCAGCAGGTTTGATTGTATGAGTAGGCATTGCTTACACCTTAAGAGGTTTTTCTTCCGCTGTCTTAACCTTGAGTACTGCGTCTTTTGATTCTAGGATCAAGTTGTCTTTCGTCGTATCTGACCATTCAGTCTTTGTGCCAGCTTTCACTTTGCTGATATCCAGCACCTTAGAGCTAAAGACTGTCACCACGCCTTTTACATCCCGCTCGGCATAAGGCAGCGTGATAACAGGTGATGGTTCATCTGTCATTGCAAGCAATTGTGCTTCAAGAACCGGATCGTCCAGCTTGATAAGTTGAAACTCTTTCAACTCTCGCGTGCCCCAAACGGCACCAGCTAGTTTGACACAGACGATATCGCCCTGTGACTTGATTTTACTCGCAGTAGGCGGCAGTGAGATTCTTACGAGTGCTTCTAACATCTTAGTGTCTCCGGTAGCGTTTCCTGACCATCGTGATCTGCCAGTCAACATGAGCAATGGCCGCCTCGTAGTGGTGTAGTTTGCGTATTGCACCACGCATCATGTATATTACGTTTTAGCATCACTTCCTGTGCTGTTAGCCAAGCTTCAAACTTAGCCTTACGGTACACAGGGGCCAAAATGGAAATAAGCCCCACGATGATTACCACAACAATAAGTAGCTCGATCAAAGTAAAGGCTTTTTCATCGGCGTGGAAAAGTTATTTTCCGAATTGTTCCATCCTTATCGTGACGTTCCCATTCAGCTTGTAGATAGCCAAATGATTCTAGACTCTTTTGCAACTCACGTGCTTGTGTTTTCGAGATACGGTCTGTTAGGCCGTGAAGCTGGCACAGCTCTCTAGTTATACGCAATGAAAATAATATAAGGATCGCCCTCGGTGTTACTCAAGGGGCCGATCCGATGCTCAACAAGGATAGGTGTTGAAACAATCATTCTTTTGCCTCTTTATGGCCGTACTTCTAGTCTGTTAACGCGTTCAATAATTATAGCTTGACGCTCTTGACACTTTGCAATAGCGGTTTGCTGCGAGGCTATTTCTTTCCATATCAGCAAAGCGTCTGCTGAGTTGAATCTTGAAGCTTCAATTGACGCGACCTGTACTCTGATGGCAGAAATCTCTTTGTTGATGATCGCCACTTGCTCATTCATCTGATAATTGAGCGTGGTGACTTGCAAACCTACACCGTTGATAGCTGTCTGAATGTAACCGGCACCCGCAAACAGGGCACCGACAACAGCTAAGACAGATGCCAGCGGTATTAGTATTTCTTTGTTCATTTACCCTTACCCCTTACTTTAGAACTACCTTCTGTGTCCAGTGTGCTGTCGCTAGCTTCTTTTCGCTCGGTGGAACCAGAGTTGGTGCTAGAATCAAGATCACTTACGCCTCGGGCACCGGGGTTTTTACCTTGAGAACCTTCACCCTTACTTTGTGCTGCGAGGATGCGTGCCGCCCTAGCTGCATGATCCTTCTCAGCTAGTGCTACTCGGTTCTCAGGAATACTAAAGGCAAGAGCGGCACCCTTGCTGTCAAGGACGGCACTTTCCATCAGCATTCTAACCGTTTCAACGTCTGTCACCAAGATTTCTGCTTGTTCAATTTCGTCGTGAATGGTTCCTAGCAACTGTGCCGGTATCTTACCGCTTAGCATGAGGCTTGCAATCTGTTTTGCAATCTCGCGGCGATAAGTCTCAGACGGGCTAGCCATCATGCGTTCTTCGAGTTTCTCAGCTTGTGCAAGAATCTCTGTGTCACTCTTTAGATCATAACGGTCAGGGTAGGCTACGTGTGCTACCTGCGTTGCACCCTCGTATTGACTCCAAAACTTGGCAATTTGTTTCTCGCCGTGTTCTAGTTCAAGACCGATGTACGAAAGGCCAGCTTCTAGGCCACGTTCGTCCATACCTTTGGATTCAGCGGAAGCCATCTTGGGCTTTACGCTAGACAAATTAAGATTAACAAGGATGCGGATTTCTTCCTTCATCTGAGCCTGTTTTTCCATCGAAGCCATCAGCGGCTCGGTGGATGGCGAGATAAAGCCGGGCCTGTCGAAACCTTTACCATAAGCGCGTCCGTGAACAGCACCTGCTCGAATCTCATCGTCAGTGCTTGATTCTTCTGCTTGGGCTGTAGCTAGTGGATCGACACCACCAGTGGCCGCTCCACCTTTATTAACGGCATCAACAAGAGCTTGTGCAGCCACTTGCGAGCGTTTCAGATGTGAACCGTCGCGGTTAGGGTCACGTTGCTCGGTATAGAAAGGGTAATTGGCCTTGAGGCAGTAAGCGATGTCGCTTGAACTCATGTTCATCAAGGCAATCTGATAGTCTGCAACATCCCGCAGCAAACTGTCCGTCAGCTCAAACATAGCAAACGGGATTTCTGTGAGTTCAAGCTTTTGGGTGCTAGTTACATTGCCGTTTGAGTCTAGAATCGTTACTACAACTCTGCCTTCTAGAAGATTCAGGACTCTGAAAGTCTCATCGGTGCCGGATTCAGGCAGGTCAAACTCATTACGCTTGTAATTGATGTCCCGCAGAAAGAGAGCTTTGAACTTGTTGTTTTCGTCGTAAGTCCAAGACAGGATATCTTCGGCTCTGTAAATATAAATGTACGGTGCCGCGAGACTATCACCTTGGGTTACAGGTGAATTGACTCTTTCGCGGTCAACAAATACACCGACACGCTTCATGGTGAGTAACTCAGGCAGGATTACGCGTCCGATATAAGCGTTCATCGAGCTACCGCGTCTATCGACACCGGTGCCTAAGCCTTCAACAGCGTTTTGGTAGCTTTCAGGGCCGCCTTTGCGTATAACGTCCGCAATGCGTTGAAAGATGGCATTTTTGATGTCATTAACAGCTGCTTTTGCAAAAGCGGGTACAGCGGTCATGCGTGTACGCGCCTGAAAATCCTCATCATCTTCACGGGATGAGAATTTTTCCAAGTAGGTTTCGACAAAGGTACGACCACCCTCGTAGGTGAGTCGCCACTTCGTCCAGTCGCCGGAATTGGCCGTATGGTCAGGATGTCGGATGGTTATTTTCATAGGAAAGCTTTAATGTCACGGCCAGTGCTGGCTGAAATTGCTAACGGTAAAGCAATTTCTGCGTATGTCTGAGCGTGTGCGTAGTGGTCAGCCACGTTTTCTGGCTTCACATAATCGACTGTGGGATTGTCGTAAGCATCCACACCGGGTTTTCGGATCAGCGCCTTGATGTTTTCAACATACTCAGAAGGCGTGTCTTGAGGCAACATGATTCTAGAATTATGGAAGCGGCCGAGCGTAGTATCGAGCCATCCGGTTCGATCTACGTTAACTCGCCAATCAACCACGAGTTCATTTTCATCCTTAGGCTCAACCATACTGCGGCCAGCAATGCCACGTGCATAGTAGCAGAGTTTCACGTAACCGGGAAAGCGGTCAGCAAACTGTTTGGCTAATCGGCGTTCAGGGAACATGTCGATGACTGCTTGGTTGATAGAAAAGTCTCGCATTAAGCGATCAAGTTCCTCAAACCGTTTGACCTTGCCAATATAGATGACCTTAGGTATGGCTGTTGTGTTGAGGTCGTTGCCCAAAGTTGACGGTAGCAGCCACTGGTTAATAATAACGTGCAGCCATGTTCCAACGTCAATACCCATAGTTGTCAGGACGTTCACATCGTGTGGGTCTTGCAACCTATAGTTTCGGATGCAGGCGTTCACCTTCTCCAAAGTTACTTGGGCACCTTCGACCGTATGGGGTAGGCCCATTTTGGAGTTATAGAGTTCCTGTTCGTATCCCTGATTGGTCTCAGCCAGAATTATATGCTTAGCAATTTCCCACGGTTTGATGGTGGCACTGTATAACTGGTTGACGTAGAAACCGCGTGTCTCGACCTTGGGGCCAGTCGCGTTCCAGTAACCATATTTCAGCATGGCGGCTTTCGCATCTTTATCATGAGGCAAATCATTCTTGCATTCGCGACAAATGATTCTAGACTCATAGATGTCTGGATCGAGGATGCCGTCACCGCGAACCTTTAAGCATTCAGGGAATATAAGTTCTGTGTTCCTGCTGCAACAAGGACATACGAAGAAAAAGTGTTCTTGGGTGCTTAGCTGGAAGGCAGAATTGATGCCAAAATCAGTGATGCTTGGAGTTGAGATTTCCCAAATCATTTTCTGAAATTGACCCGATGCACGCTCATAACCGAGCGTAACCTGCTTTTGATCCATTTCGTCGCGTTCGTCGAAAAACAAGTTAGGTGCCGGGACACTTTTTAGGCCAGAACGGCCTCTGGATCCACGAATGTACAAGTTAGTAGACCCAGCACGTTTGTGCCCGACGTTTTTAATATCTGAAAAAAGGCCGCTCAAATGAGGCGACATTTCGAGTGCAGAATCAAAACGGCCAACAGAGAAGTCAGTAGCGTCTGGAGTTTTGTTAGGCAGGACGTACAGGCAATCTTCTCTGCAAACGTCGATCTTGTAAAAGACCAGATTCAGCATTGTCTCAGTGAAACCCATCTGAGCGGCTTTTTGTCCGATATTATGTTCGGCATGTGAATCGTGCATATCCCGTAGCCACGGGTGATACTTGAAAGTCCAGTAACCGGGAATAGGCTTCCCCATCATACGGTACTTTTCTGCCCAAACGGAAGCAGTATTAACTGCTCGGCGTAGTAGGCCCGTCTGTATCCGGTTTCGCATCTGTGATTGTAGAGTCATCGACGATCCTTTGAAGTATTTCTGAATCGCGAATATGATTGCCAATAATGGTAATCATGGAATCCGCGAAGATATTGGCTTTTGCTTCGTCCAAGAGGAGGCCTGTGGCATCTTCCAGCTTGTGACAAGATTTTACTAAGCTTTCGATGCTTTTGATAACATCGCATAAGGGCATAGCTGCACAGATTAGATCGTGCGGCGTTTCGCAGCGGTTAATGCGTTCTTCGACTTCGAGCCGTAGAATGCCAATTTCGTTACGTAGGCTGATGACGCGGGCAGATGTAGCAAACTCAGTGACTTCCTTTGCCCAAAGTTTTAGTGCGTAGTTGCCCAAGCCAGTTGTTTCCAGTCTACTTTCAACAATGGCGGCAATACTTTCAGTAATCTCGTCACGAATCTCAGCAGTTACGGTGTGATCGGGATTGTGCTTCCGTACAGAGGCAACTAAGTCATGAGCCATTTCGATAGCATTATTAGTGTCCATGAATGCCAGCAGCTTGTTTTCGATGATGGCACAACTGATGGCTAGTGATTCCACTGTATGGATCAGGCGTCGAATCACACTGGAAAACATCAACAGGTGGCTGTCGTCATTGGTTGTGAAATCCAAGTGATTCTGGATGAGCAAACGGACAATAGCAATTTCATCTCTCAAGGATTTTATGCTACTGCTATCCGTAAGCGAGTTCACTCTTGCTTGGTACCGGGCGATCTTGTACCTTTTGATTCTAGAAGCTTTCTGCGATTGCATATCACGCCAGCCGCCGTGACAGATGCAATTTGTCCCACCCTCTACAGCCACGAGGTTACATTGACCGCGTGAGGGGATGGTGGCTTGGCAACGGCGAGGATCATCCTCGTATGCGATGCGTTCAATCTGGCTTTGGTGATTTTGACTCATAGTGTTATCCTTTTACATATAGTAAGGCCAAACTTTTGAGTCTAGACTCAAAATAAAAATAATTTTTTTGCCAAAAGTAAAAATTAAGATATCATTTTTGATTCTAGACTCTAGACTCTGACCCACCCACCCCTTTGTTTCCTAGGTTCCTAGGGTTCTTTGTTCCTAGGGTTCTTTGTTCCTAGAGTCGGGTGGCTTAATTTTGTGTACAGGGGTAGGGGAAGTGCTAAAAGATTCTCACCTTGCGTGCCATTTTTGACCGGCTGGGGCGGGGCCGCTGGGGCGGGGCCGCTGGGGCGGGGCCGCTGGTGGTGGTGGTGGTGGTGGTGGTGGTGGTGGTGGTGGTGGTGGTGGTGGTGGTGGTGGTGGTGGTGTTCATCGGGCTACTCCAGTCAGGGCGGCGCGCAGCATGGTTGCGGCGCGTGCTGCATCCTCGGCGTGGCGGTGAAGTTGGCGGGCGTGTACGTCCATCAGGTCGGCTACTGCATCGAAAGTCAGCCGATCTTTGATACCTTGTGCTACTGCATTATGGGTCATGTCGGTAACGGTGTGGTCGGTGGCTCGCATTACTTGGGCGTGCAGGTCGTTAATCATGGTAGGCTCCTGGTAGGGGTGAAGGCAACAGGGAGCCGGTAGGCTCCCTGCTGCTGTGGGTTACTTGCGCTTCTTGGCGGATGCGGGTTTCTTGGCGGGGACAGGTTCAGCGATGGCGTTGCGTTCCATAGCCGCCTTGATGCTGTCCGTGTCGAATGGTAACACGCGTAGCATGTGGCCGATGGCTATGCGGGCGTGTTCAAGCTTGCCCGTATTGATGGCAGCAAGTAGGCTGCGGACGGCTGCGCCTTGATCGTCACTACGCTGGTGGGCGCGGGTGTAGGTGTCAAGGGTGGCGATGTCTTTCTTGCCGAGCGGCTTCTCTTTGTCGTCAGGGTTGGCGACCTTGGCACCAGTCGCTACCCGCTGCAGGTCGGCGAGTTTCAAGCGGGTTTCCGGTTCCAAGTCTTTCAAGGTGGTGGGCATGTCTGCGCGGAACACGGACAGGGCGCGGCCGGTGGGCATGGGGTGGAGCTTTTCCGCTTCTTTGGTGGCTTCATCCAGTGTCTTACCGCCAGTAACGGCGGCTTTTGTTGCCGTGTCTCTGAGTTTTGCAATTTGCGCCTTGGCCGTTGCCGTCAGAATCTCATTGTGCAGGGCGTTCACCGCATTGCGAATAATTGGATCGGTTCCGAGCTTGTGCGCGGTATCCATGTACCACGTTTGAAAGTCTGCGGGCATGGCGTTGAAGCGTTGCACGTCATCTACCGCCTGCTTGCCGATGCGGGCGATGAGCGTGGCGCGATCGTGCATTTTCTCAAGGCGCTGGACCTTGCCGATGGTTTCCGCGAAGAGCAAGGCCTGACGATTGTCGCTCTTGGCGTGATCGTCGAAGATGCCTAGCGCGGCTACTGTTTCATGAGTGAAGGACTGCACATCGCACAACATGGTACCGTGCGGATAAAGTGCGGCGGCCAAGTCGGGGGCGTTGGCGATGATGTAAGCCAATGCTTTTTGGCGACGATGGCCACGGCCAATGACATCGTCGGAAAACACAACGGGCATTCCGTCGGGGCGCGTCTCGTCTTGGCCGTGTGACGTGTTGCAGGACGGGTGATCGGGTGAGCCATTCACCGCCAACGGGGCGATAAGGGCCAAGATTAGCTTGTCCGTAAGCTGGGCGCTACCATCAGCCCAGCGGGTAAAGGCCTGCTCAGGGTGCGCTTTCAGGTCAGCCATGACGAGGCGCTTCTGTCCCTTGCCCTTGCTCGCGGCGGGTACGTTAATCTTCTTGAGGTCGATTTCAACGGTGACAACGGGCGTCGTGGTTGTCGGTTTTCCATCCTTGTCTTTACCGCTACGGGGTGGAAGGTTAAAGGTAAAAAGCGTGTTGCCGTTGCTGGCGGTTTCGGTACGGGGTACGGTTTTGGTTGCGTCGGTCATTGTAGTATCCTATAGGTGTGTGTGTGTGTGTGATTCGATTCGATTCTAGAATTGTCTGCGGGTTGTTCCACGTGGAACATTAGATGTACGCCAGCGGCTTTAGTGTGCGGTGCTCTCCCTTTTAGGTTTCCTCTATAGATGTCTAGAGTGTCAAGGGTGCAAGGCTCTATTGCTTAGGCTCGATTAGGTTTTACATGACTGATCCTTTCGTAAGGGTGTACGGGCATGCGTTATTATATCGTGCAAGGCGCTCAAGTCAATTGTAACGAGTTTGTAACGGGGTGATAACGGATTATCATTACTAGCTACGGGTTTCCTAGTACGTACACGTATAGTACGTATACGCATAATACGTATACGTACTACCTTGATTCTAGACTCTACGCCACGCCTGCACGTGCGAAGGGCAGCCAGGGGCCTTATGAAAAGTTTGGAACTTTTGAAAAAAGCTCTCCTTATACCCTGCACGCTAAGCGGTCATATATATATATATATATATTGATCCTAGAATCTTTTATCAAGATTTTGTATGGCGACAAAATCCTTGGACGCTAGGAGAACAGACATGCGGGCTTCTGGTGGCCCATTGCAAACTAATAAAACTGAATCACCCTGTTTCAGGTCTCTTATCGTTATTGTGGAGTCGTTCTCGTCAATAAATGCCATGCCGGTTCTGAGTAGTTGCAGCATTCCAATCCCAGATTTCCATTTTCCAGGCCAGTATAATGTGATTTTCATTATTTTTTCCAATCCTTTGTTATTGCGTCCACGCGCGTATACCAATAAAAAATAAACTGAAGTCGGTTTTTTCATCAACTCGCTCGTTTTTTATATTGCGCAGGTTAGTGCATAATCAACAATGTGTAATGTTTGCAGTAAAGTATACATTGTGTGATGCGCCTCTCACCATTATCCCGTTATCCAGGGTCTCAAGTATCAGTGACTCTATACTCAGGTCGCCCGTAACCGTGTTTCCTGTGTCCATGACTGTAGATTCCTGCATCCATCACTGTAGATTCTATACTCTATTGTTGTAGTCTGTTGTCTGTTGTGTCCTGTGACCTGTAGTTTCCTTTAGGTTCGGGACTCCAGGACTCTGATTCTACTCCTTATTATTTCAGCACGTTTTAACATAGATTCAATGTCACCAGTGCCATACTTTCTGTATGTACGTTTCATCGTGACTATCTTGAATACTATGTATTCCAATTCTAGAATCAAGGGTTTCATAAAGTAATGCATAACTCTCTCGCACATGCCCGGAGCGCTTGTTTTGGATTTACTCACTTTGTCAATTATTTACTTTTGTCAAAAAAATGAACACGCCGCATCCACGTGGCTGCCATCCTCTCGCTTCAATTTGCTGACACGCAGACAGCCCGCCACACCGTTTTAACCGATAGGTCAGACTAGTATAGCCATTTTCTTAAAACTCACCACAGCCCATCGTAGGGCCAACTAGTGAACAGGGGCCCCCTACTCTTTATATACAATTTTTTTTTTTTTTTTTTTTTTTTTTTATAAAGGTTATTGGTTTTTTTTTTTTTTTTTGTTTTTACTTTTCCTTGTATTTGTTTCCTTAAAATACCATAAATTTTTTTTTCTTACCGCCTAAAACCCACA
>Ga0163144_10003616_pt1 | contig 35169 bp, 30 predicted proteins | sample OliLak19BULKMAT1_FD_123175 | JGI IMG/M metagenome (GOLD analysis project Ga0163144, IMG submission 123175) | Freshwater microbial mat bacterial communities from Lake Vanda, McMurdo Dry Valleys, Antarctica - Oligotrophic Lake LV.19.BULKMAT1 | ecosystem: Environmental > Aquatic > Freshwater >...
GTGTTGCGCACGTTGCTGCCCACATGCCAGGGCGAATTCCGGAAAACGATCCCTTAGAGCCAGGTTTTTGCAGGTCGTAGGGAAAACCGGGAAATCAACGGCCTATTTGGCTAAATTTAAAATCCCCGTTTCCGGAAAACCGAAAAATGGGACAGGCTCTACCTAGCGTGATTCGATCATTGAGACCCCGGACGAGGATCGAGCGATGAACGTGATGAGTGTTTCGCTGCTTCGCATGCAGAACGGCGACATCGGTCTTTTCTATTGCCTTCGCTTCAGTTGGCACGATCTGCGCATGTATGTGCGCCGGTCCGCTGACGAAGGGCGCACTTGGTCGGCCGCTGTCCGCTGCATGCCCGCCGCCGACTACCGTGCCGGCGGAAGAGTGGATAAGCACCGCCTCAACCGTTTGCGTGTCAGAAGAGTCAGTTTGGATCTGCTCATGGCACCTTGATCCATCCGCGGATCTTTGAATCCCTGTGATGAACCGGCGATTGCCGTGTCCCCATCAAGCGCTATGCGGCCGCGGCGGTGAGGAAGATCCGGCTGACATCCAACTGGGCATCGCGCAGCTGAAGAAGGTCATGACACCCCTGCTTATCGCCCGGCAGCACGGGTCCACCCGCACGCAGAGGATGGGCATCCTGTTGGCCTCGAAATAATAGCATGCCATGCCTTACAGAACCAGACCGACCAAAGCCACGCCGAGCAGCGAGGTGTGAACCTGCTCGTTGGTCCGGCTCCAACGGTCGGCCAAGCCGCCGCCGACCAGGCAAAGAGGCAGCTTCAAACCGTTGCGTGGACAGGGGTGGTCAATGTGTGTTACCAGCCAAGTTGACTTGCGCCTTAAGGCGCATCACCGCTGCATCAGGAGAAAGTCAGACCGGTGCCATCTACTCGCGCATGAATCCGAAAAAATGCCCGCCCCTGCCCCGCCGCTCGTTCATCCAACTCTCTGGCCTCGCCTGCACGGCAGCGGGTCTGCAACTGGCCGCCCCCGCCCGTGCGGCGACAGAGCCCGCAGCGCCGGGGGTTGACAGCAAGTCGCTCGAGGATATCGGCTCGCGCCGGGAACTTTTTGTCGACGATCACCTGATCGACCGACTGGGTGGCACCGCCGCGCTGCGCATTCATCATCCGCAGCCGCGGGAAATCGTCATTGAGCACGATGCTCCGTGGGAAGGCAGCGGCAGCGGCTACCACAGCCTGTTCAAGGACGGCGACCTCTACCGACTCTACTACAAGGCTTGGCACCTGGAAGGCAACCAGAAGAACCCCTACACCGGCGATACAGACGCCCATCGCCTATGCTACGCGGAAAGCCGGGATGGCGTCACCTGGCGCAAACCGGCGCTGGGTCTCGTCGAGTACGGGGGCACGACGGCAAACAACATTGTCATTCCCAGTGGATGGATGGACGGGATGCATTTGAGCGCGGCGGAGGCGGCGGTGTTCAAGGACGAGAATCCCGCAGCACCGCCCGATGCTCGCTACAAGGCGGTGGTGCGCTGCCGCAAGCCTTGGGGACTGATCGCCTTCAAATCCGGCGATGGGATCCGCTGGGTTCCCCTCAGCGAAAACCCGGTCATCACCGAGGGAGCCTTCGATTCGCAGAACCTTGCTTTTTGGGATGCTAAACGTGGCGAATATCGGGCCTACTGGCGCTATTTCACCGAGGGGATCACGAACGAGACGACGTGGAAATCGGGCGGCTACCGAGGCATCCGCACCGCCACCTCGAAGGATTTTATCCGCTGGAGCGCGCCCGTCGATGTCGACTTCCCCGGGGCCACGCGGGAGGTGCATCTTTATACCAACCAGATCAAGCCCTACCACCGCGCGCCGCATCTCTACATCGGGTTGCCGATGCGGTACGTTGACCGCGGCTGGACCGACTCGGCCCGGGCCCTGCCGGAGCTGCCCAACCGGCAGCTGCGCGCGACGGTCAATCCGCGCTACGGCACGGCGGTTTCCGACAGCTTGCTCATCACGAGCCGCGATGGCGTGAGTTTCAATCGCTGGGATGAGGCGTTCCTCCGGCCCGGGATCGAGCGGGAGGGCACTTGGAACTACGGCCACCAATGCCTGGCTTGGCACATGGTGGAAACCGCGTCCGCGCTCGACGGCGGTGCGCCGGACGAGCTGTCGTTCTACGCGGTCGAGAGTTACTGGACCGGCCGCAGCAGCACACTTCGGCGGCACACGCTGCGGTTGGACGGCTTCGTCTCCGTCAACGCGCCGGGCCGGGGCGGCGAGTTGCTGACCCGGCCGCTAAGGTTTTCCGGCGGAGTGCTGCGGCTGAATTTTTCCACCTCCGCGGCGGGGAGCATCCGGGTGGAAATCCAGGACGAGGGAGGCCGCCCGCTGCCCGGTTATGCACTGGACCAGTGCGAGGTCATCTATGGCGATGCGCTTGAGCGGCGTGTCGCTTGGAAACAAGGCGCCGATGTCTCTGCCCTGCAGGGCCGGCCGGTGCGCCTGCGATTCGTGCTGGAGGACGCGGACCTTTTTGCTTTGCAGTTCACCCCGGCCTGAACAGCGCTGATCAGGGCCCGGGGCTCACCGCGCCGGGTCGAAATGGCCGATGGCCCGTCCGGTACATCCGCAGCTAGGCCGGCCGGCGCGTGATGGCCTGCCGGCAGGAGGTGGGGTCGGGCTCGTGCCGGCCCAAGGGAGGCACATGAAACTGGCCGCTCCGGGCGACCGGGGCTGCCGGTTCGATGCCGACGAATCGACCACTACGGGCGGATTCCTCGGCCGCCTCGATGATGCGGGCCGTGCGCACGGCGTCGGCCAGCGTCGTTGGCGGCGCGCCCCGCCCTTGGATGGCCGCGAAAAATTGACGGAAGAAATCCTCTCCGCCGCTGCCGCCATAGGACGTGGAAACGGGTACGGTGAAGGTTTCCTCACGGGCGGGCGACTCGCCGGCCACCGGCGGACTTTCAACCAGCAGGCGCGGGTTGAGATCGGGCCACACGACGCGCCCGGTGCGGCCGTTGAAGCCGAGATAGGAATCGTAGCCAGCTAGATTCACGTACCCTTGGCCGCTGTAGGCGAGTGTGTAGCCTGCATGGAACGTGCCGATGGCGCCCGAGCGGAACCGGAGGGCGAGCATGGCGAGATCCTCAACGTCAATCGTCTCACCTGAGCGTGTAGCCAGCAGTGCGCCCACGGCCGTGATCTCGTCGTCCGGCACGTATTGCAGCAGGTCCAGGCAATGGCAGCCGAGCCAAAGCAGGATGCCGCCGCCGGACTGCTCGCGCCGGAACAGCCAAGATGCCGGGTTGCGGAACCTGACCTGGGTGGTGAGAAAGCGGGCCTCCAACGTGAGCAAAGGGCCCAGCGCGCCGGATTGGACGAGCCGGCGCGCCGCGACGACGCACGGGTGGGCACGGCGGGCGTAGAGCACGCTGGCGACGACGCCCGCCTGGGCGGCGGCCGCCTGCAGGCCGCTGATCTCGGCGGAGGTGAGGCCGGCGGGTTTTTCGGAGAGCAGGTGTTTGCCCGCCGCGATGACGCGCTGCGAAACGGCGGCGGTCTGGTCGGTGCGCAGGCAGACAATCGCAAAGACGAGATCGGGCTGGGCCAGTACGGCCTCGAGATCGGTCGTGGCCGCGCTGGCCTTGCGGCTGGCCGGCAATGCGGGTTTCGCGGCCACGCCGGGATGCGCATCCCAAAGCGACACGCTCGTGATCTCCGGCAGATTCTCAAGCGTCGTCATCAGGATGCCGGCGTGGGGGTGGCCTAGGCCAAGGAGCGCGGCTTTCATGCAGACTCAGGTGTTTCCAACTCAGTGAAGAGGGCCGGCTCGTCGAGGGCAAGCGCCGCGAATGCCTGATCCAAGTGCGCCGGGATGCGGCCGCCGACCAGCACGGACGTCACCCCGGGCCGGTGGACAGCCCACGCGAGCGCGAGATGCGCCATAGGATGGCCGGTCTGGGCGGCGACGGCGGCAAGGCGGGCCAGCCGGGTCTCCGGTCCGGGCTTGAAGTAAATTGTCTGGTGGCCGGGGGCGACGTCGAAGCGCGAGCCGGGTTGCACGCCGCCGCGGTGCTTGCCGGTGAGGAAACCGGCGCCGAGCGGGCCGTAGGTGATGATCGCCACTTCCCCGGCGGCGCACAGCTCGCGGACTTTGGGATCGACGTCGCTCACGGCCAGGTTGTTGAAGTTCTGCAGGGCGCGGAAGGTGGCGAGGCCCTGCTGGCGCTGCAACCTGAGGACCGTCTGCAGCTGGGCGGCGGTGAAGTTGCTCACGCCGAGGGCACGCACCCGGCCGGAACGGACCAGCCGATCGAGCTCAACCAGCGCGGCGGGAGACTCGGCGGCGACATCCCACTTGTGCAGGTAGAGCAGGTCAATCGTCGCCACGCCGAGCCGAGCCGCGCTGGCGGCCACGGCCGCGTCAATCGCATCCGGCGTGAAGGGCGGGGAAATCTTCGTTGCCACGCTCAGCGAGCCGACGGCGGGCCGGCGCGAGGCGAGCCATGCGCCGACGATCTTTTCGGAGGCCCCAGCGGTGTAGGTCGCGGCCGTGTCGAAGAGCGTGATGCCGCGCGCCACGGCGTGGTCCATCAGGGCGAAGGCGGCGGCTTGGTCGATTTCCCGGCCGAAGGTCGAACCGCCGAGGCAAAGCGGGCTTAGCGGGGCGAGGGTGAGATCCAGGCAAAAGCGCGTCATGGACTCAGTGGGCAGTATAGCCACCGTCGACGGGTAGGTTGACGCCGGTCACGTAGCGGGCGGCGTCACTCAGCAGGAAGATGACCGGCCCGCCGAGGTCGTTTTTGTCGGCCATGCGGCGGAGGAAGGTGGCCTTGACGTAACGCTCGACAAAGGTGGGATGCTGGCCGCTGAAGAAGCCGCCCGGCGAGAGGCAGTTCACCCGCACTCCGCGCGGCCCGTAGAGCGCCGCGAAGTAGCGGCTGAGGTTCACCATGCCTGCCTTGTGGAAAAAATAGTCGGGGATAGCATGCATGTTCAACCCCTCGTAGAGTGAGTAATCCGGACCGACCATGCCTTGGATCGAGCCAATATTGACGATGCTGCCTCTACCGTGCACCGCCATCGCCTCACCGAAGGCGCGGCTGATGGCGAAAAGGCCGGTCGCGTTGGTCTTCATCGAGGCCTCCCAGTCGGCTAGCGGCGCGTCGGCGGTCTTCATCGGGCGGGCGACTGCGTTGTTGACGAGGCCGTCGACCCGGCCGAATTCGGCCAGCACGCTGTCGCGAAGTTGGAGGATAGAAGACTCCTCAGCTTGGTCGAGAGCGCGGGCATGAACCGAGCGGTCCAGGGCACGTTCCTCGGTGGCGACCTTTTCCAGGGCGGCGACGTTGCGCGATGCGAGGATGAGCGTGGCACCCGCCGCTGCGAGTTGGGCGGCAAGGCCGCGGCCGTAAAGCCCGGCTCCGCCGGTGAGAAGGACAATCTTGCCGGCGAGCGAGAAAGCTTGGGTGGGAGTGGCGGGATCCGGGGTCATAGGTTGATCGGGCGGTTCTCGCCCCATGACTGGAGCGCTGCGAGGTTGAAGCGCAAGGTCTGGATGCCCTCTTCGAGGGTGCAGAGGTCGTTGGGTTGGCCATCGATGGCGTCGACGAAGGCGCCGGCCTGGTTGAAATAGAGCTGGTCCCGGTCTGTCACAGGCGCGGGGTGCCATCGCCAGTCGCTCTCGCCGCGGGCGAGCGCGCCCCATCGCTGGGCGTTCAGCTCGACACGGACCGAGCCGGTTTCGGCGTGGAAGTCCCAGCGCGTCTCGTTGACCGCCTGAAACTGGTTGAGCGCGTAGCTGACCAAGGCACCGCCATTGCGCGCCGTGACATTTACGGTGTCCTCGACCGTCACGCCCTCAAGCACTTGGTGGGCGGCGTCGCAGAAGACCCGGGTGGTTGGTCCGAGGACCCATTCGACGGCGTTAGCCATGTGGGTCAGGGCGTCCTGGATGGCGCCGCCGCCTTCGGCGCGATCGCGGTAATAGATCTCGCGATAGGCGGGGCGGAAGAGAGGGAAGTGCTGCCCGGTGTTGACGGCGACATGCCGCACCGGGCCGAAGGAGCCGGCCCGCAGGAACTGCCGCGCCGCCTGCAGCGCGGGCAAAAAATGCAGTACGTAGGCCACGCCGGCAAACCGGCGGGCAAGGTCGCGGGCTGCCAGCAGCAAGTGTGTGCCCTCGAGACTGAGCGACAGCGGCTTCTCACTTAGCACGTGGTGCCCGGACTTAAGGCAACGGAGGGCGATCTCCACATGCGAGGGCGCGGGGGTGGCGATAACGACCCCGGCGAGCGCGGGATTCGCCAACACCGGCGCCCAGTCGGGAGTGGTGGCGACCCGGTAGCGCTCGCTCATCTGCGCAAGGATGGCGGGACGGATGTCGGAGGCGACAACGTCGGTTCGGCCGGTGGCGAGAAACGTGCGCACATGGCGCTCGCCGATGGAACCGCAGCCGATGACAAGGATGACGGGACGTGAAGCGGGAATATGCACGGGCAGTCCTGGAATGGGCGGGCGGAGCGCGGGTCCCGCACCGTCATACCTGATGACGAATGAGTGGTGCGGGAATGTAGCGGAGGCTACCGAGCGTTTACGAGAAAACGACACTGGTAACAATATGTGTCCTCACACGGGCCAAGAACGGAACGACGGCGCGGTTCACCTCGGAAACGGGCTCTGCGGCCAAGTTTCAAGTATCGTCCCGACTCCGAGCACTCTTTCCGTGGAGTTTCTTCCGCGCAGGGCGGCAGGCGAACAGGTCCTGTCCAGATGCCTACATGCCCCAGTCGGGACGATAGGCTCGCGAGAGGAGCGCGTTGGCCTGAGGCGCGTTCGTGACGCGGAGATTGACGGCGTCCCAGTCCAGCCGGGTGCCCGCGCGGTAGGCTGCCGCACCCAGATGGATTGCTTCCATGATGGCGCCGGAGTAGCCGAAGTGGCAGGAGGTCGGGCTTCCCGTCTTGCACGCGGCGATCCACTCCATACGGTGGCCGACTTCAGCCACTCTTCGTGCCGACGGCAGGGAGCGATACGCAGCCATCCACTCGGCACGCTGACTAATTTCCATTCCGACCGAAGGAGGGATACTCGGTGCCGGCGGCACGAACCCGGCGAACTTCTGTTCCGGCCAAAGCATCCAACGATCGTAATTCACCAGCAGCATGCCTTCGGTGCCGCGGAAGACGCCCCAGGCCCACTCTGGGAACTTGTTTTCGGCGAAGATCGGCGGCGGTTGGCTACCTTGGGTCCAGGTCAGGGTGACCGGCGGCAGGGTGCCGCGGGCGGGGAACTGGTAACGCAGGTGCAGGTGGGACGGGGTGGTCTCGGGGTGCGGCGGCGACCCTTCTGCCTCTACCGAGAGCGGATGGCGGAGATCCAGGGCCCAGAAGGCCAGATCGAAGAAGTGGCCGGCCATATTGCCGAGATTGCCGCAGCCGAAGTCCCACCAGCGCTGCCAGTTCCCGCCACAGCCACGCGAATAGATGGGGTGGTAAGGCCGGTACTGCGTCGCCCCAAGGAACAGGTCCCAGTGAAGCCCGTCGGGCACGGGTGGGGTCTCGATCGGTCGGTCGCTCGGGGCACCTCCGTCCCCGCGCGGCCAGATATGGCACTCCTGCACCGAACCGATGGCGCCCATTCGGATCAGTTCGAGTATCCGCCGGTAGTTTTCCGAAGCGTGAATCTGGGTGCCCAGCTGGGTGGCGACCCCTTTTTCGGCGGCCACCTCGGCCATCAAACGACCCTCGATGACCGAATGGGCTCCCGGCTTCTCACAGTAAACGTGTTTACCCCGCCGCATCGCCGCCAGACTGATCGGACTGTGGAGATGATCGGGCGTGCTGACCACAACGGCGTCGATCTGATCGTCCATTTCGTCGAGCATCCGGCGGTAATCGAAATACCGTTTGGCCCGCGAGTACCGGGCGAAGGTCTCTCCGGCGGGATTCCGTTTCCCCGGGACCAGGAGGGCCGTTGCCCGTTCGTCCACGTCGCAGAGGGCGACGATGTCCTCACCCGTCATCACTTGCCGGGTCGCCGGCTTGACGAGCATGCTCCTTTCGAGGAACTCGACGTTTTCGCCCGCAAAGTGCGCAAGGTTCCAAGCGCCCATGCCGCCGATCCCGACGGCGGCCACCCGGAGTTTCTCGTTGGCCTGGTAGGAGCGAGCCGAACGGGCGTCTTTGAGGATCAACAATCCCGCCGCACCACCCATCGTGCCGAGAAAACGCCGCCGATTCCAAAGTTGCGTCGCTGAGCTCATGAAAAACAGAACCCCTCCTCGTTTCAGGGCGCAAGGCGAGATTTGGCCGTCGGGTCGGAAAGGTGGGGGATAAACCCCTGCCGAATACGATCCAGCGGAAATTCCGACTTCCTGCCAGCTCCGGTCTTAAAGCCGGGTCGCACCGGGGCGTGGATCGCGCATGCTGGAGGGCGGTTCTTTCCGCGATGTGCATGTGCCAGCGTGGATCCAAGCTGATCGGCAATGATCTTCTCCGAGACTGTCGTGATGAAAGATTGTGGCATCGTCTGGACTTCAATCCTTCGACGTCCTCGCATGGATTCCCGATGTGACGACGATTCGTTTCGACCGGCATGGAGAAAATACTTTGATAACCGGCATGACCTCGCAGCCCGGGTTCGCCCCAAAACCCGGTAGACTCCTCCCGGATCTGATCCCCTGAGGATCGGATTTCCTCTCAGTGATCGCCTCTGCAACCCGCATCCCGATGGCCCGCCTCCCGATTCTCTCGCTGCTGCCTTTTTTCCTAACCCTGGTGCTCTGCCTTGTTCCGGCAGCCATTGAGAGCCGCGCCACGAGCGTCGAGGAGGCGGTCGCACGCGTCCGACAGCAGGGCACCGGGCCATCGCTCATCAACGATTCCCTGCTGCGTAGTCTCAGCGCGAATCCCGCCAACCTCGAAGTGGGCCGCACACTCTTTAACACGACCTGCGCACTGTGCCACCTTGAGAACATGCGCGGAAAAGCCGGCAACGCCGCCGTTGTCGGCTCCGATCTCACCGACAACATCTGGGACCGAGGCGGGCGGCCGGCTGACATCTTCACCACGATCATGGACGGCTCGTTCGATACGGGCATGCCTCCTTGGAAGGACACCTTGGGCGAGGAAAAAGTCGCCCTCGTCGTCGCCTACATCCTGAGTCGCCTGCCGGTCGTCGAAACTCCGATCTCTGCGGCCAATGCCGCGCACAACGCCAAGCTGAAGGAATGGCTCGGGCGGCTGGACGACATCCCCCGACCAGCGCCGGGCGAAGAGCCCCGACTCGCCTATTTCCCTGTGCGACTTCCGGAGGGCGAGCTGCTCGAGGCCCTCGCGTTGATCTACGCCGACGGAAACGTGGTGCTCTACGATCAGGAAACGTTCGCGCCGCATAGCCTCTGGTCGGACGCGACGATCGCGCGGGAGCGGGCGGCAATCCGGACGTTCCACCTCAAGGGGCGGCGGACGATGACGTTCGCCGGCGCGGCCAACGCCATCACACTTTGTGGTCCCCCGGCCAACGGAAACCCAATCAGGCGTACGCTGGCCGACGTGGTGCGACGCAAGCAAGGGCTCGAGATCCGGACCCGCGCTACACTTTCCTCGGGCGAAGCGGTGGTCGGCAGCGAAATCCTGACCGTGACCGACTCGGACGCCGGCACCGTGCTGCACCGGACGCTGACCTTCGAGGGAATCCCGGCGGGCGCTAGCCTCGTCCTCACTCCAGGCCGGGTCGAGGGAACCTCCGAAGCGAACGGAGGCATCGTCCGGACAACCGGACGGATGCAGATAGTCGGCAACGGCGTGACGGTCGTTCCGACTGATGGGGGCCGGAGCGTCGGTTTGGAATGGGCCCACACCGTGGAGTCTCCGCGCCGATCCATGGCGGCAGGTGAAACGAAACCGGCCGCCTTCGCTTGGGACGATTGGTTTCCAGGCTCAATGAAGAGACCGGGCTATCGGGCGGTGCAGCATCCGTTGCCGAAGTTGCCCTCAGGCGAGGACCGCGTACTTCCGTTTGCAATGGCGACCGATTTCGTGACAGGCACGGTGTATGTCGCGTCCGGGAAATTAGGGGAGATTTTCCAGGTACAGGTCGATTCCAAGCTGGGCTCGCTGGCCACGTTGACTGATTTCACCGGGACGCACTTCCAGGATGTGCTCGCGATGGCCCATGATGGCAGCTCGCTGCTCGTGCAGCATCGGCGAAACCTGACCCGCGTAATTGACAACGACCGGGACGGCATCGCCGAGCGCTTCGAACACCTACTCGCGTTCCCTCAGTTACTCGATCCGAAATCGTACGACTGGGGCTACGGCATGGTTCCAGACAAGAATGGCGGATACATTGTCAGTTTCGCCACCCACGCGGTGGGCTCGCAGGAGATGAAGGGATCGGGATCCGCGATCCGCCTCAACCCCGATCCGTCGGGCTGGAAGGTAGAGGAGGTAGCGTTCGGCATGCGCAATCCGGTCGGGTGGACGCCTGGACCGGACGGGGATGTATTCTTCACAGACAACCAGGGCAACTGGATGTCGAGCAACCGGCTGTCGCAACTCGTGCCGGATCGGTATTACGGCTTCCCGAATCCGAAGCAGTTGGACCATCGCTCGAAGCCGGTCGGCCCGACGGCCGTGTGGGTGCCGTACGGTTGGGCGAAGTCGATCAATGGAGTCACGTATGACACCACCGGCGGAAAATTTGGTCCGTTTGCCGGCCATTTCTTCCTCGCGGAGGTGATGGAAGGCGGCGCAATCATCCGGGCCCAGTTGGAGAAAGTGAAAGACCAGTATCAGGGAGCCTGCTTCCCGTTCTGGAACCGGGGCCTGCTCGGGCCGGTGACCGTGACCTTCGATCCCGCGGGACGACTGTGGGTCGGGAGCCTCACCGAGCCGGGTTGGATGCGCCAGCCCGATCGCGGGGCACTCTACTCGATCGAGTACACGGGCGAGGTGCCCTTTGAAATTCAATCGATCCACGCCCGGCCGGATGGCTTTCGGATCCGCTTCACCTCCCCGCCCAGTCGCCGGGCCGCCGAGGCGATCTCGTATCGGATCGAGCACTATCGCTACGAGTACACCTCGGCCTACGGATCGCGCGAGATCGACCGGACGGCGGTGCCCGTGCGGAGCGTAACCCTGCTACCCGACGGGACGGACGTAGACCTGGTCCTGCCCCCGCTGGTGAAGGGACGCGTGTACCGATTCGATCTCGATATCGGCATCACCTCACAGCGGGGTGACCCGCTGGCAAACGACCGTGCGGCCTATACACTGAACGAAATTCCGGACGCGCCGAAGTGAGCCTCAATCGGCCACGGACTCCAGCAACGCCAGCTGCGTCTGCCCGCAGCAGGGATGGCTCACCACCAGCCGGTGAATTAGGGAGGCTGCAATCGGGGAACCGCCGAAGTGTTTCGTCGTCGCGCCGGAGGCCGCCCCCGAATCGGCGATCCGTCCTCCCGTCCTTGGCGAACTCGTTGGTTGACAGTCGCGGGCAGGAACCTGTCTCGTCGCAGCATGATCCCGTGCCCGACGTTTAAGTGCCAAACCCCGATCGGCCCGACGATTCGGCGCCGTCCGTTCGCCCGCTTGATCGGTGCAGCCTTCGCATCTCTCGTGCTTTCGAGCGGCACGGCCTTCGCCGCCGATGCCGTAACTGCAGCGCCTGTGCGGGTCGGCAATGTCATCGATGGACACGTTCATCCCTCCTTGTGCTTGGCGCGGAACGGAGACGTGCTCGCGGTGTACAACCAGCAGGGCGGCGGTGGAAAGGAACTCCTGATCAGTCGTTCGACCGATGGAGGCCGGACTTGGAGCGTGGCGCAGCCGATTCCCGGGATCAAGAATTGCTCGATTTATCCCGGATCGCTGACCACCTTGAGCACCGGGTGCATTGTCCTTCAGTGGTCGTGTTATCACTCGGAAGGCGAGAAACTGTGGCGTCAGCCCCAATTCTGCACGAGCGACGACGACGGCCGCACGTGGTCGAACGTGCGCGAGATCCCGCTGCCCGATCTCACGAACTACAGTTGCCTGCGTCACCCGCTTCTGGAAATCGCGCCCAACCGGTGGGTGCTTCCGCTCTACGACCGCACCGTTATTTTCGATCCCGAGACCTTGCGGACCGAGCCGTTCGGGGATGGACGCCGTCACGGCCTGGTGCCCATCGTCAAGACGCACCAGGGCACCTTCCTCAGCGGCGCGCCGGTGGCGAGTGCCGCGATGCCAATCTCCACTCCTGTCAACCTTGTCCGCGGGCTCCGGTCCGTCGATCAGGGCCGCACTTGGAAGGCCCTGCATGCGCTGCCGACATTCGGTGTCGCCGGCTACGACCTGACCGTGCTTCGAAACGGATGGATCGTGCTGACATCGATCGTCTACGGAGTCGGCCAGGACGGCGAATGGGCGTACCAATTGAGCGTCTCGCGCGACGACGGCTGCACTTGGGAATCCGATCGGGCCATCACCATTTACAATCCTGGACGCCGTATCGCCGGCCGCGGATGGCCGCGCACCGCGCAACTCGACCACGAGACGCTGGGCACGCTGTTCTACGACCTCGATGCGACCCAAGCCGGCGGCCCGGGCGTCTTCTTTATCCGTACCCCGATCAGAGCCTTGGACGTTCCCGCCGCGCAGGCTCTCGCGGCCAAGTGAGCCGCTCCCGCCGTGTCTTCGCCCTCGTCGTCGCGGGACGACGGGTAAGAAATCCGATTTTCAGGGGAATCCATGTTTGGAATTCCACTTCGGCTCCCGACTTCTGTCGGAGGGCTGTGGGTTTTTACTGTCATCGCTTTGCCGCCACTCGAGCCTGACGTCGGTAGATAATGAACAACAGCAGGGCGGAAAGAAAAAGATTGATGGCGGCGAACTGGAAGATCCGGCTGATGTCGATCCGGGCGTCACGCAGGATACCGCCCGCATAGATCCCGGCCCCGCCCACCATGGTGCTGAAAAGACTGGCGACGCCCCAACTCGTGGCGCGATGGCGGGGATCGACGAGGAGGCAGAGGATCGGCATCATGTTCGCATCGGCAAAATAACGGGTGAGACCGTAGACCACCAACCCCGCAAGAGCCAAGGCCACCGTCGCGGCGTTGGTCAGCAGGAGGACGGCCGGCGCCGCGAGGCAAAGCCCAATGATGGGAACGATCAGGCGGGCTCGCTCGTTGGTGCGGCTCCACCGGTCGGCCCACTTCCCGCCGATGATCAATCCGAGCAGCGCGGCGGTGTTGAGATAGACGGTCGTATACATGCCGGCGGCACCCTGGGTGAGGTTGAACTGCTCCTTCATGTAGGTCGGCATCCAGCCGATGACGGACCAACCCACCACGCCGAGCACACAATTGTAGACCAAGATTAGCAGATAGTCGCGATTGGAGAAGAGGACGCGAAAGGCCTCGCCGGGCCGAACGGGCGATGAGGCTATTTCCCCGCTTGGCGCGCCCCCTTCCTCCACCGGGGGATCCCGCAGCAGGAATAGCAGGGCGATCCCATAACCCAGGCCGATGAGACCAAAAGTCTTGTGCGCATAATCCCAACCTGGGCCAGCCGCGAGCCAACCGCCGAGACCGCTCAGGGCCGCCCCAGACATGAATCCACTCAAAAGCAGGCCTGAAGCCAGCGAGCGGGTCGCACCTCGATGGTAGTCCACCACGAGCGCCACTGAGGCCGGCACGCAAATCACCTGGCTCAGCGCCAGAAGGACCCGCAGGGAGAGCAGTTGATCGTAGGTTGTGGCAAAGGCGGTCAGCCCGGTGACGGCCGACCAGGCGAACAAACTGCCGATGATAACAAGGCTGCGATTGAAACGATCGGCCAGGTATCCAGCGATCGGGCTGCAAATCCCGTAGACCAGAAGGACCACCGACGTAAGCAGGCCAAACTGGGCCTCGGTCATGGGGATGGCCTCCTTGATCGAGCCACGCATCGTGGTGATCATTAACCGATCGATGTAATTGAGGCACCCCGCAATCCACAGAAGACCGATCACGAGCCAAGGATTCGATCGGAGTTTTTGCACGCGAGGAAGGGGCATGGTCACGGGATTGATTGGGGGAGCGGGCTCCACGCACGCCGCCAAAATAAACATTTCAAGATTCGTGGGTTTGGCCGCCGCCGGTTAACTGTTGCGCTGTCCATCGGTCTGCGCGCCCGCAGACATGAACGACCAAGCCGTCATTCAAGAGAAACTCAACGGCACTTACCGCGGGGGTTTTACGATAAGGATGCACCACCGACACGAACATGGCCCGCGCCTCCTGTCGACGGCGCAGCAAAAACCCATACTGCGTCGTTGGGGGATTGCCCGGTGAAAGGCCGGTGAACACCTGCTCACCGGCAATCCCGGGCATCCAGAGGCTCAGGCCAAACGAATCCTCGCCCCACTGCAACTGCATCGGACCCGCGACCGTGAGCTCACTGATGTCGCCAAGGTGCGGGTAGGCCACTCCCCCCGCGATCGATTCAACCGGGCAGGCCGGAGCCTCGCACGAGAGCCTGCCGGCATTGTGATAAATCCATTCGATTCGGCGCGGCGTCAGGCAGTCGACCACAAACACATCGACGAAATACTCGGGCCGGGCGTATACCGACCTCCGCAGCCTCACTCCCAACCACTCGACCGCCGCGATCACCGTGTCCCGATCAAAGCGCACGAGCCGTCCCTGAGCCGGCGGCTGCGATTCGCCGTCAATCAGCACGGTGTTATGGCTCAAGGTCTGCCGATACCAGGTCTCGAGTGACGCCACTCCGTAGCCGGGAGTACCAAGATCGGGCGAGAATCGCCAGCCATGCGCCCATCCGCTCAGGCTCAGTTTGTCGGGATGCCCGTGGGCGCCCCCATGCGGCCCGTACTTCAACAGCAGATCCACGCCGTCGGTGGGACGCAGAATCGCCAGGCCGGACTCCGGCATAATGCTGCTCGTCCGGTTTGATTCCCCCACCCGTGGAAGGGTTTCCGCACCGAAGAGCAACGCGTAGACACTGTCGCGCGGCCTGGCCTGATAGGCCCGGTGAAGCGTGGCGGCGAACGTCGGTTCGCCTTGGAGCGCAAAACCAATCTCGTAGAAGTCCGGCGCCGGCGGCACGCCGTGGCAGCACTCCCCGAGGATGCTCGTGAAATACCAGCAGTCGTTGGTGGCCGGGAGCGTGCCGTCCGGGTAAGCGCAATGGAGGGGTGCGAGCAGACTTTTCCGCACCTCGCCCTGGTTCGAAATGTCTGTGCAGGCCTCATGGCGAAAGGCGAGCGCCGACATCAAAATCGCCCACACCGAATAGAAGTGGTAGCTCATCGACCCTTCGAACCACAGTCCGTCGCCGAGCATGCCCTGGCGCAACTGGGCACGCTGGCCCAGCTCGCCCTCAAGGGCAAAATGCAACAAGTCGGCCCGCCCTGCCACGCGTCCAATTGTCGCAATGGCCGCGTTGTGCCAGCACGTGAAATTGTGGACCACGCCGTAGCGGTGACGGACGAGGTGTTCCGCCGCCGGCACGAGGAGACGGGAAACGATTACATCCGAATCGGCGGTGGACAGGGTTTCCGCCATCAGCGAAAAGGCCCACGCCAGCGGGATGATCCACACCGACTCGTCCAGCGTGGTATAGGTGGCGACGCCGGGATTCACTCCTGTGCGCGGAAAAGTCCCGTAAAATTCGTAGCGGGCGGCGTACCCGATCAGCATGCTGCGAACGGTCTCGCGATGGATCTCATTTCCCTCAATCCGCCAGAGCACGGCCAGCCGGAGCGCCGATTCCGCCAGCCGATGATTGACGAACCAGCGCCAGGCGGCGTCGAACTTTTCGCCGGCAAATCGCGCCTGGTCCACTGGGCAGTGGTGCTCCGTAGGGTGGTGCGGATTGAAACGAAGCTCCACGCCGTGCTCGGGACAGATATAGTCGTGGTAGTAGCCGCCGGGCAACTCCGGCACGACGAGCCGCATGGCGGAGAATTCGTCCACCTCCCGCCGCAGACGGTTGAGCGCCGGCTGAAAAGCGGTGCCCCGGGCCCGTCGCGCCAGGTTGTCGAGTTCGATCCGGGTGAAAATCGAGTCAGGCACGATAGGCCTCCAGCGTCGTGTGCGCGATCCCGTCCCAAGACAGCTCGCGCAGTTTCTGCTCGATGCCGGGGCGCAACGCTTCGCGGCGAATAGCCCGGCCCGCGTCGAGCGCCCGGTCCAGTCCGCTGGGGGCTGCAGGGTCGTAGATCGCACCGACCGAAGCATCGACCAATTCGGGCAGACAGCCGATGGCCGGCACCAGGACTGGACAGTGGAAGGAAAGCGCGGTGATCGCGGTGCCGGAAGTCAGGATGTCCGTGAACGGGAACACCGCCAGATCGGCTGCATTGAAAAACCACTGGAATTCCTCGTTCGCGTAGAATTTCGACTCTCTCAGGACAATACGCGGATCGGCCTCGCGCGCCCGCGCCACCACGCATGCCCCGTAGTCGCTGCAGATTCGAGCGGCGAAGAGAAGGCGCAGGTGCTCGCCGCGCAGGGTGAGGAAACTCTCGAGCAGCCGATCGACGCCCTTGTTGGTGCGGACATTGCCGAAGAAAAGGTAGACGAAGTGGGAGTCGTTGAAGCCAAACTTCGCCCGGGCCTCCGACTGGCTCACCGCGTTCGGATAGGCTTCGCAGAAGTGCCCGTGCGGGGCGGTAAAAACGGCCTCCCGGCGATGGAAATGCCGCGCCAGCAGATCGCGGGCGTGCCGGCAGTGGACTATGACGGCGCTGGCACACGCGGTGACGCCGAGCCGGGCGAGGTGGTCGAGATCACGGGTCGGACTGTCGTGCGGATAGAGATTGTGCATGGTCCACACCACTTTGTAGCCGAGGGATCGTGCCAGAAAGAGCGCGTCGATCAAGGCTGCGCAACGACGGGTGGTCTCCTCAAGGTCGGCGCCGTGGTAGAGGCCCCAGGGCCAGTGCAGGTGCAGGACATCGAATGAGTCGCGATGCGCGCGCAGCCAGTCGGGCGTCAGGTTCTCCCGAAAGCCGGCAACCGACCGCACCCCATGCGCCTCCATGGCGCGGGCCAAGAGGCTGGCGTAAGGATTGTTCCGATCGAGGGAGAAGCCGGATGGCTCCCAAAAAATCAGCGCTTGCATGGGACAGGGCAACCTTACCGTCGCAGGGTCACCATCGGCCAAAGCGGAGGGTTCACTTTACCTTGCCCGGGGAAATCCAGCACTGGTCGGCGGACGACTTGAGCATGGCGACGACCGCTGCAACCGCCGCGCGCCCATCCTCGCCGGTGCCAACCTGGCTTGGCCGGTCTTCAATCGCTGAAATAAAGGCCTGCATCTGGTCACAGTAGGTCTGCATGCGCACATCGGCAAATGCCGTGTCGGCCCCCTCGTGCTTGACCGGTGGCTGCTGCGACACGAGTCGCCATCCCTGCTCATCCGAGAGTTTGAGTTCGCCATAGGGATCGAGATCGAGCAGCCCCTTGCTCCCCACAATCCGGATGCGAAAGTCTTCTCCAGGGAACGAGGGAGCGGGCAGGGCTCGGCTCGAGAAAAGCGAACAAATGGCCCCGGTCGAAAGTTCGAAGAGCGCCATCGTCGTCTCCTCCACCGGGAGGTCGGGTAGCAGTGTCCGCGAGAAGGCAGAGACCGTCACAATGTCACCGCCAGTGAACCAGCGCAGAATATCGAGCGCGTGCGGCGCGCTGTTGATCAAATGGCCGAGACTCGACGGATCGTTCCACCAGGCCCAGTTTCCACCGAAACCGCCCGCCTTGATCGTTCCCGCGTACATCGGCATCGAGAGCAGAGCAGCCTGTATCTGACCGATGGCGCCCTCTTGGACAGCGTGATCGGTGCAGCGCTCCGTCACGACCTGACCGAGTCCATTCTCTCCATGGTAGCGCAGGAACACCCCGTCCTCGCTTACCACTCGCCCCGCTGCCGGCACATTGATCCCGCCCGCCCGCAACTGCTGGATGTAGACCGAAATCATCCGGATACCGTGTGAATCCACCCCACGAAGGTTGGCGGCAACCAACGAGTCACCAACGATCCGGGCGTGCGCTTCGGGGGTACCGAGCGCCGTCAGGAGATGCTGGCAGAAGAATCGCAGCGACTCCGCATCGAACGAGATGGTGACTTTCGGGGACGACATTTACACGTTGTCGAAAGTGTGTCCCATCAGTCCGAGGCTGAGGGGCGTACGGCCGCATCGCGTTTCTTGACCGAGACATTGACCAGCCAAAGGAGAAATCCGCAAACGAACACTCCAACCGCCGTCAGGATGAGAATCCAACTGACGCTGACCTTCGCGTCGCGCATCGCGCCAATACCGTACACGGCAAAACCGCCGGAGATGGCAGTGAAGCAATTCATCACGCCAACCGCAGTCGCGCGATAGCGGGTATCAACCACGAGACAGACAATCGGCATGTTGTTCGCTCCAAGAAATCCCATCGCCAGCCCCCACATTCCCAAGCCCAGCAGGGTAAGACCGATGGAAGGAAACCAGACAGTCGCGAGGAATACGGGTGTGGAAAGCATCACGGCAATGGCCGGGACGATGATCCGGGCACGCGGGTTGGCGCGGCTCCATCGATCCGACCAAAACCCGCCAATCAACAGCCCTGTAATCTGAAATCCGTAGAGCAGGCCTAGCGAAGAGAACCCCGCCGTGCTTTGCGCCATCGCGAATTGTTCGCGCATCAACGTGGGGATCCAGCCGATGATAATCCAGCTCACCCCTCCTTGAACCGCCTGGCAGGCCAGAAAGTAGGAATACGGTCCCGGTCGCGCCAAACTCCGCAAAGCCTCCACCAACCGAATCTCTTCGACTGCACCAACCGCAGCTACCGGCTCGCGATGTTCCCGCGGCGGATCACGCAGAAAGAAGAAGAGCACGATCGCAATGGCCAGATTCGGCAGACCAATGTAGAGATAGGCGTTGCTCCAGCCGTACTGCTCGGCGAGCCAGCCCCCCAGCCCACCAATCATGGAACCAAAAACCAAACCGGTGAGGTGGATCCCGCCGGCGAGCGCGCGGGTGGGCCCTCGATGAAAGTCTACGATCAGTGCGACCGCCGCCGGGATGTAAAATGCCTGGCTCAATCCCAAGAGCGCGCGCAGGATCAGAAACGGCTCAAATGACTCGACATGGGCCGTGACAATCGTGATCGACGACCAGAGCACCACGCTGCAAATCAGCACTAGGCGACGACTGAAACGATCAGCCATGAAGCCCCCGAACGGACTTGCCGCCGCGTAGAACCACAGGAAGGCGGTCGTGAGCATTCCGAACTGGGCATCGGTCATCGGAATATTCTCGACGATCGAACCGCGCATCGTCGTGAGCGTCGTGCGGGTGAGATAATTCGACCCACCGGCGAACCACAATAAGGCTACCGCGGTCCACGCCGTCAGGGGCAGCGTCGAATAGATGAGGGACGGAGGCTGGAGTGCGGGAGATTTGGACACAAATGATGGTGGAGTTCGCACACCTCTGAAGCGCGGTCTTGCGACTTGAACGGGACGTCACTCTGAAACAGGCAGGGCCTCACCAAACCCCCGGAGCATTGCAAAAGAAACCCTGACAGCGTCGAAACAAATACCGACCGGGCTTGGAGGTCGTAAGTCGCGCGGGAGCTAAACGTGCGAGGATCGACGATGTCCGCGAGGCCTACGCCCTCGCGTAGGCCTTGTCGAGAACATTCCCGCAGTCGACGCGGACGGCGTGGACGAGAGATGCTGCATCAAGCTCAGGCGAATGTCCCCCCCCCTCTGGTTGCGATGAAGGTTGTGGGGGGGCTGTTCTGATTGCGATGGCCGAGACCGGTGTAGATTTCATTGTCAGGAGTCAAGATGCCGGTGCCGCCCGGAAGGTAGTTATAGGTGAGGATGCCGTACTGCAGGATGACGTTGGTATCCTTCCAGTCGAACGCGAGACTCGGATAGATCCCGTTGCGATCATCCTTCGAGTTGTAGAGGGGACCTTTGCCGTTCTGGGCGATGCCCACCAGACGATAGGTGAATTTTGCCTCGCCGACGTTAGCCAGCGGCTGGTTGGTTTCGAAGGTGAAGGTCGTCCGGCCCCATTGCTGAACCTTGAGGTCCAGGGAAGTCTGGGAGCGGCCCGCCAGCGGCTTCTTGCTCGTCCGGAGCACAAGACCACCGAGGGAGGCCAGCGGGTAGAGGGCCTGCTGCGGACCCTTGATCACCTGATAGCTGTCGACGTTGGTGTTGTCGGTGACGCCGTGCCGACGGCATACTTCGCGATCACACGACAGCGCGGTCGCGCGGCTATCACGCGGGCGGTCATCGGAGTCCTCGCGCCTTCCAAAATCACGGCAGCGGTGCCAGCGCACGCCCGGATGATTTCATCCTCGGTCACTGACTTTGCCAGCACGAGTTCGATTCAGGCGGCGGCGAGCTGTTCGGTCTCGAAGGTGTAGTCAAAATTGCAGTCGATATTCACGGCTTGAAAGCGCGACTTCATGCGGTAAAGGAAAGAGGTTGAGGCGAAAACAAGTGCGTTAACCACCCGATGATGCGATCGGGCTCGGTCGGGAGAAGCCCAAAGCACAGGTCAACGATTGCGGCATCTCTCCCCGGGCAACCGCGGCCGCGACTCCCGCGATCGCCACCGCTCCCGCCGGCTCACAAAATAAGCCCTCGTCGCGGGCCATTCGGGCCTGCCACGCCCAGACCTCCGTATCGCTGACCACGTGGCCCTGTCCGCCGGATCGGCGGCAGGCCTCGATGACGTGGTCGCCATCGAGGACACCACCCACTTGCAGCCCACTGACCGCAGTCCGGGATTCCACGGCCGTGGCCCGGTCACGCCCCGCGCGCAACGCTGTCGCGATGGTATCGTTGCCCTGGGGCTGGACACAATGCACGTGCCCCCTGCCCCGCCAGCCCTGCCGCCCGACAAGGAGATCGAACCCGCGGGCGACTGCGAGGGTCAAGCCTCCACCGCCGGCAGGGCTGAATTCGTGGACGGCGTTCGGTCCGAGCACCTCGGCAATCTCGAAACTGATCGTCATCACTCCCGCCATGCCGCGCGGCGAACACACGTAAGCGCTGATTTCCAGGCCCGCTCCCATCTCCCCGGCCAGGCCCTTCAATCCTTCCATCACGCGCCCGCTGAATTGGGGCGAGGAACCGAAATTCCGGATCCGAATAGGGTGCGCGCCGCGCGCGAGCATCTGACGCAGCTTGCCTTCGGGCGCTCACGAAGGGAAGGAAACGCCCGGCGTTTACCTGAACGACGCTTATCGCTACCGGCCGGGAGTCGGCTGGGCGCAACTTCCCGATCTGCCATGGTCGGGGCTTGCCGGGGCTTCCCCAGCTCCAGTGACCGAGAATCCGCCCCGGGTCTTCGTGCTCGGCGGCGTCGATGGAAGGCAGATCGGCAAACTGCCGCGGGACACCGCACTGCCTGACAACATCATTTATCTCGATGTGGTGCGAAACGTGTGGAGCCAGTGGCGCGAACGCTGGCCGACCCCGGTGGTGTGCACTCCCGCAGTCCGTCTGGTAGACGACTGGATCATTCCGTCCGGCGAACTGATGGCCGGCGTCAGAACCACCGAGGTCTGGGCCTGGCAAATCAAAGGCTGATCGGAGCCGCTCCACGCTGTTTCACCATGTCCCTCAAATCGCTGATCGAACAGCTCGCCGATTTCGACACCGCGTGAATCGCAAATACGATCGGCTACGTGGATCCGACGCCGGCCCACGAGTGGTACATGGGCGGCTCGATCGGTTCCCTGACCTCTACGGTGGGGCCAACGGTCGGGGTCGCCATGACCCTTGAGATGGACACGAGCACGCCCGGAAATCAAGCAGACATGGACTTATACTACGACCTGCTCAAGGCCATCGAGCAGAGCTCCAGCCCGGTGGTCGCGATCATGAAAGCCGTCGGCAGCCGTCCCAACCACGAGTGCATTCTGGGGGACGGCATGGTCAAGATGATGCACAGTGTCGGTTGCGTCGGGGTGGTCACGGACGGCGGCGTGCGGGACATCGATGGCATCCTCACCGTTCCGTTCGGCGTCTACGCGCGGGGGCGCACGATTCACCACTGCGCCATTCGCTGCACGCGACTGAATCACCCCGTGGCCATCGGCGGCATCACCGTGTACCCCGGCGATCTCATCCACGCCAATAGTGGCGGAGTGATCAAGATCCCGGCCGGCTGCCGTGAGCAACTGCCAGCACAGGCCACGGAGATGCGCGCCTTCGAGCAGGCCGCCCACTGCATCTTCCGACAGAGGGACCTGACGCTCGAGCAGAAGCGCACCGCCGTGGATGCGCTGGTGGCCCAATTGTATGGCGGACGAAAGGCATAGGGCCCGTGGAAGTCCGCAAGCATTCATGCCACTCCCGGAGAACCGTCACGAGCAGCCGACTTTCGTGTGATCAACCTTGGGATGAAAGATGATCTTGTTTAGGCGACGCTCATACCGGCGGGTCGCCTCTTGAGACTCCTCGCAGAGCGCGCGGCTTTGAGTTTGAAGTCGAGGGTAAGGGTGAAAACGGAATGCGGTCGGGTGCGGTTGATGAGCATGAGGCCGATGGCCAGGGACGACGGCACCCGCAGCCGGAAAGACGATCTCCGAACTGACCTGGCCAAAAATAAGACAGGCGGCACCACCTTGCCAACCGGGTGGCGGGCCGCACCATCCACGACCATGAAGTCCGGAGCCCTGCTGAAAGAAAAAATCAATAGCCACCAACCGGCTTACGGCGTGATGGCAACTTTCCACTTCTGGCCTGGGCTGGTCGAGATCGCAATGAACGCCGGTCTAGACTACCTGATCATCGACCTTGAGCACCTGACCCACCCGGCCGAGGTGGTCGCCGACGCCTGCGCGATCGGCCGGCGCGAGGGGTTTCCCATTCTCGTCCGCCCGGCTTCAGCCGACTTCACAACTGTGCGCCTTGCGATGGATCTCGGCCCCTGCGGCCTCCTCATTCCGTATGTGCAGAGCCTCACGATGATGGACGAGATTCGCGACGCCGTGTACATGAAACCCCGCGGTCGTCGCCGTCCTGGCGGACCGGGCAATCTGTGGGTCAAGGATTACAACTATAGCACCTGGAAGAAGGAATTTGAGGATGACCTGATTATCCTGCCTCAGATCGAGAGTAAGATTGGCCTGGAGAACGTCGATGCCATTGCACAACACCCCATCACCACCGCGATCGCCGTCGGTCCGTACGATTTGTCCGCTGATCTGGGGGTTTGCTGGCAACCGGACAGTCCCGAACTGATTGGCGCGATCGACCGGATCCGGCAAGCGGGCCAGGCCGCCGGGAAAAACATGTGGATGATCGGCGACGGAGCGTCCCTGACAAAAAAAGGCTTCACTTTCCTCTGCTTGACTGAGCCGATCATGTTCCTCGCCGCCTCCCTCGGCCAGCTCGTGCAGCGCACGCGGGCCGGCGCACCGGCGGTACCGGCGACGAATGTTCCGCTGCCCTGATGCCTCAAGCGTGAAACTTTGCCAGGACGGCCAACGCGCTATCCCGGAAAATCCCCTGCACATCGGCCACGCCCAGACCCGCTTGGGTGCAGGCGGTGCGCAACGCGAGGAGCGACTCGATGCCGATGAGCGTCATTTCCGGCGCCTTGTTTTCCTCGGCGTAAAGCCAGAGCATCTGGTTGCCAACGGTCACGCAGCGTCCGCGAAGATGGCTGATGGGATAGTCTGAGCCATAAACCACACGATGGGGCCCGAGCACGTCAATCGCCAGGCGCATGCCTTCCACCTCCGTCACCGCCGAAGTGTCGACGAAAAGATTCGGACAATTCGCCAGCACCCGAAGGCCGCGGGCGTTGCGGTGATTGAAAGAACGCGCGATATGCGCAAGGACCGTCTGGCAGTTCGGATACTTCGAACTCAATCGGAGAAGTTGTTCCTGATTGATCGGATCCGCCATCGCGGCGTAGCGCATCAGGTGCAGCATCAGAATCGCCCCGTGGCGGTCACACTGCTTCCACATCCACTCCGGCGCGAACTCCTCAACGGTCACCTGAGAGGTGTCCGCGCGGTCCACATAAAGGTGATAGGGCTTGAGCCCGCGACAGCGACCGTTGGCCATGGCTGCTTCGGTGGGCGCTGGGTCATCGGTCGGGGCCACGATCGCAAGGCCCTGGGTCGGACATGTGGCGGGCAGTGCCTCAATTTGATCGTACATCCACCGATTGATCGCAGGGCGATCATGCTGCCGGGCCGGGAAGGGAAATACCAACCCCTCGGCCAAGCGTCGATCGGGCAGGAGCAATTCCATCGCGGCCCGGTAGCTCGCCGGGGTGATCGTCACGCCCTTCAGATGAGCCCCGAGGGTGCCGGGCGCATAACCGCTCGGCTCCACCACGTGCGCGTGCAAATCACACACTTGCGCCGGCATGAATCCGTCCGTGGCTTCCGCCAGGAAGAGCCGATCGAGCGCGTTCAATTCCGTTTCGATTTTCATGGATGATCTTCCCACATGCCGTCAAGGGCCAAGCCGGCCAAGCCCGCGCGTGGGTTCCTGATCGGGCTGAACCGTCATCCAGCGCTCGGGACGCGCTGCCGCTTCGGCCGCGGCCAGGGTGGCAAGCACTTGCTGATACTCGGCATAGCTGTGTTCCCACGGTTTGCCGCCTTGGATCGCATCGACGAAGGCGCCAATTTCGGCCGCGTAGCCGGCTTCGATCGTCTGCGCCAGCGTGCCGCATCGGTGCGTCGCCGCCGCCGGTCCATGCAGGACGATCTCTCCTCGGTTCAGATCCCAGGTCACGGACCCCTTCGCCCCGACCGCAATGCCCCGGCGGTGATCATGCGGGCAGCCCATCGTGACCGTGAGCTGGCCAGTGCCGCCTCGTTCCAATTGCAGGAGCAGACTCCAGGTATCCTCGAAGGAATCCTCGCGTCGATTGAACTGGTTGAATCCGCCGGTGACTTGTCTGGCCGGGCCGAAAAGACGCGCCAGCCACGACAGCTCAAACGGCACCATTTCCCGAGCCGGCGCCGTATCACGATGCCGGCCGTAGTATTCATTCCCCTCCGCTGGGTGCCACGCCGCCATGTCGCCAGCCAGGCAGAATTGATAACCCAGCAGCGGCCCGATCGCCGTCGGGAGGATTTCCTGCAGCGCCTTGAAGACCGGGACGAACGAGAGCGACAGCGATGGGGCGCACACGACCCCCGGGACTTGGCCAACCCGCGAGGCCACCCCGTAACTCCAGATGTCTGCCTCGACGAAGTGGTGGATCTTGCGCTCGAGAGCGATGTCGACCAGCGGCCCCTTGGTGCCGGGCGGCGTTGAGATGACCAAGGCCGCCGGCTCCCATTCCAAGGCCGCCGCCATCGTCGCGAAGGTCTTGACTCCAAAGCGCGACTCGGCCGACCGTCGGCGGTCCTCCCGCCCATCAAAGAGACGGATATCCAGACCCGGTCGGCGGGTGAGGTCGCGCAGCCGTCGGGAACCCATGGATCCGGCGCCGAGCTGGAGAATCTTAAGCCCGGTGGACATCAGGTGAGGCGGGCAAAACCGCTTTGCGCCACCGGGCCATGGAGAGCCTTGAGCACGCTGCCGCGATCGAGATGATCTTTCAGCAAGCCGAAGACTTCCTCGACGGCGGCGAGGTAACGAGAGACCAGATCGGCCTTGTGCGCGTAGGTTGGATAGAGGCCGCCAGCGGCGAGGAAGCCGCGGCTCAGCATTTCCTGTGTGAAAAGTGTCATCACGGCGCGACTCCCTTCTCCAGCATCGAATCCAAGGATACAAAGCGCGGGGATGCCGATGACCTTGATGGTCAGCCCGGTGCGGGCCGCGGCTGCCGTCCAGCCCGCCCGGACCTGCGAACCGATCTCGTCCACGTGACGCGCCACCTTCAACTGTTCCAGCCGCGCGAGCGTGGCCACCGCGGCCGTGGGTCCAATCGACTCCGTCCAATAGGTGCTGCTGATGAAGGTTTGCTGGGCAGCATCCATCACGGCGTCGCGGCCGATGATGGCGGACATCGGGAACCCATTCGACATCGCCTTGGCGAAAACCGCAATGTCCGGCGAAACGCCCATGGTGAGGTGCATCCCGCCGTGATTGCTCCGCCAGCCGGCCGTTATTTCATCGAAGATCAGGACGGCGCCCGTCTCGTCGGCGAGGGCCCGCACTTTTTCAAGGAAGCCGTCCTTCGGGGCATCGTAGCGCCGCGGTTCCATCACGATCGCGGCCAGTTCGGAGCGATGGGTGGCGACAATCTGTTCCAGCTCGCCAATCTGGTTGTAACGGAAAGGCAGCGCACTCCCGAGAAGCGCCCGAGGGACACCATCGGGGTCGAGGCCGGGCAGCAGGTGGCCGTTCAGCGCATCGGTCGCGCCGAGGTTGGCGGCCAGATACCAGTCGTTCCAGCCGTGGTAACCGCAGAACGCCACAACGCCGCGACGGGTATGGGCCCGGGCAATGCGCACTGAAATCGACATCGCCTCGCCACCCGTGCGGGCATAACGCACTTTGGTCGCCCAAGGGTGAATCGCGCAAAGCAGGTCGGCGAGTTCGACCTCAGCCGGAGCGTTGAGGGTGCACATGTTCCCGCGCGCCACGCAGTCCGTCACGGCCGCGTTGACTACCGGATCCGCATAACCGAGCAGGCAGGTGCCGATGCCGTTCGACGTAAAGTCGAGGTACGGCCGGTCGTCCATGTCCCAGATGGTGCAACCTTGCGCCCGGCTGTAATAGGCGGGCCAGCCACCGGGCAGATACTGCTCCGGCCGCTTGCCAAGGAGCTGGGCGCCGCCGGGAATCCGCGCGCGCGCCCGGCGATAAAGTTTCTGGCCGGTGCCGGAGCCCGGATCCACGTTGGTCGGCGGTTGGGAACTCATGGTTAGGCGGAAATGGTGGGAAGCCCAGCCAGCCAACGAGGCTCCCGGTGGGCGTCATGCAAGCGCTGGGAAGGAAATGTGCGGTCGTCGGCGCCCATAGGATGCTAGGTTGAGGCGTAAGAGCCCAAACCTAGTCAAAACAAAATCCCGGCCGCCAAACGAGCCGGATCGCGGAAAGATGGGCCTCCGGAGGGAAACAGAGCGTCCGATGCGAATGCTGTCATTTTATTTGTCAGCGGATGACCTCTTTAAAACTCCGCTTCATCGGGCATCATCGGCGAGAGTGAAATCCCATCAAGTACAGCGCGACTGCGTCTGGTCAGCCACCCCTACCCCGTTCACGGCCAAGGGCGGTGTTGATGTTCCCTCCGTGCACCGAATGGTGGCACATCATCTCGATCTTGGTGTATCCGGCCTCATGCTGGCCGGCACCTGCGGCGAAGGTCCGTGGCTGCGGGAACGCGATCGCGAGCTGCTGGCCCGCACGGCAGTGGAGGCCGCAAGGGGGAAGCTCACGATCGCGATGCAAGTCTCAGACAATTCCTGGGGCCGGGTGCTGGACAATGTCGAGGCCGTGGCGGCCTTGGGCGTCGAGCTGGCGGTGGTGGCGGCCCCGTCACATTTCATCAACGGCACAACCAAACGCCTCGTGGCCCACTATGCCGAGGTCGCCCGTCGCAGTCCGCTGCCCATCGGACTCTACGATCGAGGAAACCACAGTCCGTATGTGGTGCCGGAGTCACACCTGCCCGAGCTACTGTCGGAACCGAACATAGTCGTGGTCAAGGACAGCGCGCAGCAGCCCTCCCGCCGCCAGTGCTATATCACCGCCCGCGATGCGCGCCCGGAGCTGAAGATCTACTCCGGCTCTGAATTCGACTGCGACGAGTACCTTGAGGCTGGCTACGACGGTCTCCTCCTCGGGGGCGGAATTTTCAACGCTCTCATGGCCCAGACCATCATCAAAGCGGTCCGCGCCGGTGACATGCCGCGCGCCCGGGCTGCTCAGGCCCGCATGAACGATCTGATGTACCGTGTCTACGGCGGCACGAAGATCGCATGCTGGATGACCGGCCTGAAGGAGCTGATGGTGCAGCTGGGCGTATTCTCCAGCAACTTCAATTTATTCGAATATCCGCTCACGCCCGAATGCCTGGCCCAGATCAAGGCGGCGGTGAGCGGCTCGGACGGCCTCGGTTATCGCGAGGATCTGCTCGTGACCAGGCGTAGCTTCACGCCCCTGATCGCCGTCTGAACGCCGATGTCACGCCCCCAGGTCTTCAACATCGACTGCAACTTCTCCTACGAGGCGGAGAAGAGGCAGATCGAATCGGCTGGGGGCGAACTCGTTCTCGCCAAGGCCCGCACTGAGGAGGAGATCATCACCACCTGCGGCGGGCCAGCGTAGTTCTGATCGAGTTTCAGGATACGCCGCTGACGGCCCGTGTGATCTCTTCGTTGCCTTCCCTCCGTGCGATCATCCGTGATGGTGTGGGCATCGAAAGCGTCGATCAGCCGGAGGCCACAAGGCGCGGGGTCGTAGTCGCGAATACGGCCGACTTTTGCACCGAGGAGGTCTCCGATCACAGCGCGGCCCTCCTGCTCGCGAGCGCGCAAGATATGTTTCTTCGATCGCACCGTGCGCGCGGGCGGCTGGCAGAACTTCAAGCTCGATCCGCCCCTGCGCCGGCTGGGTTGCATGACCCTCGGACTCGTCGGCTGGGGTCGCATCTCCCAGGCCGTGGCGCGCAAAATGCAGGGGTTTGACATCCGAATCCTGGTGACTGATCCTTTTGTCCAGTCGCTGGCCGCCGTTTCCTACGTCGAACTTGTCGGCCTGGATCGGGTGTTGCGAGAGTCGGACATGGTGTCGCTCCACGTGCCACTCTCCGCCGACACCAAGCATCTCATCGGCGAAACCGAGCTCCGCGCGATGAAGCCCACCGCATTTCCCGTCAACACGAGTCGGGGCGGCGTCGTCGACCAAACCGCCTTGGTGCGCGTCCTTGAGGAGAACCGGATCGGCGGGGCCGCCTTGGACGTTTTTGAGGAGGAACCCCTGCCCGCCGCCAGCCCGATGCGGTCGTTGGACAAGGTCATCGCGACGCCGCACTACGCAGCGTCATCTCAGGATTCGGTGGGCCACCTGCACCGCACCGTGGCGGATTCCGTCGAGGCGATCCTCCGCGGCTACTGGCCGCCCTTCCCGGCCAACCCGGTCGTACAGCCGCGCCAGCCGCTCCGGCCGTGGTCCGAGTTTCATCGGGGCGATGGATCGTCTCATCCCCAGCTACGTTGAAAAAGGAATCGTTCTCGCATCCTGGGCTAGGGCTGCATGGGTCGGACCCACGCGGATGCCATCAAACAGCTGGCCGATCCAGCGGCGCTGACCGCCATCGCGAGCGTGGCGGCAATCTGCCGCATGCTGAGACTCGGCCTGAAGGTGGAGGATAATACATGGGATTGACCGAAGCTCCGAACCGGATGATCGCCGTCATTCAGGCTACGAGCCATCGCTTTGGCGGGTTCGACCTCGCCATCGTCGTCTTCTGCGCGCTCCTCCTGCTCGGGACGGGACTCTTTTTTGCGCGGCGACAGAAAAATGCCGAAGTTTATTTCGTCGCGGGGCGCAACCGCAGCCCGCTGCTCGCCGGCGTTTCGCTGTTCGCAGCGCTTTTCACCATCATCGCTTACATAGGGATTCCCGGCGAAGTGGTGCAGCACGGGCCGGTGCTTGTCCTTGGATCGCTGGCAGCCCTGCCCTTCAGCTACTTTGTCATCAGCCGCCATCTCATCCCCGCATTCATGCGGCTGCCGATTACAAGTGGCTACGAGCTGCTCGAAACCCGGCTGGGGCGACCCGTGCGCGTGACGGCATCGATCACCTTCATCTGCGTTCGACTCGTCTGGATGGCGCTGGTGATTTACGCCGCCTCGAAGGTGCTGGTGAGTGTCACTGGTTGTGACCTAAAGTGGCTGCCTCTCATCGCCGCTGGAATCGGCTTGATTGCCACCCTCTACACGCTGGCCGGCGGGATCGAGGCCGTCATGACGACGGCCGTTTTGCAATTCGGCCTGCTCCTCCTGGGTGCGATCTTGATGATCAGTCTGATCACCCTCTACGCAGGCGGTCTGGGCGTGTGGTGGCCCCGGCAGGCTCCAGGGCATTGGATGCCGCAACCGTTCTTCAGCGCGGACCCCGCAGTCCGCCTGACCGTCGTGGGTACGTTTATCTCCTACTTTATTTCGACCGTCTGTGCCGGCGGCTCAGATCAGGTGGCGATTCAGCGCTACCTCACCACCCGCGACGCCGCCGCGGCGCGAAGAGCCGTGATGTTCGGACATATGTCCGTTGGCGTGGTCATGCTCAGCCTTGGGTTTGTCGGCGCTGCGCTGCTCGGCTACTTTACGCTGCACCCAGAGCTGCTCCCGCCGGGCAAAACGCTCGCTCAGGCGGGCGACGGACTCTTCCCTTATTTTCTCGGCCACGGGCTCCCGCCCGGGGTCTCCGGTCTGGTCGTCGCGGGGCTGCTGCGACAGGCTGGCGGACGTGGAGTGTCCCAGCAAACCATTGAAGGCCTCCCATCGGGCGTTCATCGAGGCCAGGGCCAACACCTGTTCCAGGCCCGCGCGCCAGGCCGGCCTGCGGGCCGGGTTGGCATCGAGCGCGAACGCCGCGCTCAGCAGATAGGCTTGGGTGTCAGTGCCCGGTTGCTCAGCATCCGCCGCCTGTGCCAGCAGATGTAACGTCGCTGGATCTCGGATCCGTAACCAACGCAGCGAATACGCGGCGATCACGCGCGACCTCGCAATCGGAGAACTCAGCAGACTGGCAATCCGCCGCAGCGCGTCCTGATCACCCATTCCCGCCAGGGACCAGAGAGCGAGGGGGCGAAGGGGATCACTCTCGTCCGCTGCAGTGCTCCACACCCGAACGAACAAGGAACCGTTCAACTGCACTCCAAGCTTACACAACGTCTCCAACGCCTGGGAACGATCAGGCGCGTCTGGGTCCAGAAATACCCTCCCGACCTGCTCGATGCATTCGGCCCGTTCTGCTTTGGTCGGCGAAGTGGTGGCGAGAACCCGCCAGACGCCAACCCGATAGAGTAATGAATCAGACACCGGCGCCAGTTCGAGGAAGCGTTGGCGCATCGCGATGGCTTCACCGCCTACGAGCAATGCTTCCGCTGCGTGGATCTTGATCCAGGTTTCATCATGTTCGACGCCATCGTGGAGGATTGCCTTGGCTCGCTCGGCGAGGGGATCCGCGGGGGCCGTCAGCCATTCAAGGCTAACCCGTCGGATGCGTTGGGTGCTCCCGGAACCCTCACGGATATCCATGTATGACAAAAGCACAGCGTCCCCCGCAAAGTGAATGGCCGTGTAGCAGTAATTCGCAAGAGGATCGCTCTCGAGGAGTTTTCCAGCACGCCAGGTGGCGCCGCCGTCCGCGGAAAGGGAAACAACCAGAGGTGTCCGTCCCCGATAAGTTGAAGCCGGAAGCACGAACGGAAACTGGCCTGAAAAATCGTTGAACACGGCGAGAAGGTGGGGCGAGCCCGGCAAGCGCTTGATGCTGGCGGGCGAGGCGGGCGACCGAAGCTGCATCGGTTGTGGGGCACTTCAGGTCACGCCGCCATCACGGGACCGACTTTCGTACTGGCACCCCTGATCCGTCCGCGACCATGAGAGGAGCGAACCATCCGCCAGTTCCACGACACCCGGTTCCTGCAGGCCCGTCACACTGACCACCGGAAGCGTCCACCATGTCTGCGATTCCGTCCACGTCACGCCGTCGTCATCCGAATAGTACCAAAGGGCGATCCCGCGCAAGTCGACGGTATGGCCGCTGCCGTCTGCGCCACCGAGGCCTCGATGGAAAGCCACGGGCAGTATCAGCGGCCACGCGAAGTCTGGATGACACGATCGTTGTTAAGGACGAAATAGCCAGGCACCTGCAGGAGGCTGCGGGGGGCGGACCACGAGGCACCTTCATCCCCGGAGATTCGCAGGTATGGACGGCAATCGGAGGTGCCGCGCTTGATCACGGTGAAGAGTGCGATCTTCCCACTCGCGAGCCGGAGAAGTGAGACACTCATCTCCATGGTGTTGGGCGCGGGGGTAAAAAGGACCCGAGGCTCGCTCCAGGTCCGACCCATGTCATCCGAAAACATCTCCGCGATGCGGCACGGGCTGAAATCGGAGGTTCCCCCGGAAAATTGCGAGTAAAGGAAGAGGATGCGACCGGAGCGGAGCGTGATGAATGCCCCCTCCGAATTGCGCGGGTGCTCCGCGGTCGCCGCCAGACTACTCACGATGGAGTTGACGGGCTCGGCGCTGGCGAAACGGCCGTCGGTCAGCGGGAGGGCGAAGACCAGGAGGGTTCGGATCATGGCGCTCGGTTTAGCGGGATGTCCAAAGCGGCGAGAGGTACGCGCCGCAGCCGCAGCCGGGAAAGGCGGCCGAGCTGCTCGTTGCCCGCAACATAGGCGAGGAGCACGGCATCATCGGTGAAGTGAATGGCAGTGTAGCAAAACCAACCCGGAAGGTCATCCTCGATCACCTGCGGTGCCACCCAAGTCCTCGCTCCATCGGTCGAGAAAGCGGCCACCAGGGGCGCACGCTGGTCCATCTTCGACGGCAGCGGCACGCGGCCGGAGTGGTCATTGTAGATGACCATGAGGGTCTTCGTGTTCGGCACTCGCTTGATGCTGGCAGGCGAATTCGGTGAAACGAGGGGGCCGGGGACCGGGGCACTCCAAGTCAGCCCGTCGTCTTGCGAAACAAAACCGTACTGGTACCGCTGGTCCGTGCGGCACCAAGCGTAGAGAAAACCATCCGGCAGTTGGACCACCCCGGGCTCCTGCAGTCCGGAAGCGCCCGCCACCGGCAGACCCCACCAGGTCTTGGATTCCGTCCATGTGGCACCTTCATCGTCGGAATAGATCCACATCGCAATCGCCCGAGAATCCCATGACGAACGTTCATCGGCCACGCCCTTGGTGCGATGGTAACCGAGGGGGACGATGATCCGGCCACTCGATGTCTGAATGACGCGGTCGTTGTTCAGCACGAAGTGGCCGGGGGCAGACAACATCTGCTTCGGTTCGGACCTGGTAACGCCTTCGTCGTTCGAAAGCGACATGAGCGGATGGCAGTCAAGCCACTTGGTCTCCTTCACGCAGTGGAACCGGGCGATCCTGCCGCTGGCCAGCCGCAGGAAAGAAACACTCATGATGTTCTGGTAGCGGCCGGTCGGGAGCACAACCCGCGGCTGACTCCAGATCCGCCCCTGGTCATCCGAATGGATCTCGGCGATGGCCGAGGGGCTGTGGTCGTGCTGGCCCTCAGAAAACTGCGAAGACGAAAAGAGGATCCGCCCCGAACGGAGCGTCACAAAACTCCCCTCCGTGTTGCGCGGATGTTCCAGCGTGGGATCGATGTCGTACGGGGCCGGCAGCCCAGGGGCCGCCCTCAGTGCACCCACCAAGCCAAGCCCCAGCACGAGGTTGATCCCTAGCTTCCGGCCGAGGGCCAAGGTTTCCCGGTGCCAGTGACTGGACACGCCACGCAATGTGGCAAGGCGCTGCCGAGACAGCTTCCCGTGCAGTATGATTGGATTCATGAAGTGATTATCCGACCCCGCGCCCATCCATAAAGGTTCGCCGAGCTATAAAAAAAAGGACATGTTGGCAGTTCGTGAAAAACAACCAGGGTGCGCTCTCGGAGTTTCACAGAGCCAGCGTGTCGAATCAGGCCGCCGCGGCGCTACGCAATTCGATCCCCGAGGGGGCTTGGGGAGAACTCCTGCCGGGCGAACATGAGCTCGCCCGACGACTCGGTGTCAGCCGACCCACGGTCCGCGCAGCTCTGGCCCAACTCGCTCAGGGCGGCTTAATCACGATCAAGAAGGGATGCCGCACCCAGCTGCGATGCGACCGTAATTCGCCTGTCGACAAAGCGCCGCCCACCGTTTGCCTAGTCTATCGTTTCCATGATTAGTGAACACCTAGACATTCGGATTCAAGGCCGAGAAGTTGCGCCAGCGATGGACGACCGGGGCTTGGTTGATCTCGTCGATGCCAAGCAGGATGCGATCTTTGAGTTCTTGCCAGCTTTCGACGCGGATTCCACGCAGGAACGTGCGAGCCATTTTTCCAAAGAGGGTCTCAACCAAGTTCAGCCAGGAGCCATGCTTGGGAGTGTGGACGTACGAGAATCGGTTCGGCTTGGTGGCCAAGTAGGTCATGGTCTCTCTGGAGATGTGAGAGGAGTGATTGTCCAACAGCACACGGATACTTGCCTCTGGCGGATAGTAAGCGTCCAAGTCTTTGAGCAGTTGCACGAACTCAGCGCTGCGATGGCGCCGTTCGACTCGGGCGATCACATGCCCGTCCTGCAAATCCAGGGACGCCAAAATCGAAGCTGTGCCCAAGCGTTTATATTCGTAGCCCCTGCCTCCCTCGGGATGTTTTCCCGGCACCGGAGAGAGGTCTAGACTGGTTGGGGCCAACGCCTGCACCTCCGGTTTTTCATCGATGGAGACAGTCACGACTCGTGGCGTGCCCGGTGGAGGAGCGGGTTGCTGAAACAACTCCTCGACTTGCCGATAGACAATCAACACCTCACGCATCTTGCGTTCAAATTCCGGATCTCGCCGCTCCAGATAATATTTGATTTTATGGGGGCGCAGTGGAGCGTCCTCCAGGATTTTATAGACGGTGGATTTGACGATCTGCGCCAGCGAACGGTGCCCGGCAGACTCTGCGGTATTGCGAAGGTGTTTGGCCAGCGCAGCCAAGGTCCACAGCTCGGCCGTCTGACCGCATTCGATCGGCTTGGTGCAGGCTACCGCCATGACCCATGCCCTGGCTTCCGGGGTGATGGTCGGCTCAGAGCCATGCGGTCGGTCCTGCAACGCCAGCGCTACTCCACCAGCGAGCGCTCGGTCCACGTGCTTGTACACGATACGCCGACTGATGCCCACGCTGCGACTCAGCGCCGTGAAATCCTGCCCACCGTGGTAGCCAAGCAATATCTTCGCGCGCTGAACCTCCCGCACATGTGCAGTGCGCGACGCCGCAAGCGCGCGCAATGCGCCTTCCTCTTCTGTCGTGAGAACCAACGCGGGCCGGCCAGTGATCTTCGTCATGGCCGCCGATGCTGCCCGAAGGATTTCCAAAGGCAAGATCATGTTCACCTTTCATGGAACCGTGATACTAGGCCTTGAGCGACTTGACCGTGCCGCCGGAGATGTACTTGGGAAAAATCAGGTTAGGCTCCGGGCTGAGGTAGCCTTGGCTGACCATCTGGAGCAGGAGCCGGGAGAGCCGGTGGTA
>Ga0163144_10003617_pt1 | contig 35168 bp, 18 predicted proteins | sample OliLak19BULKMAT1_FD_123175 | JGI IMG/M metagenome (GOLD analysis project Ga0163144, IMG submission 123175) | Freshwater microbial mat bacterial communities from Lake Vanda, McMurdo Dry Valleys, Antarctica - Oligotrophic Lake LV.19.BULKMAT1 | ecosystem: Environmental > Aquatic > Freshwater >...
TTAACTGATCCGCCCTCTTCCCGGAAGAGGGTAGGTCGGGACTACACGCCCTTTGGAAAATCCGATGCTTACCTCGCAATCATTTAGATCACGTGCACCCACGAAAATAGTCGTTTCTTGATCCGAGTAGCGGAAGTCGGGCTAAAGTAAGATCAGCAGCTTCCAACGTGGAATCAGCGAGCGATCGTGCGTTCACAACAAATCCATTTGGTGCAGCGATTCTGACGGGATCGATCACCCACGGGACTTGGAAGAACTTCGTTTGTTGCGCCTCGGAAAACCGGGCTCCCATTTCGCGTGCGATATCCGTTCTGAGATAATGTCCCGGCAGCGATAGAGCAGCCCCAGGAGCTTCTAAGAGTTCGACGGCCATGCCAAACAATGACGACTCCAATGCGTGCCTACATTCTCTACGGTCGTGATGAGCAAAGTGGTGTATCCGCTCGTCCCCTTTTCGTGCGACAAGAGGTCCGCGGCAAGCAGGGCAGACGCAGCCGCATTTGAGCCCTCGTTCAACGTCGCTAACATCGCGCCAACGGCCTTTGCTGTCCCATGCGAAAGGAATCGCAAGCTCTCGCGCGAAGGTGACGTCAAACCAGTCCATGGGTGGCGGCTCATGGTGTGATTCACACCAGACGATGTGTCAGCTTCGAATCGGCTGGTCTTGAGATCAGCGAAGAGGCGCGTCCGCATTCTGGTAAGTGAAGTTCAAGCCTGCTGGACGGATCGCCGGAAAAGTGAATTCATGAGGGGTTCATGCAGCTTCGCATCCAACTCAACGACCTCTTCGCCGCGCCGGGCTTTCTCGACGCCAGCGGCGAAGCTGCGCCAACGTTGGATGCTGCTCGGGTGGCGACGCTCTACTCGTTTCTTCCCGCAGACACTAGGTTTACGGTCACCAGCGATCATTTGGTCATTGCTCGACTTGATCCGACAAGGAAACGCTTGGACGAGCCTCCGAGCGATTCGGCCGTGCATCGAAACGCGCCCGCGAAGGCGAACACGACAAAGCCATTCAGCAATACGAGCGCGGGCTCGCCATCGACCCTCTTCACGCCACCGGCCGACGTGATTTGGCGATGTCGCGTATGGCGATTCGCGACAATGTTGGCGCTGATGCCGAGCTTCGACGGCTTCTGCTCCTGGCACCAACGGACGCCTGGGCATGGGTGATCCTCGGGAATCTCAATTTCCGACAGAACTTCTCTTTAGCCGAGCGCTATTTTCGCCGTGCGGTCGAACTCTCTCCGCGAGATCCCTACGCCTGGAATGGGATGGGTGTCATGTATGCCGAAAAGCGTGCCTTTCCCCAGGCGATCGCCGCCTTCCTGCGCGCGCTGGAGGCGAACCCGCGTTTCGCCAACGCCCATCTCGGCCTCGCCGCGGCGTTGTCCGACTCTGGCGAGCCACGCCACGCATTTGAAGTGTTGGACCAGATGTTCACGACGAGCCTCGTTCAGGATTCCCGCGCCCTGCCGACGTTCGAACATGCTTCGCGCACCTACCGATCACTCGCGGAACACATCGCCGAAGTAACACTCGCGAGCGGGGAAGCGGAAATCAATTTGCTCAAGGCCGAGGCCGAGCGCATTTCACGTTATCCCGTCCAATTCGAAGAGGCGGACTTCGGCGTGCAGATGACCGCGGTGACTGAAACGGCGTGGCAGCATAGCCGTGATCACCATGTCATTCGAGTGCGCCAATCTCTCGCCCCGGCCGTCAAACTGCACATGCGGGCACACGAGCTTTGTCGTCTGATTTTGCAGGCGGAAGCGCGCAACGCCGGGACGAATCGCCGGTTTTCGACCGACGAAACTAATCGCGCGACGGCGTTGCACGAAATCGAGTCCGAACTCGCCGCGGTCCGGCGTGCTGTGCAGGCCCATGTCGTGGAGGGTTTGATCGACCAGCTCTTCCGCGGTCTTATGTCGCAACTCTACAATCTGCCCATCGACATGATTATCGAACGGCGGATTGCGACCAGGCACCCCGCGCTCCGCTACGCCCAAGTGCAGTCGCTGGGGCTGATGCTGGAAGAGGCGGTGAAAGGCTGCTCCGCGCCGGACATCGTCCGCATCGTGCCGCGGCGCATCCTTCACGCGTCGCGATTTCTCAACGCGTGCTACGCCGCGTTCATCGATCACCAATTCGCCGGAGCGCTGGTGGCGAGTCCTCCCTTCATCCAAATGGGCGCCATGGAGCGCGTCTGAATCTGTTTCAACTTTGGGAGCGCGAAACGGCTCACCCAACTCCGGGTTCTGAATACGACGTCGTGGACAAGTTCGCCGCGGATTTACGGCTCACCGGCTGGTTTCGCTGGACGGACGATCCCGGCGAAGCTGCGCCGCGAGAAGTGGAGGAAGGGAGTTCGAATCCCGAACTCCTCGCAGTGAATCATCGGCCGCGGTTTTCTACTTTCTCGAAATCTTGAAACGTCTCGATGGCATGGACGCGAAAACGGTCGAACGGAATGGCGCCGAAGCCGCGCTGGCGGGACAAGATGGCCTCGACTACGCCAGCTCCGAAAAAAAGTATCGAGTACCGGCCTACGGCGAAGAAATGCTCTCCGGTCTTGAAGTCATGTGCATCATGTTCGCCGCCTTTCGCCGCTTCGCTCCGGAACATGCCATCGCGATCAATCTTCACGATGCGTAACAGAAGGCGCTCGCGATCCATGAGGCCCGTAAGGGCGAAGGTCAGTAAGAGTGTGTTATGAGTCACGACCTCGTCGTCTATCAATTCAGCCGGACGAAGGTGGAGCGGGGCGACTTCAGTCACTTCCTCAACCTTTATGGCCCGGACCAACTGCCGACGGGACGGCGGCTGCGGGACATGATGAACACGCTCACGTTCATGGTCGAAGGTTTCGATGACGATCCGCGGGAGGTCCACTCGATTCCCGAAATTCGCCGGTTCTACACGGCGTTTCGCGAGGCGTGGCCGTACTGGCTCTACTTCTGTAATCTGGATTCGGAGGAATTTCAGATGATGGTCCTTTGCTGTCTGCCCTCCATCGCAGCGCTGAAAGTGGACCGAGCGACCAAAGTAACGGTCGAGTTTGACCGGCCGGAACTGCTGGAATTCCTGCGGGGGAATTTCGGACCGATGAACACGATGTGCGAACGCGCCGGCATGTTCGAGCAACGCATCTACGAACGGACGAAGGCGATTTTCGAATATTTCGGGCTGCCGTTCGACGCTCCTCCGCCCGGATAGTGATCGGTCGGGGAAAGGCCTTTCCCCGCGCGCGAGCCGAAGTCTCGCGCTCCCCATTCGAGCGGGGACACCCCGCAACGCCCCAATGCCGGCCTGCGCCGGCTGCATGAAATCCATGAGGAAACCTAAACGCGTGAACTTCGTCAGCAAGTGACCACCGTCTACCATTAAGCTAAGCAATTATGACCCGATGCAGCGTCGACTCCAGGTGGAATCTCGTCTGTCCTGAACCTGTCAACAACGCATCATTCGAGTGTCTGCCCCTCGTGGGGTAGACCGCCAACCGAGCCCTTCACAGGCCACGGTGGTCCAGGGATGCGGGCCCTTGGGGGTCAAAAATCTCCAAGGGTCAAAATCCCACGATAGGTGTGTTGTGGCCTTAACAAAACCACCGCATGAAAACAACTATCCCTACCCGCCAAACCCAGAACCCCTCGCGGGACGGTTTGGCATATCACGAAATCCTCGCCGATGGACTTTTCCATACGGCTCACGTCTTCGGCATCGCAGCCGATGACCGTTTTGTCGAACGCGTAGCCGCCCTCGCCTGGGTCAACGCCGCCCGGCTCGTTCAATCCAACTTTTGGCAAGCCGGAAGCATTGCTCGATCGCTTCGCGAAACTCTGGAGACTGGGCGTTCCGAATCTGAAGCTCTTTGTCGAGCGGTGGGTGATGCGATCACCAGCTCTACGGAAGAGCCATTCGAAGCCGTCCGCACCTACTACGCCGATGTGCTGCAAACCCGTTCACTCGACAGCACGTCTGCGGAATCGAGTGACCGCATCCGGCAGCTTATTGGAGAAGCGGTGCTCGCGGGTCTGCACAGTCGCGGTCTTATCGCATCAGCCTTTCAGGCACTCATTGCCCATTCGGAAAACACCAGGAACGAGCAACGCATTGTTTCCAATCGGCTGATCTACTGGGCCTCAAACGACGGGCTGCCGAGATACCACCCGTTCATGGAGCTTTGCGTGCAGCGCTACGACAACAACCCTGAGCGGGATTTGCTCTGCACCGCAATCGCACGCCGCCTAACCACAATTCTAGAAAAAGGGAATCCTTGGGAAGTGGAGCACTGGTGTTCGGTTGGGTGGACGGATGGGTGGATTGCCGCTACGTTCGCACCCGATGAGGTGATACAAGTCATCAACGCCATTCCCGCCAAGAGTTGGGAGTTTAACCAGCGGCTCTTTATCGAGAGCATGGTAACGACCTTCACATCGGATGAGAAAGTGAATCTTCCCGGTGCCTTCGCTGATTACGTTACGCGGTATGATCCCTACGATTTGGCGGATGATTCTGTGCGCGCGGCCAATCCCCGGTTGGTGGCCTGGAGTGCGTACGACTTCAGTTTCTGGATGGGCGTCGTCGCTGAAATAGTGCGTCCCATAAAGGGAGGTACCCAATGAAAACTTACTCCGGCATTCGATACACTTTCCGCGTCTCCAGCTATTGGGAAGAGACGGTCCCATTGCATTCCATCCTGCGAAATGTGAAAGGCGAGAATCGGCGGCGGATGATTTTGGATTACGCCGCTCGAGGACGTTTGGAAGATCTGGATGAGAATTTGCTCAAGGATGAAGTCGATGAATCGACACGGCAGAATCTCGGTCGGATCCATCCCTCTTTTTTGGGCGGAGAGTATCTACCTGACTACTTCCCGGGTGAGGTGGAGATTGCTCGCATCTGCCTGCAATCCACCACGAGCGATGTCATTAGCATTCGTGCATTCCCCAGTCCGAGCGGGAAAATCGCCTATCGCGTGGTCGATGAGTACGACGCGACTTTCAAGCTGCCGATTTCGGAGAGCGATGAACCACTGACTCTCGCGGAGATTGTGCAGCAGTTGGATGAAGGGCGATTGGAGGAGACTGAATTTCCGGAGGGTGGATTATCGCTTGGGTACAACAACCTCAACGCTGAGTCCGGCTCCGTGGAACGGTTGCGCCACTTCACGTCGATCGATTCACCGTTCTACCCCCAACTGCATGCCCATTATGAGCATGTTTTCGAAGATTGGGTGATCGAACAGTCGAAGGAACAGACGTAATGCCACCCAGCCGAGTGGGGCTCAATCCCTACTCGGCTTCTGTTCGGCGTTGATGGCGATTTCAAAATCCTCGTCGAACCTCAACCGTAAGATTCCATTCGAGGCATTGGTACTCACCGCAAAAAACCCTGCTCGCCAGACGACGCTTTGGGGATCGGTCCGAAGGGGTCAGGGCGGAATGGCGCTAAGATAAGCCACGAGGGAAGATGAAGAATCGCGATCATCGCAGTCTCCGAGATTCGGATACGCGCATGAGGCGGCGGGGACGGTTCAGCAGCTGATAGTCTTTTTGCCGTCGCTTACGTGCCCGCGGCTCGCTGCGGCCTGGGCGCGGCGGAACGCGATCGGCGGCAACGCGGGCGAGGAGGGCGCGGCGTACCAGGCCGCGATGGCGGCGGGTGCGCAGAGCGCGATCACCCCAGGCCTGCAAGGCGTCGAGTGTGCCCTTGAAACTCAGGCCTTCGATGGGAACGTCATGGGTGAGGCTGGCCTCCAGGAGCAAAGCGCGGACAAGATTGTAGGCGATGGCATGCATCCATAGCTCGCGCTCGATCATTTTAGGGGTGCGGCCGCGCAGGACGTCGAGCGAGAGGTTGGTCTTGATCTGGCGATAGTGCAGTTCGACCTGCCAGCGGCGGGCATAGAGCTCGGCGATGGCCGAATCGGGAAAAGCCTTTTCGTCGAGCAGCGAGGTGACGACGATTATGCTTTGGGTGCGGAAGCCGCGGGCTTGCACCTGAAAGCGCACCAGGCGCAGGATCAGTTCCGCCGGCTGTTTTTTCCAGGCGCATCGTGATTGACCCTTGGGGCGCTGCGGCTTGCTCCAGGCTTCCCGCCATGAGCGATAGCGGTGCGAGCGCACGGTGCGGGCTTGGTGAAGCCGAATGACGAAATCGACTTTTCGCACCAGTAATTGCGCGAGGAAAAACCAACCGCAATAGGCCCGGTCGGCTACCAGCACCTCTGCGGCGTGCAAACTGCGCAGCAGCCGGCGAGCGAGCGAGAGGTCGTGGTCTTTCCATGAGCTCTCGACAAACGCGAGCAGTCGGCCGGTGTGCAGACAGAATAGACCGACGAGTTTGCCGGTCGGAAAACCACATCCCCGCTTTTGCCCGCCCGCATACGGCCAGCGGCAGCGGTTCTCGTCGGTGTCGGGCATGGAGAAACCCGTGCCATCGATCAGTCGCACGGTGCGGCCAAACCATTGCTCGTGGCTGCGTCGTTCAAACCATCGGGCCAAAGCGGCGAATAAACTCTGCAACCACAACAGCGGCAGCGCCACACGCGCCTGACAATAAGCGCTGGTGGACTCACCCATCGGCCGGTGGCCTTTGGCGACGGCGTCGGCCTGCAGCCGGGTCAAGGCCCAGCGGCAGCTGGCGCCCCGCAATAGCACCTGCCCCAGAAAAGCCCAGAAGACCGCGACGCGCGGCAAATCGCGCTGGCGGCTGCCCGGGCCCTTTTGGGCCGGCACGAGCAAGCCGCCGAAATGACCCGCGAACAACGCCGCCAGCCCGACGAGCGAGGCGGTGGCGGCACCCGCGCGCCGGCACTGGGTGCCCAGCGGGGCGCACTGCGCTCGAAATGACGGAAAATAGGGTGTGCGATCGTCCATAGGCCGTGTCTATACGGCCTAGGCTTGACGAAGCGAACTTGGATTGAAATAAAATCAGCCCCAGGGCGCGTTGTTTTCACGAGTTGGGCGGGGCGTTGCGGTCACTAAGTGCAAGTCTTGGGATTGGGATTCGGATGAGGTTTGTATGTCGTTTTCAGATACGGCTCGGGATCGACGATATTCGCGCTCGTCAAAAATCGGTCGGACGATGCCGCGAGGTGAAGATGTTTATGCGGCACATCGAACGCATTGCCCGACCGGCCGGTTTTGCCAATTTCGGTGCCTGCGGTCACGATCTGACCATTCGCGACGCTGATCTGCGAGAGATGACAGTACATCAACGACAGCGACTGGCCGTTCACCGTGCTGCGCACCACCAACCGGTTGCCCAACCCTCCCGTTTGCTGGTCGTTGGGCACGTTATCGACGATTCCGCTCACGACTCCGTCGTAGATCGCGACGCAAGATGTGCCCACCGCGGCGAGCAGATCGAGTCCATAGTGCATTTTCTTCGTTCCGTCACTGTCGACGCGGGAACATCCATAGCGGGCGCCATCCGTGTTGTTTCCCGCCGCATCGGTGGGAGCCAGCGAGGGATTTGGGAATGGATCGGCGGGTTGCATGCGCGAGGTGCAAGTTAATGGTGGCTTTTGTCGAGTTGGAAAAAGTCGCCGGCCTTGTCCGGCAGCCAAGTCTGGCCGTTGCGATCTTGTTTGATGACCGCGAGGGCGTTGCCAAAAAACTCGCTTTCTGGTCGCAACAGCGACCAGACGAAGACTGCGCGCCGGTTCATCAGCCCCTTGCGAAAATCGCGCGCCGGCGAAGGCAGGTCAGCGCGGGCTGGTAGCGGCGACTGCGCATGCAGTGCTGTCGCGATAGAGAACCCTTCCTTGCCAGCGTGACGGCGACGAGTCCGGAGCAAACAAACATAGAGTGCGGGCGGCGGCGGCAGGGTCGGTTCTGGTGCAATGGCCAGGCGCACGACCACCGAAACCATCTCCTTAGCACCGAAAATAACGGGACGGAATTCTCTCATCGCCGGTGTGTAGAGGTTCACGACGGCGGGAACCGATGCCGACGACGAGATGCCTCCTGTGACGGTCACCAAGTCGCCCGGAATCAAACGAGCCGCCGAGCCGTCCAACTCCCGTAAGCTGACTAATGGCAGTTCACATACCTTGCCTGGCTCCAACCTGATGGCAGTCCCGGCAGGGAGCGATCCCAGTTGCAGCTCCCGCTTCGCCCCCTCTTTCGGTTCGACACTGAACGACAACACTCCGGTCGGCGGATTCGTGCCTCCGACATCGCCACCGGGGCTCACACCGGCGGCGTCGGCCGCGGCTTGGGCCACATCGCCAAGGGGTTTCTCGTAGCGGACATCGAGCATCAGGGTCACCGATTCTAACGCGTGGACCTGCCGCCGATCGGCGTGTAAGGAAACCATCAACCGGCCGCGCCCGTTCTCCAGGTCCGTGACATCGGTGAGCGGTTTTGCCTCGCTGACGGGAGTATTGGCCAGTGTGCGATCATAAGCGGGATCGCTGAAGATGATACTGGCCGGCCACAATTCGAGGAGTCCGGTCTCTGGCGCCGCAGGGTAAAGGGTGAAACGCAAAGTCACCGGGGAACGCTTGTCGCCGACGAGCAGAGGTTCCGTTGCGCCGAGGGCCAGGTTGTAAGGCGTGTTCAAAGTGATGCCGGCCGACTCCTTCTCCTCCAGAGCGGTGGGATATACCATCCATTGAAACTCGACCGAGGGTAACGAGTCGCGATCCGACAATGCCTGGGACAGTTTCGCAAGCGGCGCCCCCTTCGCATAACCCTCAACGACGGCTGGCTCCAATATAACGACCGCCTCGGCAATGTAAGGGCCGTCTGTATTTTCAGACTCTTTCTCGGTAATCGCGATCAGCGTCTGGTAGGAGATTGTCACGTCGCCCACCTTGATTGCCGCGCGCGCCTTTAAGTTGAGGCCGCCGTCAAAGCCCCAAATCAGCTTCGGCAAGAGCGACAATGGCTGGATCTTTTTCGACGGGGATCGCTCCGTCGAGATCCGGCACTCCAATCTCACCGTGCCGTCCCAACGGTCGGTCACGACGCTTCGCCAAGAAGAAAGCGCGGTTACCCTCACGGACCATTCGCCCAGCAGTTCGTCAGTCCCGCTGATCACATCGGCCGATCCTTTCACGGGATCGATGGCCACCGTAGGATGCACATAAGAGGCCTGAATTCGCCGGTTGCGACCGGAGTTTTGAACGTTGTCCGGAAGTGGCCCCGGCCGCGGCGTACGCAGCGTGCGTGCGAACGATGTCCCCGCCTGGGCCGCGCGTCCGAAGCGCGCGAAATCCACGTCGATCGCATTCACGGTGCCCAGCGCCGACAAGAATCTCCCCCGACGGACGGTGAGGACGCCCGCGCGTTCGCTCACCTCCGCTCGCTCCACCTCCGCCGGCAGAAAAGGTTGGATCTGATTTTCAGCCGCACTCGGCGTTACGCTCGCCCGTATCTGTTCATCGGTCGGCAGCCGCACCGCCGGCGGCGCGGGCCTCAGCCACCCGATCGCTGGTCCCCGCAATCCGGTTGTGTGCAGGGGAAGGTAAACCGGCACGCTGATTTGCGAAAACCATACAAAACCCGGCACCGGGAACCCATCACCTCCCGACTTGGCGTCCAGCTCCAGCACAGTTGCCGCTTGCTGCGGCCACGCCATCCGACGGGTCAGACCGGCAAGGCCCGACGGCAGATTGTCGCCCTTGGATAACTCGTCGCGAATCGCCTTCGCCGGACCTTCTCCCGCGGGGTACAAGGATCGCCTTACACTCGCAGTATCGAGCTCCACGAGATTCCCTTTCCGCTTAAACTCGCAAAACCACATGGGCCCCCGGGCCATGTCCGCGTGCAGTGTGTTGTCCGATTCCACGGCACCAACGGCCGGCAATATGCCCACGCTTTCCTCGGCCAATATCATCGGGATAAAAATCCCCACCTCGCCGGGGCGGCGCACCGAGAGCAATGCAGCGAGTGGCTGCCGGTCGCGCCCAAGCGCAAATTCCGCCACCGTCGCACGCAGAATTTCAGTTTGCGGGTTGCCAAATATGCCGATCGCGCCCGTCCACGGCTCCTCGTACAGCCCGGCGCCGACGATCGAGAGCGTGGTTTCCGCGCTGCCGTGATTCAGCTTCTCCTCATAGGCGGATTCCTGCGTCTCGACGGCTTTCCAGTCGCGGAGGGCAGGCGACAATCGCAGCGCCGCCGCCAGCGGCAATTTTGCCCCGGTGTCACACTGCCGCCGCAGATGGGCGGCGACTAACGACACCGCCGCAAACGCGCAATTCTGCTTCAATTGTTTGAAGCAACGGCTCAAGGAAACCGTGGCCGACAAAAAATACGGCGGCACCGCGAGATCTTTTTCAAAATGCGGAATGTTTGCCGGGTTATTGATCTCATACGGGAACTCGCCCTGCGGAAAACTTTGTTCGACCAGCAGCGCCGCCACCGGATCCATTTGCTCCTCGGGCGAAAGTGCCGGGAGCACGCGCGAACCCGCGATCATCGCTGTCGTGATCGCATCGAGGCTTGCATTGGCCGGCTGCGGGCCCGTCGGACGGGTCACCGCGAGGAACCGCGCCGCGGGACCGTCGGCCCAGGCTAGCTCGAAGGACTCCCCCTTCCTTTCCAATGCACGTTGGGCTACCGAATCCTTCTCCAAGCCGGCTAGAACAGGCAAACGGAGCAACGGATAAGCGGTCCGGGTGGGAGACGTCTCCACCCAGCCGAGGAACCCGCCGGCGAGCAGAATTTTTTCACTTCGCTCCGAGGCGTGGAAAGCGGCGCGGAAGGCTGCGCCCAAGACTCCCTGCAACACGGTGGCGACCGCACCGCGTCCCGGTTTTTTCATTCCCGCGACCCGCCGTCCTCCGGCCCCCCCCTTCAGGGTCCACTCTTCTCGCGGAGCAAAGGTCGTGTCATCCCCTTCCAGCCCGGGTCTCAGATTCTCCTCGGTGGGCACGATCACCGCCAGGGCCCCGACCGCCACCGTCTCGATCGCGTTCCAGGCGATTTTCGACGGCGGGTCTCCCTCGCTCTCACGCACCAACGTGTGTTCGGCCATCACCGGAGCGCTCCATATCCGGTGCGGGCTGCCGGCAAGCAGCTTGCCCAACAATTCAAGGGGCGCTCGGTGATTCGAGAACCGCCAGGTCACCGTATGACGGAATAGTCCGCCCGCCTTTCCCGTTCCTTCCACTCTTACCCTACCGTCCACTCCGAGAGTCGGTTTTCCCTGCGAGGGGGGAATTGCCTCCTCGGCTTTAGGCCATTCGACGATCGGCCAGGTGATCGCGTTATCTGCCACCACCGTGCCGGAAAAACTCATTTGCCCGGTCCACAGTTTCGTCAATGAATCCGTCCGCAGGTCAACGGATGCCTCTGCCCCTTTCAAGACGACACCCGGCAGCACCGTGCCCTCCCCCTTCTGAAGTAAGTTCGCTTTCAGGCACCCCGCTGACAGTCGCAACGCGCCGTCAATGTCTGTCCCGCTCTCGCAGCGAGCGGCGAGGGCCACCGCCAGGGCAAAAAACTCCGGAACGGAACCCACCTTCAATTTTGCCTCAGACATCAGCAGCGTGATCGCTCCCTCACCTTCCTGCACGATCAGCTGCGAATCCTCGACCGTGGCACCCAACCATCGCACTACCGCCGACGCCTTCGGACCACCGCCTAATCTCGCGATGACATCCAGCACCGGAGCCACGAGCCGCTGGTCGGCATTGTCCACCGGCAGCGCATTCGCACACGCGAGAATTACCTGAAGATCGCCTTTCACCGTCGCAACGCCGTCCGAGGTCACGGTTAGCTCGAAGAGCGGCACGGCGAGAAAACCCTCACCCCGACCCGCCTTCCGCGGCTCGCGCTTGATCACGATCATGAGACCGGTCGCTGGCTCGAACCCGCACTTCACCGTACTGGCTCCTGCAACCAGTTCGAGGTCTTGGCCAGCTACTTCCACCGTCACTTTCGTCGGGTCGAGAGTGAAGTTTGGCGAATCCTTCTTGGGGCCAAATTCCAGCGCCAGCTGCCTACGATTGGCCTCCAATCGGAAAGCCCAAGGGGGTGCAGACCACTTGGCCGTGGCTTTCTCTCCATCGAACGCGAGATCAAGCATCAAGCGATTGTCGGCCCCGCGCGCCAGACCGTCGCGCTGGCCGAGGGAGAGGCGACATTCGATGCTCGCCGCCTTCCAGCTGATCCCGATCGCCCCACGCGCGAAACCCAGCGACCGCAGCCGCACGGGCTCCAGCCAGAAACCGAAAAACGGAACTTGGTGCTGGCCGGACTTGAAAACTTTCAACGCGTCCGGCTCCGAAGGTTTCAGTCCCAGCCGCCACTCCAATCCCGCGGCGGCCAGGGCGACGGGGTCGTCCCAAATGCCAAAATCCAAGTCGTCGTTGGGAAACTTCGCCGATGCTTCCTTGCCGACCCACGCATCTTTGAACCAGAAGAGCAGCGGCAGGCTCTGCGCTCCGTCACCGGAAACGACAAATGGCACCGGCCCGAGCAGCGTAACCAAATCACCGGGTGCGCCCGCCACCTTACTGGGACGGCAGAGCAGCCCCTGCTTTTCCACGCATCCCGCGGAGGCGGCGCGTCGATTATCCAAGTGGAAATCTCCGTCAGCAATCGTCGAGGGCGAGAACCCCAGGATCTCCAACGCCCCGCTCTTCGCGTCAGGAAGGAACGTCAGCTTTTTGCCGCCGACGTCGTATCGGCCCGAATGGCCCAACAACGCTTGGTTTCCCTTCACTGGACCGTTATCATCGCTCGGTTGAAGAATGAGCTTACCGTAAGGAACTTCTTCGGTCAGGTCCAAGGTCGCCCTAATTGACTCCACCGTAATCTCCCAACGAAGCCCCTCGACTAGGTTGGTGACCGGTTTATCCGGCGTCACGCCACCAAACGGAGTGACATAGCTGTGCGCCACGCGCGAGTTCTGCAACTTGCGCTCCTGATCCTGCCAGAATCGTCCCAGCTCAACCCAGTCGAGCGCCGTCGCTGCCCGGGGTAAATTTTTCTCCACGACCGGCGCACCCAGCACGGGCGCAGTGGGCGGAAGCTCCGCGGTCGCAAAAGCCTCGTCCAGCGTCGGCAGATCGTACCGCAGTGCAGCGCTTAAATCCATGGTCTTCCCGGGACACCACTCGACGCCGGGCACGCCGATTGCCGCGAAGAACACCCCCCGATCCGGGCCGAGCTCAGCATTCAACGTGGTCGACGGCCAGCCGGTGAGGCGCTCTCGCAAAGGAACGCCGGAAAGAGCGTACAGCCCGGACTTCTCGCGATCGAGCGTGGCCAAGGTCACACTGAACGCCTCCGCCTGCCCCTCGGCGCCGCGCTCCACCGCCAAGCTCGCGGGGATGAGATCGCGGCTTTCCAGCGGGCGCGTCGACGAACGCGCCGAGCGCGTCATCGGCATGCTCGCCGCTAGCGGCATCACGAGGTCCCGCACCCACGCCACCGCGGGCAACGGCGTCAAAAGGTCGCCGAAGAAACCCGCGGCGGAGAGCGCGTTTTTAAGCTCCCGGCTAAACGCTTTGTCAGCTTCATCCAGGGCCTTCGCTGCCGGACCCTCGCTCTTCCTGGCTTCTTTTAGCGCGGCCTCGGCCGACGTGTAGATCACTGCAGACTCCCCGCGCAGGCTCTCAAACTGGTCATTCCGGTCACTATTGAGCAACTCTATCAACTCCTCCCACCAGGCGCGGACGTGAGCCATCCGTGCTTCCACGGCATCGAGCTTGCGTCGCGCCTGCTGATAGACGCGTTGTGCCGCCCGCCGCTTGGATCGGGCGAGGGCTAAATCAGCGGACGCTTTTTCCGCCAGTTCGAGTTGCTCCTTCTTGAGCTCGCCGGGATCCGCTAACAGAACAGCGCGTGTCGCGCGGAGGACGGAAAGCCACTCCGGACGCCCAAGCGCCTCGAGCAAGCGCAACGCCATGGGATAACTGACAAGGGCCATTTTGCCGTCGTCGATCGTAATCTGCGTATCGTCCTTCGCTCCCAAACCTGGGCGCACCGCCTGAAACAAAAGCGTCTCGAAACGCACCCCGACGGTGGAGGCAGGCTTGACGGTCTTGAGGTGCGTTCCGAACAATGAAACCGGAATCACCAATCCCGGGCCGGCGCTCAAACGCGGCAACGCGTCCAAGGCGTCAGGGCGATTCGCCGAAACCACCATCAAACCGGTCGACGTGATCTTCGCGCCGCGGAGGCTGATGGTCGCGAGCTCCGGTAGGCCATGCGTCGCATCTCCATCCGAGGAGATATTCAAATCGATGCTGGCCATCGCTCCGGCCGCCGCCTCGATCGTGAGCAAAAAGGGAATTCCCGCCACCGGCTCATTCTCGGGATGATACGCGCTTAGCACCGCTTGGTTCGCGCCGGGCCGGCGCAGGCGGAAGAATCCGTCCAGCACCGAATCGACCGATTCCAACGGCACTGCCATCAAGTTCGCATCCACTGTCGTGTCTGTCGGGGGCAGGTTCGGCACCGGCCACTGCAACCAGCCGTCAGTCAGGGGCAGAAAGGCCGGGATCAGCGGCCGCTCGTCCGCCGTCGCGTCCTCCTTCTTGGGCGACGGCTCTTTCCAGCCGTAACAGGACCGCAAATCCCGCACCAGCTTGTCGTCGTCGACATCCAGTGTCAGCGATTCCTGCGTGGTTCCAAGAGTCATCTTCGTTGGAAAACAGCTTAGGCCCAGCTCCGCGCCAGACGTGTCGCCAACTGTGGCCTCCAATCGTAGCTTCTTTTCTTCGGATGACGTCGCTTTCCAGAATGCCGACCGTAGCCAGGCCATGCCATCGACCTCGCCGCGAATTGGCGGACTGCGCAGGGCGCACGCCAAAGCCTCGGCAGGAATCTCGACGCCCGGTTCGATCGCCAGCGCTTTCTCACTCACGGATACCCGCCAGCGAAAGGAGGGAATCCGCGACCGATCCGCCTTGAGCAGAACGCCCAGTAGGTGGTCCTCGTTCTCCGACTTGGGCAGGATTTCCCGCCAGACGTTCAGCCAGTCGGGCGTTTGGTTCGCGGGGCGAAGGAACTTCAGCACAAAACTCGAACTTCCCTCCCTTTCGTCGCTGGACAACAGCACCCTTCCCAGCAGTGATTCGGCGTGCCACGGTAAAGAGAGCGTAGCATCGAACTCGATCCCGTCCGGTGTTAGCCACACGTCACCATAGTCCTCCTCCGGCTTCTCCCTGCGCTTGATGCCGAGGCCGGCGAGCCAACGATACGGCTCCTTCGATAGCAGGATGCGCATTCCGACGCGCCCTGCCGTCAGTCTTACCTGAGGAAATTCAATCGTCTTGTCGCCAAGTTGGAACGGTGCGCTGGCCAACGCTTCGCCCACGACGTGAGCAATGGGTGGCTCTCCTTGTAGGCCGCTCTCCGGCAGGCCCAGCAGAGTCTTCCCGTAGTCCCCGAGGATCACGCCACGTTCGTCCACCGGCTTACACGCCAGCTCCAGGGCGTCCGCGGGCTTGAAGATGTCCGTGTCTTCACCGACCACGACATGGAGACTGACGAGGCGCGGCTGAAGCCATCTCCCGGTGTTTGACGGTTCCGCGGGATCGGCACGCAGAACTCGGATGCCAAACACGTCATCGGCAGTCTCGCCACTGCCCTTGTTCGCATCGTCACGTGCGCGCTCCGCGCCAAACCGTGGGGTATTCGCCCACAGCCGCCAGAGCGGCCGCGGGTCATCGCGGCCCAGCCGCGGACCGACCAGTCGCACCCGGGGAAGGGAAAGATAACGATCATCCAGCGGGTCGATGGAGTTCATGGATTGTTTCTCAAAGCGTGCGCGGCCACTTCGCCCACTCCGGCAAGTCGACCAAGATTTCAATTTCACCCGGCGCGATCCATTTAGCCTCGGCAGGTTTGCTCGTCACGAGCTCGATCGCCTGGCGTTGATCCACGGCGCGCAACACCAATTGCGTCGCGTTGCCAAGGAGGAGTTGCGCGGCCAGCTGCCAGAAAATTCCGCCCGGTTTACCTACCACGCCGGGCGTCGGCGCCAAGCCGAGGACGGCAATCGGATGCTTTGTTGCAACAATCGCATCGATCGTGGCCGCGTCGCTGAGCGGAAGGTCGAGCAATGTGAGTTGATCTCTCGGTCCTGGCTCCACGCGCACTAGAACAGTCGCGGGATCATACTCCTCATTGGCATAGGACGTGGGTTTGAACCGGTTGACGCTGATCGAAAGGGGATGCAGCAACTTGTCCCAGATTTTCGCCACCTTTTCCGGAGTGTCCGCAGCGACCGCCTCCGTTTCCAAGCCCACGTAGATATCGCGCAAGGCCGCAAACTGCGTCAGCAGCTCCGGCCATGGATCCGCCCCCGTGGCGCCGAATTCCATTTCCGATTTGACCAATAGTTCCCGTGCCTTTTGTGCCATGACGACGGCGTTCTTCCCCGCGCTGGTGAAGTCGGGTGGCGCCGCGATGATCACCGTCACGTGGTGACGACACTCAAGTACGGCGTACTCTTTGGCCACTTCCCTGAACGCATCTCGAACCGCGTCGCTCTCCCGGGTGGGAAGCTGGACGATACTGCCCTGCCCGATGACCCCGTCCCCCAAGATTAGGTCAGACGCGAAAAAGAAATTGTAACCCAGGGTCGCCGCCAGATGCGTGATGACCAACGGTTCGCTGCCAGGCGCGAAGCGCTTGCCGCGACACCGGACGATGCCGGCTGCGGGAACAGGCGGGTTGCCGGACTCCTCGCCACCTTGTGGGAGGAGGCTGATCGTTGTTTCGTCCTCATCTACTTTGAACCCCTCGACTCGGAGTCGTCGCACGAGCGTGTAGCTCATGTCCGGATCCGGCCACCACCCGATGTCGTTCTTGCTAGCCTTGGCCAACCAAGTCGCGAACGCCTGCGATTCCGTTACGTCCGTATGGCTAACTAGCCGCGTCCCGCCGAGCCGGAGCGTCGTGTTTCCGGAGGTATCCTTGACCACAGCGAGCGTCGGCGCCTGGAGTAGGAGTTTGGCGCGCGCCTCATACTCGGGTTCTGTCGGGGCGATTGGTACGCCCTCTTTCAAAGGAGGCAGGGCACGGCGCGGCGCTTCATCCTGCCGGGCCGTGACGATCTCCGACACCACGATGCCCGCACGGGCGACCGCGAGCGCGGTCAGGCGATAGTGCGGCAGCAGGTGCTGGATTCGCAGAATATCGGCTCCTTGGTAGAGCTCGGGATAGTTCACCGATAGTTCAGCCAGCGCCGCCCCGTCGATGCCGGAGTAACTCGAAGGAATCAGTGATGACGAGACGGCCTCCCGCTCGGGGTAAGTTTCGGCGCTGGCCGGCCCACCCCGTAGCTTGAGGACTTCGGGCCACCGGGGATAGCGGTAGGCCCGGGCAAATGAAATCGCCGTTCCCTCCGTGCCCAGCCGTGCAAACAGCGGCCGGTTCGAGAACGCCAGATTTTCCTCCCCATGTCGCGCCAGCACCACTTCCCAGCTGCGCTGGCCGGACTGCGCGTCCTTCGCCAATCGCGAGCCCAAGATCACCGGCGGCTCGATGCGTTCCGTGCGAGGGGAGACGATGAGCGCGTATCCCACAGCTGGTTTCTCGGATTCCTCCTCGGATTGATTGATCGGCACCGGCAGGAGTTGCTCGCTGTCGCGCGCCGCCACCCAGCCTGCCGCCTCCGCGAGATGATCATAACGGCTGGCCGGGCGGACCGCATAAGCCCGGGCATGCGCCCAGCGATCAGCGTGGAGGAACGACAGGCGTATCTCGCCCCTCACGTCACTCGCGAGGCGCCATGGCAGCGCCTTGATCGGGGCAGCCAGCGAAAACGCCGGGGCCAAAACATCGCCCTCGGCCCGGGCGTGATCGAGGAACCGCTGCGACCAGGGAAGGTACGTGCCGAAAGTATCCAACAGCAGAGCGAACCCCGGCGGCTTGTCCCCTTGCGCCCAATCCATCTCCGGCGCCGTTAAACGCAGATTCTGGCGAATGCTGTCCAACGCCGTGATCACCGCGCTGTCCCCCCTTTTCTCCTCGTACGTGCCCGGGTCGAGCTTGGCCCTATCCTTGTCAGTCAACTCTCCTCGCAGGGCGGCCCACTCCGTCGCTGTCAGCGCCGCGAACCGCTCGTAAGGGGTTGCGCTCTCACCGGCATTGAGATCGAACGGCGGGCCGACCCGCTCTGCGTTGAGATGCTTTCCTCCCGCGAGCCCCAAATCTCCAATCTCGTCCACTTTCAACTCCGGGTTGATCAGCCAGCCGTTCAACTCATTCAACAGTTGGTAAGACGATACCATGGTGACCGTCGTGAGAGTCTTTTTCGTCGCGACATCGTACTCGCGCGTGACGACCCGACACTGCAGCGACACAAAATCAGCGAAGCTCCACCCGTCCGCGGTTCCCATCCAGGGCGCGCCGCGAATGAGCAGTTGCATCTCTACAGGCGCCTCACTCTCCGGCCACTGGCCGGGAGGCGGCGGGCTGAAGAGCGGAAGCGTGACCGACATATTCGGCAACACCAGTCGCCGCTGGCCATCCGACGGGCGCAGCACTTCATAGCTCGCCGATGCGCCGCGGTTCGCAAAACAGAGTTCGTACCCGTCGATGACTTTCTCGCTGCGAACCATGACGCCTTCCACCGTAAATTCCTTGGTGGCCAAGCGCGTCACGGGCCAGGTGCCGGGACGATAGGTGAGATTGAGGCGGTAGTAGTCCCGTCCGCTCACCGGTGTGGGCCGCAGCGCCAGCTGCACCACCGCGAGGCCTTCGTCGTCCAAGCGCATCGGCCGGGTCGGACTCTGGCCCGTTTCCTTCACTTCGTCGAAGGGGCTCACCACCCGATCGCGCAAGGGCTTGAGCAACACGTCGACGAAAGGCTGCCCCAGGATTCGACCTTCACTACGTGGATAGGCGTCGGAGTAGCGCTGGATCGCACCCGTAAACGCCTCCTCAACCCGCGGGGCCCATTCGCGTGGGCCGAGGAAGCGGCGGCGATCCCGATCGTAAAGCGTGAACGCGGCCGCCAGACCCATTTGATGCAGAACCGACCAACCGTACGGATCGGTTTCCGAAGCCGTGTTGCCTATAAAGTCCACGAACTTCTTGGCTTCGATCGGCTGGACCGACTGCGCCGCGGCGATGTAACGACGATACAGCTGCTCCGACTCCAACGCATACTCCAGTTCACCCAAAACCTCTTCCAGCAAAGGGTGAACAAAAGCGTGCAGCTTGAGCGGATACACCGCCGTCGCCATCGGTTTATCGTCCGGGTCTGAATCCAGACGAAAGGCAGCGATCTGCACGCACAAAACATCAAGTACCGTGGGTTTCCGCCGAAACGCCTCCGCGACTTTCGCCACGGGCTTCCATCCCAGACCGAGCAGGGCCGCGCTGATCCAGCGGACAGGATTCTTCCTCTGATCGGCGGACAAAGCGATCCTGAGCGCTTGGTTCTTAGGCTCGCCCACCAGACCGTCCGTGACCGCGTTGCCCTGCCCGCGATCGTCGGCGATCACCACGCGGAAGAGCGTGAGCTGCTCCATCGCACGTGCCTGCGCGAGAATGGCCGCGTCCTCCGGCTCCGCGAGCGTTGTGATCAGCGTGACACGCAATTGCGTGGGAATGCCTTTGGCCAGCAATTGCGGAATCGCGTCGGGCGGGAGCGTGGGGAAAAACCGCAGCCGAGGATTGCGCTCGGCGAATGCCAACGTGGACTCCGCGGCGGAGTACCAGCGGGCGCGCAGCGGCGGAGTACCAGCGCTCTCGACTGCGCGATTTTCGATTCGCCAAGTTTCGCTGGGATAATGTGCCTGCCATCCCTGCCAGTCCTTCGTGTCACCCGGATGTAGCACGGCGTTGGCCCGCGTCACCCGCTCGATCGAAGCGACACGTCTCGCCCGTGCCCAAGTCTTTTCATCTCTCTCAAAAGGGATACCCGCCGTGGTATCGAGCTGGGCCAAATCGTCGATGTCCACCTCGTGGACATCATATCCCGCGATACACTCGAGATGCGCCGCACCCACCTTATTCTGCCAGTTGTTTGGCGTCACATCGAACGCCACTTGGGTGAGGATGCGCCGCAGCGGATCGGGAACGACCGACACCTCACTAGATCCGTTAGATGCGAGTAGCTGCCGGAAATCCTGCTTCGATCCTGGGACGAGAAACTGGACGAAGCCACTCGTCCCACGCACTTGTGCCGGACCCAGCGGCGGCAGCGAAAGGTGCACGGGCCATTCAAATGCCTCGGGCCGGGAAACGGATGGCTGCACTTGGGCAGGGCTCCCGGGTTTGGGCTCGATGCGCAACTCCACCGCCACCGGGGTCGGCTGCGAACCGGATTTGGTCAGCGTCTTTCCCTCCCACTTCACCACCTGCACGGTTTCGAGCCAGAAGCGGGTGGCGATCCGCGCGCCTTCGGCGCTGCCATCGCGCGTCCACAACCGGGCGAGAAAATCCTGGAGACCCTCACCTTCCAAAACGGGAACATACGCCCGCGTCTTCTCCAGGGTGTCGTCCACCTCCTTCAGCCCCGTCTTACCCGCTAACGCCCGCCAGAGCGGAAACCGCTTCAGTGTGTCACGATCCGACTCAAGTGAATCAATCGGCGTGTCTACGGGAACCTCACCTCTCAGACCACGCAGGTCGAAAAAGCCCACTTTCCCTTCCGTGCTCAGGTACGGAAGTTTCCACCGCAGCTGATCCCGGCTGGGGACAAAGCCGATGCCGCTGCCTGCCTGCCGGTCGGTCAATCCGCCCGAGCCGTAGCGACCCGAGGGCTGAATGTCCTCGGGGTCGGCGATGAGGTAATATTCGCGTTGGATGGTGACATCGCTCCCGCCTACCTCGCGCCGCCACTGCCCCGCTGGATTATAGGATTCGTCCTTCATCGCTAGCACCACGCCCATCCCGCCGGAGGGGACCGCACCAAACGTGAGAGTCGCGCTGTCGTCCAACTTGGTCACAACAAACCGCAATTCGGCTTCGGCGCCGCGGACCGCGGGTTGCGGACGCCGGGCGACGACCACGAAGCCCTGCGGATCGCCGCGCGTCCCCGAGATGTCACAAGGTGCCACCGAGTAGGTGATGGCGATTTCCTCATTGTCACCGAAAGTTTCACTCCACGCCAGCGCCGCAGCCAGGGCGCCCGCCTCATCCGACGGCGGAAGCAACGCCCGGCGCATGGTCGCGGGAATACCGTCGCTCAGGTCGTCGACAAACTGCCAATCCGAGGGGTACAGCTCGACGCGTCCGTCACGTTCGGGTCCAATGGTATCCGCCCGCTTGACGCGTTTGGGCGGCGTGGAAGACGCCAAACCCTGGACGTTCCGGATGATCTCGTAGTGCTCCAGGTAGTGCTCCGCGTCCACATCTTCGCCGGCCGGTTGAAAGCGAGGTGCAAGATCCCACGCCAGCTTCACTCCCTCGGGAGCGATCGCTCCTTGCCCGTGTGTCCAAAGTTTCCGCTTCGGCGGAGCCAGCCGGGGATCGACCTTCTCGAACCAATGCTCTGATCGGTGCAATAAGGCGATCGTTCCGGCACCAGCGGCGTCCGCTTTGGCGACCTTGGCGTTCCTCAAATTTTCGAGCTCTTCTATCGGCCCGTAAAACACCAGGCCAAGATCGGTCACATGAGCGAACTCCGTTTCTTTCCAACCACTGCGCGCAAGCGTTACGAACTGATCGAAGAACATTGCCAGGATCGTCGAACGGGCTTGGTGCACCCCGTCCACGACTTCGTTGCGCTGCTGATCTGCCAGATGACTGCGCTGAGCCCGATCACGTTCCTCAACGCGCTCCTCTTCCGACTGACCCATGAGTTCCTGCCGTAAGTGTACTCGCGGATTCGGTTCCCACCACACTGTTGTTTTGCGCCACTGCCCAGATCCACTCGGTTCCCACTTTGCGTCGTAGAGGAAACACTCGTCGAAAAGATGTGCGAGCGTGAAACCTCTTTCCCCAACATCATTCTCTACCGGCGCATTCCAACGCGCGCGGATCTCCAATGACTTCGTAGAATTAGCAATGGCCGTGAACCCCTCGTCCTGTTGAGGACCGCTACTCCGACCAGGCTTGAAATAGTGCAACGCAATCGAGCCCACCTCTGTGAGGTCGATCGTGTGGACCGTCGCTTCCTCATTGCGCGTGGAGCCATCATAGGATGTCGGTGCCGTAAAGAACGAGCTTCGGAAAGGATCACTTTGCTCTCTCGGTACAAGCATCGCGTACGCCTTGTTGTGCCCGGCGGGAAGACGGTTCCCTTTCGTGTCCACTTCGGCTCTCCGCACCAGCAGCCAAAAATCCGTCACGCTGATTGGTCTTCCGAGGTGGGCGTGGGTCCGGTTTAGGAATTCAGGATCCCCATTCGCCAGTTCTGCCGCGGGCGGAGCCTCCGCAGGGGCACCGACCAGGGCGGCATCGGATGCGATGGTCTTGGCCGCGGACGCGGCGACTTGCAACGGCGCGGCGTCGGGCTCGTCGGCCGTTAGCGACATCGCGAGGAAACGCTGCACTTGGGCACGGGCCGCCGCCAACGCCTTGTCGTTGATCGCAAATCCAATGCCGACGGATAGCGTCCGGCCAAACGCCGAGACGCCCACCCGGGCGTTCACCGCCGCGCCAAATCCGTTGGTCGAAATCACCGCCTCCACCGCCGCCGAGAGCTGGAGGGTGATGCCGAACCGGATGGTGATGGTGAACGACCGGAATTTCAGGTCGATGCGCAGCCAAGCGCTGAACTGCACTGAGAGTGTCGCATCGAGGGAGATCAACCCATAGATAAGCGAGCCCTGGAACCGCCATGATAGGAACGCGACGACCCGGGCAACGAAGTGGATGTCGAGCGTGGCCGACGCCGACACCCCGACCGACCCAGCTCTCACGCTGCCGCCAAAACGGAAGAAGGCGTCTGCCTCGATGTTGTACGCCCAGAGCAACCCATCTTCCGCTACGCGGAAAATCATGCCGCCGCGCACGCTAACCCGCATGTTTGCTTCGTCGATCAGCCGCACCGAAAGCTGGTCGGGCCAACCCAGCTCGTAATGAAACAGGCCGGGCTTGATCAGCAGCGTCGCCGACCAGTCGATCGAACGCAGCGCCCGGCGCAATATTGGTTCCTTGTCACCTTGCTTCGCCAAGCTGGCGATCCGGTTGCCGATGTACCCGCGGCTGTCGCCCAAGGCCCGGGCAAGAAGCACCTTTTTTTCCGGATTGATGTAGAGGTACCCGCGCAGGCCGGGATTCTCGCGCATGCCATCGGTGTTTTTCTCGTAGTCGTAGTAGTTCGCGCCCATCCACCCGCGCAGCCCCATGAAGAGGGTGAAATCCGAGCGAATCGCCGCGACGAGATCGAAGAAGAACGGACTCTCTGCGGTCTCTTCGCGTTTCTCCTCGTAAACCTCCTCAGTCGGATAGGGCTGGATCGCACCCTTCAAGGCCAGCGTAACCTTGTCTCCCTCGGGATCCGGTCGCCAAGCGCTGAGCTTGTGCAGGTCGCCCTGCCGCTTGGAAACCTCGTCCATCACCTTGATGAGCTTGGGCACGGACGCACCGGCGTCGTCGGCCGCCTTGATCGCCTCGAGTGTGTAGCGGAAACCGAAGCCGAGTCCGAACTCCCGCATGTAGAAAACCCAAATTGGCGTCGTGATCTTCACCGCGACGCGCCGCTTCTCGCCGTAGAGGTAAAACGCGTGACGGAGAGAACCGGGCCGATTCTCCCGCTCAAGCTCGACGAAGCCGAAATTCGTCGCGAAGTCTCCCAGCCCCGGAATCGAGAGCTCCCCCGTGCCGAGAAAGCCCGACATGGTGTAGCCTTCCGGCACGTACCCCTTTCCCTCGACCGTCTTGGTGTCCTTGTCGACTGCGAGCACCGATCCCTTTACGCGAATCGCCCCCTTGAGATTCAGATCCACCCCGAGGCCGTCGGCCCGGATGCGCGGCAGCGACTCCCCGCGCTTCGGCAGTGCCATCCAGAGGCCGTGAAACTCGATGGACGGCTGCATGACGTCGCCGATCTCCACAAAACGCATCTGCCCAGCGATGTTCAGCGCCGGGTCGCCGCCGAACTTGTCGGAGGCGCCATGATAGCCGAAGCTGCGAACCTCGAAGGTGAACAGATTGAAGAGATTGAACGACTTCTTCGGGTTGAGCACCTTTTGGAAGGTGATGTGCTTCGCCAGCACGCGTGGGTCGGCCGCCAGCGGTGCGCGCTCGAGCATCATCTCCAACCCGTCGAGATATTGGAGCAGGCCGCGTTCGAATTCGCCCTTGTTGGGGGTGAAGCGCAGCGAGCCGGTGACCTGGAAGAAGAAGTGGTATCCGCCGTCGCGAATGATGCCGATGTCGAGGTCGGTGATCGTAAGCGTGAATCGCATCGCCCGGCAGACGATCGGCTCGCCCACCTTTTCGATGCGCACCTTGCCCGATTGCAGCACAATGTCCCCGCCCGAATCGGTTCCAAACACGAGCGCGAGCGTGCAGGCGGCATCGCCTACGAGATCCGGCGGCAACGAGCCTTTGCCCTCGACCGCCGCGTGGACAAGCTTGCCGGCCCGGATCTCGAGCCGGCCGGCGGTGAACTGGAACGTGGCATTGATGCCGTTGAGCCGGACCGGGTCCCGCTTGACCTCGGCCACCAAGTCGAGACCGCCCGGACCGACGGTGAGTTTCTTGACGACGAACGCCACGCCACGCCCATCGGCTGCGAGTCCATCGAAGCGTAGCTCCATGCGCGCCTTGCCTTCCTCGTTTTCCTTGTCGGCCACGTTGAGTCGGAAGCCGCTCTGCGCGCCGGCAAATCCCATCTGGAACATCTCGACCTCCCTGTCTTCCGCGCGCTCCTTATCGTTGGCTTGCTCGATGACCCAGAGGAGGCCGAGCGCCCGCTCCTCGCGCCGTCTGGAGCGGATAGGCAGCCCGGCATTTGTCGCCTGCAAGCTGACGTCGAACGGCTCAAGGCCCAGGAGGGCGCGCAGGGTGATTTCCGATTCGAGCCCAGCGGCCTTCAACCCGAGGGTCAGATCGATCGCCAGTTCGCGTTGCGCTAGATTGGGGGTGAACGAACTGCCTTTGACCCACACCACATTGCCAAGGGATTTTTTTAGCTGCTCGAGGAAACTCGGACCACCCATGGGAGGAGCAGACGAGCCAGTTTCACCCATGCCGAAAAGCGGAAGAATTCGGTCGCGTTTAACCCGAACATCGAATGCGACGTCCGTGGGTTCGAGATCGACGAGGGAGTGCGGCCCTTCGAGCACCTCGACTCCCACCGGCAACCCCGGCACCGGTTTAAGCGTACCGACGAGCTTCTTCAACAACACCGGCGATCCGCCGCGCACTCCGGCAACGACGACCGTCGCCGAAGCGAATTTATCCGTGGTCGTAACCTTCACCGCGATCAACGGCTCGGCCGGGCGACCGCCGTTGTCCGCGACATCGCGTAACGGCGTGGAACTGTTCTCCTGCTTTAACCATAGGTCCGTGGAGAGCGTGGCGAGGTCGGCCGCCGCCGGCGTACGGGTCATCACGAAATACGCGCCGGGCTGGCTGACCAGGTCGATCAACACGCCGGGTTTCCATCCTGCCGCAAGGTTCAGCTTGAGCCCCAGCGCCTCCAGTACCTTTTCCTTGCTGGGTTCCCTGCCCCGCACCGTAACCAGCACCTGCCGCAGCTCCAGCGGATCGATGCCAATCCGCAACTCAAGCGTGAAGGTAGACGTGAGGTCGTCCGCCAGCGCCGCCAGTTTTTTCAAGAGTTGGCCGAGCGCTTCAGCCAGCGCAGCGAGCGCCTGCCCCACCAACTCGGCCGCGGCACCGACGGCAAACGCGACGGCCCGGGCCACGGCCACCGCGATCCGTCCCAAAATGTCGAGCAACACCGCCACCTGCGCGGCCGTGGCCTTGGCGAAATCCGCCACCACTCGCACCACGGAAGCTGCTCCTCGCGCCAGAGCAGCTGCGCCCCGCGCGATCAGCTCGATGGGATATGGCTCAATCAGCCTGAGCGAGACGACCTCTACGCCCGAGCCGGTGAAGAGAAGCTCGCCCTCGAAGGACAACGTCGCCGCCGGGTCGCTGACCACCCGTATCGTCAGCCGATCAAAGGCGAGCCCAACCTCCACGCGCGTCGGCGGCCCCGCCTCCGCCTTCGGCGCCAGCTTCATGGCGTCCCAGCTGATCTCCAGCGGACCGAGCTGACGGCTACCAGCGGGAATGCCAATCTCGGCGCTGCCCGTGATTGTGCCTTCGAGCATTAGTGCCCCGCCGACCTGGCGCGCCGTCACGCCGGTAACCTTCAAGGTCGTCGGAGGGCTCCCCAGCGTGGTCGTGAAGTCGTAGCTCGCCAGTTTGCCGTTCAGCGTGGGCTCAGCCCAATCGCCATCCTGCACGGCGCCCTTTTCGGGATCGACGAGCGCCCAGTCCAAAGTTGCGCCTGCCCTACGGATCGCCAGCGCCGGTTGGGCCGGGCCGGCAATAGTCACAGCCGGCGCAACCTGGCTCAAGCGGCGCAGCAGCTGCGACGCTGCTGCCCATTGATCCTTCAGTGGGCCCCGCCAAGAATCCCCGGCTGGGAATGTCCACCCGGGCATCTCAAAGTGCGGCAGGCTGAGTTGAAAATCGGTCAGTTCCAGGCCCAGCGTCGGCGCAGCCTGGGCACTTATCACGCAGATGAAACTCACGCGCCGGGTAATCCCGACAGCCGTTCCAACCACCGTGGCCGCGATCTCCGCCCGCACATCTGCCGTGATCATCGGGTCGCGCGTGCCGCCGAGGACCGCACTGAGGTGGAGCTTGATCTCCGCCGCAGCAAAGCACGACGCGCCGCCGGCCGGAATGGCGATTCCTAAGAACACCGCCCCCTTTCTTTCGATCTGCGTTTCGATCTTGGCGAATCGCCGCAGCGCTTCGTCCCGCAGACTCAGAATACGGGCATCTACCGCCGCATTCAGCTCGTCTTCGGTTCTTAGCCGCTTCGTCTCAACCTTGATCTCCTTCACAACCCTACTCCCAATCTCCTTCGTCAACAATCGGTGAATTTCCACCGGCGTCGCCAACTGGAGGTCCACAGGGTGCTCTTCACCCACCTCGAGTTGAACTGAGTCGATAAAAATCTTCGCGGCATTTAATCCACTCCGCGTGAAAAGCTCGTCCGACTCCGTCGCCTCTTGCTCACCGCGCAAAAGTAATTGTGCCGGTGCATGCGCGGAGACTCCTACGTTGATGACGATCTCTATTCTCTCGCGATTCATTGTCCGTAGGGTTGAGCTTGCTTACCGTCTCGGCTGGAAAAACGCATCGCGTATTCAGGAAATAAGCGTATATACGATGCAGATGAGCGCCTATCTAAGCAGGACTTAAAGATAGCCCCTGTCCTTGCCACCACTGCTCGAGCGCGGTGGCGCTCACTGCGAAGCCCATGGAGGGATCCGACGCGACAATCGTGGCGGCCCACTCGTAGCCATTTGCACCACTGATGCACAGCCAGGCTCCGGAGTCTCCGCCCTGCACTGGAGGATGTAATTGTTGATGACCAACGCCCCACTGGATTTCGTAAAGGTCCGAAAAACAGTATGTCCCCGTCAAATTCGCATTGGGGATGTTATAGTATACAATCTTTCCACGAAACTCGACCGTACGCACCACGGAGGTACGGCCAGCAAACGACGTGGGTTGCCATTGTTGGATATTAGCGGCTGCATACAGGCCGGTGATCGGCCCCAAGGTATCCACCTCCAGTTTGGCATGGACCACAGGGTCAAGTTCGACCAAGGCCACATCAACCGCATTCGCATGGGCTTGTTGATGGGCGGTTATCTTCCGCAAATGGTTCGGGAACAACACCGGGTGGTGCGCATGAGAAACTACCCCGATTCGGCAGTGGGCACTGGGTGAATCTAAAGATGAAGGATGCTCAACGACGTTGTTGATGTTGGCGACATGCGCGCAGGTGACGCCATACAGTTGCTGTTTAGAGGACTTCAATATTCCTCCCAAGATCCCAGGGGGATTTGCTCCAACTCCGATGCCGGCTCCGCCCACCAGCGGGGATGATCGACTGAACGACGCCGCTGCCAGGCTGGGCAATGAATGGGGCTCAAGCACGATGTTTAACCGGAGATCGGAAAAATCGGGTAGGCGCATATCGTGGAGCGTTGCAGGCATGTTGTGCACGCACACGCGAAACCGCACCGGATCGCTTGGATCTCGAAACCTACGAATTTCCGCATGATCAGACCACGGCGGCTGCCATTTCAGGTCACCGCTATTTAGTTCTTCTGTGGGCGGCAGCGCAGGGAGGGGCCAAATTCCGTAATAGGATGGTGCATACGGCGGCGATCCGGGCCGCTGAAATAATCGGTAAGCGCTCAGCCAATCGGGATCCAAATCGACGATCACTCCTTGAACGGCTCGGGATTCCCGGCACCTATCGAGCGCGGCGCGAACGTCAGAACGGTCCAGGTACTCATCAAGATATTTCATTTGCCGGAAATCTTTTTGAGGCAGCGCTAGCTTCCGTCCTCGGCTAAAAGTGTTTCCAAAGTGGAAAGTGGGAGCCTGAGTTCACGTGCCACAACTGGAGAAAGCTCGCGCGAAAGCGGCGCATGGGCGCTTCCTAAATTCACAGAGGCGAGCCCTCCGCGGCCTCGCAGATGCTCAAGAACAGGGAGGCCAGCCAAGCCTGCCGATTGCATGGCCGTCGACAACCCGGGCGCCTCTCCACTTCCGAGGTCGGTCACCCACCGGCGAACCTGACGTCTATGAGCTTGACGCGTGGCATTATCGCACGCCCAAACCAGGAAGCCACCAATGGGTGTTGCAGCGTGTGCGCGAAGCGACAGAGCGGCGGGAACTAAGGCGGGATTTGCGAAACTAGTATCGACCAACAGACGCCAACTACGCTCAAAGATCGGGAGGTGGCGAAGGGGCTCTACCGTGCGGAGGGACTCTTGCGGGCATCGCAACGAGATAGCTTCGACGTCCGGGTGATCTACTCCAACGAGCATCCGCAGATTGGGAACCACTTCGTTGAGCCACTCAAGGCGAGGATCCCCGGCCTTCCGCTCGCATTCCAAAATGAGCAGATGGGCCCCGATAATGCCCGCCATGGGATTGGTGAACTTGTGCAACAGCAAACCCTCTAGGCGGGCGTTCAAGATCGGACGCTCATCTGCGAGCGCGACGCGGCCCGCTTCAAATGCACCATCGTCGTGAGCGGCGTCCGGGGCCTCGGGATGTCCTGGGGCGGTCAGACGCGGGCGCATGACCATGGAGATTCTCGGAAGCGAGTAACGCTCCTCCGCTGAGTTCTCCCGCGATCTTAAAAAAAGAAGATGCACCTCCAGGATCCAACCTGACGGCACGAATAAGCTCTGCTCCAGTGTCGCGTTGTTTGAGGTGGGATGTTTCAGGAAGTAAGCCCCGGGCATTACTTCAAGTATGCCTTTGGCCAACGCGTCGGCTGCACGGGATTCCGTGCTCCACTGATCTGCGGTAGATAAACTGCGCCCACGTGCATCAACAATCGACATTTCAGTCCACGGGAGCATCTGCGCATGCAACGAATTCCGACCCGACCACACCCGCGCCATAATTCGAATCTCTGCTGTGGCTGGCTTATAAGAAGCGCCAAATTGAGCAATCGGACGAATTCTAGGGGCAGCCGTCCAAACTTGCGCGGCGGCGACGTGGTATTCGTGGGTGAAAGCGTTGCCCAAAAGGGGAATGGCCGTGGCTAGACGCGGTTCGTGAAACTCCACGGACCCATTCCGGTCACGCAACACGACGTCATCGAAAACCCGCAGGTTGTTCAGCTCGACGTCGCGATCAAGGATGACGACGATTTCCTGAAGGTCGCGACCCACCTGCACTTGAATCTTGAATAGACCGAAGGGGAACGAATGGGAAAAGAATCCGCGTCCAGTCTCAGCAGTTGTCAGCTGATGATCCAACACGGTAATTTCCGCGGCGGGATTCATCGGATCTACCGAAATAAAATAGCTCGCAGAGTCGGGCGGTGAAGTGATCGATGACCCCTTCTTTTCCACGCTAATTTCAAGCCGATCTGGCGACACTACTTCAAAGCCTTGCCGATATCCGTGCTGGATCGCATCGACGAGGTAGAGGCCTTTGCCCAATTCCAGCGTGACTTTGCGGTCGTGAATTCTTGCGTCCTGCGGACGCGGAGGAAATCCATTCCACACACGGGCGACCGCTCCTTCGCATTCCTGAGGAAAATTGATTGTGACTGTCGTCTTGGACACCCCCGCGTGGACGGCAAAAACGATACCAGGGTCCGAGCGGACCACGTCCGGTCGCTTCGAGATGTCCGGATCGTTTGTGTCGTCCGCGCTGAGGTATTGCGATAAGCCATTTTCGAGATACAACCGCAGACTTTCACTGGTCACCGCTCCGGTGGGATCCGCAGCCCCTCCTCGGAGTCCCTTCAGAAGAGTCCAAGTGAAGATCCCATGCAACTTTCCATTATCCTCTGCAATGGGACGTTCGACCGTCTTGAGCGGACGCTTCGCGGCGAAGGCAACAAACGCGGGTCCCGATGCACTGAAAGTTCCTCCTCCCAAGAACAGGGCTTCGAGAGTCACCATCAGTTCGCGATCCATGCAGCAATCGAGCCAAAGCACGTACTCATCAAAGTAACCGTGGTCCTGAAACCATTCGAGCCACCCAGTCGCATAGGTGTGCAAAGGGTCATAGGTGGTCGCGTCTGCCGAATAAAGTGCTCCCCGTCCATGGCCTGGAGAAAACCCGTGTCCCGACAGGTAAAGGTACAGCCGGCGCCCGACCTTCATTCCCATTCCGGCCCGACTTTTTTCCTCGGCTATTGCCCGGAGACGCCGGAAAGCCAGCCGGATGGAAGCAGCTTGCGGCTGGTCGCTCCCCTCGGTCCGAAACTCGAAAATATTCTTGTCTAGTACTGAGCCCTCCTTGACAAGCCAAGCCCGGATCGCCGCTGCATCCTTATCAGCGGCCTTCAGTGTGGCATCTGCCCCTAACAGGGGATAATCAGAGATACCGACAACGATGGCGTAGTCGCTGGCGCTCATGCTCGTTTAGCGGCTTAATGGTCAGGGGTAAGCCTGTGCAATAAGCCGCCGGTCTTCGGCTGACAGTGTCGAATTCAAGTCGGCCGAGAAACCATCCTCGGTCCAACGACTCGGTATTACGTACATCATAATAGAGGTGCGGTCGACCGGTGTAGCAGTCACCTCAGACATCGAATAGCTCTTGAACATGTTCGCCTCGATCGTCGGGAGGCCCCAATTGTTTGGCGGCCCCGATAGATCCTTTATTACCGCCTCGCGCTTCCATTTGATTCCACCAACTGGATTCTGGTGCTCGTGAATCAGGCCCAGCGCATGCCCAAACTCGTGAAGCACGACGGAGCGCACTTCTTGATCTGAGGATTCCTTAGTCAGCCAGCCATAATTCATCGTGAGCCGATTCTGCGGCACCTGACGGTTATAGGTCCCGAGGAACGACCAAGAGCCGTCCCCGGCCACAAACCCGATGCGAAGATCGGTGTCCCCGGGTTTCCGGAAGTCGAAGGTGATCCTAGCGTACTTTGTCCACTCGTTGGCGACCTTCTCTATCCGGTCATGCAACGATCGGTCGCCACCCACGAATTTTGCCGAAATGACTGCTCCCGTGCCCCATTTATATTGATCTAACACAGCGGCTTTCGAACCAGCTGTCTTTTCGTTTGTAAGACAAATGCAGAATCGATGTGTATTATTCATAAAACAGCCAGTTGCTAGTAATTAAAACCCAACCGAAATGATTTGTATTGAGCCGGAGAAGATATGTCTGCGACCGATCCAGACGTTTTAGTCATATCCAGAAGTATGTTAATTGGTTCAGCCTGCGTTAGTCTCGAGTCAGTCGGGGCCAGCCGTTCGGGCCAGGCGCGAACCAACCCGCAGCAATCGTGAAGGCTGTTGTGAGTAAGCCCATCAGCAACTGGCGATGCTGATCGTTGGGAAACAAACGATTGATCGGTTCGCCACCAATGAGGCCCACCCAAAACAAGAACGCCACCAAGCCCACGATGAGGTGGAAAACCCAAGGCTCCCCGGCTTTGCCCGAACGCCAAAGATAAACTGCGGTAGCGGCGAGGCCGAATGCGAGGATTACAACCGGCAACCACGAATATTCAGCCGTAATCGTTCGGTCCGCTGAAGCCACGAGACCCTGTAAAGTCATATATACTGCGATCGCTTCCGCCGGTATATATTTTGCGACGCGTTCCTTGACGCCTTCCTTGGGTTCAGGCGGCGATGTTATCGCCCCCGGTTGCGGATTTTCGCCCTGCATCGCTGCCGGTCGCAGACCCTGCGCTTGAACCGCCGCTGGATTTGATTCGTCGGCTCTATAGTAGATTTGAACAAGTCTGCTCATAATAGCACTTTTCGTTCGAGTATTGCGGGGAGTGAAAGCTACCTAGATCGAAGTACCATATAAGCGTCCAGAGGGAGGGTATGGGCCTAGCCTCGCGATAAAGCATTGAAGGCGCAATACACAGGCCTACGCTGTTGTCGCGGTCAACTGAAATAGACTAAGTTAGGGCATTTTCGTATGTCGGACGGCGGCCTGCGTCGCCAAAATAACGCGCGCACGTTCACGGCAAGCGCCCGATCAAAATCCGCGAGTGTGAAGGTGTCCAAAGCGCCGGCGTTTTACCTAGCGGAGTCGAAAACTGAGCGGCGTCGCCCATGGCGACCGGGGCGACTCGCCATCTTCGTCTTCCGCCTGATCGACAATGGGCCGCCATCCACACAAGAAATTCTCCAGTCGATGCTCGCGTTGCTCGAAGTCTTCTAGCTCTGCCCCGTCCGTAACGCCCCATTTAATGGGCGGTCAAGGTCGTATCGCTGCGCGATCTCCACCACGCGCGAGACACTCCGCTTCCCCTTCGTTGCGGATAAATCCGCTGCCTCAGCGCTCCGTCCAGCACTTTGACTTTCGCCCATCCCGAGCGGGCGCTCAAACGGGCAGCACCCGCGATCACTCGACACAACGTTGAGTAGGGAAACGCGGCTCGCGCGAGCGCTCACCATGCGCGTTTACGAAGCCAAGATGGTTTACTCCCTCGTTTCACTCGGCGAAGATGTCCGCCTGGATAGGCCGGACAAAATTGCGGAGTATCTCCGTTCAGCCTTCGAAGAAAATCCGATGCAGGAAGCCTTCTACTGCATTTACCTCGACCGCAAAAACCATCCACTGGGCCGTCATCTCATCACGTTGGGAACCGCCACCGGAACGTTGGTTTCGCCCCGGGAAGTATTCCGAAGCGCTTTCCTAGCGAACGCGGTTGGATTTTGCATAGCCCATAACCACCCGTCCGGCGATCCCGCCTCAAGTTCAGCGGACGTCCACGTCACTCGGAGTTTGCGCGAAGCAGACAAGATTTTCCAAATCGAACGGCTCGATCACGTCATCGTAGTAGGCGACGCGAAAGCCGACCCACTAACTCGCGGAATCTTCTCCTTCAGGGAGGCCGGCTACCTTTAAGGCCATGCGGCCGGACACATCGCTCCACGCCATCACTGAACGTCGGCGCGTCTTGACGAATCTATTCTTACCGGCATTCTTACTTCAAGGTCTCTAACAACAATAAGCCACGTAACTAGCTAAAGTTACGTGGCTTATTACCATGGCGTCCCCACGGGGATTCGAACCCCGGTTCTCAATCCTCTGAGCCCAGTATCGGTTGAGCCGAAATCCCCCTCGCCTGCGCGTCCCCTCCTCTCGCCCGAACAATCGAAATTACGCCAACGTTAGAATCCTCCGATCTATCGCTGTCGCCCAGATTCGGTCTGAAGACGTGCGCCAATCGCCTCAAGCCCATGACGCGCGAGACTGGAGGCGTCGTTGCAGCGGCGAAGACAGTTTGCGCACATTTCGTGTTTCGGGTTCTGCGGAATCGTATCCGCGGCACCAAACTCCACCCTTCTACGTCTCTGCGGGTTGAAATAATATCGGCACTTACTTATGACGCTGTGTTTAGCACCAGTCAAAGGACTGGCATCCCCTCGAATACGCCATAAGTTCGCTGCTCGCGCGAGCACAGGTATCGCAGGATGTAAGTGTCCAAGACGCTCGGATTGGCAGTATCCAGCTTCTGAGGTTTTGAAAGTGCTTAACGGACTTCTCTACTTCCAAATACGTAGAGAACCATCGCTTTGTCCCGGCGAGCGTGTGCAGCAACTCGACGATTTCGCTCCACGAGCTAGGCTCTTCAAAAAACATTCCCTGCATCGCCTCGGCGTCAATCGCGATGGACCATCCGTGGTCTCCTAACGCAGCCGTCGCCCGAGTACGCAGCGCGGTAAGGATTTCTGTTTCGATTTTCTGCGCGCATACCGAGGCGAGACTGTCGATCCGTTCGCATTGCTTTTTCTGGACGTGGCGCTTTCCGGTTCGCGAACTCCGACAAACCCCAGCCACTCCCGACTAAGCGATACGTCGATGTCCGCAGAAAATCGTGCGATCGCTCGCCAGACTTTCGAGAGCGTCGTCCCGCCTTTGAAGATCAGATGCTCGCCGATGCCCGGCAGCGCAAACAGCTCCCGCAGGGTCCATCAGACCCATAAATCCTTCTCAAGGAGAACCTCGCCTATGCCGAGTTACTGCGATGCGGCCCCGTAGAGTTCAGCGCGCTGAAGCGGTGTGAGCTTGAGAATCGAATCCATGTGTTAGGGAGAGCCAGTGATTTGTTGCACGATGGGACGCAGCCACGCGGCCATGTGAGGCGTGAATTTGCACAGGTCTTTTTTTGTCGCTAGATCAGATCGCGTCGAAGACGCGAAACAATTTTCGGGCGTCACGTGATTTTTGCCGAGGTAACGTAGCGCTTGAAATACGAGCCCGGCGGTCGTTCCCGCTCCGATTAGATTACGGGGAGCGGCGCGACGAAAATCCAACGTCAGCTTGCCGAGCGGAATTTTCGGGGCACACCGTTCGTGAGGATGACGATTCTGGCCAGCACTGTTCGGTCAGGTGAAGCTGGTTAGCCGCATAGGCCCCGGAAACCTGCCATTGCGCTCCGGTGTTTTTAATGACGCTCCGAACCAGTTCCATGGGATCGCGGACGGTTTTGCCTAGCCCGACTTCCGCTACTCAGATCAAGAAACGACTATTTTCGTGGGTGCACGTGATCTAAATGATTGCGAGGTAAGCATCGGATTTTCCAAAGGGCGTGTAGTCCCGACCTACCCTCTTCCGGGAAGAGGGCGGATCAGTTAA
>Ga0163144_10003620_pt1 | contig 35142 bp, 27 predicted proteins | sample OliLak19BULKMAT1_FD_123175 | JGI IMG/M metagenome (GOLD analysis project Ga0163144, IMG submission 123175) | Freshwater microbial mat bacterial communities from Lake Vanda, McMurdo Dry Valleys, Antarctica - Oligotrophic Lake LV.19.BULKMAT1 | ecosystem: Environmental > Aquatic > Freshwater >...
CCCCGTTCGCCACCCCGTTCGCCACCGCGTTCGCCACCGCGTGCACGACCGCGGCCGCAGACGCATCCGCATCCGCCGCTGCGATGCTGGGTTTAGACGGGGGCGACGACTGGCGCACGTCCGTCCCCGCCGCGCTCGCGGCAGCGCTGGGTTGCGCGCTCCCCCGACCACAGCCGGACGACAGTGCCGCGGCCAAGAGGCATAAAAGCGCGCGCGCAGGCGCAGTGTGCGGTGTCTGCCACATGGGGGTTTCGGGCGCAAAGCGTAACCCGAGCCGCGCGCGGTGGCGGCGATTTCCGCGGACACGGCAATTTCCCGGGCGCGCGGATTCCGAGGACGGCCGGGCGGGCGCACCCCGCAGGGCCAGATTCGGCGCACGCCGACCCGACGCTGACGGAAATCCCCCGATTGCGTCCGTGGGCCACGGGGGCGGGCTGTGCTCAGCCGCCGACGGGGCGGTCGAACACGAGGGTCTCTTCGAGCGGGCGACGCTCGAGCGCGTGTGCGGGCACCTGGCAATCCGCGGCCGGATAGCCGACGGGGATGAGCATGTACGCGCGCTCGTGCGCCGGCCGTCCGAGCAACTGCCCCAGGAACCCCATCGGGCTCGGCGTGTGGGTCAGCGTCGCGAGCCCCGCGTACTGCGCCGCCGCGAGGAGCATGCCCACTGCGATGCCCACCGATTCCTCGCTGTAATAAACCTGGCCGCCGTCGTCGCCGCGCACCAGCCGGAACACGACGATCAGCCAGGGTGCAACCTCGAGGTACGGCTTGTCTTCGTCGGTGCCAAACGGCGCAAGGTCGAGGAGCCAGCGCGCGCTCGCCCGGGACTGGTAGAACTCGCGCTCCGTGGCCTGTGCGGCGGCGCGGATTGCGTGCTTCAACGCGGGATCTCCAACGGCGACAAAACGCCAGGGCTGTTTATTCGCGCCGCTGGGAGCGCTGCTCGCCGCGCGCACGATCCACTCGATGGTGGCGCGGGACACCGGTTCGTCGCTGAACTGGCGCACGCTGCGCCTCTGGCGCAGGACCTCGTAACACGCCCGGGCGGCATCTTCCGCCGCGCCCGCGGGGCGGTAACGATCGCGATGGGGAACGAATATCGGCTCCATCTCGGCGTTGTACTCCACGCGCCGTCCGTCCGTTCACCGCCGTAGACTCCGTAGCCTGCCGCCGTCCACGGCAACCCACCGGCACCCCGAACCATGCCCATTCCTCACGCTGTTCAGCCGATCGCGTTGGCCCTCGCCCTGGCGCTCGCTCACGCGGCCTTCGCGAACACACACAGCGCCCAAACCCCGTGGCCCGGGGACGTGCCGCCGGGGGTCGTGCTGAAGCGCGGCGACCCCGACGGGGCGCGCTGGAGCGCCGACTTTTTCCCGGCATCGACGCACTCGGACACCCTGCCCAGCCCCGACCTCCTGCTTGGGCAGCCAATGGGGAGCCGCGCGGCCCGCCATGGCGAGATCCTCCACGCGCTGCGTCTTTGGGACGGCCTTTCGCCGCGGCTCAGCGTGGAGTCCTACGGGCAAACGCACGCGGGCCGCGAACTTGTCCTCGCGGTCATCGCCGGCGAGCGCTGGCGGCCGCGCCTCGCCGAAGTGCGCGCGGAACTGCGCCGACTCGCGGGCCTCGACGGTGGACCGCGGGCGGGCGACGTGGAGCCATCCATGGACCTTCCGGCCATCGCGTGGCTCGGTTATGGCATCCACGGCGACGAAACGAGCGCCACGGACGCGGCCCTCGCGCTCGTGTGGCATTTCGCGGCCGCGACGAGTCCCGATGTGGACGCCCTGTTGGAGGAGGTTGTCCTCGTCATCGATCCGTGCCTCAATCCCGATGGCCGCGAACGCATCCTCAACCAGTTCGAGGAGCTTCGCGGTCACGCGTCCACGTTCGACCACGCGGCAATGCAGCGCGGCCGGTGGCCGTTCGGGCGCGGCAACCATTACCTCTTCGACCTTAACCGCGATTGGTTGCTCGGCATCGGCGCGGAGACCCGCGCGCGCTGGCGGGCCGTGCTCGCGTGGATGCCGCAGTTGTTCGTCGACGGGCACGAAATGACGCCCCTTGACACGTTCTTGTTTTATCCGCAAGCGGCCGCGCATAACCCGCTGCTTCCGAGCGAACTCGGAGTGTGGCAAACGGAACTCGCCGCGGGCGCGGCCAAGGCCTTCGACGGGTTTGGTTGGAGTTATTACACGCGGGAATGGGCGGATGCCTGGGCGCCGTTTTACTCCGACGCCTGGGGCTCTTTGAACGGCGCGATCGGCATGCTGTACGAGATGGCCCGCGGCGGCGGGCAACCGGTGCAGCGCGCCAGCGGCGAAATCGTTCCCTACCGTCAATCGGTCCACCGCCAGGTCGCTGCAACGCTGGCCAACGTCGAAACGCTGCGCGCCAACCGCGCGGCGATCCTCGCGGACTGGATCGCCGCGCGCAGAGCGCCGCTCGCGGCCGAGGGCGCGGCCGTCTTTTACGTGTCGGCGCAATCCGAACCCGAGCGCCTCGCGCTGCTCGTCGAAACGCTGGTCGCCCAGGACATCGAAGTCGATTTCCTCGACGAAGCCGTTGCGACGAAGGATGCGACCGGCGCCGACCTCGAGCTTGCGCCCGGCGCGCTGCGTATCGCCGCGGCCCAACCCCAGGGTCGGCTCGTGCGCGCGCTTTTCGAACTCGACCCGCGCCTTCCGGATGCCTACCTGGCCGAAGAGCGCACAGAACTCGAGCGCTTTGGCCGCTCGAAGATCTACGACGGCACGTCGTGGTCCGTCGTGCACTCGTTTGGCCTCGAAGGGTCTTGGGGCGAAGCGACGCAGGCACGGCACCGACGCCTTTCCAGCGCCGCGGAGCTCGCCACCGCACGCGCGGAACGGGGTTTGTTTGCTGCGCCGACCGTGGGTGCGATCGTTCCCCTCGCCGCGGACGCGGGCGAGCCGGTCGCGTACGCGATCGACGGGCATCTCGACGCGGCACCACGCTTCGCGATAGCAGCGATGGAGCTGGCGCTCGTCGTGCACCACGCGGAGCTGCCCTTCACCGCCGCTGGTCGCAGTTGGCCCGCGGGCAGTCTGATCCTGCGCCGGCACGAAAATGGCGCGGACTTCGACGGCCGCGTCGAACGCGCAGCCCAGTCGGCGCGCGGGGTGGTCTGGGCACTGGGGACGTCGCGATCGCCCGATGCTGGGCCCGACCTCGGCGGGGGCCATTTCCGCCAACTCGAGCGGCCGCGCATCGCGCTCCTTGCCAACGCTCCCACTGCCGCGGACGGATTCGGCCACGTTTGGCACCACCTCGATCGGCGGCTCGGCGCGCCGGTCACGATGCTGGACGCTCAGGCGCTCGGCGAGCACGACCTGCGGCGCTACAACACCCTGATCGTCCCCCCCGCGGCCAGCGACCTTGCGAGTTTGCTCGCGACCCACGCGGACGCATTGCGTGCGTGGATCGCAGCCGGCGGCACGCTCATCGCGATGGGCAGCTCCGCGGTCGCGGTCGCCGACCCGGACCTCGACCTGTGCAGCGTGCGCGAGCGCGGCGCGGTGCTCGAAGAACTCCCGGCGTGGCGCGCCGCCGCACGGCGCGAACTGGGCGCAGGCGACGGCCCCTGGGACTTCACGCAGCTTTGGAGCGGTGGACTCAGCTCCGCCGAAGGGGGTTTTGTCGCGGAAGGTGAAGAGCTGGCGGACGGCGCCGAGTCCCGCGAAAAGTGGCTGCGCCGGTTTGCCCCCGCGGGGGTGCACCTTGTCGCCGAACTCGCGCCGCGCCACTGGCTGACCGCGGGGCTTCCACGTCGCCTCACCGTGCCGTTCGGCGGCGACCACGCGTTGCTGGCGCGGGATCCCGTCGCCGCCGCCGCGCGCTTTGGCGAGGGCCCCAGCGTACGCGCAGGTGGGCTGCTGTGGCCCGAGGCCCGCGAGCGTCTCGAACTTTCTGTCTACACCGCGGTCGAATCACGGGGCTTCGGCCAGGTGATCCTCTTCGCGGCGGACCCCGTGTTCCGCGGGCAGCACCTGGCGTCGGGCCGTCTGCTGAGCCACGCGGTCGCGTACGGGCCCGGGCTCGGCGCGAGCGCCCCCATCCCGCGCTGACCGCTATCCCGCGCTGACCGCCAGCCGGCGCTGACCGCCAACAGGCACAGTGTCGCGGCTCCTCGGTTATCCTGTGCCGGTGGGCCGCACGACGTTTCCCTTCGATCCGCGGTCCCCGTGGCTAGCGTTCGGCCTGTGCGGTCTCGCGGCCTGCGGCGGAGCACCCGACCGTCCCGACGTCGTGCTGATCGTCGTCGATACGCTGCGTGCGGATCGGCTGTCAACCTACGGCTACCCGCGTCCGACGGCGCCGTTCCTCGACCGGTTGGCCACAGAGGGTGCGTTGTTCCTCGATGCCACGGCGCAGAGCTCCTGGACGCTCCCGTCGATGGTGTCGATGTTCACCGGGCGGTACCTGACGGACTACCGCGACTTCATCGGCCCCGAGGCGCCCACGCTGCCGGAATCCTTCGCCCGCGCGGGGTACCGCACGGTCGGCGCTGCGGCGAACATCCTCCTGACCAAAGACGCGGGATTTGGCCGCGGTTTCGACCACTTCGACCCGCGGCCGCGGGCACAGCGCAAGGCGGACGGGGGCTACGCGTCCCGCACTATCGAAACGCTGCTGCGCGATGTGCAACCGGCCCTCGGCGCCGCGTTCGAGCGTGACGCGGACGGCAAAAGGCCGCCGGTATTTTTTTATCTGCACCCCTTCGATCCCCACGATCCCTACGACGATTATCCCGCGCTGCACGGCGTGCTACCGCCGGAGGAAATCCTCGCTGTCACACCGCTGGTGTGGCAGCGGGGTCGTTTTGGGCTCCAGGGCAAAGCCGCCCCGCCCACCGACCCGGACTGGTTCACGGAGTGGCGCTACTTGGACGCCAATCGCGCCTATTACGACCTGGGTATCCGTTTTACAGACGACGCCCTCGGCCGTGCCTTCGAGGAATGGCGCACGGCGGGCTGGCTCGACGACGCGGTCGTGGTGTTCGCCAGTGACCACGGCGAAGGCCTGTGGGAGCACGTCGACCTCAAGCGTGCGGAAGAGCTCGCGAACGCCCCGCCGCGGGACTTTTTTTATCAAAAACACGGCGCGCACCTCTATCAGGAAGCCGTGCACACACCGCTCGTCATGTGGGGCAAGGGTGTCCAACCGGGCGCGCGGATTGCCGATCCGGTCGAGAACGTCGACATCTTCCCGACGCTGCTCGAACTCGCCTCTTTAGCGGTTCCCGGCCCGCTCCACGGCCAAAGCCTCGTACCCGCCATGTCCGGGCGCAAGGCAAAGCACAACGCAGGGCGCACCGCCGTGCACAGCTTCGTGCTGCATGGAACCGCGCTGCGCGAGATGTCGACCAACTTGAAGCTGATCGAGCCGACGCAGCTCACGCGGGATCGTTTTGGCCGCGGTGACGAGCTCTACGACCTCGACGACGATCCCTTTGAGCGTGTCGATATTGCATCGCAACAACCCGCGGACGTCGCGCGGTTGCGCACTGCCCTCGGCACGTGGCGCGCGGAGTTCCCGACCGCCTCCACCTTCGGCCGGAGCGCGGACCCCAACCGCAGCCGCATGCTCAAGGACTTGGGTTACACCGGCGACCACACGGGCGAGGATTGGGAATCGCCGCCGCCGTCCACGGACCCCGGCGCCGCGCTCAAGGCGGAGCCGCTGCAAGAGTGAGCTTGACGGGGTTGCTCGCGAACGGCGCCCAGTTCTGGCCCTCAACGGGTTCGATCACCACGAAGGCGTGGTGCAACGCGACCCCTACGAGCGCGGGAGCGACCGCGGGGCCAAAGTCCAGTTGGGCAAAACCGCGCCCCTCGCCGTCGAGGTTGCCCAGGGTAAAGACCAGCGGCCCGGTGTTGGCGCTGCTCGCCGTGTACACAAGGTAGCCGTCGATGTTGAGCGGCAGGTGCACCCCGGGGCCGAGTTCGACACCCGGCGTCACACCGCTCGCCGAACCAAGCAACAAGTAGATCGAATGGCCGTGTTCTGCTCCGGCGTCGAGCAACATTTCAACGGGCTCGGGCGCGGACAAAAACACCGTGCCCGCGGACGCAAGCAGCGGATCGCACGCCTGATCGGCCAACTGTTGGAGCACGGCGCGCACATCGGGCACACCGTGGCCGACGGCGTTGTCGGGATCGAGCGCTTGGTCGCCGCTCGCAAGGAGCAGCGCCGCGACCTCGGCGCCGGAAAAGTGTGGCGCCGCTTCGAACACCAGCGCGGCTCCCCCCGCGATGTGCGGCGCGGCAAAGCTCGTCCCGAGCGCGATCCAGTAGGCACCGCCGCCCGCATACTCCGCGGACCCCGCGACCGCCTGCACGTCGCCGATTGCCAGACCCGCGTCGCGCAGAGTGATCGTGCCCGCGCCCGGGCCGAGGATCTCGGGCTTTTGCATACCGTCGATGCGCGGACCGCGGCTTGAAAAAACGGCGAGCTTGCCCTCTTCGATCAACTGCCACGCGTGGGGTGTTCCCGACGCGTCGGTCCACGTTACGCGGTGCGCGAACGCCCCCACCGTCAACGCGGTGTCGGCGATGCCCGGGGTCATGATGGTGCCGTTCGGATCCGGGTCAAGGAACAGCCCCAGACCCTGCCAGCGGGTGAGGTGGAACTCGATCGGCTCGCCCGCTTGCACCGCAGGTTCACCGGGTGCGTTCGGCTCCCCAAGCTCCGGCGCGACGACGCGCACCTCAAACTCCGCCACCGCAAACGCCCCCGCGGGGACGGACACGAGCAGCTCATAACCGATCGACTCGGTGCCGCGCGAACTGACGTCGAACGGCAGCGCAGAGAAGCTCGAATCGGGCGGCAGCGCCAGCGGCACGAGCTCGAGGTTGGCATCCCCCGGCACCTTGTCGCGCCACTGGAGTTGCAGTCGCTGCACCTCGCTGTACCCGACGGGCAAGATGTTGTTGAAGTAGAGCCGCAGGATCGGGCTCGCGGCATCGGGCGTCACCGCGCCCGACACGTGGCGCCGCGCATTGGCTTCGTTGCCCGCGGCGACAACCACAAGCACACCCGCTGCGCTCGCCGCGTCGATCGCTTGGCACAGGACGCTGCTCCCATCCATGAACGGGTCGTAGGCACCGTGGCTCAGATTGATGACCCGAGCACCCGCTTCGACGGCGCGCTGGACGCCCGCGATCAGCGCAGCTTCGCTCGAAATCCCGCTCGCGTTTTCGCCGGTCTTGTAGAACAACAGATCCGCACCCGGCGCGGATCCCTTGTATTGACCGAGGGACAGCACACCGCGGCCGAGCGCCGCACCGGCAACCAGCGTCCCGTGAGCCGAGTTCGGGCTCGTGACGTCCTCCGACGCGGTTTTGGGGTCACCCCCGTCCGACAGGTCGAGCGCGTCCACGGGCAGCGGCAAATCGGGGTGCAAAATATCGAGCCCCGAATCGAGCACCGCCACGCGCACGCCCGCGCCGGTGCGCGGCCAAACGCACTCCCCCGCGAGGACGGGCTCGGTTCCGATCAGCACTCGACCGAGGTCGTCGAGCGGAAGGTACGGGCGTTCGATGTGGTCGATGCGCACCACGAACGACAGGCGGCCGAGTTCCGCCACCACCTCCCAGGGTGCGTCGACGAGCAGCCGCCCAAGGGCATGCCGTGTCCCAACCGGGGCAATCCAGCCGGTCCCTGTGCGGCGGACGCCGCGCGCCGCGAGTTCCGCCCACTGCCCCGGCGTGGGCACCGCGTGCACCGCGAGCGCGAGCCGGACCCGGGGCGACGCGAGCGGCAGTGCGAGGTCACGCGCGCGGCGCTCGAGCGCGGCGGCACGCACGTCGGGACTCGGCCCGTGGGCTTGCTCCCGGGCGGCGAGCGCGGCGCGCAGCTCGGCACACAGCTCCGCCGAAACCTGGACTTTGGATGTGGGTCCCGCGTGCGAGACGACGGGCAGGGCGACAGCCGACGCAATGGCCACCGCGGTCAAAAGCGCGGTCCAGCGGGCGATTCGACGGATTGCAAACACAGCGAGCGATGGTTTGGGGTTGGCCTGCGAGCGACCGTGGCGGGCGCGGATACACAACGGCACGGGTTGGAGGCTATTCTCGACCTGCGTGGAGCAACTGCTGATCTTTGCGCGCTACCCAAGTCCCGGGGGAGCGAAGACGAGGCTGATCCCCGCCCTCGGGGCGGAGGCTGCCGCAGAGCTCGAGCGCGCGATGACGGAACACACGCTGGCATTCGTGGACCGGCTGACAACGCGCCGGCCCGGTCTCGCGGTTCGGCTGCTTTCGACGGGCGGCACGGCGCATCAGTTCCAACAGCTCTACGGCGAGCGCCGCCGCTGCACCGACCAGGGTGAAGGCAACCTCGGCGAGCGACTCGAACGCGCGTTCGGTTACGCGTTCTTGTTTGGCGCGAGCCGCGTGGTGGTCGCGCGGACCGATGCGCCCGAAATGGACGATCGATACATGGAGCGGGCCTTTGAAGCGCTGCATAGCCACGACCTCGTGCTGGGCCCCGCCGAGGACGAGGGTTACGTGCTGATCGGCCTCGCGCGCCACGCGCCTGAACTTTTCCACGCAGTCACGTGGCGCACACCCAAGCTCGCCGCCACCACACTCGCTCGCGCCCACGACCTCGGCCTCGCGGCGTTCGAGCTGCCGACCCTGCGCGACGTGGACGAACTCTGCGATCTGGACACGTGGGAACGCCGCCCGCGACCGCCCTCCCCCTAACCCCGAGTCCGAGGGCGAACCGACCCTTGCGCGATCATGAACCTGCGAATCAACGGCCGCACCCACACGATCGACGGTGTCGATCCGCGCACTCCGCTCCTGTGGGTCCTGCGCGACACCCTCGGACTGACGGGAACGAAGTACGGCTGCGGCATGTCCCTTTGTGGCGCCTGCACGGTGCACGTGGACGGCCGCGCGGTGCGCTCTTGCGTCACCGAAGTCGGCACTATTGCCGATGCGCAGGTCACCACCATCGAAGGCCTCCACCCCGCAGCGGACCATCCGGTCCAGCGCGCGTGGCGCGAGCACAACGTGCCCCAGTGCGGTTATTGCCAGGTGGGCCAGATGATGAGCGCCGCCGCGCTGATCGCGCAGACGCCCGCGCCCACCGACGAAGACATCGACCGGGGCATGGCGGGCAACCTGTGCCGCTGCGGGACGTACACCCGCATCCGCGCCGCGATCCACACCGCCGCGAAGGAGGCCGCGAAGTGAGCGGCCCCGCCGCTGGACCGTCGCGCCGCGACTTTTTGGGTCTCTTTGCCGCGGGGTCGCTGGTGCTCGCCCTCGCGCCCGGCGCCGGGGCCCGCCTGCGGACGCACGAGGAAAGCGCCGATGCCGCCGCGACCGCCGAGCCGTTCCAACCGGACCTCTTTGTCGCGCTCGCGCCCGACGGCGCGCTGACCATCGTCGCGCACCGCTCCGAAATGGGCACAGGGATCCGCACGGCGCTGCCGCTCGTGCTCGCGGACGAGCTGGGCGCCGATTGGAAGCGTGTTGTCCTGCGCCAGGCGGTCGGCGACGCGCGTTATGGCGACCAAAACACCGATGGGTCGCGCAGCGTGCGCCAGTTCCACGCGCGCATGCGCCGCGGTGGCGCCGTCCTGCGCCAAATGCTCGAGGCCGCGGCCGCACAGCGCTGGGGCGTCGAGGCGGGCGCAGTCCGCGCCGAAAACCACCAGGTGGTGCACGTGGAAAGCGGGCGTTCGCTCGGGTTTGGCGAGCTCGTGGCCGACGCTCGGCGCCAGGCGGTGCCCGATTTGGACAGCGTCGCGCTGCGGCCGAGCTCCCAATGGCGGCTCGCGGGCCCCAAACCCGAGCGTGTTGTGCCCATCGCCGACATGGACACGATCCTCAACGGCACGGCAACCTTCGGGATCGACGCGCGCCTTGAGGGCCAGCTTTTCGCCGTCATCGCGCGGCCGCAGGCGCTCGGTGACACCTACACGACGTTCGACCGCGACGGCGCGCTGGCAGTACCCGGTGTGGTGGCCGTGTTCCCCCTTGCCGTATCCCACGCGCCCCACGGGTTCCAAGCCTTGGGTGGTGTCGCCGTGCTCGCGAACAGCACGTTCGCGGCGCTCGAGGGCCGACGCGCCCTCGCGATCGATTGGAAAGAAGGCCCGAACGCCGGTTACGACTCCGAAGCGTACGAGCGCACCTTGACCGAGTCCGCGCGTCTCCCCGGCAAGGTCCTGCGCAACGAAGGCCACGCGCTCACCCAATTGTCCTCCGGCACACCGCAGGAACTCTTCGCCGCGGACTACCACGTGCCGCTGCTCGCGCACGCGTCGCTCGAGCCGCCGTGTGCGCTCGCCCGCGTCACCACCGACGAATTGGGCGCCGCCATCGCGTGCGAACTTTGGGCGCCGACCCAGAACCCGCAAGCCGCGCAGGGAGCGGTCGCCTCCGCGCTTGCGATTCCGCCGGAAAGCGTGACCGTCCACGTCACGCTCCTGGGCGGCGGTTTTGGGCGCAAGAGCAAGCCGGACTTCCTCGTCGAAGCCGCGCTCCTCGCGCATCTTGCGGGGCGGCCCGTCCACGTGCTTTGGACGCGCGAGGACGACCTGCAACACGACTACTACCACACGGTTGCGAGCGTGCACATGTCCGCGCGGATCGGCACAGACGGCCAACCGCGCGCATGGCTGCAGCGCTCCGCCTTCCCGCCGATCGGTTCGACCTTCGCGCCGGGACAGCGTTATGGCAGCGCCGGCGAGCTCGGCATGGGTTTCACGGACGTGCCGTTCAAAGTGCCACACCTGCGCGTCGAAAACGCACCGGCGGACGCCCATGTGCGCATCGGATGGTTGCGCTCGGTCGCGCACGTGTACCACGCGTTTGCCACGTCGTGTTTTGCGGACGAACTCGCGCACCGCGCGGGCCGGGATCCGCTCGAATACCTGTTGGAACTGCTCGGCGAGCCGCGCCACATCGAGCTCCCGAGTGTTGAGTATTCAAACCACGGCCACAGCCTCGAGGAATACCCCATCGATGTCGGTCGCCTGCGGCGCGTGACGGAACGCGCGGCCGAGCTCGCCGATTGGGGCCGGGAGTTGCCCGCCGGCAGCGCCCTGGGGATCGCGTCGCACCGCAGCTTCCTTGCTTACTGCGCCAACGTCGTCGAGGTCGAAGTTTCAAAGCGCGGTGTCGTGCGGATCCCGCGGGTGCACGTCGTCATCGACGCCGGGCTCGTGGTCCACCCCGAACGTGTGCGCGCGCAGATGGAAGGGGCGGCGGTGTTCGGCGCGAGCCTGGCGCTGTTTGGCGAGATCACCGCGACGAAGGGACGTGTGCAGCAAACGAACTTCCACACCTATCCGATCGCCCGCTTGAACGAAGCGCCGACCGCGATCCACGTCGAGATCATCCACCACGACGGTCCGCCCGCGGGAGTCGGGGAAACGGGTGTTCCGCCCTTCGCTCCCGCCCTTTGCAACGCCATCTTCGCGGCGACGGGCAAGCGCATTCGACGGCTACCGCTGGCGCGCCACGACCTCTCCTGGTGAGCGCTCGAGCAACTTTCCGCATGTCCGAGCGGAAGTAGCTGTCACGACGCAAACACCCGCATTGACCCGGCAAACTTCAGCAAGTTTGCAGTCTTTGCCGGGCGCTGCCCGATGGGTGCGCGGGACAGGAGCGCGGGCCTGCAGGCCCGCCTTGGGTCGACCTGCGAGCTCGAAGTAGCGACGGGCTCGCTCCAGGGCGGGCTAAAAGTCCGCGCACCCATCGGGCAGAGCCCGTGGAAGAAGCAGCGCTCACTTGGACAGCGACGCCTGGTCCACCGCAAGCGCGCGCATGCGGCCCCGTTGGACGTCGACGCCAAACAGCAGGTATCCGCCGATCGCGAACATCGGCAGGATCGCGAGCAGCCCGTAGCGCGGATCGGGCGCCAGGCCGACCACGAGTCCGAAGAGCGCGGGTCCGAGCAGGCCGGCGAACTTCTCGAGCACCGCGAATAGCGCAAAAAACTCGGACGAGCGGCGCGCCGGCACGAGGCTCGCAAACAGCGAGCGGCTCAGGGCCTGGGTGCCCCCTTGCACCGTGCCAACGGCGATCGCGAGGGCGACGAAGTGCAGCTCTGTGCGCACCGCCACCGCGGCAATGCTGATGAGCGCGTACGCTGCCACGCCGCCGAGCACGGCCCGTTTGGCTCCGATGGCCCGGGCCAGCCGTCCAAACAGAAGCGCGCACGGGATGCCCACGACCTGCACGAGCAGGATCGCGCCGATGAGGACGTGGGTTTCGAACGCTAGCAGCGCTCCAAAGAGTGTCGCCATGCGGATGATGGTGACGATACCGTCGTTGTAGACCAGGAATGCGACCAGCATTCGCGCGGCGTCGGGCAGCTCGCGCAGGTGACGCCAACTCGCGCGCACCTGCGCAATAGCGGCAACGAGCAGCGCGCGGGGTGAGCGCCCGGCGGCGGCGATCGGCGCATCGCTCGCCACATCCGGCGGCGGTTCGGGTACACGGCGAAACAGCGGGATCGAAAACACGACCCACCACACCGCCGCGCTCAGCAGCGCGAGCCGCGTGGGTAGCGTGGCGGCGCTCGGCGTCAGATCATCGCCGCTAGGCAAGCCAAACGCCGCGGGGTGTTGGATCCACGCGAGCTGCAGCGCGAGCACCACGGCGCCCGACACGTAGCCCAGCGCGTACCCGCTCGTCGACAGGCGATCCTGGTCGTCGCCCTTCGCCAAATGGGGCAGCAGCGCGTCGTAGAAGACGAAGCTGCCCGCGGCGCCGATGTTGACGAGCCCGAAGCACAACAGCGCGGCCGCGACGTCCCCCGCTCCAACGAAGCCGAGCCCCGCCGCGCCGGCGGCGCCGATTGCTAGGAACCACAGCAAATAGCGCTTGCGCCGTGCGCGCGCGTCCGCAATCGGCCCGAGCAACGGAGCGACGACCGCGACGGCGAGCAGGGCGAGCGAGGTCGAATACCCGAACCACTGGGCGGAGACCTCCTGGGACAAGTGCCCCGCGACCACCTTTTGGAAGTAGATCGGGAAGATCGCGGTGATGGTCGTCGTGATGACAACCGAGTTCGCGAAGTCGTACAGCGCCCAGGCGCGCTGCGCTGGCCCGGCCAGGCCCATTCGTCGGAGCCACGACGCCGTCCATGGGTTCGCGGGAGCAGGGCCAGCCACAACCAGGATCCTACGCCCTGGGTTACGCTCGGTAGTCGCGGCCAGGTGGCCTGCGCCCTCCCATGAACGATTCCCGCGCCCCCGTCGTCCTCGGCTTCGATCCCCGCGCCCGCGCAATCGACACCCTCGCCGCCGCGCTCGCGCTCGCGCGCGCGCGGGGTGTGGGAGTGCACCTCGTCCACGCCATCGACTACCCCGAGTCCATGTGGACCGGCCTCTCGACGGAGTGGGCCGGCGCGGCGCGCACGGACCTCACCCGCCAAGCGGAGCACGCCGTCGAAGCGGAGCTCCAGCGCGCGTTCGGCACCCTGGGCGCGGAGCGCCCCAGGGACTTCACCCGCGAGATCGTGCTCGGACACCCGGCGCGCGCCATCGCGGCCGCCTGCGAGCGCACCGCTGCGAGCCTCGTCGTGGTCGGACCGCACCACAAGGACCATGCGCTCGACCTCGGCAGCGTGCCGCGGGCCCTTTTGGCCCAGGGGCCGGCGGGGGTCTGGGTCCAACGCGGCCCGTGGCGCGATCCCACGCGTGTCCTCGTGCCGGTCGACCTCTCGCCCCTCTCGCTGACGGCGCTTGCGACCGCGCGCGACCTAGTGCGGCCCTACGACGGCGAGCTCTCAGTCCTGCACTGTTTTGTGCGCCCCGACTTTTTCCCCGACCCTGCACCGAGCGAAACCACGACCTACCCCACCTACGTGGTCGAGGACGTGCAGCGCCGCGATGAAGCGGAGTTCCGCGAACTCGAAAACACGTTCGATTGGCGCGGTGTGCGCCGTCGGCTCGAGTTTGTCGAAGGTGTTCCGGCCCAGGAAACGCTCGCGCGCGAAACCGAAGTCGATGCGATAGCCGTCGGCACGCATGGCCGCACGGGACTCGCACGCTTCATCCTCGGCAACGTCGCCGCGGCAATCCTCGCGCGGGCGACGGGCTCGGTGTTGGGAGTCCGGCCCGACTAGTCGCAAGAAACCAGAATCAGGCGGAGCGCGACGTCGAGTCGGGGTGGTCCCCGCTCGCTACGCGGTTGCGGCCGAGCTGTTTCGCTCGGTACACCGCCGCGTCCGCCTGGCGCAGGAGTTGCTCGGGGTCGCGGATGTCGGCCTGGCACGATGCCGTGCCGATGCTGATCGTGACACCGCCCTTGAATGCGCCATGTTCGATGGTTTGGCCTTCCACCGCGGCGCGCACACGCTCCGCGAGCACCAGCGCCCCCGCCCCCGAAACACCCGGGCACACGACGAGGAATTCCTCGCCACCCATGCGTGCGGCGACGTCCATGCGCCGCGTGGAATGGCGCAAAACGGCGGCTGTCGCGCGCAGAACGGCATCGCCGGTTTCGTGCCCGTAGACGTCGTTGACACGCTTGAAGTCGTCGATGTCGATCATCAGCACCGACAACTCAAGGCTCAGCTCCTGGGCTCGTTGCCACTCGCGCGCCAAAGCCTCCATCGCAAAGCGCCGGTTGGGCAACTGCGTCAGGTAGTCCGTGTCCGCCGCTTCCTTGAGCTGGCGGTTCATGCGCGCCTGGGTTGCCGCGTTGCGCACGTGGATCGCGCGGTCGCGTTCGGCCTGTTCCTGCAGGCGAACGAGCCGCACGCCGGCGCGCAACCGCGCGAGCAAAAGACGCGGCTTGAAGGGTTTCATCACGAAGTCGTCGACACCCGCATCGAACGCTTCCAGGACACGGTCCTCGTCGCCCAGACCCGTGAGCAGCAGCACGTAGATGCGGCGCCCGAAGCGCGTTTTGCGCAGTGCGCGGCAAAAGTCCAGGCCGTCGATGTCGGGCATCGCCCAGTCGGTGACGATGATCTGTGGGCGAAAGCGCAACGTGACCGACAGCGCCTCGCGTCCGTTGCGCGCCACTTCGATCTCGTGCCCGGCGCCGCCGATCAGGCGCGCAACGAGCTTGAGTGAAAAAGGATCGTCGTCGACGATCAGAACACGCACGGGAGTTTCGTCCGCCGGTTCCCCATCGGCGGCAACCCGTTCGCTGGAGCGCCGCTCCATGCGCCGCACGAGATCGCTCGCGACCAGACCGTCGGTGTAAGCGTCGGTGGCGAGCTCGAGCATCGTGCCCCAGCCGTTGAAATCCGCGAGCAACTGGTCGAACAGGTCCTCGAAACTGATCTGCCGCAGCGACAAGCGCTGGCGCAGGCTGCGGCCCTCCTCCGACAGCAGCGGCCCCGGATCCGCGGAGCGCAGCACGAGGTCCGCGAGGATGCGCGCATCGCGCACGACGTCGATCAGGTCGCGCACACGTTTGTCGAGATCGCTCAGGTCCTCGTGTTCGCGGGGTTCCGCGGCGCCGCCGGCCAGCGCCAGCACGTCGGGCAAGCCCCAGTCGCGCAGCATGCACTCGGTGACCTCGCCGTGGTCGATGCCAAACAGGTCGTTTTCCGCGCGGCGCACGTCGAACTCAGGCGTCGCGCGTGTGCGGATCAAGAGTCCGCCGTACTCCTCGGGGTGAATACTGGCGAGCGCGAGCTCCCCCACGCGGGCAAGCAGTCCCAGCGTGAACGCCTCGATCGGCACGGCGACAGCCAGGCTTTTCGCGACGAGCTGGGCGGCGAGGGCGCGCGCGAGGGAATGGGACCAAAACGCCGCATAATCGAAGCCCACGCAGGACCCGCCCTTGTGGTTGCTCACCAGGGAGAATCCGAGGGCGATCGCGGTCAGTGAGCGCACACCCAGCCGCACCGCGGCGTCGCGCACGTTGGAGACTTGCCCACCCCCCTGGGCGGAGTTTGCGAGCTTGATCACCCGCCCGGTCAGGGCCGGATCGGCGCTGAGGGTTTGAACGAGGTCGTCGAGCGCAAAATCCTCCGACTGCGTGAGCATGAGGATGCGCATCCCTACGCCGTTGGGCGACGGGAGCTGACCGGTGGCCTTGAGCTCTTCGAACTGCTTGTCCATAAGGACCGCTCGCCTCAGGCGCGGCCGACCTCGTGTTCGAGGGCGCGCTTGACGTCGCGCAACAACTGACGGGACCGCGCGACGAGTGGCGCCATGCCTTCCAGGCGCCCCGCACGTCCCTGCTGCTCGATCTGCTGGCAGACACCGGCCAGCGACTTTGCGCCCAGGTTGCCGCAACTGCCCTTCAGCGCGTGGGCGACACGCTCGAGCTGCTGCGCGTCACCCGAGGTCAGCGCCGCCTCCAGGGCGGCAAGGCGCGCGGGTGCGTCGTTGAGGAAAATCTCGACGAGCTCCGCCAACAGGCTCGGCGCACCCGGATCATCGAGCTCGCGCAGGCCTTGGATGACGTCGGGGTCGAGCACGATTTCGTGGTCCTTGTCCATTCGCGTGGGGGATCTGAGGGTCACAGCGGCGCGGATGGCCCGCGCCCGTTCGTGGGCGGAACGCGCGTGGATCTCCAAGTCCGCCGGCCAGGGTTCGGTTTTGCGGTCGGCGCCGATGCGCACCGCCAGGGGAGCGCGCCCGTCCGCGCGCGTGGCGCGTGCAAGCGCCACACCCAGTTTGTGTGGATCGAGCCCAATGAGCTCCTGCGTGTACACGAGCGCGTCAAAGTTGCCAGCGCGCGCCGCCCGCTCCAACGCGTGGGCGTCATCAACCTGCACGACGTCCCAACCCGCGGCGACGAGGTGCGCGGCGAGCTCCGCCTGCTGGACGAGGTGGTCGAGCGCGACGAGCGCCCGGCACAGCTCCGCGGGTGCGGGCAGCGCCTTCGCCGGCCTGACAGGTGCCGGCAGCGCGGCCGTCGGCGGCGGCGTGCTGGTGTTGGGCGGCGGCGGCAGCGGCTCGGCACAACGGCGCGGCGCGGCGCCCAGGCCGTCCGCGAGCCGCAGCGCACCGCGCAGCCGACGCCGGTCGAGGGGCCGGCCGATCCAAAGATCGGCGCCGCTGCGCGCAAACGCCTGGGCATCGGGCGCCCGCAGGGACGCGCCGAGCCACAGGGTGAACGGCCGCGCCGCCCCCATCGCGTCCAGCGCCGGGCGCACCGCATCCCAGCGCTCTTCGTCGACGGCGATGACCGCGATGCGCCGGGGGCCGCCGTCGGCGGACGGTGCCGTCTGCGCGAGTTGTGCCAGATCCTCGGCGCGATGCAACACGTTGGTGCGGGCACCCAAGGCACGCAGCAGCGCCGCGGTGGTCGCACAGGAGCGCTCGTCGACGCCAAAAACCGCCACTGTGCCAGGATCGGGGCCGAGCGCAGCTTTGCCCCCGGCGGAGTCTTCCAGCGCTCGCGCGGGAGCCTCCAGTCGAACCACTCGCCGGCGCTCGGGTTCCAGCGCGACGAACTCCGCCCCCAGCGCGTCGAGGCGCGCTTCAAACAGCGCCGCACTGAGCGCCCGACGTCCGCGACCCTGGATCCGCGGGCGCAGCGGCGCTCCGCCCTCGACCGCGAGTTCCAACCGGCCCTGTGCGTCCACACGGCCCACCAGCTCGACCCGCCCGGGCTCAGCCCCATCGAGGGCTTCCTCTAGCAGCCGGCGCAGCACGGGGCCCAGGGTGGCGGCCGCGGCAGAAACGCGCGGCGGCAGGTCGAGCGGGTGCACGGCGATCTCGACTCCCCGGCTCCAGGCGGCGGGTGCGAGGTCGATCGCGATCTGCTCAAGCAGTTCGATGGGGTCGAAGTCCGCCCTAGCGAGGGGCTGCTGCGCGCCGTGTTGGACGAGCTCTGTGAACTCGGCGAGCGCTCCGCTCAACCCCTCGACCGTCCCGCGCAGGGTTCCGAGTTCAGCCGCCGTCGCGCGCGGCAGTTCGGCGTGCGCGAGGCGTTCCAGGGTCGCCCCCAGACCTCGCAGGGCCGACTGGATGTCGCGCTCGATCGCCGCCCAAACAGACCCCGGGCCAGACCCCGGGCCAGACACCGGCCGTGCATGGCGGGGCGGTGCGGGGGCGCCGGGGGACGCGGGCTGGGAGGGGTCCATGGGAAGGGAGGCCGAGGGCTGGCTATCGGCCGAGCGCCCGCCCCGACCGGAGCAGCACACCAGAGAATTCTCGACACCGGCGCCCCAATCCTAGACCGGGTTATTCATCAGGTTTTTGAGCAAACGAGCCCAAGTTGTCGTCTGGCGGTGCTTTGCGGCCGCGGGATCCACAGTCGACCTTGAACAGGTCAACGCGGGACGCCCGTGGTCGCAAAGTGCCGCCAGAGGGCGAAAGGCGGCCGAAGGCTGCCGGTTGGGCCGTGTGGTCGGAAAGCTGCTGAATGACTCCGGCTAGAACGGCGCGGGCTCGTACCCGAAATGCCCGCAGAAGGCGCCCCGCAGGGCCTCCTCTAACATCGGATCGCTGTCGGGCGGCGGCGCGTGGTCGACGACCCGCGTCATAACGGCCCCCGCGAGCCCGCAGGGCCGGAAACCCCCGAATCCGGCCGGGTCGTTGCGCACGTTGAGAGCGAGGCCGTGCCAGGTAACCCAGCGCCGCACGGCGATGCCGATGGAGCACACCTTCAGGCCGCCGATCCACACGCCGGTGAGGCCGTCGACCCGCGTCGCGTCCAGCCCGAGGGTGGCGAGCGCGTTGATGACGACCTGCTCGAGCGCACGCAGGTAGAGCTTGAGGTCGCGCTCGCCGGGGGGCAGGAAGCGGATCGGGTAAAGCACCACTTGCCCCGGCCCGTGCCACGTCGCTTGCCCGCCGCGCTCGACGTCGAGCACCGCAACCCCCGCGGGCACACCCTCGTCCACGGCGCTGCGTCTGCCCCGCGTGACCACACAGTCGTGCTCGGTGATCAACAACTGGTCGGGGATCGCATCGCGGGCGCGCTCTGCGACCAGCTCCGCCTGCAGCCGGTGCGCCGCCGCGTAATCCGTGCGGCCAAGCCGCGTGACAACCAACGGGATTCCGGCCGCGCGCGGGTTCACTTCCCGGGTTTTTGAAAGATGTGGACCGCCATGCCGTGCACCGCTTCGGCGGCTTCCATCAGCGCTTCGGGCAGCGTGGGGTGAGCGTGGATGGTGCGCGCGAGGTCTTCCGACGTCGCGTGCATTTCGATGGCCAACGTGGCCTCGGCGATGAGCTCGGTGACCTCCGGACCAACCATGTGCACACCGAGCAACTCGTCGGTGTCCGCATCCGCCACCACCTTCACGAAACCATCGGTTTCCATCAGGCTCATCGCGCGACCGGATGCGGCAAACGGGAACTTTCCGACCTTGACCTTGTGGCCCTTCGCGGTCGCTTGCTCCTCGAGCAAACCCACCGACGCCATTTCCGGCGCCGTGAAAATGACCGCGGGCACGCAGCGCGAGTCGTACTCCTCTTTTTGGCCGGCGATCACGGCGGCCGCGACGAGGCCCTCTTTGCTGCCCTTGTGGGCGAGCATCGGCTGGCCAGCGATGTCGCCGATCGCCCAGAACCCGTCGACCTTCGTCCGCATGGTCGTGTCGACCTCGAGGAACCCCTGCTTGGTGGTCGTGAGTCCAACCTTTTCGAGCCCGAGGCCCGCGCTGTACGGCTTGCGCCCGACGGTGCACAGGATCTGGTCGCACTCGACAAAACGCTCCACCCCGCCGACTTCGAGACGCACACGCTTCGTATCGCCCGCGACCTCGTACCCCTTCGCGAAGGCCTTCGTGATGAACTCTAGCCCGAGTTTCTTCATCGAACGCTCGATTACCGCCACACACTCCTTGTCCTGGCCGGGGAGCGCTCCCTCGGTCGCTTCGACGACGGTCACCTGCGCGCCGAGCTTGCGGTAGAGGATGCCGAGCTCGAGCCCGATATAACCCCCGCCGATCACGAGCAGGTGTTTGGGCAACCGCGCGGGAGCGAGGGCTTCGGTCGACGACCACACATGCTTGCCGTCGAAGTCGAAACCCGGGATCGCGAGCGGCACCGACCCCGTCGCGATGACGATCGCATCAGCCTCGAGGTCCTTGTTGCCGTCCTTCGTCGCCACCCGCACCTTGCCCTTGCCGGTGATCGAGCCCTTGCCCATCACCACGTCGACGTTGTGGTTCTTGAGCAGGCCGCCGACACCGCCGGTCAGCTTGCCGACGATGCCAGCTTTCCACGCAACCAGCTTCTCCAGCTCGAGCTTCACCCCTTCCACGTGGATGCCCATGGTCGCGGCGTGGCCGACCTTCTCGAGGAAGGTGCTCGCGGCGATCAGCGCCTTCGACGGGATGCAGCCCACGTTGAGGCACGTGCCGCCCAGGTACTCGGCTTCCACGACCGTCACTTTCTGGCCGAGCTGGGCGAGACGGATGGCGCAGACGTACCCGGCGGGACCGGCGCCGAGGACGATCACGCGCTTCGAAACACTGGGGGCTGCTGCCATCGAGTTGGGGGGGTCGGGGGAGTCGGGAACGCGGCCAGCGCGCGCGGGCGCCCAGGCCCCCGCGGGCGACGGGCGCTCGTCGGGGCAACGAGTCTAACCGCGCGGCTACGGGCGCGAAGCCCAGTGCTCCCCGACAACCTGGCCGGCCCTGTCCGCGGTCTGCGCGCGCTCACCACCTCGGCCGCCTAAAACCCCGGCCAAGAGGGTCTGGGTGCGGCCCGCTGTCGGTCAGTCCGCCGGGAGGACTCCGCGCACACCAAGCGCGACGGCCATCGCGATGCCGAAGCTCAGCAGCGTTCCGATCAACACGTATTCAGTCCGCTCGCGGTCGCCCGGCTGTTTGAGGTCGCCGAAGCGGAACACGCTCTTCGCGGCGATCAGGAAGCCCACCGCTTCGATGTGCCCGCTCAGGACGAACAGGAAAATGAACTGGCGCTCGATCAGGCCGATCCACATGCCCGCGCCGGGCAAGTTGTCGCGCCGCTCCCCGAGGTTTTGCTCCCAGCGCGACGTGAATGCGGCGACCAGGAAGCTTGTCGGACGACTCAACAACAGGACGCCGATCGCGACCACTAGGTTGTTCACCAGCTTTCCGACCACACGGCCCAACCGGCGGCCTTCGGCCGTCTTTCGCCCTCTGGCGGCACTTTGCGACCACGGGCGTCCTCGTTGACCTGTTCAAGGTCGACTGTGGATCCCGCGGCCGCACCCAGACGGGCCGCGACCGCCGCGAGCACCAGCACGTGCAAACCCTGATCGACGAGCAACCACGCGGCGCTTCGCCCCTTCGGATCGCCCGTCGCCTTGGCGAGGTCGATGGCGATGTGCAACGCACCGTGGAGCCACAACCACAAGGGACGAAGAGCTCGAAGTCCATCTCAACGCTCCGCGGCGACGCGGTCGCGAAACCGCTGGACAAGTTCGAGCACGGTGTCGACCGCGGCGCTCTTGCGCCGCTGGGACACGGCGGATTGCGTCACTCCTAGGCGCGCGGCGACCTCTTCCTGCGTCATTTCGGGCGCGGCGAGGGCGAGGAACGCCACTTCCGCGCCGGGCGCGCGCCAGCGGGTGACGAGGCTGTCCGTAAAACGCACGATGAGGTCCAAGTCGGTGCGCAGCGTGTCGTCGAGTGTGTCGACCGCGAGCCGCGCACCATCGCGGTCGCGTCCGAGCCGGTCCAGCGCGCGTCCCGACAGGCGGGCCGCCTCACCATCCGAAGCCCCCACCGTCGCGGCCGCGAACTCCAGTGCGCCGATTCCGATCGCGATACGGGCATCGGGGCGCTGGTCCAGCCCGCCGCCCTGGCTCTCCAAACCGCGCATCCGCGCGCGGATCAGCACCGCGGCATGCAGTGCCTCGCCGGGGTGGACCACCCCCTGAAAGCTGTCGCCGCGGAAGAGCTCGAAGCGGCGCTCCAGCGCACCCTTTTGGGCGAGGGCATCGAACGCTTCACCAAGGGCACCGGGCAGGGCGGCGCGCTCGGGCAACGCCCCCGATGCCACGACGTCACCGGTGAGGACAGCCCAGCGGTCGGATGCGGGTCGCAAAGGAGCGTTCGGGACCGCGGCGTTCCGGACCAAGGCGTTCGGGACCACGGGGACAGCCTAGCGCGCGGAGCGCGGATTCTATAAGGCTGGAGACTGATTCATGGCCATTATTAGCACCCGCTCTCATGATCGACCGGGGCCGATCGGACGCAGGCTACAGCGGGAACGCGCCGTCGCCCTGCTGGGCCTCGCCCAGACGTTCGGCGATGCGGTGGAACTCGTTGTATTGCTTGCGCAAATGGAGGGGAACGTCGGCGTAGACATCTTCCACGAGCGAGCGCAGCGGCATGGGCGCCGCCGCCTCCTGGACGTGGATCTGCGCGTCGATCGTCTGGTTGTGCTCCCGCTCAAGACGCTCCGCCGCCTTCGGATCGAGCCAGCCCTTGGCATCGAGGAACCGCGCGAACCGCGGCAACGGGTCGCGGCCCATCCACAACTCGACTTCCTTGGGGTCGCGGTACTTCGTCGGGTCGTCGCTGCTCGAGTGCCCCATCATCCGGTAGGTGACGAGTTCAAGGAGCGCCGGGCCGCCACCCGCACGCGCGCGCTCGATGAGGGTCGTGAGCGCCGCGTGGACCGCGATCGGATCGTTGCCGTCGACCTGATGACCGGGCATGCCGTAGGCGATCGCCTTCTCGGCGTAGGAGCCCGAGGCGGTCTGCGCGCGGGAGGGCACCGAGATTGCCCAACCGTTGTTCACACACACAAAAACGCACGGTGCTTTCCACACTGCGGCGAAGTTCATGCCGCTGTGGAAACCGTTCGAGCTCGTCGCACCATCGCCGAAGAAGATCGTGTGGACCTCGGGGATGCCACGCAACTTGGCAGCGTAGGCGGCGCCGACTCCGTGCGGGATCTGCGTTCCGATGACACTCGACCAGCTCGGGTAGTGGCTGCCCTTGTGCTGGAAGTGGTTGCACATCTGCCGCCCCTTCGCCGTGTCGAAGGAGTTGCAGTACATCTGCGCGATGTATTCGGAAAGCGGCAGGCCGCGCAGCAACGCGGCGCCACCCTCGCGCAACCCCGACCACAACCAGTCGTCCGCGCGGATGGCCTTCGCCGCGCCCACGAGCGTCGCTTCGAGGCCGAGCATCGAACCCACGAAACCGACGCGTCCGGCGCGCTGCAGCTTGAGCATGCGCTCGTCGACGCAGCGCAAGTAACGCATCGCCGAATAGAGCTCGACGAACCACTCGGGGCCCGCGCTGGGCAGCGTGTCAACGGGCGCACCCTCCCAATCCAGGTAGCGCTCGCGGATCTGCCCGTCGGGTTTGGCGTCTTTGGTAGCCATGCTGCCTGGTCGGAACGGCGCCGAGGTCGAGGACGTTGCGCGGGGGTCGGTCAGAACGACAGGAGGCCCGGGTTCTCGAGCAGCCGCTTCAAGTGGACGAGGAAGCGCACCCCATCGGCCCCGTCAACCAGGCGGTGGTCGACACTGATCGAGAGGTTCATGTACTGGCGCACTTCGATGACGTCGCCCTCGGGCGTCTCGACCACACCCGGACGCTTCACCATGCGGTGCACACCCAGGATCGCGACGTTCGGGAAGTTGATGATCGGCGTGGCGAGGATGCCGCCGATGTTGCCCGCGTTGGTGATCGAGAACGTGGAGCCGCGCAGCTCTTCCGACCGCACCTTGCCGGCGCGCGTGCGTTCAGCGAGCTCGGACAGCTCGGCCCCAAGCTGCAACAACCCCTTTGTCTGCACGTCGCGGATCACCGGAACGATCAGGCCGTTCTCGGTGTCCATCGCGATGCCGAGGTCGACATAGTTGTAAGTCACGACCTCCTGGGACTCTTCGTCGAGGGCGGACCCAAGCTGCGGGAACTTCGCGAGGGCCAGCGCACACGCCTTCATGATGAACGGCATGTAGGTGAGCTTGACACCTTGCTCGGCAGCGACGCTCTTGCCTTGCTCGCGCAGGCGCACGAGGTCCGTGACGTCGAGCTCCTCGACGACGGTGAAGTGGGGCGCCGTGAACTTGGAGCGCACCATCGCCTCGCTGATCTTGCGGCGTACACCGCGGAACGGCTTGCGCGTCTCGCGTTCGGTCGGTGCGAGCGCAAGGGCCGGTGCCGGTGCGCGGGCCGGCGCGCGCTCGCTAGCCGCACCCGCCGGAGCCGCACTGCGCGATCCGCCGCGCGCGAAGGATTCCACATCCGCGCGGCGCACGACGCCGTTCGGACCTGAACCCGAGACCCGCGCGAGGTCGACACCCAGTTCACGTGCCACGCGGCGCGCGCTCGGCACCGCGAGCACCTTCGTGTTGTTTGCGGTGCCGTTGCGCTGGGCGGCGTCTTCCTTCGCAGCAGCTTTTTCCGCCGCAGGCTTGGCCTCGCTCGCGCCGCCGCCATGACCGCTGCCGTGCGCAGGCAGCGCCGCGGCGCCGCTGGCGGTTTGCATCACGAAGATGACGCTCCCGACGGGGACCACTTCACCTTCCTTCGCGCGCAGTTCAACCACTGTTCCCGCGCGCGGCGCGGGCACTTCGACGGTCGCTTTGTCCGTCATCACTTCGACGATGGCCTGGTGTTCTTCGACCGTGGCCCCCGATTCGACGAGCCACTTCACGATCTCACCCTCGGCGATGCCTTCGCCGATGTCGGGCAACTTGAACTCGAGGCGCTCACCGCCACCCGCCGGCTTCGCGGCGACTTTTTGAGCCGCGCTCGCTGCCTTCGCGGGAGCGGCGGCCGGCGCGGCCGGCGCGGCCTTTTGCGCGGCTTTTGGCGCAGGCTTTGCGCCGGAATCCTTGGCGGGAGCGGGGGTCGCGCCGGACCCCTCGGTCTGCATGACCCAGATCACGCTGCCGACGGGCACAACCTCGCCTTCCTTTGCCTTGATGGACGTGATGCGACCGGCCTTGGGAGCGGGAATCTCCACGGTGGCCTTGTCGGTCATCACTTCGACCACCGACTGGTGTTCGGCGACCGTGTCGCCTTCGGCGACGAGCCACTTCACGATCTCGCCCTCGGCGATGCCTTCGCCGATGTCGGGCAGTTTGAAATCAAGAGCCATGGTCGATCTTCTCCTTGCTTCCTATCGCTGAATGCTCGCCGGACGGCCGTGTCGCGCCGCGAAGTCAGTACGCCATCACCCGTTCGATGGCATCCAGCACCCGCCGCGCATCGGGCAAGTAGTGGTGTTCGAGGGTGTTCGGGAACGGCGTGTCAAAACCCGTGACCCGTACGACCGGCGCGTCCATGTACTCGATGGCGTGCTCGGCGATCATCGCGGAGATCTCGGCGCCAAAACCGCAAAAACGCGGCGCTTCGTGCAGCACGACCACACGACCCACTTGCTTCGCATGCTCGAGCACACCCTCTTCGTCCAAGGGCAAGAGGGTGCGCAGGTCGATCACACGCACGGAGTGGCCGAGCTCCGCCGCCTGCTCCGCCGCCTTGACCGCCACCGGCACCATCGCGCCGTAACAGAACACGACACAATCGCTGCCGTCGCGCACACCGCGCAGCACACCCAGGTCGACCGTGTAGTGGCCCTCGGGGACCTCCTCCTTGATCGAGCGGTAAAGCGCCTTGGGCTCGAGGAACAACACCGGGTCGGGGTCCGCGATCGACGCGAGCAGGAGGCCCTTCGCGTCGGCCGGCGTCGACGGCACGACCACCTTGAGGCCCGGCGTGTGGCAGAAGTAGGCCTCACCCGATTGGCTGTGGTAGAGCCCCCCGCGGATACCGCCGCCGTAGGGCGTGCGGATCACCATCGGCGCCGTGTACTGGCCACCGGAGCGGTAGCGCAGCTTCGCGGCTTCGCTGACGATCTGGTCGAACGCCGGGAAGATGAAGTCTTGGAACTGGATTTCGGCGACGGGGCGCAGGCCGTTGATCGCCATCCCGATCGCGGCGCCGACGATGCCGTCCTCGGAGAGCGGTGTGTCGAAACAGCGCTCCTTGCCGAACTCGTTCGTCAGGCCTTCGGTTGCGAGGAAAACACCGCCCTTCGGGCCGACGTCCTGGCCAAAAACCAGCACGGACTTGTCGCGGCGCATCGCCGTCTTGAGGGCGTCGTTGACGGCTTGGACCAGGGTGAGCGTGGGCATGGCTCGTGGGACGGGGCGGAGTCGGGGGGGGAGACGCGTGCACCTGCGCGCGCCGGGGGGGTGAGGCGGCCGCGGAAAGCGGCGCGTGGGTCAGCGGGGCATCAAAGAGGGAACGCGCCGTCGCCAGCGGCCGCGTCGCCTTTGCGACGGGCGAGTTCGAACGCTTCCTGGCCCTGTCGGCGCAGGTGCGGAGGCAGTTGTTCGTACACGTCGGTGAAGATGGTCTCGAGCGGCGGATGGCCGACGGCTTCCGCCTCGCGCACCGCGGCGGTGATCTCTTCCTTGCACGAAGCTTCGAACTCGGCGCGCAGCTTCTCGTTCCACATGCCCTTCGCACCGAGGTAGGACTCAAAACGCAGGACCGGGTCCTTTTTCGCCCACTCCTCCACCAGTTCCTTCGGCACGTAGCGTGTCGGGTCGTCGGACGTGGAGTGGCCACCCATGCGGAAGGTCTTCGCCTCGATCAGCGTCGGACCGCCGCCCTTGCGCGCAAGGGCCACCGCTTCCGCGACGGCCTTGCGCACGGCCAAAAGGTCGTTGCCGTCAACGACGACACCGGGCATGCCGTACGCCTGCGCCTTGATCGCAAAACCGTCCGACGCAGTTTGTTCCTCGACCGGACACGAGATCGCATACCCGTTGTTCTGGCACAGGAAAACCACCGGAACCTTCCAGACGGCGGCGAAGTTCATGCCCGAGTGGAACCCGAGGCTGGACGTGCCGCCGTCGCCGAAACTGACGAGCGCGACGTGGGGTTCCTTGCGCAGCTTCATCGCGTACGCCGCTCCCACCGCCTGGGGCAGGTGCGTGCCGATCGGCGAGGAGATCGAGAAAAACTTGATCGGTTCGATGAAGCTGAAGTGCACCGGCATCTGGCGGCCGCGCGCGCTGTCCGCAGCGTTGCCGAACATGTTGTGCATCATTTGCACGGCCGGCACGCCGTGGTAGAGCGCCATGCCGAAGTCGCGGTAACTCGGGAAGATCCAATCGGTCTTCGCGAGGGCGCTAGCGGCACCCACTTGCGTCGCTTCGATGCCCTTGTTGGGGATCGAAAACCCGATGCGACCAGAGCGCTGCAGCTTCAGCGCCGTGTCGTCGAACGCGCGCACGAGCAGCATCGTGCGGTAACAGTGAAGCAGCTCTTCCTTGGACAAGCCGGGGTCGTAGCCAGAGGCCTTGCCGTTCGCCTGGATCACACTGAGCGGGGTCTCGGTCTTCATCGGGAACTCGTCAGCGGCCGGCGCCGCGCGGAAGGGATTGACTGGGGTCGTAGGCGGGCGGCAACACGGCCTCGCGGGCGCCGAGGCGCGCGCGAACCAGGCGCTCGGCGAAAAACTCGGCCGCCTTGTAGCTGGAGCGCACGAGGGGCGCGGCGGCCACGTACAGGAAACCGAGGGCTTCGCCAGCGGCCTTCAGTTCCGCAAAGCGCGCCGGCTCCACGTACTCGATCACCGGCGCGTGCTTGGGTGTCGGGCGCAGGTACTGGCCCATCGTGAGGAAATCGACACCCGCGTCGCGTAGCCGGGCCATTCCGTCGAGCAGCTCCGCGTGGGTCTCGCCGAGGCCCACCATCAACGCGGACTTGGTGAACAGGTCGGGGCGCAGGTCCTTGGCGGTGCGGAGCGTCTCGAGCGAGCGTTCGTAGGAGCAGCGCGGATCGCGGATCTTGCGCTGCAGGCGCGGGACGACCTCGACGTTGTGCGCAAGGACGTGGGGCGCCGCCGCGACCAAAGTCGAGAGGTCCGAACCGCGGTAATCGGGGATCAGGGTCTCGACCACCGTGTTGGGTGCCCGTTCCCGGACCTCCCGCACACAGGCGGCGTAGTGGCCCGCACCACCGTCGGGGAGATCATCGCGGTCGACGCTGGTGATGACGACGTACCCGAGTCCGAGTTCAGCGACCGCCTGCCCGACCCGCGCGGGCTCGTCCACGTCCGGCGGCGGCGCCGAAAGCACGGTCTTGACCGCGCAGAATCGGCAGCGGCGGGTGCATTCGTCGCCCAGCACCATGATCGTCATGGTGGCGCGCTCGCCCTTCCAACATTCGCCGACGTTGGGGCAGCGCGCTGACTGGCAAACGGTGTTGAGCCCGAGGCGCTCCGTCATCCCTTTGAGGCGCCGGTAACCCTCGCCCCCGGGCAGGGGCACCTTGAGCCACGCGGGCTTGCGATCAAACCGCGGTTTGATCCTGGGGGCCGAAAGCGACATCCCAGAGGGCCCGGACAGGGCCCTGGGGTCATCCTGCGCAGCCCCGTCATCCTGCGCAGCCCCACGGGGCCCTTCGGGCGCGGGGGCGATCGGGGAGGTGGGCTCGGGAACGTCCATCGGGTCGCGCGAAAGGCCAAAGAGAATAGCACACACGACCTCTTGGGCGGGTCGCGGCCGCCGGGGCGCGACGGGGGCCTGCGCGTGCCGGCCCGGGCGGGAGGGGAGCCTCACATGCGGCGGAGTGCGACGGATCAGCCCGCCGAATCGGTTCCCTGGCCGAACGGAGGCGCTCCTGAGGGTCGCCGGCTCGTCGCGCTGCCCCGGACGGTGTCAGGGCGCCGATCGCGGGGCGCGCGCGGGACGCCCCGGGCCGTCCGCGGCGTCCGACGCGCGCCGTCCTGCGGGTAACGCAGCGGCTTCAATCGGCCACGGTCCGGCGGCCCATCAGCATGCTGATGACGAGCGCTACCAGGAAGACGAAGAAAAGGATCTGGGCGATGCCGCCAGCGGCGGAGGCGATGCCGCCGAAGCCGAAGATGGCTGCCACGATCGCGAGGACAAAAAAGGTCAAGCTCCAGCTAAGCATGGGGGTTTCTCGGGAGAGGGTGGTGGTCGCGCCAGCCGAAATGGCTGCCGCTACGGTTCCCTTGCCAGAAGCGTGCCGCGCTCGCAGAAGGTCGCAGAAATCGCGCAGCGGGTGCTGGCGGCGTCCGGAGCGGAGGTCGGACTGCCCAGCGCAGGTAATTCCGCGCCGGGGGAAGCCAGCCGCGCTGCAGTTGGCGCAATGGGCGGGCAGAAAGCGCCGTTACAGGGCAGACCGCGAGGGGGCCCCAATTGCGCGAGGACGCGGTCGGGTTGCGCGAGGACGAGGTCCGGAACGAAGTCGACGCCGCACCCCGCGCCCCGCGCCCCGCGCCCCGCGCCCCGCTGCGTGCGGCGTGGTGCGGGGTGCGGCGTCATCGACTCGGGTTATTGGCGCGCTGGCCGTCCTTCGACCGAGCCGTCCGCAGCAATCAGCGCGGGCGGTCGGTGGCGCGTTGTTGGTCCTCGAAGCTCTTGATCTCGGATTCGGCCTTGTCTTTGGCGATGCCGTAACGCTCCTGGATCTTGCCAGCCAGCCGCTCGCGCTCACCGTCAATGTGCGTGAGGTCGTCGTCGGTGAGCTTGCCCCACTTCGACTTCACGGCCCCAGTCAGTTGGCGCCAGTTGCCTTTCATCGTGTCGCTGTTCATGTGTCTCTCCGTTGGTAGGTGGGTGGGCAATCGCCGTCGATCACGTCGATCGACCCATAGCGAGAATGCAGTGGCGAGGGTGCGGGCGCGTCGGCGCTAGCCCGGGTTATTCACCAGGTTTTCGAGCAGACGAGCCCAAGTCGGTGTCTGGTGGTGCTGTGTGGCCGCGGGATCCACAGTCGACCTTGAACAGGTCAACGAGGACGCCCGTGGTCGCAAAGTGCCGCCAGACGGCGGAAGGCGGGCCGTAGGCCGCCGGTTGGGCCGCGTGGTCGGAAAGCTGGGGAATAACTCGGGCTAGCCCCGAACGCGCAGTGCGCCGCCCGCTGAAGCCTTTCCATCAGCAACCTGCGTGCCAACCCGTCACGCGGAAACGGTGATTTTCGAAGCCGCAAAGCGGTGGGAGAAAGTTCGCGGCGACGCGGGGGCGCAACTGCGTGCACATGTGCACTAGCCCGGAACGGAACCGGGACCGCCTCAAGCACTCTTCACGAAGCGCCCGCATCACCGAAATCGCCGTCGGCCTCACCATGCTCCCTATTCGTACGTCGCCGCTCGCCGACCTGGAACTCGCACTCGAAGGTGCCGCGAAGCCTCCGCGCCTTTCCGACTTCGTCGCCCGCAGCGCCGCGATGCGCCGTACCATTGCGCTCGCTCGCATCGCCGCCGCCGACGATGTTCCGCTCCTCATCACGGGCGAGAGCGGTGTTGGCAAGGAGCGCCTCGCCCGCGCGATCCACAGCGAAAGTGCGCGCGCGGCGGCGCCCTTTGCCGCGGTGGACTGCGGCGGTCTGCCGCAACCCGCGCCGGCCAGCGACACCCCCGCGAGCGCGTTTGGACCCTCCAATGGGGCTTTGCGCGCCGGCGGTGCACGCCACGCCCTGTTCGGTCCTTCGACCGGCGGGATGCTTTTCCTCCACGACGTCGCGAAGCTGCCCCAGCACCTGTTCGACGTGCTGCTCGAAGCCGTCGACCGCCGCTTCGGCAACCGCGCACCGGTCGACGTCCGCCTCGCTGCGGCAACGGCGCGTGCGCCGCGCCATCCCTTCAACGCAAGCGCTTTCGCGGATGTTCTCGTGCGCCGCGGCGCGGTCGTGCTCGAGGTGCCACCCCTGCGCGAGCGCCGCGAGGACATCCCCGAGCTCGCCAACGGCATGCTCGCCGCGTTCCGGGCGCGGCTCGCGAAACCGCAGATCCAAAAGATCGCCGCAGCGGCCCTCGACCGCCTGATCGCGCACCCGTTCGAACACAACGCGCGCGAGCTGGCGCGCGTGCTCGAACGCGCCGTGCGGGAGTGCGAGGGGACGTCGATCGAACCGGAGCACCTTGACGTGCCCCCGCCGCCGTCGGGGCGCGCGAACCAAGCTCACCCGGCGCCGCGCCAGAGCGCGCGGTCGCCCAGGGCGCCATTGCCGACTACGAAGTTCGAGGTGCCGATGAACGGGATGCACGGGCCGCGGGAAGCGAATGAGATCGACGCGCTCTTGCCTGAGAACTGGGCGTCGCTCAGTTTGCGCGAAGTGCGAGAAGCGAGTGCAGATCGTGCCGAGCGCGCGTACCTGTGCGCGGTGCTTGCGCAGACAGGGGGCGTCGTCAAGGACGCGGCCGCCCGTTCGGGACTCGCTCCGCGCTCGTTCTACGACCGTTTGCGCCGCCACGGGATCCGCGGCTCGGACTACCGCCGTCGCCCCCAAAAGCCGACGGTCTGAGTACGAAGACGCCGGGCGCGAGGGGTCGCGCCGCGCCGCCGGAGGACCATGCAGATGGCGCAAGTGGCAGCTTCGGCGGGGCAAGTCCCGCATTCGCCAAGAGCGCACGGTGGGTGTGGGGGGCTCGATCTGCGCCGGATGTGCTCCGTAAAGGCGGCAGGTGGGTTGAGGCGCGAATTCCAGCCCGTGGCACGGCGCTTGCTCTCACTTCTGTACCGCCAAGCGGAACTCGAGCGCCATGTGGTGCGAGTGGTTCCCCACACGGTCCCGCCCAACAGGCTGCAGCACGGAGCTGTGGCAAGCGCGCGGGGCCAGAACTTGTGCGAACGGAGAACCGCAACATGGACCAACGTCAGCCCACCCACTCCACTTCCAGTTCAACCTCCACTCCCGACGAGCTGCGTCCGATGGGCCGCCCCCAGATTCAGAACAAGGGTGGTGTCAAGGAAGGCGACCGCAGCCGCGGCAGTGACGACGTGAGCGATACGCGCGAAGCCGTGCAAGACCAGTTCGCTGCGCTCGGCTCCGACGCCGCCGAACTCGGCCGCGTCGTCAGCCAGGCCGTCAAGGCCGAGCTCAGCCACCTGCGCGAGAAGGGTGTTCAGGTCAAACACCGCCTCGAGGAGAACCTCGGTGACGTTGAAGGGACCGTCTCCGACGCGGTTCGCAGCAGCCCCATCCGCTCGCTCGCCATCGCCGCCGGTGTCGGTCTCGTGATCGGCATGATCGCGCGCCGCTGAAAAGCACCACGTCACCGCCTTGGCCCGCGAGCCGCGCCGGGCGGTGACGATTTTTCGCCTAATCGGAGGACCGGCGCAGCCCGGGAGACCATCGATCTCACCTCGGTGTTCTCCCCGGGCTGTGAAGCCGGCGCCAGAGGCTCACGGCGACCGCGCCCCCACGGTCGTTGGGGAGGGTGAGGACCACCCGCCCGCACCCCGCAAACGAAATCCCCGCGCAGTCACGAGCCCACACCCATGGAAGCACAACGCATCCAAAACCCACCCCGCGGCGCCGCGGGAGCAAGTCAACCCGGACCCGCGGACACCGCTGGCCAAACGTCGAAGGGTGCGGACACCGACCGCGGACGACTTGAGCGAGAGCTGCGCGCAGCGGGCGGTGCCCTCGGTGAACTCGCGACGATGCGCTGGGAACGAGTGCGCCTCGCCGCGCTCGAACGCGGCCACGACCTGATGGCAGGCCTGTGGGCGGGGCTAGTCCTCGCCGCGGGGACGACCATCGCGCTCGTGTATGCCGCCCAAGGGCTCGCCGCACTCACGGCGGAACTCGCGGGCGATCGCATGTGGGTCGGTCGACTGGCTGTCGGCGTCCTCGGCCTCGCGGGGGCGCTCGCGATCCTCAGCACTCGCCGTGCGCGCATGTACCGCCTGAGCGCCGAACGGATCAAGGCGGAGCCGCTGCCCGTCGCGGCGCCGGGTGCGGGAGCATGAAACGCCAGGACGTGATCGCCGTAATCCAAGCGCGTGAACAACGCGCGCGGCTCAAACTGCACCAAGTCGCGAGTGGATTCGGACTCGGCCCAGGATCCGCCACCTCGTCGGGTACTGACAATCAAACCGGGATGAAGTGGATCAACGCCGTCCGGCGTTATCCTCTGCGCGCGGCCTCGATCGCCTGCGCCCTCGGCGTACTTCTGGCACCTGGCCGCGGTCGGCGCGGCGACGCTAACCGCCGACTTCAAGTGTCGTCCATCGTGGTCACCGCCTTGTCTTGGGCGCGCATGGTCGGGTCCTTCGCGACGACGCAGGCCGCCCGCGGGGCACTCCGCCACGCGACCGCCACCGTTCGCGGCGCCCGTGAGGGTGCGGTGCCGGGTGCGGCATCCGCAACAGGAGCGTCCGCCGCTTCCGCCTCCGGGCCCATCGAACACGGGACCGTCGGCTCTGCGCCCGCAGTCTCCCGCGCAGGAGCGCCCCATGCAAACTCGCCGGTCGAAGCGACAGCGCATCCCGCGCAGTCGGCTGGACGCCCGCCGAGCACACCGCGCGGGCCTCCGATTGCCGATTCGCTCCGCGGTCCGTCCGCGCGCTCCGTCTGATCACGAAGCGCGCTGCACAAAGGTGTGCATGCTCCGTCCGCTTCCGTGCGGAATCGGCGCAGCACCGCGCTGCGCAGCCCGACGTGCGGATCTCGCGCGCCGCGTGCATCCCGCGCGACCTCCGCAGGATTCGGGCGCGCGCGACGCGCTCAAAGCGCCCTCGGCGGCGCGCCGCGCTCGGATCGAGCGCGGCACGCTAGTTGATAATGTCAGAGTGCTGAAGCTGTCGCGAACCACCTGCGTGGAACCGACGGCGACACGCAACCCACGGCCTGTGCATCTATGAGAAGCGCTCCGCGGTCGCGGCTCGATGGGGCCCTGCCGAGACTGCCTCGCTCGACGACGGTCATGCGCAGGTCCATGGACCGCTAACCCTTCCACCACCACGATTCCAACCCTCGATACCATGCAGATCACCAGCATTGCCTTCGTTTTCCTCGCACTCGCGCAGACTCCGCCGGCGCCGCGCGACACGCCGCAAACCCCCGCGAACCGGGGTGCACCCACGGCCCAGCAGGGTCAAGTCGGCTACCAGGCCACCGACAAGCAGCACAAGGAGTTCGCGGCCCAACGCGCGAGCACCCTGCGCGGCTCCACCATCTATGACGGCCAGGGTCGCGAAGCGGCGGAGCTGGTCGACTTCCTGATCCGCGGCAACGACGGTCACATCGACTTCGCGATCGTGGACCTGCGCGGGGAGAGCGGCATGCGCGAGGGCAAAGTCCTCGTTCCGTTCCAAACCCTGCAGATCACCCCGGGCGCCGAGAACGACAAGCCGCGCCTGATGATGCGCTCGACCGCCGCCGACCTCGCCACCGCCACCGCCTACGCGGACGGCGACGAGGCGAAGGCCGGTTGGTCGCCCCGCGGAACCGGGCAAATGGGTGACGCGCGTGGGAACACCAATCCCCAGCGCCCCAACAACGAGCCGGGTGTGAACCCGGACGGCCGCGCGCGCCCGGTCGAAGCCAGCGCGCCCGCGGCGACCTCGGCAGCCGGAATGCACCTGCGTCTTGAGACGCTGAAGGACCACAAGGTCAAGGCCACCGAAGATGGCGAGCTCGAGGACGTCGGTGAGATCGACGAACTGATCATCGACACCAAGACGGGCTGCATCGCCTACGCCGTGGTCGGCGTCGGCGGCTTCATGGGCATGGGCGAGCGCAACGTCGCCGTTCCGTTCGGCGCCTTCCAAGTGCGCGAGACCGAGGACAGCGAAGCGGACGACCGCGAGCTGAGCCTGGTGCTCAACACGACCCGCGACTCCCTGGACAACGCCCCCGAGTGGGACAACAACCAGTGGACGACCATGCGCTCGCCGGCCTTCCTTGAGCGCGTTTACCAACACCACCGCGTCCAGCCCTACTGGAACAAGCAGGGCGGTGCGATGAACGGTGACGGCCATGGAGCCACGGGTGGCATGGGTGGCGCCGGCGAGCGCCCGACCGATCGCCCCCAGGTTCCCCCGCGTGACAACACCGGCGGCGGCCAGGGCTGATCGTCCCTTCTCCTCGCGCTGACCTCCGACACGTCGAAGTTCAGCCCACTGCCGCCCGCGGTTGCCAAAAGGCGCCGCGGGCGGCTTCGTTTGCGGCCGGGAGCGCGGTCGCCGCTGCGCAATCAACCCCGCATCCGCTTCGCGCTCCCCTCTACCTTCCCGGGCTCTGCCCGCTGGGTGCGCGGGCTTCGGGCTCGCCTTGGAGCGACGGGCGAGGTCCACCAACGCGAATCCGGTGGGTGTCAAGATAGTTGCCGCCTGAATTCGGGGGTTTGACTCGGCTGGTCACGCTGCGCTTTCCCGGGTGGCGTTGGACTCCGGGTTGAGCACGACCCGGTCGACGGGGGTCCAGTTGCGCGTCGAGCGCGACCACCGTTCGGGGCGCCGTGCACGAGCTTGCTCGTAGACCCGTTTGCGGCGCGCCAGG
>Ga0163144_10003621_pt1 | contig 35141 bp, 16 predicted proteins | sample OliLak19BULKMAT1_FD_123175 | JGI IMG/M metagenome (GOLD analysis project Ga0163144, IMG submission 123175) | Freshwater microbial mat bacterial communities from Lake Vanda, McMurdo Dry Valleys, Antarctica - Oligotrophic Lake LV.19.BULKMAT1 | ecosystem: Environmental > Aquatic > Freshwater >...
ATGTCAATTCGCCAGCTCATACCGCCTATGCGCAGGAGCTCGCGGCGGGCCCGGTCAGCCAGGTGACGATCCTGAACAACAAGAAGATCAGCGCCAAGACAGCGCCGGCTCCGGCCGTCTGTCCCTGACGCCTGTGTTCCCAGCCGTCCAGCACGGTACGCTGCCGCCGTGCGGGACGCGCGGCTGAATGGCGCTACCCACGCCGGCCGGAATCGGCGCGAGAAGCGTCACCCAGTCCGGCAGCACAGCCATCGTCGTCGAGATGAGTGTGCGCGATGGAGCGCCGCTCGCGATCAAGGCCGACGACACAAGCGAGCGCATCATCGAGGCACTTGCCGCAGCGATACAAAGCGGTGGACTTCGACGTCGTGCGAGAGCGCTTCGCCGTCGCTGCGCCGATCCCGGACGATGACGAGAGCCCCGTCGTCCCGCAGCGCGACGTCAGTCGGAATCGTGGTCAGGTCGTTTTGCGCGGAAACGGTGATTGCGTCGCCCGCGCAAAGCTGGGCGAGGGCGGGAAGCGGCGCCAGGACGGAAACGGCAAGAAGGCCACCAGACGCCTCATGAAAGGCAGCAAAAGCGGCACCAACGCGGAGGCGCTGGAGACGTCGGTCACCGTTCGGCTGGAACACGTTCATGGGCGGGCCGTCATCTCGCGACGGCGAGGTGCGATGCAAGGGCGGAGACGCGTCGGTGAGGATAGCGCTCGCAAAGAAGGCATCGACGTGACGATGCGAGTCTTCCGTATCGAACTTGCTGACGGTGGCCGAGGCGCTGGGCGTGCTCGCCTTTGCGCTGGAGATCATGCCGAGCGGCGTGATCGACGACTGCGACACGAACTCCGACGGCAAAGCGACGACAACGGATGCCCTGAAAGTCCTGCGCCAGGCTGTCGGCGTAGGTGCTTCAATGTGCACGGCGAAGAGCTGGATTGCTGTGCGCTCGATGCCCGCTGTCGACATCGGCGCGCTTCAGGTTCGCATCGACTACGACGGCGCCTTCGACCGGGTGGCGCTCAGCGGCGGCGGCGAGCTCGACTCCTATGGGAGTATGTTTCAAGCGGCCGGTACTCCGGTACACCTCTGTCTGTCATCGTCTGATAGGACGCGTTCTGACAACCACGCGCCCTGCACCCCGCCGATCGCGCCGCGCTGCGCGCTCCTTCTCGGATCGGAACTGGACTCGCCGCTCGCCAGCTCACGGCTCCTGGCCGGGGCCCGTGAGGAGTACCATGATAATCCACTACCAAAAGTGGGATTTTCATGGTACGATATCTTTCCCGTGATTGAACGCCTTCCCATCCTGCGCTCCTTGCGGACCGCGCTGAAGCGAAGCCGAGTCGTCGTGCTGGCGGGGCCGCGACAGTGCGGCAAGACCACCATGGCCCGGGAACTCCTCAGCGAGAATTCGCTCAACTACTTCGACCTCGAGGACCCGACCGGTCGCGCCCGCCTGCAGGAACCGCTCACTGCGCTCCAGTCTCTCGAAGGGCTGGTGGTGATCGACGAAATCCAGCGACGACCGGATCTGTTCGAGGTGCTGCGCGTGCTCGCCGACCGCCGCGGCACTCCTGCGCGCTTCCTCGTTCTCGGCAGCGCGTCGGGAGAACTTTTACGACAAACTTCAGAGAGCCTGGCCGGTCGCGTGGAACGGATCGTCATCGGCGGGTTCTCGTTGGGCGAACTCGGAGCGAATGCCGAGCCCGACCTCTGGCGACGCGGCGGATTCCCGCTGTCGTACCTCGCCGTGCGCGAGGCCGACAGCGTCGCGTGGCGAAAGAATTTCATTCAGACCCTGCTCGAACGTGACCTGCCGCAGTGGGGAGTCCGCGTGCCAGCTGTCGCTCTCCAGCGCCTGTGGAGCATGCTCGCCCATTACCACGGCCAGCCGTGGAACGCCGCCGAACCGGCCCGTGCGATGGCGCTCAGCGAATCCACAGTTCGTCGGTATCTCGATCTCCTGACGGACGCGTTCATGATCCGGCAGCTCCACCCCTGGCACGCCAACATCCGCAAGCGTCAGGTGAAGGCGCCCAAGGTGTATGTGCGCGACAGCGGACTCCTGCACCAGTTACTTGGGATCGCCACGGCCAAATCCCTGATGATCCATCCCAAGGTTGGCGCTTCGTGGGAGGGATTCGTGATCGAGCAGGTGCTGATGAAGGAGCCCCACGACGAAGCGTTCTTCTGGGCCACCCATCAAGGAGCCGAGATCGACCTGATCCTGCGCCGGGGCGACGAGTTGCTGGGCGTGGAGTGCAAACGTGCCGACGCCCCCGCAATGACGCCCTCGATCCGGATCGCCTGCGACGACGTCGGGCTGTCGCGCGTAGCCGTGGTGTACCCCGGCAGCAAGCGCTATCCGATCGCGGACAAGGTGGAAGCTATCCCTCTGGCGGAGCTTGCGCGCGCACCGACAATTTTCGGTCCGGCCTCGCGCTGAAAGACTGCGCGGGCCGCGCCCCGCTACGCCCGCCTCGCTCGTCTCCACCGCCCGAGTCCAACATCAACCTTGCGCGCCACCACGTGAGCCCACGGCACGACGTCAATGCTGTTGCCGATCGTGTGCGGTTCAGTGGTGTTCGCCACCACGTAGCCCCGGCTGAGTCCGAGGTCGCTCATGCACTGTCGCAGCCCCGCGACGTCGTGCCGGTCCACGGCCGATGACAGCTTGATCTCGATTGGCACCAGGCGCTGCCCTTCGCTGATGAGCAGGTCGACTTCGCCGCCGGCGTGGGTGCGCCAGTAGTTGAGTTCGCGCCGTACGACGCGTTAGGCAGCCAGCGCCTCGATGACCATTCCCGCGAACGAGCTTCGGCGACGAGGCCACGCGTCCAGTTCGCGCGGCTCGCGCAACCCGTGATCGACGTCAACTATTCTTGCCGGTGAGGTTCTTGGCGTCGTTCACCACCGCGCCGTCGTTGCACGGCACACCGGATAGCCCGGATGAGCTGGAGTGGGTGACGGAACATCCCTTATCCTGCTGGGGCGGCTGAATCCGGTTGCCGTCAGACGCGTCGCGGGTAACCTGCGGCCCGACCGTCAGGCGGGGTGCGATGGTCGGTGTCGGGCGGGCAGTGCTGACGTGGATGGTTCTCCTCAGGTACCCCGGCCGCCGCATGGGGCGCGGCCGGTGAGCGGGGCACGAGTTTCAGCGCGTCCGGGTCGGTGATCGTCGCGCCGGGACCCGACTACGACTCTCTGCACGCATGAGGCGGTCGCTGTCCGTGCGCTTCCGCGTACGCCGTCGGCTGGAGCGCGCGAAAGCGGGACGGGTCGGCGTCGGGGTCGCATTCGCTGCTCATCCTGGCCGCTCCTTCCCGCCAGGCTCGATCCCGTCTCGAGGCGACGGTGCGGTTCGCCGATCTGTCGGGGTTCGCCCTATCCAGTCACGCTAGCGGCGCATCGCCGACCGCGCGCGCCGCGGCAGTCGATCCGCAGCTTCATCGCGCCGATCCGAAGACGAAGAAGTTGCGCGCGTCGCGCGCGATGCGCGGCACCGGGGCGAGCGCGAACAGATCGCTCGCCCCCAGCGCCTCGATGAGTCCGTCGGCCGCGCCCCGGTCCTCGCCTGCAAGGCTCCAATAGTGCTCCAGCGGCCGCTGCCACTTCCACACCGTGTCGATCCGGGCCGCGCGACTGACCGGCACGCCGCGCAACGTGAATGTATGCCAGCCGCACCCCGCCATGCCGTTCGGCAAAGACCGGATCGACGTGCCCGGGGCTGTCTCGGACATCCCCGCAGCCCAGGTGTTGTAGGTTGCGAGCAACCCGCGCAGCTCCGGGAAGAAGTCGTCAGCCACCAGGCGCAGCACCTGCATCGTCGTGTCAGGTATCGTGTCGCCGGCCGCGAAGACATCCTCCGCGTCGGGAAACTCGGGCGGCGGAAACTCGCGGGCGTTCATGCGTTCGGTCCAGCGGTGCAGACGTGGCGCGCGCCGCCGCATGAGCTGAGCCGGGTACGGATCGCGCGCGAAATGCCCATACATCGGGGCCATCAGGGCACAGTCGGCGATCGAGGCGCGCCCGCCGAACAGATACGGCTCGATGCGAAAGTGTGCGTTCAGCAGGTCGAAGAGTTCCATGGTGCTGGCCTCGATGGCGGGAATCGTCGCGGCAGTCACGCCCATCGGCGCCAAGTGTGCGTTCATCTGACTCGCGATCTGTTCGCCGAGGGATGACACCAGCGCGGCGCGACCTCCCGACGCCGCGGTGCCGAACTCGTCGATCACGAATGGATCGTTCGTTTCGCGAAAGCTCCACCGATAGTGCAGCCCCGCCGGCAGCAGCCCCTCGTCGGCGTACACCTCGAGAATCAGGGCGGCCAGGCGCTGGCGCGGCCCGGCGGGCAGCACGGGGCGCTCGGGGTAGCGCGACTCCAGGTGATCGATGATCTCCGAGCTGTCCTGGATCACGGTCCCGTCGGGCAGCTCAACGGTCGGCATGCGGATGAACCCGGCTTTCGGCAGCACCTCGGTGAGATAGTGCGGGTGGCCGGCGAATCGCTCGACGAAATCCAGCCGCTTCTGCCGGAGATAGGCACGCGTCTTGGCCGAGTAGTACGACGCCTCGGCGACGTAGTGATGAATCGGGGTTGCGGGGCGGCGGCTCTCGATCATGGGGACGTCCTCCATCGTTCTGGGTGCACGCTCGGGCCGTTGTGCGTTGGCTGCCGTGATCTCGTAGTCGGGCGCGCCGGGCGCGGGGTCAATTGGCCCAGTACACGTACTCGTCGTCGGCATTGACGTCGCCCGCTGCGACGTCCGCCATGGTCTTGTCTATGGGAATCGGCGCCTCGAGCGCCGCCGGGAGAGCGGCGCGCGGCCGCCGCGCCGATGGGCGTCGAGCAGCGCCGCGAGTTCGGCGACCACCTGCGGGCGCTCGCCGGCCAGGTTGTGCTGCTCGGTCGGGTCGGCGGCAAGATCGAACAGCCACTGCTTGGCCGGTCGCTCTGACACCTGCAGCTTCCAGTCGCCATGGCGCACGACGCGGTAGTGGCCGCTCTGCCAGAACAGAGCCGCGTGTGGTCGCGCGCCGGCGGCGACCTCGCCCGTGGCCCAGGGCAGCAGGTTCACGCCGTCGATGATCACGTCATCCGGTGGGTGCGTCCCGCCCGCCGCCGCGAGCGTCGGCATCAGGTCGATGTGTGCCACAGGGGCGTCGATGCGCGTTCCCGGCGCAATCCTCGCCGGCCATGTGACGAACAACGGGGCGCGGATGCCGCCCTCGAAGAACGTGGCCTTCCAGCCGCGGTAGGGCGCGTTGAGACGCGGGATGCCGATGTAGCCGGCACCGCCGTTGTCGCTGGTGAACACCAGCAGCGTGTTCTCAGTCAGCCCCTCCGCGTCGAGCGCCGCGACGATACGGCCGACGCTGCGATCGAGCGCCCGCACCATCGCTGCGTACACGCGCACCCGCGGCGGCCCCTGCACATGCGCGACCGCCTCGAAGTCCGCGCGCGTCGCCTGCAGCGGCGAGTGAACGCCCCGCTGCTCCAGATAGAGGAAGAACGGGCGGTCTTTGTTGGCGCGGATCGCCGCGATCGCCTCGTCGGTGTAGTAGTCGGTCAGATAGCCACGGGGCGCGAAGCGTTCGCCGCCGTTCCACATCGCCGAGTAGCGCTGCGTGCCCCAGAGGAACTTGTCGATGAGGTCGAAGTCGAGCTTCGCGTTGACCGCACCGGGATCGTTCTCCGGCAGATACAGCCCCCCGGCCAACGACAGCGCCTCGTCGAAGCCCTGCGCGTTCGGTCCGAACTCGGGGCCATGCCCCAGGTGCCACTTGCCGATCTGCACCGTGTGATAGCCGGCGCCGCGCAGCACCTCGGCGATGGTCACCTCGCTACCGGGCAGGCCCTGGAGGGCGAGCGCCGGCAGCGCGCGGTCGGCCTCGCGGTCGTAGCGAACGGGCAGCTCCGTCGACACGTCCTCGGCGAACATGCTGAGCACCCGTGCCATGCCCCGCGGCATCGGCGTGAACTCGAAGCCGGTGCGCGTCGGGTAGCGGCCCGTCATGATCATCGCGCGCGACGGCGCACAGCTCGCCGTGCCGGCGTAGGCCTGCGTGAAGATCGCGCCGGCGGCGGCCAGCGCATCGATGTTCGGGGTCGCGACGGCGCCGCCCGCCACGCCGCCGCCAAACGTGGAGACGTCGTTGATGCCGAGGTCGTCGGCGAGAACAATGATGATGTTCGGTGGACGGGCGGCGGGTGGGGCGGACGGCACGTCGGGTCCGGGCGCCCACTCGACGGGGCGGTTGGGCGCGATGCTCCCCCAGGTGGCGACCGTCGTCACCGCGAAGAAGATGAGATGCTTGCGATTCGCATAGGCCACTGCGCCGAGAACAGCCGCAACGGCGAGGAACGCCACCAGCCGCTTGACCCACCGACGCCGGCCGCGGCCGCTCATCGCGGCGCCCTCGGTCGGTTGCGCGCCGGCGGCGGCCTGAGATCGAGCAGCGCCGCGAGGGTGCAGGCCAAGACGCGCGTGGCATCCTCGGCCGACAGCCCGCGATCGCTGCGCAGCGCCTCCCACGTCGACCACTCGGCGACGGTGGCGAGCATGTGCAGGCGGTCGCGCCGCTCGGCGACGGGCCAGCGGGCCAGCTCGACCTCGAACACGCTGGCGAGCTCGGCTTCCGCGAGGCGCCTGCCCGCGGCAAGCCGTCGGGCGAGGACCGGCGAGGAGCGCTGCAGGCGCACCGCGGCTCGGCGAACCGGCCGGATGGCCTCGAGCAGTCGCGCCCGCTGCCGCACGAACGCGGCCAGCCGCGCCGCCGGCGGCCCCGTGCTCGGGCAGGGGGTCAGCAGCGGTGCGAGGCGCTCCATCTGGCGATCGGCCGCCGCGGTGAAGAGCGCATCCAGATCGCGGAAGCGGCAGAACAGCGCCCGCTCGGAGATGCCGGCGGCCGCCGCGATGCGGGCGGCGGTGGGCGGCTCGTCGCGGCGGACGAGGTGGTCGAGGAGTGCGTCGAGCACCGCGGTCGCGGTGCGCGCACTGCGCGCCAAGCGACCGTCGGTCGAGAGCAAGGCCTGCACCATCGCGGGCGGGTTATTACAGTTATACTGCACATACAAGCTCGGTGATCCGCGGGCGGCGCGCAGGGGCGGCGCCGATGAATGCGGGAAGGTGTCGATGGACCTTGCACGGATATGGGTGACGCCATTGCTGATCGGCGCACCGGCGGGTCGAATCTCACCTGCTGGCGTGCAGATAGCGCGGATGCGCTGGAGTGGGTGACGGAACATCCCTTGTCCGACCCACCGGCGATCCCGTTTCGATCCCGCCGCCAATTTGCTGCTCGATCACGGCGCGTTTGCCGCCCGCGGCTGTTGGCGCGTCGCCCAGGCCACCGCCCCGCCCGCCGACCATGCGTCCGCGCCCGCCGCGACCGGGCGCCCCGCTGCCAGGCCAATTCGCCCTGGCCATCGCCGCCCGCTACGCAGTCGACACGTCATCGGCACCGCGGGAGCCCGGGCACCGGCACGTCCGCGACGGCGCGTTATGGGGACATCCGCAGCGCATTCGAACTACCCGCAGCGGCGTCGCAGGGATTCGGCTCATGTGAGCCCTTGGCACAAGGCGTGTTGAGGATGAAGCCCGTGCAGCTGCACCATACGTCGATACGCGTCGACGACCTCGACCGCTCGCGCGCCTGCTCCGAGCACCTGCTCGCCCTGCCGGCGGTCGAGCGACCCGACTTCGGCTTTCCCGGTCGCTGGTAGGGCATCGGCGCCGGCCAGCTGCACCTGATCGAATGCGAGCCGATCGGGGCGGGGCCGGATCCGCACGGACCGCACATCGTCATCGAGGTCGCCGACCTCGATGCGGCGCGCCGAGCGCGCGCCGGCGGCGCCTCAGTGCAACGACAGCGAGCCGGCAACCGCCGCGGCGGCGGCCGGCTCGCGTTCGTGCAGGGTGCGCGCGCGGGCCAGCGCGGCGTGTACGTCGGGCAGCACGTTGTCGGCGCCGCCGACGCGTACCAGCCCGGCCTTCGCGAGCAACTCGGCGGGTTGGCGGCGCGCGCCGCACAGCAGCATCTGCCGGCCGGAGGCGCGCAGGCAATCGCCGAACTCCTCGATGGCGAGCAGCCCGGTGCCGTCGAGCGCCGTCATGTTGCGCAGCCGCAGGATGACGATCGACGGCAGCGTCTCGAGCCCGTCGAGGATCGGCTGCAGCTTGTCGGTCGAGCCGAAGAGGAACGGACCGTGGATGCGGAGGATGCCGACGTACGGCGGGATCTGCTTGTCCTGCAGGATGTGCGCCCGGCCGGCCTCGACGTACTCGGTGGTCACGCGCTCGATGCTGGTGGTGTCGGCGACGCGGCGGATGTAGAGCAGCGCCGCCAGCACTATGCCGACCTCGATCGCGAGGGTGAGGTCGGCGAACACGGTGAGCGCGAAGGTGACGAACCAGACGCTGACGTCGGTCTTGGTCAGCTGGAACAGATCCGGCACTTCGTGCCACTCGCTCATGTTGTAGGCGACGACGAAGAGGATCGCTGCGAGCACGCAGAGCGGGATGAACTGCGCCAGCGGCGCCGCGACCAGCAGCACGGCGACCAGGGTGAAGGCGTGGATCATGCCCGCGACCGGCGTGCGCGCGCCGGAGCGCACGTTGGTCGCCGTGCGCGCGATGGCGCCGGTGGCCGGCAGGCCGCCGAACAGCGGCGAGAGCAGATTGGCGACGCCCTGCGCCATCAACTCGACGTTGGGGTTGTGCCGGTCGCCGGTCATGCGGTCGGAGACCACGGCGGAGAGCAGCGATTCGATGGCGCCGAGCAGGGCGACGGTGATTGCCGATGGGATCAGCAACAGCACCAGGTCGCTGCGGAAGGCGGGCACGTGCACGCTGGGCAGCCCCATCGGGATGCCGCCGAAGCGGCTGCCGATGGTATCGACCGGCAGACCGAGCACGGCGGCGACCAGCGTGCCGAGCAACAGGGCGACGATGGTGCCGGGAACCCGCGCGCGGCGGCGTTGGAAGGCGACGATCAGCGCCAGCGCGCCGACGCCCAGGGCGGCGGTGGCCGGCGACCAGGTCGACAGGTGCGCGCCCAGCGTCCGCAGCCGGCCGACGAAATCGCCCGGCACCTCGGCGATGCGCAGGCCGAGGAAGTCGCCCACCTGGGTGCTGGCGATCAGCACCGCGATGCCGTTGGTGAAGCCGACCACGACCGGGCGCGGGATGAAGCGTACCGCGGCTCCCAGGCCGCCGAGGCCGAAGGCGATCAGGATCGCGCCCGCCATCATGGTACACATGAACAGGCCGTCGACGCCGTACTTCGCGACGATGCCGGCGATGACGACGACGAAGGCGCCGGTCGGTCCGCCGACCTGGCAGCGCGAGCCGCCGAGCGCCGAAATGGTGAAGCCGGTGACGATGGCGCAGTAGATGCCCGCCTGCGGCGACAGTCCGGACGAGATCGCGAACGCCATCGCCAGCGGCAGCGCCACCAAGCCGACGGTGACGCCGGCGATGGCGTCCGCGGTCAGCGTCGCGGCGGAGTACTCGGGCAGGCAGAGCAGCGACTTCGGCAACCACGGCAGCCAACCGCGCGGCCACGCTGGGCCGCGGCGCCGCGCGCTCACGGCTGGCGGTCCAGCAGCCGCAACATCGTCGAGGTGTCGGCCAACCGGTTCTTGAAGATGCGCCGCGCCAGGGCGAGCAGTTCGAGGATGAGCGGATCGCGCACCGAATAGATGACCGAGGCGCCGCGCTTCTCGGCCGCCACCAGATGATGCCCGCGCAGGTTGGCCAGGTGCTGCGAGATCACCGGCTGCGGCACGCCGAGGGTGCGCTGCAGCTCGTTGACGCTGCGCTCCTCGGCGCCCAGCTCCTCGAGGATGCGGATGCGCACCGGGCTGCCGAGCGCGCGAAAGAAGTCGGCCTTGAACAGCTGCAGCCCGGTGATCTTGCGCATATGCGAATCTACTAATATTCGCACGCGATCGATACAAGCGACCCGGGCGGAGGGGGGCGTCAGGACGGCGCGGCGAGGGCGCGCTCGGCCTTCTCGAGATCCCAGGTCAGCGGTGTGCCGGTCAGCGCCACCGGGCCGCCGAGACCGACCTGGGCGTCGGCGCCGGTGGCGGGTGGGTTGCGGCCGCCGACCAGCAACACCAGTGGTGCGGCGCCGCGCCGCATCAGCTCGATCTCCGCCGCCGGCGGCGCCAGTCCGTGGTCGGCCAGCCCTCGCCTGCTGGCCTTCGACCCGGCCGGGATCAGCGCCATCACCCTTGCGGCGCCGCGAGCGGACGCTGCACAGCGAGCGCACCGCCGATGGCTGGAGCGGCGCGACCGACGGCGCCACCATCGCCGACTTCCTGCGCCGCCTCCACCGCGCCCTCCATGAGCACGAACAGCACGCCGCGGCGCTCGCCCTGGCGCAGGATCTCGGTCCCAGCGGGGACCTCGCGCCGCGGCATGTCCCGGCAGGCGCGCAAGGTCTCGTTCACGGCGCGCACCGTACGCCGGTGCGCGGTGCGTCAACGTGCCTGCCGCTGGCGGCGCCGCCGCGTCGGTCAGCCGAGGATCAGCCGCACCCGATGGGTGACGCCGTCGTCGGCCAAGGGGATGCACGCACCCGGTCCCGGCACGGGCGCGCCATCGAGCTCCACGCTGGCAACGCCGCGCGTCACACCGCGCGGATTCTCGACGGCGATCTCGTAGCGCGCCGAGCGGTGGCGATAGCTGATGTCGAAGTGGCGCCAGCCGCGCGGGATACAGGGGTCGAGCTGCAGCGTGTCGCCGCGCAGGCGCAGGCCGAGGATCCACTCCACCCCCGCCCGGTAGAGCCAGCCGGCCGCGCCGGTGTACCACGTCCACCCGCCACGGCCGACGTGGGATGGCTCGGCATAGACGTCGGCGCAGACGACGTAGGGCTCCACCTTGTAGCGCTGGATCGCGGCGCGCGTGCTGGCGTGGGTGATCGGGCTCAGGAAGGAGAACAGGTCCACGGCCCGATCGCCGTCGCCCTGCAGCGCCGCGGCGATCACCACCCACACCGCCGCGTGGGTGTATTGGCCGCCGTTCTCGCGGATGCCGGGCGGGTAGCCCTTGATGTAGCCGGGATCGAGCGCGGTCCGATCGAACGGCGGGGTGAAGAGGAGGACCATGCCCTCGCCGCGGCGGACGAGGTGTTCGTCCACCGCCTGCATCGCTCTGGTCGCGCGCGCGGGATCCGCGGCCGCCGAGATCACCGCCCACGACTGGGCGATCGAATCGATGCGGCATTCGTCGCTCGCCGCCGACCCGAACGGCGTGCCGTCGTCGAAGAATCCGCGCCGGTACCAGTCGCCGTCCCAGGCATGGCGCTCGAGCGCCTCGCGCACCGCCGCCGCGTGCCGGCGCCACGTCGACGATCGCGCCGCGTCGCCGCGCTCGTCGGCCAGCGGCGCGAACGCCGAGATCGCCGCGTGCAGGAACCAGCCGAGCCACACGCTTTCGCCCCGGCCGGCGTCGCCGACCCGGTTCATGCCGTCGTTCCAATCACCGCCGCCGATCAGCGGCACCCCGTGCGCGCCGACCGCGAGGCTGCGGTCGAGCGCCAACGCGCAGTGTTCGAAGAGGGTCGCGTGCTGCGTGGACTGCGTCGGCTGAAAGTAGGCGTCGTGCTCACCCTCGCCGAGGCCGCGCCCGTCGAGAAAGGGCACCTGCTCCTCGAGCACGCCGCGGTCGCCGGTGACCTCGACATAATGGGCCAGGGCATACGGCAACCACAGGCGGTCGTCGGCGATGCGGGTGCGCACGCCCTGCCCCGCGGGCGGCAGCCACCAGTGCTGCACGTCGCCCTCGACGAACTGACGCGCGGCGGCGCGCAGCAGATGCGCGCGCATCAGCGCCGGCCGCGACACCGCCAGCGCCATCACGTCCTGGAGCTGATCGCGGAACCCGTACGCGCCGCTGGCCTGATAGAAGGCCGAGCGGGCCCAGACGCGGCAGGCGAGCGTCTGGTAGAGCAGCCAGCGGTTGAGCATGAGGTCCATGGCGCGATCCGGCGTCTTCACCTGCACCGTGCCGAGGACGTCGTCCCAGTGCCGGGTCACGGCGTCGAACACCCCGTCGAGGTCGGCGCCGCGGTAGCGGCCGATCAGCGCGCGCGCCTCGGCCCGGGTGGCGGTCTCGCCGACGAAGAAGACGATCTCCGTCTCCTCATTGCGTTTGAGCTCGACGCGCGTCTGCAGGGCGCTGCAGGGGTCGAGTCCGGCGCCGACACGGTCGGAGAGCGCGACGCCGGGCGCCAGACCCGCCGGGCGGTCGAGGGTGCCGTGGCGGCCGAGGAACTCCGTGCGGTCGCCGCTCCATGACTGCTGCCGTCCGGCGAGGTCGGCAAAGGCGATGCGGTTGCCAAACTCATGGCTCCACGGGTTGCGGGCGAACATCGCCCCGGTCGCGGCGTCCACCTCGGTGACGATGAACGGCGCGCCGGCGGCCCGCGACGCGCCGAGCACCCACTCCACATACGCGGTGACCGAGAGACGCCGCGGGCGGCCCGAGTAATTGCGGATCGTCAGGCGCGAGATTTTGATCGGCTCGTCGAGCGGGACGAACTGCAGCAGCTCCAGCGCGATCCCATGCGCGGCATGCTCGAAGCGACTGTACCCCTGGCCGTGCCGGCACACGTACGACGAGGCCGGCACGCGGATCGGCAGCGCCGTCGGTCCCCACAGCACGCCGGTATCCTCGTCGCGCAGATAGAGCACCTCGCCCGGCCGATCGCTGACCGGGTCGTTCGACCAGGCGGTGAGCTGGTTCTCGCGGCTGTTGGCCGCCCAGGTGTAGCCGCCCCCCTCGACCGATACCTGGAAGCCGAAGGACGGATTGGCGACGACATTGATCCACGGAGCGGGCGTCGTCTGCCCCTCGCCGACGATCGTCACGTATTCCCGCCCGTCGGCGGCAAAGCCGCCGAGACCGTTGAAGAACTCGAGCTGCGGCGGTAGCGGCGTGGGTTCGGGGGGCGGGTTCGCCGAGCGGCCGCGGACGATGTCGACGGCCAACGCGGGCGGCGCCGCGGCTGCCGGCGGCGCGCCGCCGGCGAGCACCTCCAGGCGCTTGAGCTGTTCGGAGAGGCTGCCGCGGCGGCTGAGCAACACCGCGCGCGCCGCGCTGCGCAGCAGCGTGCGCGCCTCCAGCGACACCAGGTCGGCGCGCAGCACGAACACCCGCCCGCGCGCGCCCTCGCCCTCCGGCTGCGGCCGCGACTGGCTGGCGCGAACCAGGGCCTCCAGGGCTCCCTGGAGATCCTGGGTATAGGACGTCGACCGTTCGTTGAGGATGACCAGATCGACCGCCAGTTGCTTCAGCCGCCAGTACTCGTGGGCGCGCAGCAGCTGGCGGACGATCTCCACGTCTTCGGCGTCGTCGATGCGCACCAGGACGATCGGCAGGTCGCCGGAGATGCCGTAGGCCCACAGCGTCGACGGTCCGCGCTCATTGAGGGCGAGGACCGCCGGCGACGGGCGCAGCGTCGGGTCGGAGTACAACACATGGTTGGCGAGTCCCTGAAAAAGATTCGCTTCGTCGGGGCCGACGCCGAGATGGTGCAGTTGCACCTGCGCCTGAGTCCACGCCAGGGTGGCGGCGCGTTCGAAGGCCGTCGCGTCGTAGCGCTTGTCGGCCAGGTCGAGCGCTTCGCTGCGCGAGGGCGCGATCAGCGTCCAGAAGGCGATGCGCGCGGTGCCGCCCGGCGGCACGCGGAGGCGGCGGCGGACGCTGAAGACCGGATCGAGCACGGCGCCGGCGGTATTGGTGAGCGGCCGGCCGTCGATGACGGCGAGCGGCGAGCGGACCTCCCGTCCGCGGCCGAGGAAGCGCGCCCGGTCGGTCTCGAACTGTACTGCGCCGACGCTCTCGCCTTCGACCACCGCGAGATGCGCCACCCACACCTCGGGTTCGCTCGGCGCGCGCCGCCGACGCGTCGCCAGCAAGGTGCCGACGTCGGCGACGAACTCGGTGTGCACGAACAGCTTCGAGAACGCCGGATGCGCGGTGTCGGCCGCCGGCGCCGCCAGGACGACCTCGGCGTAGGACGTGAGCTCGATCTCTCGCGGCCGGCTGCCGAGGTTCGAGATCGAGACGCGGCGGACCTCGGCGTCGTCTTCGGCAGAGACGGCCACTTCCAGCGTCGTGGCGATGGTGCCGTCGCGCCGGGTGATCTCGGCGCGCCCCTCGGAGAATTCGACGCGGTAGCTGTCGGGCTCGACGCCGCTCGGCTGGTAGCCGGCGGACCATACCTCGCCGCTGTGCACGTCGCGCAGGAAGACGAAGGTGCCCCAGGCATCGCAGGTGGCGTCCTCGCGCCAGCGCGTGACCGCGAGGTCGCGCCAGCGACTGTACCCGGACCCCGCGGCGGTGATCATCACGGCATAGCGGCCGTTCGAGAGCAGCTGCGTGCGTGGCACCGGGTCGTGCGGCGAGAGGAAGCGGCGCCGCGTCGACGGCTGGATCTCGCGCACGTTGGCCGCCGCGTGGACCTCCTCGGCGCGGGGATGGGCCACGGCGACGTCGCGCGGGGTGCGCTCCTGCAGCAGCAGTTCGGTGGCCTGGATGATCGGCTCGGCGTGAAAGCGGGCGCGCATGGCGCCATCGTGCAGCGCGTTGGCGATCGCCACCACGGTCATCCCCTGGTGATGCGCCATGTAGGCACGGACGATGGCCACCGGCTCGTCGTCCGGCAGGCGCGTCGGCGTGTAGTCGAGCGCCTCGTAGTAGCCAAAGCGGCCGCGGCCGCCCACCGCCGTCAGGCGCGCCAAATTGCGCGTCGCCGCCTGCGGCTCCACCATCGCCGCCAACGCCGTCGCATAGGGCGCGACGACGGCGTCGTCGCTGAGGCCGCGCTTGAGGCCCAGACCGGGAACGCCGAAGGTTCGGTACTGGTAGGTGAGCTCCAGGTCGCGGGCGTTGTACGCCGATTCCGAGACGCCCCAGGGAATGCCCAGCTCGGCGCCGTACTGTATCTGGCGGCGGACGACGCGACGGCTGGTCTGTTCCAACAGACTGCCCGCCGGCGCCCGCATCACCAGCGACGGCATCAGGTACTCGAACATCGAGCCCGACCACGAGATCAGCGCCGAGCCACGGTCGACCGGGGTCAACGCGCGTCCCAGGCGCAACCAATGACGGGCCGGCACATCGCCCTTGGCGATCGCGACGAAGCTCGCCAGCCGCGCTTCGGAGGCGAGCAGGTCGTAGCAGTTCGGGTCGAGCGCGCCCTCGGCGACCTGGTAGCCGATCGAGAGCAACTGCCGGGCGGGGTCGAGCAGGAAGCCGAACTGCATGGCATCGAACATCGCGCGAACGCGCTGGGCAAGCGCCGCGAGGCGGCGATCGAGCTGCCGCGCCGCGGCGGCGGAGCGGTCGAGGGCGTCGACCAGACGCTCGACGCGCGCCCGCCCCGCCTCGCTCCCCGAGACCGGCGCGGCGGGCGCCAGGGCCTCGCGCCGCAGGATGAGCACCGCCGCCTCACAGCGATCGGGCAGATCGGCCAGCGTCGGCATCGAGTCGAGCAGCGCCCTGAGGCTTTCCGACATCGACCAGCCGGCCTCCGCGGCGCCGCCCGCATCGTCGTCGATCAGCCCCGCCCAGGGCATGAGTTCCTCGAGGTCGTGGCCATGGGCACGCACCGCCGCGTGCACGGCTTCGCACCAGGCCAGCACCTCGAGGGCGTCGTCGCCGCCGCGCTCCTCGCCCAGGGTGCGCGCCATGTCGGTGACCGTGTCGGCCTGCGCCGCCAGCCGCGCCAGCCGGCGGGCGACGCCCGCCGGTGTCGCCTCATCGGCGCGCAACATGGCGCCGAGGCCGTCGAGAGCCTCGTCCAGCTGCCGCCGGGTCACCGTCTCCGTGCGTCGATCGTCGGGGAGTGCCTGCAGCGATTCGCGCGCGATCCCGAGCGCATCCTCGACGCCAGCCAACCACGCCGCGCCGATGACCGGCCCGGCTGTCATGTCGCGGCAGGCGCTGCCGAGGGCGATGTAATGTCCCGCGAGATTGCCGCTGTCGACCGACGAGACGTACCTCGGCTCGAGCGGGCGCAGATCGGCCGTGTCGTACCAATTGTACAAGTGGCCGCGGAAGCGCTCGAGCCCGTGCATCGTCGCCAGCGTCGCCTCCAGACGCTGCACGGCCCCGTGGACCCCCAGCCAGCCGAAATCGCGCGCGGCGACGACCGACAGTAGATAGAGCCCAAGATTGGTCGGCGACGTGCGGTGCGCCACGACCGGCTTCGGGTCCTCCTGGAAGTTGTCCGGCGGCAGCATGTGATCCCCGGGCGTGACGAAGGTCTCGAAGAAGCGCCACGTGCGGCGGGCGATCAGGCGCAGAGTGAGGGCATCGGCCGCGGAGACGGCTCGTGGGCCGACGATCGGCGGCGGTCGGCTCGCCCACTGCGCCACGGCCGGGGACAGCAGCCATAGCAGCACGAAGGGAATCGCCAGCGGCTGACCGCCGGCGCCGGCGCCGGCGACGATCAGCGCGGCGGCGACGCCCAGCGCCACGCCGCCGGCCATGCGGCGATAGAACCCGGGCACGTCGAGCGGCAGACCGAACTTCGCCTGGGCGGCAGTCAGCCACTCGAGCAGGCCCCGGCGTCGGACGAACAGACGATAGAGCGTGCGCACGATGGCGTCGGTCATCAACCAGGCTTGGTGCGCCAGAAACGCGATCAGGAACCCGATCTGGGACAGGGCCAGCGTCAGGTCGGCGCCCACCGCGCCCAGGTGGCTGCGCTTCGAGATGCCGATGCGGTGCGGCAGGATCCCGGCGAAGAAGGGCAACAGCGCGGGCAGCGCGAGGATCGCCAGCATCGCCGCGGTCCACAGCGCGGCGGCCGCGGCGGGGAGCGTCCATCCCGCCACCAGGGCGAGGAAGGTGGCCGGCGCCGTCAGCGAGCGGCGCAGATTGTCCAGCATCTTCCAGCGGCCGAGCAGCGGAATGGCCCGGCGGGCCGGATCGCCACTCAGGTCGCGGCCGCGGCCGAAGATCCACGGCAGGAGCTGCCAGTCGCCGCGCGCCCAGCGGTGCTGACGCGCCGCCGCGACGTCATAGCGGGAGGGGAATTCCTCGACGACCTCGATGTCGGAGATCAGCCCAGCCCGAGCGAAGGTGCCTTCGAGCAGATCGTGGCTGAGCAGCGTGCTCTCGGGAATCCGTCCCGCCATGGCGGCTTCGAAGACGTCGACATCGTAGATGCCCTTGCCGGTGTAGGACCCTTCACCGAGCAGATCCTGATAGACATCGGAGACCGCCGAGGCGTACGGGTCCATGCCGCCGGGGCCGGAGACGACGCGCTGGAAAAGCGACCCGTCTCGTCCGGTCGGCAGGGTCGGCGTGACGCGCGGCTGCAACACCGCGTAGCCGGCGACCACCCGGCCGGTACGGGCGTCGAGTTGTGGGCGGTTCAACGGATGCGCCATCTTGCCCACCAGCCGGCGCGCGGCGCCACGCGGCAGGCGCGTATCGGCGTCGAGGGTGATCACGTAGCGAACCCCGGTCGGCACTTCGGGCAGTCGGCCGCCGACGGCGACGAAGGTCGTGTCGGTCGCGCCGCGCAGCAGGCGGTTCAGTTCGTGCAACTTGCCGCGCTTGCGCTCCCACCCGATCCACTTGCCCTCGCCCTCGTTCCAGACCCGGCGCCGATGGAGCAGCCGGAAGCGGTCGCCGTCCGCGGTCGGCGCGTGCCGCAGATTGAGACGGCCGATGCCCTCGGCGGCGGCGGCGAGCAGCGCCGCGTCGCCGGGCGCGCCCTCGCCGTCGGCGTCGGTCCAATCCGACAGCAGGGCGAAGCACAGCGCGTCGTCGGGGCTGGCGAGGCAATGCACCTCGAGGCGCTCGATCTGCTCCTCGATCGCCGCGCGCGTCGTCAGCAGCGTCGGCACCACGACCATCGTGCGCAGGCTGTCCGTGACGCCGTTCGGCAGCTCCATGCCGGGCAACAGCATCGGCCCGAACTGCGTCGTGACGTGGCGGTTCACCAGCGCCAGCGCCGCATCCGAGGCGGGAATCAGGCCGAGCAGGGCGAGCACGGCGAGCCCGACGGGCGAGACCCCGAGCGCGGCGACGCCCAGCAGCGGCAGCGCCAGCATGGCCGCGGCGACGACGGCGACGGTGCCCAGGTAGCCGACGATTCCCACCGCCGCGTAGGCGCGCCGCAGCCAACCGCGCAGCGGTGCGCGGAACCCGACCGCGGCCTCGAAGGCCGGCCGCCCGCTGCCGATGAGGTAGTGCCCGGGATCCCGCTCCCGGGCGGCACTGGCGTCCGGGGCGACTCCACCCGCGCCGGCCGCCGCGGCGGCCAGCACCGCGCGCCGGGCGATGTCGCGCTCCGAGTGGCCGGAGCCACGCGCCAACGCTTCGATCGCGTGCCGGTACAGATCCCGAGTCGGGAAATCCATCGCGGCGAAGTTGCTGGCGGCGGCGAGCTCGGCATCGACCAGGCTGACGCTCTCGAAGAACGCCGCCCAATCCACGGCGGACATGAAGCGCATGCTGGTGATCACGTTGCGCACCGTGACGTTCATCGCGCCCTGCCGCTGATGCTGCTCGCGGACGAGCTCGTCGGCCGTCGTCCCTTCGCGCGCCAGGCGCTCGTCCAGCCAGCGCAGCGCCGGCGTCACCGCCGGATCCTGGTCGCGCAGCCGCTGGATCAGCTGGACGACGAAGGTCGCCGGCAGGGGCTGGTGCTCGAAGGGCTGCAGGACGGCGGCCGCCGGCTCGGCGGCGCCGCCGACGCCGAGCAGCCGGTCGGCCAGCGCGTCGGCCTCCTGGCGCGAGGCCCGGCCGTGCACGATGCGCTCGGCGCTGCGCCGGAGGTTCTCGACCAGCACGATGCGCATGGTGATGGCTACCGCCCACAGCTCGCCGATGGTCAGCGGTTGCACGCGCTGGTAGGCGCGGACGAAGCGCACCAGCGCCTGCGGATCGAACAGGCTGTCGGTGTGGGCGACGAACGCCCAGGCCAATCCGAACACGCGCGGGTAGCCCGCCAACGGGCCGTCGGCCAGCTTGGGCAGCTGGCGGTAGTAGCCCGGGGGAAGATCGTCGCGGATCTCGCGGATCTGCTCTTCGGCGATGTGGAAGTTGTCGACCAGCCATTCGGCGGCCGGGGTGATGACCCGTTCCTCGCGCACCGCCGCGGCGATGGCGCGGTACGCGGCGAGCAGGACGCGTCCGTTGTCCCGCAGTCTGGCGGTCAGGCGCCGTCCGGCGTGCGCGCGCGCCGAGACCTGCTGTGCCCCCGCCAGGCTCTCGGCATGCTGCTCAAGCCGCTCGATGCTGAAGAGCTCGCTGCGGATAGGCTCGTCGAGGGGCTGGGAGAACGACGCCGAGCGAAGCCCGACGGCGCGAAGCAGTGTATGGATCAGCGGCGGTGCCCGCCGCCGCCGTCTCCGCCCCCGCGCTCCTCGCGATCACGCGCTTCGTTGACCTTGAGGGCGCGGCCCTTGAGTTCCTGGCCGTTGAACTGCTCGATGGCCTTCAGGGCATCGGCGTTCGAACCCATCTCGACGAAGCCGAAGCCGCGCGACTGGCCGCTGAACTTGTCGGAGATGACGGCGACCGATTCACAGGTCCCGGCCTGCGCGAACAGCGCCTCGAGGTCCTTGTCGGTGACGTCGAAGCCGAGATTGCCTACGTACAGTTTCTTTCCCATGGTCGATCTCGTTTCCTGTGGGCCGCGGCAGCGACCAAATGGGTGCGTTTCCAGGGGCTGCCGAAACCCCGGAGCGGACGGCGGGTGGTGCGCCTAGCGGCGCCGCCTGCGCCGCAGCAGTTGACGGTGAGTGCGCTTGGCTCAGGCAGCCAGCAGCGCGCATACCATCGTCCCTCCCCCCCGGAATCGCAAGTGGGGCGGTGCAATCGCCCACGCCGCGTGCCGGTCGTCGCGGGCGGGCCGCGCTCCGTCCCCCGGGATGTGCCAGCGTTGACACGCGACAGCGGCCTCACCGGCACGCCGGGGGCCCGCCGACGCTGTCCTCCGGATGGAGCCGCTGAACGGCGGGCCCGGCGGCGGAGCCGAACCGCCCGTGCATCTGTACGATGTAGATTGACATACAGATGTAAGGCCGGTATGGGCCGACACGTGAAGCGAACGACACTGGTATTGGAGGACGCCTGCATCGACGGCGTGCGGGAGCTGGCGCGCCGCCAGGGCCGGCAGATGTCGGAGGTCGTCAACGAGATTCTCGCCGAGGGGCTGCAGCGCCGCCGCATGAAGCGGCGCGCCGAGCTGGCGCTGCCGGTCTTCGCCATGGGCCGTCCGCGGGTCAATCTCGGCGACCGCAACGCGCTCGAAGCGCTGATGGATTCCTAGCCTGGCCGGCTTCATCGACACCAACGTGCTGCTGTACGGCGCCAACGGCGATGCGCCAGAGCATCGAGCGGCGCGCGCCTTTCTGTCGGCGATCGGCCGAACCGCCGACCCCTGGTACCTGAGCGAAGGGGTGGTCTATGAGTTCCTGCGGGTGGCGACGCACCCCAAGGTGTTCCCGCAACCGCTCGCCTGGCGCGAGGGGCTGGACTTCCTCGTTCCCATCCTCGAGATCGACCAGGTCGGGGTGTTGCGTGCCGGGGACAGTCACTGGGCGCTGCTCGCCGACGTGCTGGCCGACCTCACCCATCCGAGTGGCAATCTGTTCTTCGACATCCGCACCGTGGTCCTCATGCGCGAACACGGCATCCGCCGCATCTACACCACCGACACCGACTTCCTGCAGTTTCGCGATATCGAGGTCGTGAACCCGCTGCGCGCATGACAAGCCGGACACGGGCGGGCCGCGGCGTCGCCATCACGCCGATCGGCGTCCCCGCCACCCTGGACTGAGATGAACTGCGCGACCTGCGGCCAGGCGAACCCGGAGCGGGCGAAGTTTTGCCTCGAATGCGGGGCGCCGGTCGCGGCGCGCTGCGCCAGCTGCGGCACGGAGCTGCCGCCGGCGGCGAAGTTCTGTCTCGAATGCGGCACGCGCACGGCGGCCGCGCCGCCGGCACCAAGCCCGCCGCCGGCGACGCGCGGCGGCAGTGCGCGCAAGGTGGTGAGCATCGTCTTCGCCGATCTCGCCGGTTCGACGGCGCTGCAGGAACGCCTCGACGCGGAGTCCACCAGCGCCTTCATGGCGCGCTACTACGCGGCGATGCGCGCCGCGGTCGAGGGCCACGGCGGCACCGTGGTCAAACTGTTGGGCGACGGCGTCATGGCCGCCTTCGGCGTGCCGGCCGTCGCCGAGGACGACGCGCTGCGCGCCGTGCGCGCCGGCGTCGCTATGCAGGATGCCTTTCGCGCCCTGGCGGGCGCCGCGCTGGCGGCGACCGGCGACATCGGCCTGCGCGTCGCGATCAACACCGGCGAGGTGGTGGTCAACGCCGACCACAGCGACGTCGTCGGCGATCCGGTCAACATCGCGGCGCGCCTGCAGCAGGAGGCCGGCGACGGCGAAGTCGTGCTCGGTGCGGCGACGCAACGCCTGGTCGCCTCGCTGGTGACGCTCGAGCGGCTCGGCAGCGTCGCGCTCAAGGGGCGCACCGAGGCGGTGCAGGCCTACCGGGTGGTCTCGCTCGCGCGCCCGGCCGGCGCGCCGACCGCGGCCTTTGTCGGACGCGGCGAGGAACTGGCCCGTCTCGACGCCGTGTATGACGCGGCGGTGGCGACGCCGGCCGCCGCACTCGCCGTGCTCGTCGGCTCGCCCGGCCTCGGCAAGTCGCGACTGATCGACGAGTTCACCCGCCGCCACGCCGACGCGGCGACGGTCGTCACGGCGTACTGCGACGCCGCCGGCGGCGCCACCTTCGCGCCGCTGGCGCCCGCCCTGCGCGAGCTGCTCGGGGTCGAGGACGGCACCGGCGGTGAGGCGCTGCGCGCGGCGATCGCGGCACGGCTGCCGGGCGACGACGCCGAGCGGGGGCGCATCGCCAGCGGCATCGCGGCCCTCCTCGCCGGCTCGCCGGCCTCGCCCGAGGAGACCTTCTTCGTCGTCCGCCGCTGCCTCGCCGGCCTCGCCCAGGCGCGGCCGCTGGTGCTGGTGATCGACGACCTGCACTGGGCCGAGCCGCTGTTGCTCGACCTGGTCGAGCACCTCGTGCAGTGGGGCGCCGGCGTGCCGCTCTTGGTGCTGGTCGGCGCGCGCCCGGAGCTGCGCGACCTGCGCTCGGCGCTGGTGACACCGGGCGGGCTGGTCGCCGACGTCGTCACCCTGGCCGGCCTCGACGCCGGCGCGGCGATGCGCCTGGCGGCCAACGTCATCGGCGCCGCCGACCTGCCCGCGGCGGTGGCCGCCAAGGTGCTCGCCACCAGCGAGGGCAACCCACTGTTCGTCGGCGAGCTGGTGCGCATGCTGGTGCAGGAGGGCGCGCTCACTCGCGCGGGCGATCGCTGGATCGTCGGCGCCGGCCTGGCGGCACTGGAGATGCCGCCGACCATCCACGCCCTGCTCGCCGCGCGCATCGAGCGGCTGCGATCCGACGAACGTCAGGTGCTCGAATGCGCCGCGGTGGTCGGGCGCCACTTCTCGCGCAGCGCCGTGGCGGCGTTGTTGCCGCGCGAGGTCGCCGACCTCGACGCGCGGCTCGAATCGCTGCGTCGCAGCGAGCTGGTCGAGCGCGACAGCGGCTGGCTGCTCGGCGAGCCGGCGCTGCGCTTCCACCACGTGCTGATCCGCGACGCCGCCTACCGCCGCCTGCTCAAGAGCACGCGCGCCGAGCTGCACGGCCGGCTGGCGGACTGGATCGAGGCGCAGGTCGGCGAGGCCGTCGAGCACGACGAGACCATCGGCTGGCATCTCGAGCAGGCGCACCAGCTGCTCGGCGAGCTCGGCCCGCCCGACGCGGCGGGCGCCGCGCTCGGCGCCCGCGCCGCGTCGCGCCTGGCGGCGGCGGGACGGCGTGCCCTCGCCGGCGACGACGTGCCGCTCGCCGCCGGACTGCTTGGCCGCGCCATCGCCCGCCTCGACGCCGACGACCCCGCGCGCGCCGAGCTGGCGCTCGACTGGTGCGAGGCGCTGCTCGCCGCCGGCGACGTCGCCGTCGCCGCCACCGCCATCGCCGAGCTGGCGCGCTGCGCGGCGCTCCCAGCGGGCACCGCGCGCTGCCAGCGCCTGCGCGCCTGGCATACCTGCTTCGCCGGCCAACTCACCGTGCTCACCGCGCCGGCGGCGCTGCAGGCGACCGCCGAGGCGCTGGCCGCCGCCGCCGCCGAGCTGACCGCGCTCGCCGACGCCGCCGGCGAGGCCAAGGCGCACTCGGTGCACGCCCAGGCGCTGGCACGCCTCGGTCGGGTCGGCGCCTGCGAGGCGGCGCTCGACAAGGCGCTGGCCGCGGCGCGCCGCGCCGGCGACCGCCGCCGCGCCAACGCCGTGCTCGCCGGGGCGCCGGTCGCCGCGCTGTGGGGACCGAGTCCGGTGACCCGCGCCAGCGGCCGCTGCCTCGACGTCGTGCGCGTGCTGCGCATCACCCAGGGTGCGCCGGCGGTGGAAGCGGTGGCGCTCAGCTGCCAGGGCGTGCTGGAGGCATTGCGCGGCCGCACCGACGCGGCGCGCCGCATGCTCGCCTCCTCGCGCCAGATGGTCGAGGAGCTCGGCATCGCCCATCGCCTGCACGAGACCGACGCGTTTGCCGGCCGCATCGCGGCGATGGAGGGCGACGCCGCCGCAGCCGAACGCCTGCTGCGCGGCGCCTACGACGGCCTGCGCGAGCTCGGCTTCGGCATCGACGCGGCGCGCGCCGGGGCGCTGCTGGCGCGGGTGCTGCTGGCGCAGGACCGCGCCGCCGAGGCCGAGGCGCTGTCGCACGAGAGCGAGGCGCTGGCCGGCGACGACCTGCAGGCGGCCATCGCCTGGCGCGGCGCGCGCGCCGAGGCGCTGGCGCGGCGCGGCGAGCATGCCGCCGCCATCGAGCTGGCGCAGGCCGCCGTCGCCATCGCCGCCGCCACCGACGCGCTGCTCGACCACGCCGACGCGCGCCTCGCCCTCGCCGCGGCGCTGCGCGCCGCCGGCCGCGGCGCCGCGGCCGACGGCGAGGAGCGGCGCGCCATCGAATTGTGGGAGGCGAAGGGCGCGACGCTGCTCGCCGAACGCGTGCGGCGCCTCGAACCGCGCCGCGCCGAGACCGCCGACGCGTCTTGCGCCGCGCTGCCCAGCGATTACGGCGTCCCCGGCGGCCGTCGTCCGACTCCCCAGCGCCGCGTGCCACCGAATGCGGCGATCGCGGCCGTGGCCGCCGGCGACGCCGTGTTGGCGCGATCGGACCTCGCGGCCGTGTCGCAGTTGTTCGCCGAGGCATACGAAGAGGTCGATCATCCGACGGGATCGGCGTACGGAAAACGGGAAGCACTGGCCTCGGTCGAGCGGTTGCTGCGTTCGCGTAACGCGAGCTACCGGGTCGAGCCGCTGGCAGTACTCGGCGACCGCCTGATGATCGGCCGGCGGCGCATCCATGCCAGTGCCACGGGGCAGGGGCGCTTCGACGTCGGCGAGTACGAAAACGAGACGGTCAAGATCGCGGAGGTCGATGCGCACGGCCTCTATCGGCGCTTCGAGATCTTCGCCGCCGACCGCCTCGGCGACGCCGTCGCCCGCCTCTACGCACGCTATGCCGAGACGCTGCCTGAGGGCGCCGCGGCCGATCGCGCCGCCGCGACGGCGCGATCGCTTGCGGTGTTCGCGGCGACCTTCAACCTCGATCGCTTTGCCGCCACATTCGCACCGGACATCCAGGTAGCCGACCATCGCACCGTCGGATTTGGCGACCTGTCGGGAGCGGAGGCGTTGCTGCGCGCCGTCCGAGCCCTGCTCGATCTCTCCGCCGGATTCGACTGGCGGGTGGACGACGTCTTCGCGCTGCGCGCCGACGCGATGGTCGTCTGCCACACCAGCTTCGGCATGGACCGCCGCAGCGGCGGCGCCTTCGAACGCAGCCTCTGCGAGCTGTTCGCCTTCGGCGCCGACGGCCGCATCGCCCGTTGGGAACGCTTCGACCTCGAACGTGCGGACGAGGCCCTGGCGCGCTTCGACGCGCTCGGCGCGGGCCCGGTCGACGCCGCGACCGATGCCGCGCCGCCCGTCCGCCGCCGCGTCCGCGCCAACGCCGCCACGGCCGTGATGGTGGGGATCGAGGCCGCCTTCGCGGCGCGCGACCTCGACGCGGTCGCGGCCCTGCTCGGCGAGTCGATGGAGAACGTCGACCACCCCACCGCGGCCACTTACGGGCGCGAGGGGCAGATCGAGTCGAGCCGGCGCATGATGCGCACCCCCGGTCTCGCGCTCCGCGTCGAGGCCCTGGCGACACTCGGCGACGACCTCTGTCTCCTGCGCCGGCGCGTCGCCGCCAGCGGCACCGGCGGCGGCGCCTTCGACGTCGGCGCCTACGAGATGGAGCACGTCGGCATTCTCGAGCTCGACGCCGTCGGTCGCTGCCGCTGCTTGGAGACCTTCGCCGCCGACCGCCTCGGCGACGCCGTCGCGCGCTTCTACGAGCGCTACGCCGCGCGCCTGCCCGACGGCCCCGCGCGCCAGCGCGCCGCGGCGGTGGCGCGGTCGGTGGCCACCCTGATCCTGGGACAGGTGGCGGCGACCGACCCCGACCCCTTGGCGGCGATCCTCGCGCCCGATCTCGAAGGCGTCGATCACCGCCAATTCAGCACCTGGTCCCTGCCCGGCGCCGAGGCCTTCCTCGAGCACCTGCGCGCCCTGCGGCTGGTCGGCGACAGCATCGCCTTCACTCAACAGGACGTCCTGGCATTGGAGCCGGCGGCAATCCTCTCCCGCGTCATGCACTCCGGCACCGAGCGCCGCGGCGGCGGCGCCTACGAGCGGCTCTTCCTCTCGCTTTTCGTCTACGACGACGACGGCCGGCTGGCCCGCGCCGAGTGGTTCGATGCCGACCGCGACGCCGAGGCGCTGGCGCGCTTCACTGCGCTGGTCGCCACCCCGGCGCCGGTACGCCCGATCGAGCGCCGCGTCTCGGAGAACGCGGCCACGGCGTCGCGCGTGCGCATGCTCGCCGCGTTCGCCGCGCAGGACGCCGACGCCGGCGCGGCGGAGCTGAGCGAGTCCCTGGAGTTCATCGACCACCCGGTGGGCGCCGTTTACGACCGCGCGAGCGCGATCGCCGGCATGCAGGCGCTGTGGCGCGGGCGCGATGCGCGCATCGGCTCGGAGCCACTGGCGGCGCTCGGCGACGCCGTGTGCCTGTTCCGCCGCGTCGTCGCCGCACACGGAACCGGTGGGGGCCGCTTCGACGTCGGCGCCTACGAGCGGGAGGACATCGCGCTCTACGAGATCGACGAGCACCAGCACGGACGGCGCATCGAGATCTTCGCCGTCGACCACCTCGGCGACGCGGTGGCGCGCCTGTATGCGCGCCACGCCGCGCTGCTGCCCGAGGGGCCGCGACGCCGGCGCGCCGCAGGGGCGGCGCGCTCGATCGAGCGCATGTACCACGGACTGGTGGATCGCGACCGGCTGGCGAGTCCCTTCGCGCCCACGGTGGAGTGGGTCGACCATCGCCTCGCCGGGGTGGGGACGCCGCGCGGCGACGCCGCCGTGCTGGCAGCCATCGGCGCGTTTCTCGAGCTCACGCGCGACGGCCGCTGGCGAGTCGACGATGTCCTCGCCTGCTCCGACGGCGGCTATCTGGGGCGCGCGACCAACCTCGGCACCGACCGCGGCGGCGGCGCTTTCGAGCGCACGATCCATTCGCTGGTCATTTTCGACGCCGACGGCCTGATCGTTGGCTGGGAGACCTTCGACGACCACCGCGCCGCCGAGGCGCTGGCGCGCTACGACGCGCTGGCCGGCGCGGCCGCACCCGCACCAGCCCGTAGGCGGCGCCTGCGCGCCAATGCGGCGACGAAGAACCTCGAGCGTTTCGGCGCCGCGATCGCCGCCCGCGACGGGGATGCGCTCGCGCGCGAGTTCAGCGCGGACCTGGAGGTCATGCACCATCCGACCGGAGCCACCTACGGACGGCGGGCGCTCCTCGCCACGTGGCGCTCGATGTTCAGGGCCGGGCACATGGACGACCGGCGCGAGCCGATGGCCACCCTGGGCGACTCGCTGGGGCTGGTCCGCCACCGCGTGTCGCTCGAGGGGTTGGCCGAGGCACACCTGGCCGCCTTCGGGGTGAGCGAGATCGAGGAAATCATTATCTGGGAGGCCGACGAACAGGGGCGGTGCCGAGCCGCGGAGATCTTCGCCCCTGAGCAGCTTGGCAGCGCCGTCGCGCGCCTGTACGAGCGTTACGCCGAGCTGTTGCCCGAAGGCCCGGCTCGCGCGCGCGTGGCCGCGGTCGCGCGATCACTCGCAGCGTGGAACGGGCCCGTCGATCTCGACCGCCTCGCGACCGCGTATGCTCCATCGGCGCGACACATGGATCACCGGGTCTTCGGCACCTGGTCCGCGCGCGACGCCGCAGAGCTCCTCGATCACTTTCGCCTGCAGCTCGATCGCGCTGCGGATTTCGCGGCGCGCTACGACGACGTCCTCGCCCTCGAGGCGCATGCACTGGTCGTCCGCATGACCTTCCTCGGCACCGCCCGCGCTAGCGGCGGGCCGTTCGGGAATCGACTCTGCGTTCTCTTCAGGTTCGGCGCCGACGGTCGCGTCACAGATACCGAGGTCTTCGAGGCGGAGCAGGAGACCGAGGCGCTGGCGCGCTTCGCCGAGCTGACCGATCGCGGTGACACCGGGGACGCGCCCGAGCCGTTCGACAACGCCGCGTCGCGGGCGTGGCGAGCGGTCAACGAGGTCTGGCGACGGCGCGATGTCGAGCGCTTCGCGGCGCTGCACCCCCGCCCGCTCCACTATCGCGATCACCGGCGCCTCTTCCAGCTCAACCTCGATCGCGACGGCTTCCTCGCCTTCACGCGCCCGCTGATCGAGATGCGCACGGGAAGCGCCTCGATCGACCTGCTCGCCACGCGCGGCGAGTGCCTCGCACTGATGCGCTCCACGCTCCAGATGAGCGACGACGTCGTCGGCCCGAGCGCGATCGACTCGCTGATGCTGATCGAGACCGACGAGCGCGGTGAGATCACCGCATACGACCGCTTCGACATGGACGATCTCGACGCCGCTGACAGCGAGCTCGATCGACGCTGGCAGGCCGGCGAGGCGGCAACCCACCGACTCGCGTCGACGTGGCTCGCCGACTGCGCGCGCTGCTTCGCGGCGCGCGACTGGAACGGCATGGCCGCGATCATGGCCCCCGACCTGGTCTTGCACAGTCACCGTTTGGTGAGCCCGGGAACCCTGCACGGTCCGGCGGGTCCGGTGACGACGATGCAAGCGCAGATGGAGCGGGCGCCGGACACCCAGATGCGGCTCGACCACGTGCGAACGTGCACGGGGGGTGTGCTGGCCGCGTGCACGTGGCGCGGTAGCCGCGACGGTGGCGCCTTCGAGAACCTGGTGGTCGGCGCCTTCGAGATCGACGCGCTCGGCCGCGCCCGCCGCGTCGACCTGTACGAGCCCGAGCAGCTCGACCAGGCGCTGGCGCGCTTCGACGAGCTTGCCGTGGGTCCCGACGATGGGGTCGCGAACCACCACGTCACCGACGCACGCGACGCCATCGCCACGCCGACCCTGGCGACGGCGTCGCTGGAGCGCGCCTGGAACGCCATCGACAAGCGGGACATCGACGCGCTGCGCGCGCTCTGCGCGGCGGACTTCACCTGGGCGGACCGGCGGCCGCTGGTCGGGCTCTCCGGGGATCTGGAGTTGATGATCGCCTCCGCGCCAGAGCGGCTGGCGAGCGGCGCAGGCCACGGGCGACGCGCGATCATTGGCACGGCTGGCGAGCGGGTCGCCATTGCCCGTGTGCTCTGGGCGGGCGGCCCGGTCGACGGACGCTGCGAGGTCGAGTTCCTGATAGTGCACGAGGTCGACGAGGCCGGCCGGTGTACCGCCATGACGTTCCTCGACGCCGACGACGCGCGCGCCGCGCAGCGCGAGGCGTGGGCGCGCTGGAAGGCGATCGATCCGACGGTGGCCGAGATGACGGCGGCGCTCGGCAGGGCCATCGACGGCTGGAACGCCAGGGACGCGGACCGTCTGCGCGCGGCCTTCGCCGAGGACCTCGTCGTGGATGATCACCGGCGCACGGGGACGGGGCGAAGCGAAGGCCGCGAGGCGTACCTGTCCAGTGTGGTCGCCCTCTGGGAGCTCGCGCCCGAATCGCGCCTCGAAGCCGGCTGGCACTGGCTCGCCATCGCTCCGCACGCCGGCCTGTACACCGCTCGGCGCGCTGGCACGGTGCCCGGCGGCGGCGAGTTCGAGAGCGAGTTCCTCTGTGTCGCGGTGCTGGAGGGTGGGCGCACGGTGCGGGTGGAAATTTTCGAGATCGACGATGTCGACGCCGCGCTGGCGCGCTTCGAAGCCCTGCGCCCCGATCCGCTGCGCGTCCCGCCGAACGCGGCGACGGGCATGATCGATCGCCATATGGCACTCGTCGCGGCAGGGGATTGGGATGCCGTCCTGGCGCTGCACGCGCCCGGCCTTGTGTTCGACGACCGGCGCAAAGGCCTGCGGACCACGGTCGGCGGCGACGGCTTCCTGGCCGGCCTGCGCTGGGCGGGACCGGGCGTCGAGCGGACGCACACCGTCCTCGCCACCGCCGGCGACCGCCTGGAGCTGCGGCGCAATCGGTTCAGGCGGGCGCGGGAGGTCGTTCTCTTCGAGATCGAGGCCCTCGCGGTCACGGAGATCGACGCCGACGGTCGCCTCGCCGCGATCGTCACCTTCGACCCCGACGACCGCGCCGCGGCGGAGGCCGAGCTGTCCGCGCGCTACCTGCGCAGCGGCGCGCACGTCATGCCGCCGGCGGTGGTGGCGTTCGGACGCGCGCTCGCCGCGCACGATCTCGCCGGCGTGCGCGCCGCCCTGCACGCCGAGTTCGTGCTCGACGACCACCGCCCCCTCGGCCTGGGGCGGATCGAGGGGGCCGAGGCGTACGTCGCCTCGCTGGCGGCGCTCATCGAGCTGAGTCCCGACGTGCGGGTCGGCGACCTGTATCAGGTCGTCGACGCGCCGCACGGGCGCGTCTCGGTCGCCCGCGCCAGCGGCACCAACCGCGAGGGCGGCCCGTTCGAGACCCTCTACGTCCTCCTCCTCCGCTACCGCGCCGGCCGCCTCGCCCGCCTGGAGTTCCACGAGCTCGAGAACCTCGACCAGGTGGTGGCGCGCTTCGCGGCCATTGATCCGCTGCCGGCGGGATGACCGGGGCGCGGCCGGCGCCGTCAGCGCCGGCGGGGGAGGACGGCGCAGTCCTCGCGGCGCGCGGCGGACCTCACCCGGCCCAGATCCCGGGCGCCTGCCGGTGCGCCAGTGGGTGCTGACGCTGCCGCACCGGTTGCGTGACGCTCTCGCCTACGACCCGCCGCTGTGCCGCGCCGTGACCGGCGTGTTCGTGCGTGCGGTGCTCGCGTTCGGGCGCCGCCGGGCGCGAGCGCGCGGGGTGGAGGGCGCGGCGGCGCGGTCCCGGCGATCCCGCGCGGCGGCGCGGCGCTGAACACCAACGTCCACCTCCACACCGTGGGGGCGGAGGGCGTCTTCGCGACGGTGCCCGATGGGGCGGTGCGCTTCGTGCCGGCGGCGCGGCCGCCGACCGCCGTCGAGGTGGGCCGCCTGCTGGCGACGGTGCGGCGCCGGATCGCGCGTCTGTGGGGCCGCGCGCCGCCGGCCACGCGGTCGACGCGTCATCGGCACCTCGGGAGCCCGGGCACCGGCACGTCTGCTACCACGCGATCTGCGAGATCCGCAGCTCATACGGACGACCCGCCGACGAACACAACCAGTCGCCGGACCGGAACTTCAGTGTTGCTTTCTCCGCGGCCCATCGAATCCCTCCTCCTTGATTGTGCGCGCGAATGCGTCGCGCCTCCCCGGGCTGCAGCATCACGACTTCTTCGAGAGCGCGACTGCGATGAGGGTGCACGGTTGCAGAACAACGAGAACGACTGTGAGCAGCACGCCGGACAGGAGTCGATCATCGAGGCCACCCGCCCTCATACTCCGGGACGCGATCGCACCAAGTAGCGGCACATCACATCGCAGTCGAGCACCGCGGCCCAAAGGAGGATCCCAACGCTACTCAGGTGCCCGGCCTGGACCGTTCTGATTATCCTGCGCTTCGCTCGTCCGATAAGTCTACCCCCCGCCCCTCCGAGCGAGCTCTGAGCGCCAGCACCACGAAGGGGAGGAAAAGGGACACACACGTCACCACGATCACTGTTTCTTTAGAGAAACCTAGAGCGATCGCGATCAGGAACAGGGCCATCGTCACGAGCCCGAACCACGACACGAACCGCCGTCCCTCCCTGCCCAGCGCCTGCTTGAGATAAGCGCTCCTCGCGCGGTCTGATCCCTGGCCGAGCAGGAGGCTCGGAACGCCGCCGGCAATTACGACCGTCCAGGCGATGTATCTGGAAACCCGAAGAGATTGGTGGCGAACAGGAATCCCCCAGCAAGGGCCGCCAGGGTAAAACAGCCGATGGTGATGCGCTGAACTATGGACATGTTTCCTCCGGAAGAGCTCGGACGGGTTCGTTCGATCTCATGGGCCGTCAGCGGGTGAGGACGGGGTCACTGCAGCGGATGTTGCGCCGCCTCCTACCATGCTGGCGCCAATTTCTGTTGCCAAGTACTAAGGAAGCCCCGGTCAGTACCGCCCCGCCGCCAATCGCAAAAAAACCTGCACCCACTGCGGGCGGATTCGCGGTCACTACTCCGCCTGCCAGCACGCCGCCACCCGCAATCATGATCTGCGCCCCGTGTGACGCCGCCTCAACGAACGCCTCAAGCGCGAGACCTTGGATCCCAAAGGCGGCTGGGAGATCCGCAGCTCATACGGACTACCCGCGGCGTCGAGCGTTGACCCCCTGCGGCGCCCAACCACGACCCGGGGAGGCGCCGTCGGAGTCCTATGTCTGGAGGTGGCTTGGCGGATCTTGAGTGGGGTCAATCTCGAACGCCGATCGGGGGCAGACCTCGCGCCGATTCACACGGTGGGGCTTCGAGCCGTTGCGGCGAGGCCTTCCGGGCTCAGTGCCTAGTCCGGGGAGCGCCGGCGGAACACGACGCCTACCGGCGACGTCGCCCACCGTTCGTAGTTGCGCTCCATCGGGTCGGGCTCGCCCGTTCCTGCCCGATGGGCCTGGCGTTGCTCCTCGGCGATACGGGGGATGAAGTAGAAAGTTGGCTCCCGCGCGACCGCCGCTTCCCGCTCGGCGATCGCGCTGCGATGGGGGGCGTTCCAGTAGAGGAAACGCGAGGCGGGCGGGACGCCAGCATAGAGATAGATCTGCAGCGGTTCGTCGGCGACGAAGATGCGGTCCCCCGGCCGCGCGGCGGCGCGAATCTCGCCGCCCAGGCGTCGCGCCTCCTCTTCGATCACGTCGACGCCGGGGCCCTGCGAGCGGCGTGGAACATAGAGGACCTGCCACGCGCTGCCGTACAGGATCGCGGCGACGACCAGCCCGCAGAGCAACCGCACCGCCTCCCGGACGCGGCCGAGCGGCGCGGCGGCGGGCCAGCACAGCTCGCAGGCGATCCCCACGAGCAGCGCGAGCGCCGGCAGCGACATCACCACGTAGTGATTCTCGGCATACGGCCCGACGAGAACGGCCATCGAGGCCGCGCAGAGCCACGCCCACCCGGTCGCCACCCAGCGCGACGGCCGCCACACGCTGCGCAGTGCCAGGATGCCGACGCCGGCGACGAACGGCCACATGAGGCCGACATCGACGAACGGCCACGTCGGGCGCAGGGTCAGCAGCTCTCTGACCGCCGGTGGTATCCGCTGCCCGAGGGTGGGCTGCAGCGTGGAGGGACGCAGCCACGCCAGGGTGAAGGCACCCGAGTACCGCGCGCCATCGACGAACACCGCCTCGTAGGCGGCCGCGAGCGCGTCGTGGCGTGCGAAATACAGGGCGAAGACCGCGGCCACGATGGCGAACCCGCTCGCCCCCAGCAGGGCGCGCTGGGCGACGTACCCGCCACGGGCGCGCCAGCCCTCTGGCGCCCCCGACAGGGAGAGCTGCATCCCCAGCGGGATCGCGAAGAGCGCGGCGGGCTGCTTGCCCGCGGTGGCGAGACCGAGACCCACGCCCGCCAGCAGCGCCCACCACCAGCGCGGGCCGCCCTGATGCGCGGCGGCGCAGCCGATCGCGCAGGCGCCGAAGGCGACGACGAGGGATTCCGTGTTCTGCAGCGGCAGGCCCCACGGATTGACGACGACCAGCGTCATCAGGCCGAGCGCGGCGACGGGCGCCGCGATCAGGCATCGGGCCCGGCGCAACCCGAGGTACAGCGCCAGCGCGCCGAGCCAGGTGAGGATCATGAACACGCGCCGCAGGCTCTCGGGCTCATATCCCCACAGGGCAAAGCCAGTCCGCAGGGCGACGAAGATCATCGGCGGCTTGAACTCCCAGACGTCGCGGTACGGGATCAGTCCGTCCTCCCAGAAGCGGGCGATCGACGCGTAGATCGACGGATCGCGCTCGAAGGATATCCATCCGACCCGGCGCATGCAGTCGACCAGGATCGCCAGCAGGATCAGCGGGCACAGCGCCTCGACGGCGAGGATGCCAACCGTGCGGCCGCGAGGGCCGGCGCGCCACCCGCCGACCGCCGGCCGCGGCTCTTCCCGCGCGACCTCGACCGAGGAGCCACCGGCGGTGCTCATGGCGCGACCTCTATCATCACCCGTGCGGACAGGGCACGGCGGCCGAGCACTAGTGCGGCGGTTGGGCTTGGATTCGGCGCGCGCCAGGTCGGCGGCGGTGAGGTCGGCCTTGAGGAAGGCCGCCTTGGCCGGCAGGGCGCCATAACCGGCCGCGTGAGCTGGCGAATTCACAAAGCGGCGGTATCGGACGTGGCGTTGTGGAGGTCACCGCGTAGGCGATCGACGCAGCGCAGCGCCGCATCAGCCGGTCGATGGTCGAGTCGTCGCGCCGCCAGCGCGACACGCAGCAGTCGTCGGCGCGGCGCGAGACCGAGCCGACGCTCGGCGAGATGGACGAGCGCCGCGGCCTGGGGATCTTCGCCGACCTGCTGGCGGGGTCGAAACGGGGTCGCCAGTAGGCCGGGGGCGGCGACCGCACTCCGCGGCCCCTGTCTTGTCTGCAGTGCGGCGCCTGAGCGCCGCCGTCCAGGTGCCGCGCCTCAGCGCGGCTCACGCCGCGCCGGGGCAGAGCGGCGCGCACGCGCCGCACGCCACAGGCGCCGCCACCCCGACACGTGGATCTGGTTTCACGAGCGCTGGAAGAGCTGTCCGCTCGGCGAGCCGCGCATGGACTCAGGCGCCGTGCCGGCCGCGCCCGCCAGCAGATCGTCGAGCGCCGCGTGGAAATGGCCGATACGGCTCTCGACGAGACTCAGGCGCGGACCAGCGAAGGCGCGCGAGCGGACGCCACGCTGCACGAGCGGGATGTTGTCGTAGTCCTGCCGGAACACCTCGCCCATCGCGTCCGGCATCGACAGCGACGGCGGCGGCGTCTCGCCGGCGCCGAGGCGCTTCCAGCTCCAGACGTCGAGTCGCATGCGCTCGGGATCGCTGCGGTCCGGCAGGCAGCGGAAGAGAAACGTCAGGCCCCAGGCGAAGAGGTGGACGGTGACGTTGGGAAAGATCGAGAAGTGCAGCTCGGTGGTCCCGGGGTCGACGATCCACTCGCGCCAGGGTCGCGTGCGCCGCGCCGCCCAGTCCGCCGTCTTGACGCTCGGCACCGCGGTCAGCGAATGGCGACGAAAGTGTGCGAGCGCGGTCTGGTCGAAGACCAGGCCCTTGCCGACGCGCGGATGCAGCGTGGCGATGTGATTCGTCTCGAGGAAGGCCTCGAGCGCGGTCTTCCAATTGGCGTCGAGGTGAAACGTCTTGACGCCGACCAGCACCGCCGGCTCGAAGGCACTGCCCAGGCAGTCGGCCAGCTCGGCGAGATGCGTGCGCAGCGAGTCGCCGCCCGGCTCGAGCTTGACGAAGACGAGGCCCTGCCAGACGTCGAGCGCCACCGGGTGCAGGCTGATCGCGTCGATGTCGAGGCCGGGGAACGAGGCGGCGTCGGGCACGGCGCGCAGCCGCCCGTCGAGTCCGTAAGTCCAGCCGTGGTAGGGGCACTGCACGTTGCGCAGGTGGCCGCAGGCATCCGCGTCGAGGAGCTGACGGC
>Ga0163144_10003622_pt1 | contig 35141 bp, 38 predicted proteins | sample OliLak19BULKMAT1_FD_123175 | JGI IMG/M metagenome (GOLD analysis project Ga0163144, IMG submission 123175) | Freshwater microbial mat bacterial communities from Lake Vanda, McMurdo Dry Valleys, Antarctica - Oligotrophic Lake LV.19.BULKMAT1 | ecosystem: Environmental > Aquatic > Freshwater >...
ACAATCCCGACAGCATCTACCGCGTGATCCCGATCAGCGGCGACGAGGCCTACTGCATACACGGCCGCGTCGCCGCCCGGCGGCTGGTAGAAAACTACTTTACCCTGTGGAGCCCGACCATGCGGACGGTGGGCCTGTTGTCCGGCAAGGACCTGCAGGTCGACAGCGACGGCAGGTTTGCGATCACGGTGGACAGTTCGCCGGCCAACGGGCGCGCCAATCACATCCAGAGCTGCCCCGAGGCCCACGAGTTCTACATCCGCGATGTCATCTTCGATTGGACTGCGGACCGGCCCAACGAACTGCGCATTGAACGGCTTGGCGCAGCGCCGTCGCGCCCGCCCTTTGCCGAGCGGGAGCAACTGGAGCGCATCAAAACGTATATGCACAAGTGGGCGACGAATACCACGCGCTGGAACCAGCAGGCACTGGGGGGACCCGTCAATGCATTCGACTTCGTCATCGACCGCGACAGCGACGGGGCACTGCGGGACCAGATCTACATCATGGGCCACTTCGCGCTACCGGACGACAACAGTGCGCTGGTGCTGGACGTGGACATGGGCGGAGCGGAATACTTTATCGCGCCGATCACCAATATCTGGGGCACCACCAATGAAATCGTGACGCGCAATGGCTGCCTGAATAAACACCAGGCGGTAGCCAATGACGATGGCAGTTACACGTTTGTGCTCGCGCTGCGCGATCCCGGCGCACACAACTGGCTGGACCCGACCGATATGTCCGAAGGCATTCTCACCCTGCGCTGGGCGGAGTTTGCCGGCGGCAAACCCGGCGTCAGTTTTGGTGTCACGTCCCGGCTCACACTATTGGATGACCTCGCGCGCGTGCTGCCACCGGGATGCATTCGAACATCGGCGCAGGACCGGCAACGACAATTAGCAGCACGCGCCGGCAGTTATGCCTGGCGTCTTGCGCAGGAGGACAGGGCATGACGGCAATAATAGAGACAGTGTGGTTGATTACCGGCTGTTCCACCGGCTTCGGACGGGAGATCGCTAACTGCGCGTTGCAACAGGGCGCGCGAGTTGCCGTGACCGCCCGTCGCAAAGAGGCTGTCGCCGATATTTGTGAACACTTTCCGGACCGAGCGCTGGCGATAGAGCTGGACATCACCGACTCACAACAGCGCGAAAATGCAGTGCAAACTACGCTCAAGCACTTCGGTCAGCTGGACGTACTGGTCAACAACGCCGGTTACGGCTATGTGGCCGCGATTGAGGAGGGGGACGAGGCGGATTTTCGCACCATGTTCGAAACCAATTTTTTCGCAACGCTGGCCATGACGCGACTGGTGCTGCCCTATTTCCGTGAGCGGCGTAAGGGACGCATCCTCAATAACTCCTCCCAGGCGGGTCTGATGGCGAATCCTGGCACCGGTTTTTACAGCGCCTCCAAGCACGCCCTGGAGGGGGTGATGGAGGCGCTGGGCAAGGAAGTGGCGCCGCTGGGTATCGAGGTGGTGACGGTGCAACCGGGCGCATTTCGCACCGACTGGTCCGGCCGCTCCATGCAGCGCAGCGGACAGCGTATCGCCGACTATGCGGAAATCGTGGGCAGCCGCCTGGACATGATCGCCGCTATCGACGGCCTGCAGCCCGGCGACCCGGTGCGCGCGGCGCACATCTTTGTGGAACTGGGCACCATGGACAATCCTCCCGCGCAACTGGTACTCGGCACGGGGCTGCTGCAGTCCTATCGGGAGAAGCTCACGGCCATTCAGAAGCGCCTGCAGGCCTGGGAATCCGTGTCCGTGTCTGCGGAGTATCCTGTATAGGCAGCTCGGGCCAGGCAGCTCGGTTGTAATACAATGGTGTCTGGGCTAGGCTCCAACACGCTAACAATAACAATTACTTTCTCAAAAATATTTTTTGTGCGGAGTTATTATGGAATTTGAGACAATAATATACGAAGTGTCTGAGCACATCGCGACGATTACCCTGAACCGTCCACAACGGTTAAACGCATTCAATAAGAAAATGGCGGACGAGCTGAAACTGGCCTGGGAGACGGTTAAACGTGACCCGGATGTCAGGTGTGCAATTCTCACAGGAGCAGGCGAAAAGGCACTGTGTACTGGAGTGGATATCACCGGGTTCCTGGAGGAAGGTGATTTTCAAATATCGCATGAAACGAGACAGAAGCCGGATTTTTTGACTTTGACGGCCATTCAAAATAGATGCTGGAAACCTGTGATTACCGCAGTTAATGGCATGGTATGCGGGGGCGGCTTTCACTTCCTGGCCGATACTGATATTACCGTGAGTGTCGAACACGCCACGTATTTCGACACCCATGTGAAGTGGGGGAAAATCTCCGCACTGGAGCCGGTTGGGCTTGCACGTAAGATTCCCTTTGAGCACGTGATGCGATTAGCGCTACTCGGTGGCTCGGAGCGCATGAGCGCACAGGAAGCAAAAAACATCGGACTGGTTGGTGACGTGGTGCCCAAAGAGAGGTTAATGGAACGGGCCCGGGAGCTGGCAGGCATGATCGCATTACACTCACCCACTGCCGTCGCCATGTCCAAGCGCGTCATCTGGGAAAGCATGAATCTCGGTCTGGAAAAAGCGCTTGAGAATGCGTGGGATATCCTGCGGGAACATGGCCCGCACAGTGACAATGAAGAAGGCTTCAAGGCTTCTGCCGAGAAAAGGCAGCCTGACTGGGTGCCTTTTATACACCCCTAAATTTCAGTAGGTAGCGGCACTGGTTGTATTATTGGGCACGCACCCACGGTCGCGTGCCGCTGATCGCGTCCCGGTTCGGGCCAACCCACCGGGCCAGCCAGTCGAGGCGCGCGAGCTGTTCCTCGGGTATGGCAGCATCGACGGCGAACTGCGCGTAGAGGCGTATGCCATACTTCTCCCGGTGGTGAGCCGCTGCCGGACTGTCCGGAAAGCGCAGCGAGTTCTCGTACCTCTCCGCATACGGCGACCAGGCCAGTGCATCGCTGCGCTCAGACTGCAGCAGCTCGCCAATATCGGCGTCAACCGGCGCAAATGTCGGCACCGAAGCGGGCGTCCAGTGCACGAAGATTCCGAGCTTCGCATCGCTCCACCAGCTCGGAACCCGGTGACGTCGCAGTGCGGCAAGCTGCTGCTCTCTCAGTGGCATGATCCATTCCCGATTTGTCGCGCTTTAGCTGGTTTAACGCGTCAGACAGCGTCACAACCGCCCTGACTTCGGACTTTTTGCGCAAGAAGAAAGTCCCTTTTTTGGGTTAGAATAGCCGCAACTGCGTAGTTTCGCAGACTTTTCATCACCGTAATTAATTGACTTCCCATTGGACTCCTTATGCTCAGTGGGCACTCTAAAGTGCTGTATCTGAAATCACCTTTTGTTGATCTTACGCCAAGGCTGCAGCAATCCATCACCGAAGCTGGCATTGTGTTCCCTGATGCCGATGTGCCAGCGGGCGCTGGATCGTTTGAGTGAGGGCGATCCGGTCAACAACGGCTTTTTTACGCGCGTATTTATGAAGGAGATGGAGCGTCCTGGAGTGCCCACTGATCAGGTCGCACGCGAGGTCAGGGCTGAAGTGAATCGCATGGCACAAACGGTCAAGCATGAGCGGGTGCCGGCCATTTATGACCAGGTTATCGGCCAGTACTATTTTTGTGCGCAGAATGAAGCCCGGGGCGGGAACGTTGATGAGGTTGAAATAGTATTCTGGATCAGTGTAAAGGACAGCAGCGATCCGGCAGAATTAAGAGCGTACTTGGATAAGTATGCTGACGGACAATTTGCAGGGCTTGCCCAGGCACCTATTAAACGCCTCGAGCAAGGCCAGGGTGTGACGGAAACCAAGGCCGTAGCGGAGAATCTTAAAGCAGAGTCAAAGGATGCAGCAGCCGCTACATTAGACGAGATAGAAGCGTCTGTGGTGGAAGTGATGCAACCACTACCCGAGTTTACCGTGGACAGCAGCGCAGCATTGACTGAAATAACTCCCGCGATAAATACCAAGCCAGGGACTCCTGCTCCAGTGGAAGCTGTGCAGGCAGAGGCAGTTCCTGCCCCGGGAGAGCAGCCCGCCGCTGGCTCGACGGCTCCGGAAAATAATAACCAGGCCCAGACAACCCCGCCTCCATAACAACGATCGACCAGGTGCGCGCCGACCCGCTCAGGGCGCGCGCAATCCGCGGTCGCGCTGAATTTCCAGCAGCACCATGGTGACGGCGAGGCCGACTGGGCCAAGTATGAGGCCTGCGGGACCAAACAAAATCAAGCCACCGGCCATCGACAAAAAGGCGAGCACCGTGTGCAGATGCAGGCTTTTGCCCACGAGCATGGGACGCAGCAGATTGTCGATCGTACCCACCACGAGCATGCCCCACACTGACAGAATCAGGGCCTTGCCCCAGCTTCCGTCCAGTAACAGATACAGCACCGCCGGAATCCATACCACGAAGGCACCCAGGACGGGGATCAACGACATTACAGCCATGACTACCCCCCACAGCAACGGCGCCGATAGCCCCAGCCACCAGAACATCAATCCCCCCAACAGACCTTGTGCCGAGGAAACCACGAGCATGCCGTAAACGGTGGCATCAATGGTATTGCCGACGCGCTGGAACACGTGGTCCATTTCCTCTTCCGAGAACGGCGAAAGCATGCGTAGCATGCTGAGTGCCGCTTGCCGATCACGGAGGAAGAAGAACAAGAGATAAAACGTGAGGAGTACGCCTAGGAGCTGGAACACGGAGCCCTTCACCAGGGAACCGGCTGTTGCGTTCAGCCACTTCGCCAGTGTCTGCGCGTTGCCTGAAATGTCTACCTGCCGCTCAATCGCATGCTGCAGCGCTATGAGCCGGGGGTACGCCTCCAACTGGCGCTGCCACTCACCACTCGTCAACTTCAATTCAATGAATTGCGCTCCGCGCGTAGCTTCCGTCACCACTTGCTGCGTGATGACCGTCACCAGCGCAATGAGCAGCGCAGTAATGATCAGCACCGACAGCAGAGCCGCGAGACCGGGGCGCTGCAGCCGTGACTCGATCAGGCGCTGCAAAGGCACGAACACTACCGCCAGTGCCAGCGCCGCAGTTATAGCGGGAAAGAAGGGTGTCAGCAGGCGATAGCAGATATAGATGCCCAACCCGGTGGCTACCATCCGCATAACACTGTGCAACTCATGGCGCAATCGCCACTCGCGACGCGGTAGGGGCGTCACGTCAATTTGCGGAAAATCCGAGCGATTCATGGCCTTTCATCTCCCTGTCGCAGCCGTGACCGGCTATTCGTGTACCGACCTAACGGGCCATCCTACTGGTGTGGCACACCCTTCGTCCGTGCGCCATCGCACCGATAAAACAGTCGAAGCAGCTCACGTAATTGGATGTGTGTGCGACAGCGTACAGACGCGTGCTGCAGAGTGAGGTACTGTGAGCTTCCAGCCATTTCAAACGGACACGTACACATGAGTACTGCTTTGAACCGTAACCCTGCCGCCCGCACTGGGAACGTCTTCCGCAAACCTGCCTGCCCACCCTGTCCACACTGTCGGGGAGAAACCTACCGTGTCAAGCGGCGTCCGATGGATCTGTGGATAAGCCGTTTTACAACGGTGCATCGCTATAAATGTGAGTCGTTCAGATGCAACTGGTCGGGAGTCTTACGGTCGGCTCAACGTTCCGAATCTAACGTAACATAGATAGGATGCAGACAGGCACTGCACATTGATGTGGTTCACTGCGCGCCGCCGGAACGGTCCAATCGGCACCTCCGCCTTCGATTCTGCGGAGGTGATCCGTGCAGAAATCTTCAGCGTCGAGAGACTCGAGCAACACGCCACCAGCCTGGCTATTGCGCAGAATATCACCGCCCGGCCTGCCCCCGTCCGGGCGCTGACCGCGCGCCTGCGTGATAACCACCGGGCGCTCCTGCACGCCCATCGCGGCATCGCGAAATCCATTGCGCAGCGTAGCGCGATCACACCTTCTGCAGAATGGCTCGTCGACAACTTTCACGTTGTCGAGGCCCAAATCCGTCAGATCGGTGATGATATGCCACCCGGATACTACCGGCAGCTACCAAAACTGGCCGACGGACCGCTGGCCGGCTATCCACGTGTGCTCGGGCTGGCATGGGCATTCGTGGCGCATACCGACAGCCGCTTCGATACGCACTTATTGACGAGTTTCGTCAACGCCTATCAGCGCGAGCAACCGCTCACGATCGGCGAACTTTGGGCGATCGCCATTACGCTACGCATCGTGCTGGTCGAAAATCTGCGGCGCGCGGCCGATTCGATCGCGAGTGCACGCGCGGTTCGTCAACAGGCCGACCTACTGGCTGACCGGCTACTGGGCGCAGGCGGACAACAGCCTGAACCGCTGGCCGTGCTGCTGCGGGTGTGGGATGGCGTGGTTTTATCGACGACATTTGCCGTCCAGCTGCTGCAGAGGTTGCGCGACCATGATCCGGAGGCCACACCCGCCCTGATGTGGCTGGAGGCGCGCCTTGCCGCGGCGGGCACCACAGCGGATGCGATCGTGCGCGATGAGCATCAGCGCCAGGGCGCGTCAAGTGTGACGGTCCGTAACATCATTATGAGCATGCGCTCGATCTCCGACATCGACTGGGCAGACCTGTTCGAAGTCATGAGTCTCGTGGACTCGGTGCTGCGCGCGGACCCGGGCTTCGCGAAGTCAACCTTTACAACCCGGGATCGCTACCGGCAGGCGATCGAGCAACTGTCGCGGGGATCGCGCCATACGGAACTCGACATCGCACGCAGCGTCATGCTGGTCTGCAATTCTGGTAAGACGGCCCGCGAACGTGATTGTGGTTACCCGCTGATAGCGGGCGGCCGCAAGTCGTTTGAGGCGGCAGTGGGGTATCGGCCCGCTCTGCGCGCCTGGCCGGTCCACGTCAGCGCCGCTGCGGGAATTCGCGGGTATATTGCAGGCATCAGCCTGCTCTCGATCATCATTATCGCGTGGCCGCTGTATGAGCTGCTCGGGACGCCTGCCGCAATATGGCAACTTATCGTATTGGCGACCGCAGGATTTGTGCTTGCCATCGACGCGGCGATGGCACTTGTGAACAACAGCATCACCAGCCGCTTTGGCGCGAACCAACTGCCAGAGCTAGAACTGAAAGGCGGCATAGGTGCTTCCATGCGCACGCTTGTGGTCGTTCCCGTCATGCTGACGACACAGGATGCGCTCGCCGCGCAGCTCGAACGACTGGAAATCCATCACTTGGCGAGCCTCGATGGCGATATCAATTTCGTACTGCTGTCAGACTGGACCGATGCGACATCCGAGCGAGTTGATGGCGATGACGCGCTGCTCGCAAGCGCCGTCGCAGGGCTCAATCGCTTGAATCGTCGGTACGAACCGACCCCCGCCGGTGATCGCTTCCTGCTGTTGCACCGGCGACGGCTGTGGAATTCCACGCAGGGCGTCTGGATGGGGTGGGAGCGAAAGCGCGGCAAGCTGCACGAATTGAATCGCCTCCTGCGCGGCGCAATCGACACCAGTTTCATGCCGATGAACGGCAGGCCGCCCACCGTAACGGGTGGTGTTCGCTATGTGGTAACACTCGACGCTGATACGCGGCTGCCGCGGGACGCCGTGCGTCGCCTGGTCGGAAAAATGGCGCATCCACTCAACACAGCGCTGTTCGATGACCACAGTGGACGGGTTGTAGAGGGGTACGGCGTGCTACAGCCGCGGATCGTGTCATCGCTGCCGCTAGGCTTTGAAGGCTCGCACTATCAACGTCTCGTTTCTGGCGCGGGTGGCATTGACCCGTATGCATTGGCGGTGTCTGACGTTTACCAGGACCTGTGCGACGAGGGGTCTTACGTCGGCAAGGGAATCTATGACATCGATGCTTTCGAGGCCGCACTTGCTGGCCGCGTTGCCGACAACACGCTGTTGAGCCACGACCTGTTTGAAGGAATCTTCGCCCGTGCAGGACTCGCATCGGACATCGAATTCGTGGACGAGTACCCCACGCGTTACGCCGCTGCCGCCGCTCGTTCACATCGGTGGGCGCGCGGCGATTGGCAGTTGTTGCCGTGGCTGTTCGGCTGCGGCGCAGCCGGTATAGCCAAATGCCGCAGGTCGATTCCACTACTGGGCCGGTGGAAGATGTTCGACAACCTGCGACGGACGCTCGTTGCTCCCGCGAGCGTGCTGACCCTGGTGGTCGCGTGGACCTTACCAACGCCCTCCGCCGCGATCTGGACAGCATTCGTAGTCGTAATGCTCGCAATTCCGACTCTACCGCCGGTACTGACTGAAATAATTTCCTGGCGCAGTGGGATTGCCTGGCAGAGTCATTACCGCGCTGTCCTTGCCGACGCGCAACTCGCCTTCACACGGACCGGGTTGCTGCTGATCTTGCTGGCACACCAGGCATGGTCGATGTGCGACGCAATCTGGCGGACACTGTTCCGGCTGTGCGTGAGCCGTCGCAACCTGCTCGAATGGGTGACCGCGCAGGAGCAGAGTGACCGGCGTCCCGACGCGCTCGGCTACCTTCATCAGATGGCAGGCGGCGTGGTCATCGGCGCCTCAGTTGTCGTGCTTTGCGCCACAGATCAGGTCAGGATGCTGCTTGCGGCGCCGTTCGCCCTGCTGTGGATACTGTCACCAGCGGTAGCTTTCTGGTTGAGCAAGCCGTCGCAAATTGCGGATTCCCGGCCCGTGTCTTACGTCGATGCCGAGGCTCTGCGCCTCGTCGCACGCCGCGCGTGGCGCTACTTCGAGACATTCGTGACTGCGGCGGACAACATGCTGCCGCCGGACAATTTCCAGGAAGAGCCGCGACCGGTGCTGGCCCACCGTACGTCGCCAACCAACCTTGGACTGTACCTGCTCTCGATCGTCACTGCTCGCGATTTTGGCTGGGCCGGCACGCTCGACACGCTCGAGCGACTGGAGTCGACGCTGGCCGCGATGACACGGCTGGAGCGATGTCATGGCCATTTTTACAACTGGTATGACACTCAGGATTTAAGGCCGCTGGACCCGAAGTACATCTCGTCCGTCGACAGCGGTAATCTGGCCGCGCACCTGCTCACCCTGGCGAATGCCTGCGACGAACTGGTCAGCGGGAAAACGGCCATCCCGCAACTCTTCGCAGGGATCGAAGATGGTATCGCGCTGTTGCGAGAAACGTTGACCGCTCCTGTGGACAAAAGGCTCACGGAGGCGCTCGACGCGGTGGATATTCAGCTGACGCAACGCCCGACGCTACCCGCGCAGCTCTCTGACTGGCTGAACGCCCTCGCAATCATGTTTGCTGCAGTCATCGAGTGCGCTACCCGGTCTGCGGCCACCGCTAATGATGAGGCCAGCGCAGAAGCTGAGGTGTGGGCCAGGGCCACACTTTCTACCATCGAGAGCCACCTCCGCGACATCACGTCCGTGGCTTCTGCGAGCCACGACACTTTGAAACAACGTCTCGATGCTCTGGCCGCAACGTCGCGCAGCATGGCCACTGCAATGCGCTTCGACTTTCTCTTCGATCCCGAGCGCAAACTGCTTTCAATCGGGTACCGCATCCTTGAAGGCAGTCTCGACCCTAGTTGCTATGACCTGCTTGCATCCGAGGCGCGACTGGCGAGCTTCGTGGCGATCGCGAATGGCGACGTGCCGGCGCGTCACTGGTTTCGCCTCGGGCGTGCGGTGGTCCGCGTCCATCACGGCGCGGCTCTCGTCTCATGGTCTGGATCGATGTTCGAGTACCTGATGCCATCGCTCGTTATGCGGGCGCCGACCGGCAGCCTGCTCGAACAGACCAGTCGGCTTATCGTCGAGCGTCAGCAAACCTACGGCAAGAAACTGGGCGTGCCCTGGGGCATCTCAGAATCGGCCTACAACGCGCGCGACCTGGAACGGACTTACCAGTACTCCAGTTTCGGCGTGCCTGGCCTGGGCCTGAAACGCGGGCTCAGCGAGAACATCGTCGTCGCACCGTACGCAACCGCACTGGCCGCGATGGTCGACCCGCACGCCGCCGTTCTCAATTTCGCCAGGTTGACCGATATCGCCGCACGCGGCCGTTACGGCTTCTACGAGGCCCTGGACTACACCCAGCGACGCCTGCCAGCAGGAGAATCAGTGGCCATCGTGCGTGCCTATATGGCGCACCATCAGGGCATGACAATCGTGGCACTGGCCAATACCCTGCTGGATGGTTTGATGCGCAAGCGGTTCCACGCCGAGCCCCGCATCCAGGCAACCGAACTGCTACTGCAGGAGAGGACGCCGCGCGAAGTTGCAGCGCCGCGCGCCAGCGTTCCAGAAAGTAGCAGCTCGGAGTGGTCTGATGGAGTCATGGCGGTACTGCCCCGGACGATCGACACTCCGCATCACACCACACCGCGCACGCGCGTATTGTCGAATGGTCGCTACGCAGTGATGCTCACGGCCGCCGGTTCCGGCTACAGTCATTGGGGCGACACTGCGATCACTCGCTGGGCAGGCGATGTCACCTGCGACGACTCGGGATCATACGTTTTCCTGCGCGACATCAATAGCGGACAGGTCTGGTCAGCGGCTTACCAGCCGAGCGGAATCGAACCAGATGCTTACGAAGTCAGTTTCTGCGAGCATCGAGCGGAGTTTGTGCGCCGTGACGGCGATCTGACGACGACCCTGGATGTCGTCGTGTCGGCCGAGTGCGACGCAGAAGTACGCCGCGTGAGCCTCTTGAATACGGGCGATCGCGACCTGACCATCGAGCTTTCATCGTATAGCGAAGTCGTACTGGCACCGTGCGCTGCCGACGACGCACATCCAGCGTTTTCCAAGCTCTTTGTACAGACCGAGTACGTGGCATCAATCGGTGCAATTCTGGCAACGCGGCGACGCCGTTCTCCGCAGGAAGCGCAGGTTTGGGCTGCGCATCTCGCCGTAGTCGAGGGTGAAAGCGTCGGGTCAGGACGTTTCGAAACCGATCGCGCTCGCTTCGTCGGTCGCGGGCGACAACTACGCTCGCCGCTTGCGACTGCGGGCGGCGTGGTGCAGGCAGGCACCGCCGGGACCGTACTTGATCCGATCTTCAGCCTGACACGCTGCGTGCGACTGGCGCCGGGGTCCTCTGCGCGAGTTGCATTCTGGACACTGGTCGCACCGTCGCGCGACGAAGTCCTTGATCTGGTCGATCAGCATCGCGATGCCCCGGCCTTCGACCGTGCCGCCACGCTCTCATGGACGCAGGGGCAGGTGGAACTCCATCATCTCGGCATTGCCACGGAGGAGGCAATGATCTTCCAGCGTCTTGCCGGACACTTGCTCTACAACGACGCCGCGCTGCGGCCGTCATCTGATGTGCTCAATCGTCGCAACGGTGCGCAACCTGCTCTCTGGGCACACGGAATTTCCGGCGATCTGCCGATCGTGCTAGTGCGCATCGACGATGCGGACGATCTCGGCATTGTGCGGCAATTGCTACGCGCATTTGAGTACTGGCGGCTGAAGCAGCTGGACGTCGATCTCGTGATCCTGAATGAGCGGTTGTCGTCGTATGTGCAGGATCTGCAGACGGCGCTGGAAGCACTGACTCGCGCCGGCTTGTCGCGCCCCCGAATCCAAAGTGAAGCCGTACGCGGCGGCGTCTTCATTCTACGCTCCGACATTATCCCGGGTGAAACGCGCCTGGCACTGCTGGTTGCGGCACGCGCCGTGCTGCTCAGTCGCCATGGCAGTCTCGCGGAGCAACTCGACCGCCTGGAACAGGATCCACCGCCCGTGCCGCCGTCGGCTCCCGCGGCGCAATTGCGCTTGAAGTCAACCGCCACATGGCCAGACGTATCGACGCTTGAATTTTTCAACGGCCTGGGTGGCTTCGCAGCTGATGGCGAGGAGTATGTGACGATACTGCGCGACGGGCAGTGCACGCCGGCTCCCTGGATCAATGTGATCGCCAATCCCGGGTTTGGCTTTCAGGTATCGACGGATGGAAGCGGCTGCACTTGGTCCGGCAACAGCCGCGAAAACCGACTCTCGCCCTGGTCGAACGACCCGGTAGGAGACCGCTCAGGGGAAGTTCTCTACATTCGTGACGATGATACCGGCACGCTCTTCGGGCCGACGGCACTGCCAGTCCGCCACGAGACTGGAGAGTATGTGGCACGCCACGGACGGGGATACAGTCGTTTTGAGCATACACGCCATGGTATCGCGCTCGACCTGCTGCAGTTTGTTCCCACTGACGAATCGATCAAGATCTCTCGCCTTATTATCCGCAACCTGTCGGGACGCACACGTCACCTGACATTGACCGCATATGTGGAATGGGTGCTCGGCACGTCGCGCAGAACCACCGCGCCGTTTGTGGCAACAGAGATCGATCCTGTCACTGGCGGCATGTTCGCGCGCAACCTGTGGAGCGGTAGCGCCGGCGGTGTTGCGTTCACTGATCTCGGCGGCCGACAGACTTCGTGGACCGGTAACCGAATGGAATTCATCGGACGCAATGGTACGCTCGAAAGACCTGCGGCGCTCACAAAGGAAGCAACTCTTTCAGGCCGCACTGGCGCGGGTCTCGACCCCTGCGGCGCATTGCAGACGTCCATTGCTCTGGCTGGGAATTCCTCTGTTGAAATGGTGTGGTTTCTGGGCGAGGCACCCACGACCCAGGACGCGCAGGCCATGATCGAGCGCTGGCGCGGTGCGGATCTTGACGCTGCATTGCAGAGTGTCCGTAACCAGTGGAGCGACGTGCTCGGCACCGTCAGGGTGCAGACGCCGGACCGGTCGTTCGACATCATGCTGAACGGCTGGTTGCAGTATCAGACACTTGCCTGCCGCCTATGGGCCCGCAGTGCGTTTTATCAGGCGAGCGGTGCGTACGGCTTCCGTGACCAACTGCAGGATACGATGGCACTCCTCGTGACCAGGCCTGGCCTCGCGCGCGAGCACCTACTGCGAGCCGCTGGCCGGCAATTCGTCGAGGGTGACGTGCAGCACTGGTGGTTGCCCCAGACAGGCCGCGGGGTACGCACTCGCGTCACAGATGACCGTATCTGGCTCTGCTACTGCGTTGCGCACTACATCGAGGCGACCGCGGATAAGGCTATCTTCGACCAGACCGTACCGTTCCTGAATGGACCAATCCTGCATGACGGCGAATCCGAAAACTTCTTCCTGCCCACCACAAGCGATGAGTCCGCATCACTGTTTGAACACTGCGCACGCGCACTTGAGGGTGGCCTGTCCGTCGGGTCGCATGGGTTGCCACTGATCGGTTCCGGCGACTGGAACGACGGGATGAACTGTGTTGGCCCGCAGGGCCGCGGCGAGAGCATCTGGCTCGGTTGGTTCCTGCACCTTGCGCTATCCAAATTCGCGCCGCTCGCGGAGGCACGTGGTGAGCATGCGCGCGCAGTATCGTGGCTTGCTCATGCTACCGCATTGCGCAATGCCCTCGAGCAGAACGGCTGGGATGGAGACTGGTATCGGCGCGCCTATTTCGACGACGGCACACCACTCGGATCGTCGGCGAGCAAGGAGTGCCGGATTGATTCGATTGCGCAATCATGGAGTGTGCTTTCCGGCGCTGCAGATCCGGCGAAGGCGGGACGCGCGATGGATTCCCTGGATCGTCATCTGGTGCGCCGTGATGACGGTATGGTGCTGCTGCTTACGCCTCCGTTCGACCGATCTGTCCCGGATCCGGGTTACATACAGGCCTACCCACCGGGTATCCGCGAGAACGGGGGTCAGTACGCACACGCTGCCGCATGGGCAGTGATCGCTTTCGCGCAGCTCGGCGATGGTGACAAGGCCGGCGAACTCTATTCGATGATAAACCCGATCAACCACGCCCGCACTTATAACGAGGTACTGCGCTACAAGGTAGAGCCTTACGTGGTCGCGGCCGATGTCTATTCCGAGACGCCTCACGTCGGGCGTGGCGGGTGGACTTGGTACACCGGTTCGGCTGCCTGGATGTATCGCGCGGGCCTGGAATCGATTCTCGGCGTCCGGATTTGCGGTGCGACCCTGCTGCTCGATCCGTGTGTGCCTCGCGCATGGAAAGTATTCAACGTCAATATTCGCTACCGAGGAACTCGCTATGAGATCGCGTTCGAGAATCCCCTCGGTGTCAACAAGGGACTTGTAATACTCCAGCTGGATGGCGCCGAACTGTCGGCGCAAACGGGACTGGTACCACTGGTCGATGACGGTGCAACGCACCGGGTCCGAGTTGTCCTTGGATAAGACTCACACTACGCCGCGCTGCATGACCATCCGGAACCTCACGGTATGACGATGGAGAAACGACTGCGGCAGATAAAATCATTTGTAATGCATAATCTGTGTATGACTGCGTATATAGCAGAGGCTCCGGGTGATTTACAATCACCTCATCGCCGGGCTCCGCGAGGGCAATTTAAATAGTGGATCGTGTGGGCCCTCGGCGGAACTCTCCGTGGTGGGTAATGAAGGCGTGGTAGGGGTTTCGCTATTCATGGGCGGGGAAAGCACACCCAGTCGATGATCACGCAGATGACACAAAAGGCTATGTGCAACTGCCATCACTCCATTGAACAACAATTGTGTCGCTGGTTATTTCTGTCGCTGGATCGTTTGCCCGATAAGACGCTGAGCATGACCCAGCAGTTGATCGCCAACATCCTCGGCGCGATTCGAGGGGGTGTCACCGAAGCTGCTGGCAAGCTGCAGCGACTTTGGGTCATCGACTATGTCGAGGCCAAATCATGTCGAGGCCACTTCATCGTTCTGGATCGCACCAGGCTCGAAACGCTCAGTTTCGTTTGCGAATCCGACTCGCGGTTGATTCCCCACACAAGATCACATCTCCAGTTTCGCATCCATCGTGATCCGTGCCCTCAGCAGTTTCGACACCGGGCACCCGGCCTTGGCCTGGTTCGCGATCGCCTGGAACTTCGCGTCGTTCGCTCCGGGCACCTTCGCGGCAACCGTAAGGTGGCTCGCCGTGATCTCGTAGCCAGCGCCGACTTTTTCAAGTGTTACGGCGGCATGCGTTTCGATCTTCTCAACGGTCAGCGCGGCCTCGCCGAGCATCATCGCCAGCGCCATCGAGAAGCAGCCAGCATGCGCCGCGCCGATCAGCTCTTCCGGATTGGTGCCCTTGCCGTTCTCAAAGCGCGCCTTGAATCCATACGGCACCTCCTTAAGAACCCCGGTATCGGTGGAAATGGTGCCACCACCGTCCTTGATGCCGCCATTCCACACTGCCCATGCTTTCTTGATCATGCCAGCCCCACATGCTGTTGCGCTGCGCGGTAAAGACCGACATTGTGATCGGCAAAGTCCCAGTTGATCAGTTTGTCGAGCACGGCGTTCACGTAGTCCGCGCGCCGGTTCTGGTAGTCCAGATAATAGGCGTGTTCCCACACGTCGATGGTCAGTAATGGCTGCACGCCTTGGGTCAGCGGCGTCTCCGCATTGTCGGTCTTGATTACCTTCAGCTTGCCGGCGTCCAGCACGAGCCAGGCCCAGCCGCTCCCAAACTCGGTCGTCGCCGCTGCCGCTAGCTTCTTCTTGCATGCATCCAGAGTGCCAAAGGAGGCCTCGATTTTTTTCTTCAGTTCTGCGCTGGGCTCGCCACCACCCTTGGGGCGTAAACTGCGCCAGTAGAAGCTGTGATTCCACGCCTGCGCCGCATTGTGAAAGATCGCGACCTTGTCGGCTTTACCTGTGGTCCCCGCAATGATTTTCTCCAGCGAAAGGCCTACCATTTCCGTCCCGGCAATCAGTTTGTTCAGTGTATCGATGTACCCTTTATGATGCTTGCCATAGTGAAACCCGATCGTATGGGCGGAGATGACGGGATCCAGCGCATTGTCTGCGTAAGGCAGAAGCGGCAGAACATGCAGCGCTGGAGCTTTGATACTAGCAGTACTGGTCATTTAAGTTTCCTTTCCAATTGCAGAAGATCGTCCGGTACCGTTTATAACGGCCGGTTGCTTTTGTTCAGCCAGGACTCGGTGTCAGGGCTTCAGTTGACCCCGTATTTCACCCGCTGGATTTGCTGTGGTGTGGACGTTGATATACAGATTTCCAGCTTTGAAACTTGCGTACTGCGCTTCCGTAAGCTTTGCGCCGGCCGGGACTGCATAGGTGTTTCCTTCCCTTGTGAGAGGAATGATCACCGCTCCATTTTTGCCCGGTGCCGCTTCGTGGATGTGTGCCGCTGTCCCGGCTATCCCAGTGCTCGTCACGCTGCCGCTGATTGTTCTGTCGGTACCGATGACGATCGAGCCGGTGCCGCCGCCAGCGCTCTTGACTGGCGGCACTTCCTGATCGCCGGCCAGTGTCGTCGTGATGTCTGCTGCAGCTGCGGTGCCCGAATACAAGCCAAGTGCAGAAATCGCAAAGACCAACGCTGTGCCAAGCGGCAACCACACTCGCCTCAAAATTCTGTCGCTACACATTGGAAACTCCTTCTGATGAGTGGCTTTAACGCTATTGGACTCTTGCGGGCGCGAACTGTCTGTTCGGTACCGAACGAAACGTCGACGCGCGGCTGAAATTAATCATGGTCGTCAACTCGGCTTTGGCTATTTGGTGCTAGTGGAAGCTATGGAGTGGCTTGTGATCGGCTCGTAGTATCGATTTTATAGAGAATCGATGTTGTAGAGAATCGATGTTGTAGAATGGATGCGCCGGCTATGCGCCGGCGAGGTCGATCAGGTTACTTCTTGACGTCTCCAACCATCAGTTTGGACACGACGCTCCTAACGCCGACGGTCTCTTCTGCTAGCTTTACAGCCAGGTCGATTTCGGACTGGCTTTTCATATGGTCGGCTGTTAAATAGACCACTCCACTACGGGTGTCCACATCTATCTTCAAGCCGCCAACGGTGGTGTCAGCGAGCAGCTTGGTCTTCACTTTAGCTGTGATGCTGGCGTCCTCCGCGACGGTGCTTGCAGAGCGATCCGGCTCCGGGTTTGGCGCATTACCACCCATAGCCGCGTCATCTTCGCCCCCCACAGTTGGCGCTGCGCCATCGTCGCGCATTGTCGAGGAATTGTCTGCTACTGTGATAATGGCGGCATCATTCGAATCCATCCCGTTGTAGCCGTCACTGTTGATTCCCGCATTGACTTCGAAGCACGCTAACGTGAGTGCCACACCAGCGATCGTACCTGATAGAACATTGAACTTTTTCATTGCAAATCCTCCGTTGATTGGAACTAACAGGAGAGTATTCGGTCCGCTGCACCAACGTCTGTGCGCCAGCGCACATACACCAGGTGAATTTCCGCGCGATTTTCGTTCGCCACAGACCAGATGTTCGCGTATCCAAAGCTTCCAGCGGGCAGCATGATTCGACCACGGCAAATTGAGATTATTTTGCGGCGCCACCGTGCGGCTTGTAGAAGCTAAACTTGCCGACCGCGGCCGTCTTGACATATTCCGCGGACCAGGCGGTGGCTGCGTCCCCATGGTGAAAATACAATGCGCCACCGGTTCGGTCTGTTAATTGTTTGTTGAGCGCCTTTCGAGCGATTTCCTTGGCTATCGCGTAGGATTTTTCATCCTCTGCGTCATCAGCACGGCCGTCGCACCACCAGGAAAACTGGCAGGCGCCCTGCTCGCGACCTTCCGTGACAACTTCACAAATCGTTTTTGGAAAGCCCTCCTGTCCGAGCCGATTCATGACAACATTGGCTACGGCTTCCATGCTGGCAGCCTCCTCGCCCTTGGACTCCCAATAAATGGTGCGTGAAAGGCAGATGAATGCTTCGTCTAAAGGTTTATCGCCGACTGGATCGACGGCCTGCGTTTCAGGTTTCGTGATGGTCTGGAATAGCGCAGGGCGTGCATCGCCATCCCCGGTCGCTACGTTCTGTTCCAGTACCTTTGCCTTGCTCTCAGCGGTTTTAGCTTTCTGTGCCTGATCAGCCGCAATGGCGTGGTGGTTCACAAAGATGATTGTTACAAGAGCAGCCGCAATCAATATTTGACGCGGGGCCTCGAACCTTCTGTACAGAAAAATCAGTTGAGTCGTTACTGACAAGTTGGCTCTTCTGGGTCACAACGTTATCAGTAGCGTCCTGTGCTCAATTCTTCTGCCGCCGTTGCCTCCTGCCAACGGCTATACCCGTGACTAAAAGCGCGAGTGTTCCGGGAATTGGTACCGCGTTTGCGGCAGCGTCGCCCACTCTGGCACCACCGCCAGCACTGCCGTCACCATCGCCGGTACTACCGTTACCGACAGTACCACCCTCTTCGCCAGTACCACTGTCACGGCCAGTTCCACCGTCACGGCTAGTGCCACGGTCACCGCCAGTACCACGGTCACCATCAGACAGAATCACCGGGGCCTCTCCAATGCGCCCAAAAATGGAAGCGTGGCGTAGCTTCGCGATTTTCCCTTTCTTGTTGAGCCAAGAAATCTTGAAGGTACCCGCCACATCTTGCGAATCAGCGACAAGGCTCGCTGAGTCGAACAGGTACGCACTCCACTGCTTACCGGATTTCAGGACCAGCACGTAATCCATATAGGCGGGAAAATCAAAGCCATCCCAGCTCAGTGCCCACTCACCAGATCGTTGACCTGTGTCAGCGGCGAGCAGGAAATTCACATCATTAAACGGCTTGGATGCCTTGTTTGTTCTGTCCAGCAGGGTCCATGCGTCTCCTGCGAAAAGCCCTGTAAGCGCATTGATGTTGGCATTCTTGATCTTTCCTTTTTCCAGTACTGCCGCACTTGAAGGTTCAAGACCGCCAGTTGGATTTTGGATAGTTGCATCCGAAATTGCGATCGCGTGTGCCTGTGAGGCGAGTAGACATGCTCCCAGACTTATCACTGTAGTGCGTAGCTTTTTTTGAAATTCCACGGTGTTCTTCCTGTTTCTGTGAAGTGGCATGGGTGCCATTGCGCGCTTTCGAGCATGAACCGTCTGTTCGTTACCGAACGAAACGTTGTATTGGTATTTGTACGCCAGCGTACAGACGTAAGCGCCAATCGAGACCACACTTTGCCCACACCGACCAATCGTCGGAACACACCATCAGGAGAAGGACATGAGCATGAATAAGGATCAAGTCAAGGGCCGAGTAAGTGAAGTAAAAGGCAAGATCAAGGAAACTGCTGGCGACCTCGTGGGCAACGAGAAGCTCCAGGTGAAAGGCAAGGCTCAAAAGATTCTTGGCAAGGCTAAGGCAAAGTACGGTGATGTAAAGCAGGACGTGAAAGACGCAAAAAAGGACACCTGATTCCTCCGTATATGCTGTGGACGCTGCGCAGCGAGAAACAGTCCGCACCCAATTACCCATTCTTAAGGATGAATTTATGAAACTCTATCGCCTCGTCATGCCAATCATTCTCCTGGCTCCGTTGTCCATGCACTTCTCCAGTGCACACGCACAGGTCCCGGGCAAATCGACAACGACAACCACCACTACCGTTATCACTACCGCCGTACCTGCGCCAAAGGAAACTATTGCCGAGCCCGAAGGCTACATCAGCTGCGCGACCGTTGCTGCCGGCTGGAACGGCAAGACTTGGCATCCTGAGTACAAGGTTTGCCGCTATGATACGAACAACACCACAGTAGAAGGAGAGGCGTGGGTTGCCGGACATTGGGAATGCTCGGAATACAACGTGAATGACGCTCAAAGCGAATGTACCGGGTGGGATTGGAACGAAGGTCGTTGGGTTAAAACCTTTGCTGAGCTCCAGTAAGTCTGGCTATAGGCTTACTGCCGCACGGATCGACACTTGCCGCAATTGGGCCATTTATCCTGCAAGGTAACACCATGCCAATCACTGAGGCTTTGCCAGTGGCTAACCAACTTCTCGCAGTATTGCCAGGCAAAACCCGCCTGGCACTGCTGCAAAGCTGTGTAACGGTTGACCTGGAAATGGGCAATATTCTCTGTGAACGCGGCGAGCTTTATAGCCATGTATATTTCCCGCTGGGAGGATGCCTATCTCTGGTATCCGTGGTCAGCGGGCATCCCCCGCTGGAAATTGGCTTGATCGGCAACGAAGGCATGCACGGTGGCCTGCTCGCGCTGGGCGTTACGCGGGTACCGCAGCGTGTTGTGATACTAGGTGCTGGTACGGCCTCGCGCATGAGTGCGGGGCAGTTTCGTAAGGCGCTGCAGGACCACGGAAGTTTGTTGCATACTGTCAATCGCTACCTGAACGTCGTCTTCGAGCAGCTCACCCAGACTGCCGCCTGCAACCGCTTCCATGAAGTAGAGGCTCGCCTGGCACACCGGCTGCTGATGATCCATGATCGCGCACATTGTGATCATTTTCATCTTACCCACCAGTTTCTCGCCGACATGCTTGGTGTGCTGCGCAGCGCCGTAACCATTGCTGCCGGTGCCTTGCAAAAGCGCGGTCTGATTCGTTACAGACGTGGCGAAATTGACATCCTCGACCGCATTGGTCTCGAAGCCCGATCCTGCGAGTGTTATGCGGCCGGGGTTGGGATTACAACACGCTGACTCCCAGGGCTCCAGGCTGGCTGGCTGTACGTGTTCATCGGCTCAGTTATGTGCCGCCACTGTATTGGTAATAATGACTTCAACCCGACGATTCATTTGTCGACCTGTAGCGTCGCTGTTGCTGGCTACAGGCGAGCCCTCGCCTTTACCTGAGGCGCTCATGCGGCTGGTAGCGATGCCTTGACTCATGAGGTAACCGCGTACAGACTCGGCCCGTCGTTGCGACAAATCAAAGTTGTAATCCTCGGTGCCGACATTGTCGGTATAGCCCTCGATAATCACGCTCCGATCGGGGTAGCGGTTGAGAAACGCTGCCAGCCTATCCAGATTGTTGGCAGCGCCACCTTTGAGTTCCGCTCTGTCGGTTTCAAATAACAGATCACCCAAAGTAACCACCAGACCGCGCTCGGTTTCCCTGGCATTCATTTCGGCTATCTGCGCTTTCAGATCGTCGGCTTCCTGATGCGCCAGATCGGCTTCCAGGGTGCGCGAGTCCAGCCGGGCGTCTTCACGCTGTTCGCTGAGCAGCTCGCGCTGATCCTCCCACATTCGTGTCTGGGCCTGAGCCTGCGCGATATCGACCTTGCGATCGGCGATAAACACCAGATGTGCCCCCTGCTCCATATCTTTCGAGCTGCGCGGTTGCTCGGCAGCGGCAACGGCTATCTCTGCGTCTTTGATCGCCACGGGGGCACGTGTCGCCAACTCCGGATTCGCTTGCAGTTGTGACAGCTTGGCACGCGTCTGGTCAGCGCCAACGGGTGTGGTTGGCGCGCCGGCACAGGCCGTGAGCAGCAGTGAAACACTGGCCGCCGCAAGTAGTATGCCGGTATGGTGGTACGTATTCATGGTTGAACTCCTGGGTTGCGCTGCATTTCCACTTTTAAGCTATCGGTACTTTTGAGCATTTCTTCATTGACCAGCTTGGCCTTGGTGGCCTGCGATCTGGCCAGTGCTAGCTGCGCATCGGCCTGCGACTGTTCGGCCAAACGTCGCGCCGTCGTCATTTCCTCACGCTGAACCGCTGCGTTGGCGGCGTTGAGCTTGTCGCGCGCTTCGCCCAGTTCCGGCGACGTATAGTCGGCAACACGTGCCTGTTCGGCACTTTCGATGGCTGTCCGGGCTGCCAGAAGTTCATTGGTCGGCGGCATCGGTGCTGCGGCGCAGGCAGTCAGGACCAGAATAGCGGCGATACTGCCGGCAAGGCGCCAGAAATCAGGCCTGGGTAATACCAGCAGACCATTAGGGAGAGAAGTGTGCATAAAGATAATCCTTCAAGGAAGCATTGTTAAATCAGCATTGCGCCAAAGTGGCTGACGGCCGTGTCAGCAGACTGCTTCCCAGTCTGCTGACAGACCCTCTGCATGACCGCACTACTCAGTTAGTCAGACCTTTGGCGTCGACGCTTTTCACACCGCGCACGTTATCCGCGATTTCGATTGCCAAGGCGCGTTCCGCACCACTGTCGACCCTGCCATTTAGCGTGACCACGCCGTCCTTGGTGTTGACTACGACGTCAGTGCCCCTGACATTGCTGGAGTACAGCAGGGTCGATTTAACCTTGGTGGTGATCCATGCGTCAGAGATTTCGTCATCGGCTTCGTTGCTGGCGTCTTTGGTCTTGTCAGCCACGCCTGGCTTGGCAGGCGTAACCACCAGTTGGTTGCTGACTGACGTCACACCACGCGTATTCAACGCCATGCGCCCAACCAGTTCCTTGGCTACGGCTGTGTCGGCCGTCCCTTTCAGGGTGACCTTGCCGGCGTTGGTAGACACTGCGGTGTCGTGGCCCTCGGTGTTCTTGCTCCAGATCAACTTCGACTTGATCGCCGTGGTGATACTCGCGTCGTCAACAATGTCGCCATATGATCGAGCAGTGGCAGGCGTTGGAGTGTAGTCACCACGCACTTCAATCTGGTTATCGACTTCCTTGATGCCGCTGACACCCAGAGCGATTTCCTTGGCCAGATCCTTGTTCACGTCTTCATTGACCTTGCCGGTCAGGGTGGCCTTGCCATCGTGCACTGTGACGTTCAAGTCATTGGCGCGCAGATACGGGCTCAGGGCGTAGGTAGTCCAGATCTGCGTTTCCTGGCGGGCTTCGGTGACTTCCTGAGATGCGGTGGCGGCCAGCGAGGAAGTACTCACTGCTGCAATCCACAGAGCAATGCCGGTGGCGATCAGTAGTTTACGGGGTTGCGTTTTCATGGTGTATCTCCATTTGCGATTTTTCTGGTGGATGGCAGCACCGGCACGGCGACCAGCGGTACAGTTTTTTTGGTTATTGGCGCACGCTTGGCACGTACCTGCTGTTGGGCAGCGTTGTTGGCCACACCCTTGGGCGTGTTGTAACCGTCTGATTGTTTCATGTGGACCTCTGGTGTACTCGGCCCCGTGGCAAGATTGCCTGGAGCCGTGGTTGCGACTATGGGCGTGATTTCAGTAGCGGTCGGTGCGCTACCGCGCATAAGAATGAGGCGGCAGGTTGCGCGATTTTGCCTAACGCAGCGGCGTGTCAGCAGTTGGGTCTTGCTGCAGGCGAATTTCCTTGTGTTTCATGGCCAGGTATTCGTCGCGCTCCAGTTCATGCAGCTGCAGCGGATAACGCTCAACCGCGCTGTGCCAGTCGTTGAGCCGTTGCTCCTGTCTTTCTGCCGCAGTACCTGACACGGCACCGAGATAGACTTCCAGCGCCAGGTAGTAACGCATGGTATTGCGCTCAACGACGCCGCGCGTGCTGCCCTGATAGATGGGCCGGCCGTCACTGCCATTACCGACAATGCTGAAGCCGACCTTGTTGCGGCCGATGGTCGCTAGGTATCCCTGCATGGCCGCCTTGGCCGCCAGACCGTAGCGGTACGAGTAGGACAGGCGCAGAAAGCTGCTCTGCTCATCCAGCGCTACCAGTTGCAGTTCGATATCGTAGTTGCGGGTACCCAGCGGCCCGTTGGCGGCGGTCAGCCGCACCCGCAGGAAATCCGGCCGGTTGCTTTTGACCTGATAGAGAAAGTCGAACGGATAGGCTTCATCCAGTGGCTGCTCAGACTTGCTGCCAATATTGATCCTGAGGGTTTCCACGAAGTCGACGCTGGAGGGACGGCAGCTCTTTACATTCAGGTGCAGGATCAGCACGTCACACCACTGGGCCATACTTTGCAGCCGTGGGGCAACCACGGCGAATGGCTGCTCCAGCTGCGCATAAATCTCGCCTTTGAGCTGGCCCGACACATCGCTGGATGCAACAACAAGGGGGCGCTGGAACTGGTTGTTGGCCAACTGTTCGCGCAATTCTGTGTGGCGCTGCAGCAGGCTGCCGGCATCCTGCTGCAGCGCCGCGACGTTACCCGACAGCAGTGCCAGTCCCAGCACAGTGGCAAGTACGCGGCGCGAGCGCTTGAGTCTGTTCATTTGGGTTTTGCTCGTGATCGGCCTTGTAAACGATGGCTCGCCCTGGCCCTGAAGCGAGCTTTGCGGCGCGAGTACAGCGCCATCAGAGGGGTGACGGAAATTCCGTGCAGCACTACCGAGGCAGTCACCACCGACAGCGTGATGGCGATGAATCGTTCGGCCAGCGGGCTGGGCAAGCCGTGACTGATGGCGAACATCAGGTAAAAGACTGAACTAATGCCGCGAATACCGAACCAGCTAATCAGGCGGCGCTGGTCAACAGTAGTTCGGCTACCCAGCAAGCCCAGCCAGACCGCCAGCGGGCGCACCACCAGAAACAGGGCCAGCACGAACATCATCACCCCGACATCGAACGAGACAAACGTCAACATGGCACCCACCACCAGCACCACAGTGACCTCGGCAATGTGCTCCAGTTGCTCATTGAATCCACGTACGCCCTGCATCATGTAGGCACTGGCGTGTGCGGGATCATTGTCACTCTCCTGCGTTTCAGTGGCACTGAAACTGGCATGCCGAGGTGCTGGCGGTACGTTGCGCTCCTTGACCCGTTGCAGCGCCATACCGGCGGCGAACACCGCCAGGAAGCCATTGGCGTCACTCAGTAAAGCGACTCCGTAGGCCAGTGCCATCAGACCGAGGGCTAGAAATTCATCCAGACCGAGGGATTCACGATGACGGCTGCGCAAATAAACGACCAGCTTGCCAATCAGGGTGCCCAGCACTACGCCGACCAGTACGCCGGCAGGCACCGCCCACAGCACGTCGATCACCAACCAGCGCCAACCAAACGGTCCCAAATCATGCAGACCGAGCAGACCCAGTCCGAGCAATACAAACGGCATTGCGGCACCGTCATTGAGACCGCCTTCACCAGTCAGGCTGAAGCGCAACCAGTCGCGATCTCCGGCATTTTCGACCTGTATATCGGAGGCCAGTACCGGATCAGTGGGTGCCAGTATGCCACCCAGCAGAATGGCCGCGCCCACCGGCAATCCCAGGCTATAGACCCCGAGCAGGGCGATGAGCCCCACCGTCACGGTCATCGAGACAAAAACCAGACGCAGCGGCAGGCGCCAGTGCCGGTCAGTGATTGGCAGACCCAGTTTCAAACCCACGGCAAACAGCGAGATAAGTGTGGCCACCTCGCTCAGGTGCTCGAGAAACTGCGCATGCAGCAGCGGGTTCGGCCGCAGCAGTTCCCAGCCGACCGGGCCCAGTGCTATACCGGCCGCCAGATACAGCATGGCAGAGCTCAGCGGCAGGCGCTTGAGCAGCGAGCCGGACAACACGATGCTGATCAGCAGGGCCCCGATCATGATCGCCCACAGCGCAAATGACAGGGACGCGCTCATCTACAGCCAGTACTCCCACAAGTGCCCGAGTTGCTCCTTGAAGCGCATGCTCACGGGCCGCTGCTGCCACTTCTTCAGAGTAATTCTTTGGGCATGCGCCTGATCGGCCAGGAACACCTCGCGCATCTTGTCGCCAAAGTTGACACCGAGAATTACGACGTTGACCTCCTGGTTATGCAGGAAGCTGCGCCAGTCCATATTGGTAGAGCCAATGGTCGACCACACACCATCGATCACTGCGCTTTTCACATGCAGCAACGCATGGCGCCGTTCATATATTTTTACCCCGGCCACCAGCAGTTCGTGGTAGTGAGCACGGCCAGCGTGGAACACCAGCCAGGCGTCGGTACTGGATGGCAGTATCAGCCGCACATCGACGCCGCTCGCGGCGGCATCCTTGAGCGATTGAAGCAGCTGCGGGTCGGGTACAAAGTAGGCGTTGGTGATCCAGATTTCGCTTTGCGCGCTGCGCAGCGCCGAGATCAGAGTGGCATAGATAAGGCTGTAAGGCTCATCCGGCGAGCTGCCAATCGCGCGTACCAACTCATCGCTGACGCGTACTAGCGTTGGAAAGTATTGGGCAGGAGGCAGTGCGCTGCCCTGCTGCTTTTCCCACGTCTGGATAAACAGCTTCTGCAGTTCAGCAACGACCGGTCCCTCAATTTTCACGTGGGTATCGCGCCAGGGTAACTCGCCGCCCGGACGAACTTTACTGCTTTGGCGAAAGGATCCGCCGGAATAGACACTGCTGATATTGATCCCGCCTATGAACGCGACCCGTCCGTCGACGATCAACAGCTTGCGATGGTCACGCGAGTTCAACTCCCAGCCCTCGCTGGCAGTCAGGGGATTGACCGGATTAAACTCCAGCACCTGGATGCCATTAGCCTCAAGATTGCGGAAAAACTCTTTGGGCGTCTTCAGCGTGCCGACACTGTCGTAGATCAGGTTAACTCGCACGCCCCGCTGTTGACTGGCAATCAATGCCTCCGAAAAACGCTGGCCGACCTCATCGTCGTCAAGGATATACGTTTCCAAATTGATGTGGTCGTTGGCCGCATTGATCGCAGCCAGCATGGCCTGATAGGTAAGCGGCCCGTCCTGTAGCAGTTCGACCCGGTTACCCGTGGTCAGCGGGCTGTCGACGATGGCCTCTTCGATGGCCAGGTGCAGATCGAGAAAATTGCTGGGAGCCCCGCGTGCCTTCAGCACATCAATGATGGCTTTGCTGCGCGCAACCGATAACGGCCCATGGCTGTCTTCCATTTGTACCCTCGACCCGGCGCGCTGCGACTGCTCTGACGTAAACTTCGGTAGTACTGTGCAGCAGGTTGAGAGCAACAGCAGGCACGATGCAGCCAGGCCCGCCAACAATTGATACATACGCTTACGGGTCATGGGCAACCGACCTAGCAGGTGTTCGGAGGGTTTGCAGACTCCTCCTACCTGTCACGCAGTCTCTGCATCAGCTGCCACGATACCCAGCCGCGACCCAGCCATTTGCCCGCGTGGCGCGGCTGCAGTATCGCAAGTAAAGCCATGCTCCCAACGATCCATTTGGGATGCCTTTTGATATACCTCAGCGCGGTCAGTCCCTGGTCGGTCAGCGCAAGGGGTTTACGCCATGGCTCAATGTCTCGCGCCAGCGCCCTGCGTTGCGCCGCTGCCTGCGCAATCAGAGCCTCACGCCGCTCCACCAGACGAGTCATCTTTTTGCTCATGAGCGGGACGCGAGCTGTTGCCGATCTTTGTACAGCTCCGACAAGCTCGCAGCAAAAGGTCTCAGCGTATTGCGTGCCTTTTGTATGGCAACTGCGCCTGCCGCCAGACCTACCACCAGATAGAATCCGGCCAGCGAACCCAACACCAGGAGACGATCCGAATCCCAGAAAGCGACCACTAGCAGGATTGTTGCCAGCACCACACCCACCCCGATGAAGAACAGGGCGGCCAGTGCTAACAACAGCTGCGCGAAGACGTGCGAGCGATACTCCTCCAGGTCATTGGACACCAGGTTGAGGCGCGTATGTGTGATGGCGACGAGGGTTGACGCGAAACTCGACAGCGACTCTAACAGCCCCTTGCCCACAACCGGTACATAGTCTGTCATGAAAAGGGCAGCTAACGGCGGTTGCTGAGCAGGCCCACAACCAGGCCGACTCCGGCGGCGACGCCGACGGCCGTCCAGGGATATAAGTGGACGTACACATCGGCGGCCTTGGCGGTATCTTTGGAGAATGCCAGCACCGCCGCCTGTTCATCCGCCATTTTAGCTTTCATTGCCGTAATGGATTCTTCCGCCCTGGAGCGTACTGCGGCCAGCTCCTCGCCACCGTGGGTGGCCGTCGCTTTCAGCAATGCTTCCGCATCACTCACCACCGTCTTGAAATCGGCAATCAGCTGCTCTTTGGTAACTTCGTCGAATGCTTTGTACATCAGTTTCTCCTAATCCGTTTCGAATGCGTCTGTGAAATAATTCGGGGTCACAACGTACCTCGACCCTGAATGACTCGCAGCACTACCACGACAATCGCGATAACCAGCAGCACATGAATAAAGCCGCCCATGGTGTACGAGGTAACCAGACCCAGTAACCAGAGCACAATTAATATCACCGCAATAGTTTCTAACATTTTCCTACTCCTTAGTTAAACAACCGACCTAAGATTAGTTGTCGTCGCCCTGTACGGCGTCCTGGATATTCTCGCCAGCCTGTTCGATATTTTCGCCGGCCTGCTCTGCCGCTTGGTCGACCTCCTTGCCTGCCTTCTCTACCGGTCCCTCCTTTGCTTGACAAGCGGACAGTGCTACCAGGAACACCCCCAGGATTAACGCTGTGCTGACACCGTTCACTATTTTCATGATATGTATCTCCTCGCTAATGCTATTGTCATTTTTTGACTTCGTGACCGATGATGCCGCCGACCGCCGCACCACCGACAGTTCCCGCCGTGCTGCCGCCCGTAAGGATGGCTCCGCCCACTGCACCGACACCAGCGCCAACAGCAGTGCTCTTATCCTGCGACGACATTCCGGAGCAGCCAACCAGACTGAGCAGTATGGCAATCGCAATTGCGTTTGACTTAACTTTCCCTATGGATTTCATGAGTCTTTTCCTTCTGAAACATTGTGGTTCGATTGTTGTCTTTGTTGTGTTCAGACTAGGATCAACGCCTTTCAGCGTCTGTCTGCTAACGCACATAGCCGGAACAATAGAAGCCGTGTGCTATGTGCGTCATCGTACAGACCGCATTTCAATTTTGACGTACTTTCCTAGCTGGGTTACTTCTCGGGGTGCAACAGGGCTCGAGACAGTCGTCCAGCCAGACTGCTTATAGTCACTTGAATCTGGAAAACCATTTTTCTAACTACATATCTGGAGTCGATCATGAATCATGCGAGCAAATATTTTTCTGCAGTTTTTGTAGCTATCGCGCTGGTTTGTGCCGTAGGCTGCGCGCCCTCGACACAGCACGAAGGAACCGGCGAATATGTCGACGACAGCGTCATAACGGCGAAAGTGAAAGCAGCAGTATTAAAAGAAGACACCCTGAAATCGGCCGAAATTAATGTCGAAACCTTCAAAGGCGTGGTTCAACTCAGCGGTTTTGTCAATTCCCAGGCCGACATTAACAAGGCAGCTCAATTGGCGCGCGGTATCAACGGTGTGACATCCGTAAAAAATGATATGCAGGTTAAAGGTCTTCAGTAAATCAGCTAGTATGGTCCTGCTGATTTCCTTTTCATCCCGGCGCAAGCCGGGGTGATTTTTTCAGTTAAATTTTCTCCTTTTCCCCCGATCATCGCAGTCGGGAGTATTCTTATGTGTTACATCAGCCACCGTCTTTTCATTAACTGATAGGATAGCAATGAGGTGATGAGACCAACCCCCAGGAGAGCGAATAATTCCAGCGGATAGTCTGCAACGTCGCCGCCCTCCAGAAGGATCGATTTGATCGGTCGGTAAAATTGGTAGGACGGGAGAAACGGCGCCACCCCGTCCAGGGTTTTCGAATAATCGGCAAGTGCAGAAGGGAGAAGGAGGGGGAGATAAAACAGTACTCCCAGTGTTCTCGCACTCGCCTGGGTCCGGCATAAAAAGCCAACGAAAATTCCGAACGCGCTGAAACAGAACCCGCCCGCTATCAAAAAGGCAAGATAGCTCAAGCCGCCGCCGAGACTAAAATCAAAACTCGTCAACAGATGCAGGAAAAGCGCCGCGATGACAATTGAAATGATGCCAAAAGACACCTTGGCGAGCAGCCATTCCACTTCACGAATTGGCGTTTGTAATAGGCCGAGGAGAAGCTTTTTTTCCTTTTCTTCGGCCACCTGCGCTGGCAGGACGATGAAACCGACCACCAGGACCAGCATTAGAATCCAGGTCGGAAGCATCTGTCTTTGCAGTCCGCTCTCCTGAAGGGGGAGGATCTCCACAATCCAGTCTCTGCTGCGTCCCTCCAGAGCGCGCTGCAGTCCGGTAACGCTTTCAACAATGGCCACCGTTTGTAACGAGGCTTTCTCCAGAACGATCAAGGTGCAATCTTCAGCAGTCGTCCCTTTCGGGACCAGAATGCCGTCGCCGTGTCTCTCCCTCAACCACCGTTGTCCGGCCGCTTCGTTGGGAAGCCAGGAAATCGCGAACACCTGCTCGGCCGACTTCAGGCTCTGAATCATCTCGGGTCGATAGTTGCCCTGCTCCAGCAACCCGATGTTTATCTTCTGAATATCCGGTTCGCTCCCTTCAACCAACTGCAACACTACGAAAACAAACAGGGGGATAAAGAGGATCAGGTAAAGAGTCTTGTTTTGGCAGGCAATCGCCAGATCATTCCACGTCAAAATAGCGATATTTCTGATCATGCGTAGAGATTCTGGTGAATGTGCGACTCGAAATACTCATCAGGTGAGCCATCGAAGACGATAGCACCTTGATGCATGACCATGATCCGGGTCGCGAGAGATTTTATCTCCTCAGGCCGATGCGAGGAGAACAGTATCGTCTTCCCTGACAAATGAATTCTTTTCAGCAACAGGTGGATCTCCTGCGTCATCTCGAAATCGAGCCCCGACGTCGGCTCGTCAAAGAGCAGGAGCGATGGATTGGCGAGTAAAGCACGTCCGATACTGACCCGCTGTTTCAGACCTTTTGACAGCATTTGCACCTTGTTACGACGATAGGGAAACAGGCTGAAATCCATCAACGTGTCTACGACCCGTGAGGAGGGGATTTTGAAAAGGCGCGCAAAGAGAGTGAGATTGTATTCCACCGAAAAGAAATCGAAGAGATTTGGCGTTTCTGGAACGAACCCGATCTCCCTGACGATGGCCCGTCTGTTGTGAAGATCGATCCCGTCTATCCGGACATCCCCATCGTCGGGAACCAGCCAACCACCCAGCAGTTTTAGGAGCGTGGACTTCCCGGCGCCATTGTGCCCAACCACCGCTATCAGCTCACCTTTGCTGACCTTGAAACTGGTGGCCTGAAGTCCTCGCTCTTCTTTATAGACCTTGGAAAGCTGATGGATGTCGAGCGTCAAGGACAGAACCCGGAGCCCCTACACGCGATTTACCAGAAACACTATCAGAAGGACCAAAACTACCAACACTAAAACACCACCCATAACGTTCTCCCTTTAATTGCGATTTCACCTCTAGGCTGCGCCCAGGCAGGTAGCATAAGTCGGACATACCCTGGGTCTCGATCAGCAGACCCACTTGCGCAATATGATCCAAACGAGAATATGCGTCTGTTCGCTATCGCACACAGGGCTGTACCTGAATTCAGAAGCACACTAAGGTTCAATCCCGCTGGCGTCCCTTACCGTAGTTGGTATGTGTGCCATCAGTCACTGGCTAAACCGCTGCAGGTCATTCACCCACCACGGGTGACAACAATTCCAGTGAGAACCCCCGCTGAGTTCCGAGATGAATCCACCGTTCCAGGGCTTAACACCAGCTCATGGCTGTGCTCGATGATGAGGCGGGCCCGGGTGACAGCGTCTTGGTATCCTGGCCCCCGTGAATGGTCGTAGAGTGTCCTCCTGCTAGAAAACCCCAGCTCCAAGGCAAGGCCACTGATGGTTAGGAACTGATTCTCGGCTATATATTGATCCAGCTTCAGGTCGCACTCAGCCGGGGGTGGATGATCTTTGATGAAAGGAAGCATGTCGGTGGAGGCAGTCTGGATGGGGATCGTATCGAGGAAATTCCCTGCTGCCGGAAAATCTACAGGGAACACGCAAAAAAGCAGGATTATGTTCCGCCAGTGGACGACCCTGATGTGTAGCGTATGCTCCAGCATTCTATTATCGAATATGAGGGTGCACTTCGCGTTCATACAGCTTAAGCATCTGCCAGGAAAAGTCCGGATCGATTCCAGCCAGTAGCGGATTGAGATAAAGTACGCTGTGTTGTCCCAGCGTTTCCGCCAGTTCCAGCGTCTGGTCCGGTGTCAGAACTTTATACGCTGAACTCTGCCTGATCGTTTCCGGTTTCATTTCGTCGCCAGCGTAGGGGCCCGAGGGTTTACCAAAGGCCTCCTGAGTCCACTCTGAGTAAGACTGCAGCTGATGCTGTACATGCGGTAACAGTTGCTCCCAGGCCTTTTCCGGGTTTTCCGATATCCACAAGAATATAGGCCCCTGCTTCGGGTAGGATCCCGGGTCAGGCTTTCCCAGTTTGACGCATTCTTCACGATAAGGCGCCCACAACCGCTCTTCCAGTGGGGGAAACCAGTCGTCTGCAATCCGGGCAGCACGACGAGCAGTGGCCGGAGAGCTGCCACCCAACAGAATCGGTGGTGCGAAAGGCTCCGGCTTCGGTGTCACAATACAGGTGCGCCCCTGCCATTCGAAAGGTTCACCGGTCCACGCCTGCCGCAGGAACTGGCAGACATCTCCCATCGCTTGCCAGCGATCATCGAGGCGCCGATTAAAGCTTTCAAATTCGGAGGGGCGATAACCCGCACCAATACCCAGTAACAGACGACCGTTGCTGATAACCTGTGTGATAGCCGCATCTTCCGCCAGCTTGACCAGCTCATAAAGTGGCGCCAATAAAACCGATGTCCGCAGCATTATTTGACGGGTACGTGCGGCCATCGCACAAGCTAATGGCAAGGGTGAAGGATTGTAACCGTCACTACTGCAATGATGTTCACCGAGGCCTACCACGTCAAAGCCCAGGTCATCAGCCCAGGCAACCTGGTCCAGCGCGGCCTGAAAAAGTGCATTGCGCGGCGCACCGAAGGCAGGCGCGCGCATATCATAGGTGATTGTCAATTCCACAGAATTCCCGGTAGACCCGCTCCTTTGCTGTCCCTGCCATTCAGCGAACAATGCTAGCATTGAACTACTTTGCATTCTTACAATATTGGCTGGTCAGTCTTATGGGTTATGACGGCACGGACAATTTAAGAAAATCATCGCAGGTGATATATCCGAAACCCTACTATTGAAACGCCTGAAAAAAGAAGTTCCACTCGACTGGCGTGCCCAACCAGAGCACTTCGGCCTACCCCAAAATACCCACGGGTGACTGGAGATTCTCCAGCCGGCAGACTGTGTGGCGGTGGGCGCAGTCCTAACAGGGAGTTATCAGGGAATGTGCAAAAACTCGATAGCGTTTAAATCGTGACCCCCGCATTGATCGTGCCAGGCCCTACACATCAGTTTCGAGACCTCTTTTTGCACGTTAAAATATATATTTAAATGTATACCTGTGGCACAATTCCAACAGTTGCTCACACTTGCGGCGTATACCATGGAAAACCTGCTGACGAACAAAACTGCTTCATTAACCGAGTTGCGAGATCCCAAAAAAGTCATCGAGAAAGCCGGTGACAAACCTGTCGCGATACTCAATCGAAACCAGCTTGAAGGCTACTTTGTTCCTGCCGCCGCCGTGGGGAAAATTTCTTTTACCGCAGCAAATCCAAAAGATGTTTCAAGTCTAGTGCGAAAACGTCGATCCAGGATCAAGCCGACGCTTGACTATCTGAAAGACAAGTAGTCGTGATCTTTTTGTCGTCCCAGGATGTGTTTGGAATACACGAGTTTGTTATAGATCACCAGAAACTCCAGAGTATGGCCAGGGACAAATCAATCGACGCCATCATTGCCAGAATTGACACCCGGATCGCTTACGGCATGATCCGTGATGAATTCGAATTGGCCGCATGTTACGCCTGCTACCTGTCAGTTGGGCATGCGTTTCACGACGCCAACAAACGAACCGCATTTGCAGCAATGGACATTTGTCTCGCATTGAACGGAATATCTCTGGACTATAATGCAGCCGAAACTGGCTCTCTGATCGTCAAAGCGGCACAAGGTATCGTCGATGAGTTGGAACTGGCTGATTGGTTAAGGGCTAAGGCCCAGTAACTGTAGACGCTATTTTATGTTGCGTGGCCCGCTGTTTTTTTGAGCCGTTACCGAACCTTCGAATTAATCCAGCACAAATGCGGATAAACGCTCTTATGGCAAATACTCTGGCATCGCGATCAAGCATAAATGTCCCCAGACTTTTAAATTCGTGGGGGACAGCTCGCTAGGCCGCCGCTATATTCGCCGCAGCCTTACGCTTGGCTTTCGACCTGCCACCTTTCACGGCAACCAAGCCTTCCGCTGTCACCTGCCGGGTCGGTGTCCAATGCTCTAACTCGGCCTGGTATCTGGCCAGTGTGTGCTTGGCTTGCATCGCCATCCAGCTCTCGGCCGAGCGCCCCAGCACCTTGCTCAACTTCACCGCCAGAGCCGGAGACAAGTCGATCTTTTCATGAACCAGGCGGCTCAAGGTGGACCCTGACACTTCCAGCGCAGCGGCCAATTCGGTGGCCCTGAGTGTTGATTTGCGCAGAATATTGAGCCAATTTTTGTGATTTTTTGCACTGCGCGATGAACCACCTCTGCCCGTCGCCACACGCGTTATTTCAACATCTTGAGTAGGCTTCAGTGGGTCAGTTCAGGATGCAATCGGCGGGTCAATTGGCGCTGCAACTCAACAGTGGTACATCAGATCTGCCCGGTGCACGGTTGTCTCGGCGGGGCCAGCGGGGGTGAGAAACTCGACGGCCGAAAATTACACTTGGTGGTTGACCTGTATATGGACTATATTCGGTTCTATCCTGGAGGAGCTTATGAAACTATCGAGTCAAATCAAACCCATCAGTTACCTGAAGGCCCATGCCGCCGAGATCGTGCGTAACCTGTCGGGGCAGGCTGAACCCCTGGTCATCACCCAGAACGGCGAAGCCAAGGTCGTGATACAGGATATCGAAAGCTACGAGCAGACCCAGGAAACTATGGCGCTTCTAAAGATTCTTGCGCTTGGCACGCGTCAGGTTGAAGAAGGCAGGGTCCAGCCCACCGGGAATGTCGTGCGACGACTTCGAGACCGTAGCAAGAGTCGTTGATGACCTTCCAGGTATTTCTGACCGACGATGCGTCCCGGGATCTGGAAGCGTTGTACGAGTACATTGAATCTCGCGATGTGCCGGGGAAATCGGATTACGTTCTCGATCAAATTGAGAAGGTCTTTTCAAATCTATCTGAAAACCCGGAACGAGGAGTCTATCCGAAAGAGTTGCTGGCCATCGGGCTTCGCGAGTACCGAGAGATATTTTTCAAACCCTACCGCATCATTTACCGGGTCATGGACGATAAGGTCTATGTCATGGTGGTCGCTGATGGCCGCCGCGACATGCAAGCATTGCTGCAACGCCGGTTGCTGCAAGTCTGAATCTCCCGGCCTCCGCTTCCTCACGGCCACACAGCAGCCGAGATAAAGCGCACATACCTGTGTGCGTCTCCTCCGGACGGCATCGCCGTCCGAATAATCTTCGAATGAGCCAAAGGCAATTTGTGCCGGTAATAGAACGAGCTCAAGTCACTGCCAAGCGCAGCGGGTAGTGACGTGGGCAGCGCA